>MKWU01003372.1_pt1 | contig 21321 bp, 15 predicted proteins | sample 809101 | NCBI WGS metagenome assembly MKWU01 (sample SAMN05860141, study PRJNA318959) | sponge metagenome | host: Aplysina aerophoba | place: Slovenia: Piran, Adriatic Sea, Gulf of Piran | collected 2013-05-07 | reverse complement strand
TAACGTCGTCTTCCCGTGGTCCACGTGCCCGATCGTCCCCACGTTCGCGTGCGGCTTCGTTCGCTCAAATCGGTCCTTCGCCATCCCGCTCTCTCCCTCGTCCCCTCCCGGCGGCCCCTAGCCGGCCGCACCCTCCTGCTGGAGTGATGGAGCCCTCAAGCAGATTCGAACTGCTGACCTCGTTCTTACCAAGAACGCGCTCTGCCGGCTGAGCTATGAGGGCCCAACTTCGTCGCCGTCCACAGACGCCACACCGGCCTCCGCATCGCGACGCCGCTCATGACTGGTGCAGGGGGCAGGATTCGAACCTGCGTAGCCTTGCGGCGGCGGATTTACAGTCCGCTGGAATTAACCACTCTCCCACCCCTGCGTGTCCGTTAACACCCCCACGGGCACCCGCCGAGCACCCCTCGGGGCCGCCGTCCCGGCGGATCTGGAGCCCGAGAGGGGATTCGAACCCACTAACCTACCGATTACAAATCGGTTGCGCTGCCATTGCGCCACTCGGGCGACGGGACACCGGCGATGCCCCCGGGCTCCCCGCGAGGGCCGCGCGCGCGCAGCGAAGGCGGGCGCACCCGGCCCATGAGTATAGGAACGCGCCCGAGTATGCGTCTAGCCGGATTCCACCGGGCTGCCCTACGCGCGCACGCTCCAGCGCGCGCCCTGCGGGCCGTCCTGAACGTCGATGCCGGCGCTGGCGAGCGCCTCGCGGATCGCATCGGAAAGGGCGAAGTCGCGCTCGGAGCGGGCGGCCTGCCGTCGCTCAAGCAGCGCCTCGATGGTGCCGGCAACATCCGTCGCAGCCCGCGCGACGCCGAAGCGGGTCGTGATCTCGACGAGCTCCGCCGGGGAGATCCGCGACAGATCCCCCTGCGCGTCGCTGAGCAACCCCAAGCCGAGGACCGACGCGAGCTCGCGCAGCGTGGCCCGCTCGGCCGACGCATCCGCCCCCGCCTCCCGAAGCCGGTTGATGGCGCGAGCCAGGTCGAAGAGCGCGGCGAGCGCCTGGGCCGTGTTGAGGTCTTCGTCCATCGCCTCGACGAAGCGCGCGCGGTGAGCCGCCCCGGCGGGCGCCGGCTCGCCGCTACCCCCGGACCCCTCGGCGAGCGCCTGCGACAGGCGATCCACGCCCCGCTGAGCAGCCATCATCGCTTCGTCCGTGAGGTTCGTCGGCTGGCGGTAGTGCTTGGAGAGGACAAAGAGCCTCAACGCGTCCGGCCTCCAGAGGCGAAGCGCCTCGGCAACGGAGACGACGTTGTCGAGTGATTTTGACATCTTCTCGCCGTCGCGCAGCACCATTCCGTTATGCATCCAGAGACGCGCGAAGCTCCCCGCACCGGTCACCGCCTCCGCCTGGGCGATCTCGTTCTCGTGGTGCGGGAAAACCAGATCCGTGCCCCCTCCATGGACGGCGAAGGTCACGCCGAGGTAGCGCTGGGCCATCGCGGAGCACTCGATATGCCACCCCGGTCGTCCCGGGCCCCAGGGCGAGGGCCAGGAGGGCTCGCCCGGCTTCGCCCCCTTCCAGAGGGCGAAGTCGAGCGGAAACTCCTTCTCCCGGCCCGGCTCCTCGCGCGTGCCGGCGCGCATCTCGTCGAGCGTGCGGTGAGAGAGCTTCCCGTAGCCGGGGAGCGACCGGACCCGGAAGTAGACGCCGACGCCCGGCACCGCGTAGGCGTGGCCATTCCCGAGGATGCGGCCGATCGCCCCGACGATGCCGTCGATCTCCGTCGTCACGCGCGGTCGCACGTCCGGCGCCAGGATCCCGAGCGCCGCCTGCTGCGCCTCCCAGAGATCGATGTTCTGCTGAGCCAGCGCCGCCGGGTCTTCCCCGAGTTCGAGTGCGCGTTCGATGATCTTGTCATCGACGTCGGTGTAGTTCGAGACGTAGCGAACCTCGACGTCCGCATGCCGCCACCGGAGGTAGCGGATCAGCACGCCGTAGACGAGCAGCGACATCGCGTGGCCGATGTGGCTCTCCGTGTAGGGAGTCACGCCGCACACGTAGACGCCGATCCGGCCCTGCTCCGGCACGACCTCCTCGACAGACCCGGAGAGCGTGCTGCGAAGCCGCATCAGCGCTCGCCCGCCGCAGCCGGATCGCTCCTGCCGCCGCTGGCGGGCTCGCCCACCGCCCCCGCGGCGTCCGGTGCGCGCCCGTCCCGTTCGACGGGGCGGGCCGAGCCTTCGCGCTCGAGGCTCTCCAGGCGACGCTCGAGGGCGTCGATGCGGTCCCAGCCCGGGTCGGGGAGGCGCTCGACGGTCTCGTCGCCGGCCGCTGTGAAGGCGACGATGTGCCCGGGCACGCCGACCACGGTCGCATGTGGCGGCACGCTCGAGACGACGACCGCACCCGCTCCGATGCGCGAGTGGTGCCCGATGGTCACCGCCCCGATGATCTTCGCCCCGGCGCCCACGACGACGTGATCCTCGAGCGTCGGATGGCGCTTCTCCCGCCGCGTCGACGTTCCCCCGAGCGTCACGCCCTGGTACAGGTGGCAGTGGTCGCCGATCTCGGCGGTCTCACCGATCACCACACCCATCCCGTGGTCGATGAAGAGGTGCGATCCGATGCGGGCGCGGGGGTGAATCTCGACCCCGGTCAGGAGGCGTCCGATGTGGGAGACGACGCGGGCCATGAGCGCGAGCCCGACCGCATCGAGCCGGTGCGCGATGCGATGCAGCAGGAGCGCGTGGACGCCGGGGTAGGCAAGCAGCACCTCCGCGCCGGATCGCGCCGCCGGATCGCGCTCCTGAGCGGTGCGCACGGTATCCCGGACAGACGAGAGCCAGCTCATCGGTGAGTCCTCGCGGCCCCGCGCGGCCGCCACGCCCTCGCCGCCGGGCGCCGCCTGCCGGGGACGGTGCGATCAGACGGGAGCCGCCTGCACAGGGCGCTGCTCATCGGGGCGGAAGGTGCCGCGGCCCCTCCCGCGCGGCACAGGGTGCGGACGCGCAGGCAACCACCGTCAACTCCGACTCGCCCCGCCTCCGTCGCTAGAGTCTACGCCACATCCTCCTCGAGCATGGCCACAGCCATCGCCGCGATCGCCTCTCCGCGGCCGATAGCGCCGAGTCCCTCGTTGGTCGTCGCCTTGACGTTGACGCGCCCGGTCTCGATCCCGAGCGTGCGGGCGATCGACTCGCGCATCGCCGGGATCACGGGGCCTATGCGGGGGCGCTCCGCCAGCACCGTCGCGTCCACGTTGGAGACGCGATACCGCTGGGCGGCGACGAGCCGCGCCGCACGCCGCAGGAGCTCGCGGCTGTCGATCCCGGCGATCGACTCCTCTCCCGGCGGGAAGTGCTGCCCGATGTCGCCCTGCCCGGCGGCCCCGAGCAGGGCGTCCGTGATGGCATGCAGCAGCGCGTCGCCGTCCGAGTGCCCGATGAGGCGCGGAGCCGCCGCCACGTCGACGCCTCCGAGACGCAGCGTTCCGGCGTCGCCGAGGCGGTGCACGTCGTACCCGATACCCACCCGCATCAGTACGACCCCTCGCCCGGCCCGCCCCCCTCAACGGTCCCCCGGTCGTGCACACCGGCCCGCACGCGAGAGAGATCGGCGGCAGTCGTGACCTTGACGTTCCACTGCTCGCCCTCGACGAGCCAGACCGTTTCACCGATGCGCTCCACCAGCGAGGCGCAATCGGTCGCCTCGCTCGATCCCGGCCGCGATGCCGCCGCCAGGGCCCGCCGGAGCAACTCGCCGGAGAATGCCTGCGGGGTCTGGGCGGCGCGCAGGGGCTCGCGTGGCAGCGTCCTGACCACGCGACCCGCGCCGTCGACCTCCTTGATGGTGTCGACAGCGGGCACCCCGGGCAGCGCCGCCCCGTACCTTCGTGCCGCATCGAGCACACGCAGCGCCAGCGAGCGGGAGGCGAGCGGCCGGGCCGCATCGTGAACCACGTACCAGCTCGCATCGGGCGCGGCGGCGACGCCGGAGGAGAGCGAGTCCTGCCGCCTCGCGCCCCCCTCCACCACGAGCAGCTCGGTCGCGCCGCCGAGCCTGGCGAGATCGGCGTGACGCGCCGCGGGCGCGACGACGACGACGCGCTCGACAGCGGGGAGCGAGGCAAGCATCGCGAGCGGGCGCGCGACAAGGGGGGCGCCGTCGAGATCGGCCCATAGCTTCTCCCGGTCCGGAGCGGCCGCCCCACGCATGCGTCGAGACGAGCCGGCCGCGAGCAGGATCGCGACGACGGCGCCGGCCCGCCGCCCCTCCCGCGAGGTCTCCCGCTCCCCGAGCGCACCCTCACCCTCCGACATGAGCCCCACCCCCGGGTCCCATCGTGCAGCGCCCCGACGGCGACAGCGTAGCGATCCCCGGGATGGGGGGCCACGCGCCGAGCGCACCCGCGGCGTGGACCCGCCGCAAGCACTCGGCTAAGCTCGATCGTCACGCCTTGCGGCCGGGGACGCCCCGCTCGCCGGGGGGGAGGCATCGTCGTGGACGCTCTCTACCGGTCGCTCCTGCGCCGCGTCGCGCGCCCCGCGCGCTACACAGGCGGCGAGCTCAACGCGGTGGCCAAGGACTGGGAACAGCACCCGCTCCGCGTCGCGCTGGCCTACCCCGACATCTACGACTTGGGGATGTCCAATCTGGGACTCATGATCCTCTACGACATCATCAACCGCCGCGACGATGCCCTCGCGGAGCGCGTCTTCTCGCCGTGGGTGGACATGGAGCAGCTCCTGCGCGAGCGCGGCGAGCCCCTGCGCTCGCTGGAGGGCCACCGCCCGATCGCAGACTTCGACGTGCTCGGCATCACGCTGCAGTACGAGGCCTGCTACACGAACGTGCTCAACATGCTGGACCTCTCCGGGATCGCCATCCGGACGGCGGACCGTGCCGACGACGAGACGATCGTGATCGCGGGCGGATCGTGCGCGCTCGAGCCTGAGCCCCTCGCACCCTTCATCGATGCCTTCGCGCTCGGAGAGGGCGAGGAGTTGATCCGCGAGATCCTCGATGTCGTTGCCGCCTGGAAGCGTGAGGGGGGCGGACCGCGGCGCGAGCTCCACCGCCTCCTCGCCGGCATCGCCGGCATCTACGTTCCCTCGCTCTACGAGCAGCGCTACAGGGCCGACGGCACGATCGACGAGACCGTCCCCGTCGACGGCGCCGCGCCGCCTCGTCCCGTGCGCCGGGTACTCCAGCACCTAGAGCCCGCGATCACAAGGCCGATCGTCCCCTTCATGGAAGTCGTCCATGACCGCGCCGCAGTGGAGATCCAGCGGGGATGCACGCAGGGCTGCCGCTTCTGCCAGGCGGGGATGATCTACCGGCCCACCAGGGAGCGGAGCGTCGAGGAGGTCGTCGAGGCGGCCGGGGAGCTCATGGCCAACACCGGCTACGAGGAGATCTCCCTGATGTCGCTCTCCACCACCGACCACCGCGAAATCGGCCCGATGGTGCACGCCCTGATGGATGCCTACGGCGACCGTGGGCTGAAGCTCTCGATCCCCTCCACGCGAGTCGACTCGTTCTCGGTCGATGTCGCCAACGCCGTCGCCCGCGGGAAGAAGCACACGCTCACGCTCGCGCCCGAGGCCGGCTCGCAGCGGCTGCGCAACACCATCAACAAGCTCGTCTCGGAGCAGGACATCCTGACCGCCGCGGAGAACGCCTTCGCGAACGGCTGGACCTCCGTCAAGATGTACTTCATGGTCGGTCAGCCGACGGAAACCGACTTCGATGTCGAGGAGATCATCCGCATCGCCTCGGAGGTTCGGGCGATCGGGCGGCGACACGTCGGCGGCCGGGCACGGGTGAGAGTCTCGACCTCGAACTTCATCCCCAAGGCGCACACCCCCTACCAGTGGATCGGGCAGACGGACTCCGAGACGCTGCGGCGCCGCCACCGCATCCTTCGCGACGGCTGCCGGCGTGCGAAGGTGCAGTTCAGCTGGGAGGATCCCGAGAAGTCGTTGCTCGAGGCCGTGCTCTCTCGCGGAGACCGCCGCGTCGCCGATGTCATCGAGACCGCCTGGCGCCTCGGTGCGACCTTCGACTCATGGTCCGACCGTCACGACTGGTCGCACTGGGAGCGCGCCTTCGCCGAGCACGGGCTCGACCCGGCCTTCTACGCGCAGCGCGAACGCGATCTCTGGGAGCAGCTCCCCTGGTCGCACATCCACGGCGGCATCGAGCCCTCCTTCCTCCGGGCCGAGTGGATGAAGACGCTCAACGAGGAGATCACCCTCGACTGCAAGCGCGACCCATGCAACGTCTGCGGCATGCAGAACGAGCACGGAGAGTGCCGCCACAAGATTTCGGAGCTCGTCGCCTTCAAGCGGGCCGGCGACGACGTGAAGGGCCGCCGCATCGCAGAGGAACGCGAGCGGCTGACCGTTCCACTCACGCTTGTCTAGCCACGACCGGCCCGGGCCGGGAGCCTGCGCCGACCGCGTGCGGGTCCGTTTCGGGGGAGAGCAGGCCCCCTCCTAGCGGCGTGACTCCCAGCGGAAGAACCGGGTCGCCACGAGCAGCGAGGCGACCATCCACACCGCCATCACCCCGAGGTGCGCCGGCTCGAGCCCCGCCCCGCGCTCGAACGGGTTGAACGATGCCTGCAGAGCGAGGGAGAAGTGCCGCACGGGGAAGATGTCGGCGAAGGTCGTCAGCCACGTCGGCGCGTCGTCGAGCGGGATGAAGACGTCGGAGACGAAGAGCAACGGCAGGATCGACGCGTTCACAATAGCCGGTGCCGCGTCGGCGTTGGGGACCGCCGCGGTGACGGCGAGGCCGAGCGCGCTGAACGTCGCCGAGCCGATGATCAACGTCAGGACGAATGCGGGGAGCGTGCGCGTCGGGACCGCGACATCGTAGAAGAGCACGCCGGCGGCCGCGACGACGACGACGAGCACGACGCCGATAGCGACCGCGTGCAGGACCTTGCCGCCCAAGAGTGCCCAGGTCGGGAGTGGCGTGCCGCGCGTCCGCTTCAGCAGGCCCTGCTCCCGCGAGAAGGCGACGCCCATCGCCACGTTGGTGTAGCAGGCCCCGATCACGGACAGGGCGATGATCCCCGGTACGTAGAAGGTGGAGATGCCCGCCGTGCCGCCCGGCAGCTCCACGGTGCTGTCCCCGAAGATCAGGTTGAAGATGACGAGAAACATGAGCGGGAAGACGATCGTGAAGAAGGCGGCCGGAGGGTTGCGCCAGAACGAGAGGTTCTCGTACCTCACCTGCCGCGCCAGGATCCCGGCGGAGCGCACCTACGGTCCGCCGTTCCGCCCGGACGATCCGGCGAGGGAGAGAAAGACGTCCTCAAGCGACGGGGCGGCGACGGTGAGCTCCTGAAGCTCGACGCCCTCCTCGAGCGCCCAGCCGGTGAGCCGGTGAAGGGCGGCCGTCGCCTCGACCGTGGTGATCACGTACGCCCCGCCGTCCCCGGCCGGCTCCGCCGCCAGATGCCCGGGAGGCGAGGGGCCCTCGACGCGGAAGTGGATCGTGGTGTGGGCACCCCGCCGCACGAGCTCCTCCACCGAACCCTCCGCAACGATCGCCCCCTTCACGAGGATTGCCACGCGGTCGGCGAGGTACTCGGCCTCCTCCATGTAGTGCGTCGTGAGGACGACCGTCTTGCCGAGGGATCGGAGGCCGCGGATCATCTCCCACGCGCCGCGGCGGGCAGAGGGGTCGAACCCGGTGGTGGGCTCGTCGAGAAAGAGCAGCTCCGGGTCTCCGGCGAGCCCGATCGCGACGTCGAGCCTCCGCTGCTGCCCGCCGGAGAGACGGCGGACGAGCGTACCTCGCTGCGCTGAGAGCCCGACCAGTTCCAGGACCGTCTCCCGCGGGAGCGGATCCGGGTAGTAGCCTCGGAAGAGCTCGATGGTCTCGCCGACCGACAGGTAGGGATCGACGCTCGCCGACTGCAGCACGATGCCGATCCGCTCCCGGAACGATCGCTCGTGGTTCCCCGGGTCGAAGCCGAGGACCGAGACCTCGCCGCCGCTCCTCGCGAGGTGACCCTCGAGGATCTCGACGGTCGTCGTCTTGCCGGCGCCGTTGGGTCCCAGAATGGCGAATATCTCGCCGCGCGGGACGTTCAGGTCGATCCCGCGTACGGCCTCCACGTCGCCGTACGACTTGCGGAGCCCGCGAACCACGATCGCCGGATCAGCGCGACCACCCACCTGCGCCCCGTCCATGGCGCCACCGTAGCCGAGCCCCCCGGCAGGCGAAAGGGTGGCCACCGGGCACAGCGACCCGCGGCAGGCAGCCCCGGATTGCTCCGGGACTGCCTGCTCGCGGGCTCCGCCGAAACCCCCTCCGTGCGGCTCGCCCTAGTCGGGATCGGCGACGTAGCTGACGGGCGTCCCACCGACGAGCTCGCGTTCGAGCTCCTCACCGAGTTCGAAGATCGACGGGGTGCCGCCGTACATCGCCTCTCGCTCGAAGTCGAAGGCGAAGGGCAGGAGCAGCGACTCGGGCATGGCCATCTCCGCGATCGGCGCGGGACGGTCGACCGTCACCTGCGCCCGAGCCGGGATCAGCTTCCCGATAATCACGTTCTCCTTGAGCCCGCGCAGGTGATCGGTGGCCCCGGAGATGGCGGCGTCCGTGAGCACGCGAGTCGTCTCCTGGAAGGAAGCCGCGGCGAGGAAGGAGTCGGTAGAAAGCGACGCCTTCGTGACGCCGAGCAGCACCGGCACGCCGGCGGCGGGGGCGCCCTGCTCTGACACCACACGCGTGTTGAGCTCATCGAAGGTCCACCGGTCGACGAGCTCCGAGCGCAGGAGATCGCTGTCGCCGGGCTCGTCGACCCGGATCCGGCGCATCATCTGCCTGACGATCACCTCGATGTGGCGGTCGTTGATGTTGACGCCCTGCGAGCGGTAGACCCGCTGGACCTCGTCCACGAGGTAGACCTGCACGGCCTCTGGACCAAGAATCGCGAGCACCGCCTGCGGGTCGAGCGCCCCCTCGGTCAGCTGCTCACCGGCGTGGACGAAGGCACCGGACTCGACGCGCACGCGCGCGTTTGCCGCGATCGTGTACTCGCGCACATCGGCGACCTCGGTCACGATGCGCAGCGTCCGGGCCTCCTCTCCCGAGCCATCGCCGTCGAACTCAACGCGGCCGCCCAGCCCGGCCAGCACCGCGCGGGCCGGCGTCTTCGCCTTCCGGCTCCGCGAGCCCGACGTCGACGCCGTCTTCTCCCCGCCGTCATCGGGGGCCTGCGCGAGCGGTTGCTCCGGATCGACGACGTCGCCATTCGAGACCAGGAGGGTGTAGCCCTCCGGGAGCTCGTAGCTCTCGGAGACGGTCTCGGTGCGCGAGACGCGGATCTGGCGCTGGTCGCCGTCGCGCTCCACCTGGACGAGCCCGTCCACCTCCGAGAGCACCGCCTGACCCTTCGGGACGCGGGCCTCGAAGATCTCCTCGACGCGCGGCAGCCCGGACGTGATGTCGAGCCCCGCCACCCCTCCGGTGTGGAAGGTGCGCATGGTGAGCTGCGTCCCGGGCTCACCGATCGACTGGGCGGCGATGATGCCCACCGCCACGCCCAGCTCGACGAGTTGCCCGGTCGCGAGCGAGCGACCGTAGCAGCGGCGGCAGATCCCGCGGCGCGCGAGGCAGGTGAGCGGCGAGCGCACGTGGACGTGCTCCACGCCGGCCTCGACCACGAGGCGCGCGCACTCCTCCACGATCGGAGCATTCGACTCGACCAGCACCTCGCCGGTCTCCGGATGCGCCACGGGAGAGGCGGCCCAGCGCCCGGTGATGCGCTCCTCTAGCGAGGCGAGCAGCCCTTGCTCGGCGCGCTCGCGAAGCCAGATACCGGGCACCGGCTCCCCTTCCGAGACGCAGTCCTCGGCCGCGATGATCAGGTCCTGCGCGACGTCGATCATGCGGCGGGTGAGGTAGCCCGAGTCCGCCGTCCGGAGCGCCGTGTCGGCCAGCCCCTTGCGAGCGCCGTGGGTGGAGATGAAGTACTCGAGCACGGTCAGCCCCTCCTTGAAGGAGGAGCGGATCGGCAGCTCGATGATGCGACCGGAGGGGTCCGACATGAGTCCGCGGAAGCCGGCCATCTGCCGGATCTGCGCGATGTTTCCCTTCGCTCCGGAGTCCGACATCATCGCGAGCGGTCCCTCGGGGTCGAGGGAATCGGTGAGGAGCTTCTGCATCTCGGCGGTAGTCTCGGTCCAGACGTTGATGGCCGCCGCACGCTTCTCGCCTGCGGTCACCAGCCCCATCTGGAACTGCTCCTCGATGGCGTCGATGCTGCGGTCCGACTCCCCCATCAGCCGCTCCTTGCCGCGCGGCACGGAGATGTCGGAGCTTGAGATCGTCAGGCCCGATTGCGTGGCGTAGCGGAAGCCGATGTTCTTGATCGCATCGACCACGTCCGCGGTGACCTCGGGTCCCTTCTCCAGGTAGACCCGCGAGACGAGCTCACGCAGGGCCTTCTTGTCCATCGCCCTGTCCTGGAAGCCCATTCCTTCCGGGACGACCTCGTGGAAGAGGATCCGCCCGACCGTCGTCTCGACGAGTTCGCCCCCCGCGATTCGCACGCGGATGCGGTCGTGGATCGCCGCCTGCTGGAGCGTGTAGGCGAGCCGCACCTCGTTGACGTCGGTGTACGCCTTCGGCCGCTCCGCCGGGGCGGCGTCGGAATCCGCGGGCACGTCGGGCGCGAACGTCATGTAGTAGCAGCCCAGCACCATGTCGAGGGTCGGTGCCACGACCGGCTCGCCGTCGGACGGCGAGAGCAGGTTCTTCGTCGACAGCATGACCTGGCGCGCCTCCGCGACCGCCTCGTAGGAGAGCGGCACATGCACCGCCATCTGATCGCCGTCGAAGTCGGCGTTGTAGGCGAAGCAGACCAGCGGATGAAGCTGGATCGCCGATCCCTCCACCAGCGTCGGTTCGAACGCCTGGATGCCGAGGCGGTGCAGGGTCGGTGCACGGTTCAGGAGCACCGGGCGCTCGCGAATCACCTCCTCGAGCACGTCCCAGACCTCGGGTTGCGCCCGCTCGACGATCCGCTTCGCGCTCTTGATGTTGTGCGCCAGCCCCGAGCGCACCAGCGCGTGCATGACGAACGGCTTGAAGAGCTCGAGAGCCATCTTCTTCGGCAGGCCGCACTCGTGCAGCTTGAGCGTCGGGCCCACGATGATGACCGACCGTCCGGAGTAGTCGACCCGCTTCCCCAGAAGGTTCTGCCGGAACCGCCCCTGCTTTCCCTTCAGCAGGTCCGAGAGCGACTTCAGCTTGTGGTTCCCCGAGCCCGACACGGCGCGCCCGCGGCGCCCGTTGTCGATCAGAGAATCGACCGCCTCCTGCAGCATCCGCTTCTCGTTGCGGATGATGATCTCCGGCGCGCCGAGCTTCAGCAGGCGCTTGAGACGGTTGTTGCGGTTGATCACGCGTCGGTAGAGGTCGTTGAGGTCGCTGGTGGCGAACCGGCCGCCGTCGAGCTGCACCATCGGCCGCAGGTCGGGCGGCAGGACCGGGAGCTCCTGGACGACCATCCAGTCGGGCCGGTTGCCGGACTTGCGCAGCGACTCGACGATGCGGAGCCTCTTGGTCGCCTTCTTCTGGCGCTGCCCGCCCGTCGTGTCGATCTCGTGCTGGAGCTTATCCCGCAGGGCCGCAAGATCGATGCGCTCGAGGATGGAGAGGACCGCCTCCGCGCCCATTCCCGCCTTGAAGACGAGGCCGAACCGCTCCTCGACGTCGCGGAACTCCGACTCGGAGAGCACGGTGAGCGCGTCGGCCTCGACGGGATCGCGGAGCCGGTCGAGCCACTTCACCAGCGGCTCGTACTCCTTCCGGACCGCCTCGCGAACCTCCGCCACCTGCGCCCGCAGCGGCTCGAGCTCGGTGAAGGCGGCATCGCGCCGCTGCTGCCGCTCGGCGTCGGCGCGAAGCATCAGATCGGACCTGCGGGAGGCGATCTGCTCCTCGGCGCCACCCACCGCCCGCTCGGCGGCCTCCGTCAGGGCGACCAGCGTCTCCGAGCCGATAGCCGTGCCGCGGGCCGCCAGCGTGTCGCCGCGGAAGGCCAGCTTGGCACGGAGCTTCTCCCCCTCGCGGGTGCGGAGATCGCCCTCCAGTTCGCGCGCCTCGGACATGATCTCATCGACGAGGCGGGCGAGCTCCTCCTCGCAGAGCGCCAGCTCCGACTCGACGCGCCCGTCGACCTCGGAGATCTCCTGCTCCAGCGCCTGCTCACGCACCGCGATGCGGCCGCCGGCTTCGCCCTCCCGGCGCGCCACCTCATCCTCGATCTCGAGCTGGAGCAGCTCGAGCGCGTGGCCGCGCGCCTCGTCGTTCACCTCGGTGATGACGTAGTGAGAGAAGTAGAGAACCCGCTCCAGCGTGCGCGGGGGCACGTCCAACAGCAGGCCGAGCCGGCTCGGCACGCCCTTCGAGAACCAGATGTGCGCCACCGGGGCGGCGAGGCTGATGTGGCCCATCCGCTCGCGCCGGACCTTCGACCGCGCCACCTCGACGCCGCACTTGTCGCAGACGATGCCCTTGTAGCGCGCACGCTTGTACTTGCCGCAATGGCACTCGAAGTCCTTGGTCGGGCCGAAGATCTTCTCGCAGAAGAGCCCGTCCTTCTCCGGCTTCAGCGTCCGGTAGTTGATGGTCTCGGGCTTGGTAACCTCGCCGTACGACCACGAACGGATCTGCGCGTTCGAGGCGAGCGAGAGGCGTATCGCGTTGAAGTCGTTGACCTCGAGCATTTAGTCCCCGTCCTCCGACTCACGACCCGAGAGGTTGATGCCGAGCCTCGGTATGGCCTCGATGTAGTCCTCCGTGAAGGCGACCTCCTCCTCCTCCTCGTTCAGGATCTCAACGGAAAGCCCCAGGGACTGCAGCTCCTTGACGAGCACCTTGAAGGACTCCGGTACGCCGGGCTCCATCGTGTTCTCGCCCTTCACGATCGCCTCGTAGGTCTTCACGCGCCCGAGGACATCGTCGGACTTCACCGTCAGCATCTCCTGCAGCACGTGCGCCGCACCGTAGGCCTCCAGGGCCCACACCTCCATCTCACCGAAGCGCTGGCCGCCGAACTGGGCCTTCCCGCCGAGCGGTTGCTGCGTGATCAGCGAGTAGGGGCCGGTCGAGCGCGCGTGGATCTTGTCGTCCACGAGGTGGATCAGCTTCATCATGTAGATGTAGCCGACCGTGACCGGCTGGTCGAAGGGCTGGCCGCTGCGTCCGTCGTAGAGACGCTGCTTGCCGAGCACCGGCGGCGGGGTCCCGGTTCGCTCGAAGACGAGCCTGAGGCGCTCTTCGCGCGCCTCGTCGGCGAGCCCCCGGACATCCTTCTCGCCCATCTGCTCCAGCCACAGCAGCTGGCAGGCGCGCTTCGCGCCCCCGGCCGCTTCCGGATCCATCACCTCGGCCGCGTCGAATCCCCCCTCCGCCAGGTAGCCGGCGACGCGCTCGCGCACGATGCGCTCTCCGAGCGGGTCGGTCGCTGCCGTGCTGCGGGTCGGATCGATGGCGCCGGCCTGCACCGCGAGCCAGGCCAGAGCGAGCTGGTCCTGGATCTGCTCGTCCGACGCCCCGTCAAAGACGGGCGTGAGCGCCCGGTAGCCGAGCGTGTCGGCCGCCCAGCCAAGGTGAGTCTCGAGGATCTGTCCGATGTTCATGCGCGAGGGCACGCCGATGGGGTTGAGGATGATCTCGACGGGTCGGCCGTCCGCCAGATACGGCATGTCCTCGAGCGGCACGATGTTGGAGACCACGCCCTTGTTCCCGTGGCGCCCGGCCATCTTGTCGCCCTCGGTGATCTTCCGCTTGTGGGCGACCGCGACGCGCACCAGCATGTTCACGTCGGCGGGGAGCTCGTCGTTCTCCTCCCGGCGGAAGACGCGGACGTCGATCACCTTCCCCCGCTCGCCGTGTGGGACGCGCAGCGAGGTGTCCTTCACCTCGCGCGCCTTCTCCCCGAAGATCGCGCGCAGGAGCTTCTCCTCGGGCGTGAGCTCGGTCTCCCCCTTCGGCGTGATCTTGCCGACGAGAATCTCCGACTCGCTCACCTCCGCGCCGACACGGACGATGCCGCCCTCGTCCAGATGGCGCAGGGCCTCGTCTCCGACGCTCGGGATGTCGCGCGTGATCTCCTCCGGCCCCAGCTTCGTGTCCCGGGCCTCGACCTCGTACTTCTCGATGTGTATCGAGGTGAACTTGTCCTCGCGCAGCACCGACTCGGAGAGGATGATCGCGTCCTCGAAGTTGTACCCCTCCCAGGACATGAACGCGACGAGCACCGATTGCCCGAGCGCCAGCTCCCCCTCTTGCGTGCAGGAGGAGTCCGCGAGCACCTGCCCCCGGCGTACCGTCTCCCCCGCTGCGACGATCGGGCGCTGGTTGATGCAGGTGCCCTGGTTGGAGCGCACGAACTTCATCAGCGGGTAGCGCTCCTCGCGCCCCGAGCGGTAGCTGACGGTGATGAAGTTCGCCGAGGCCGCGAGCACCTCGCCGTCCTCCTCCGCGACCAGCACCTGTCCGGAATCGCGCGCGGCCTGCGCCTCCATCCCCGTCCCGACCAGCGGCAACTGCGGCCTGAGCAGCGGCACCGCCTGCCGCTGCATGTTGGCGCCCATCAGCGCCCGGTTGGCGTCGTCGTGCTCAAGGAAGGGGATGAGCGCTGCCGCGACCGAGACGAGCTGCTTCGGCGAAACGTCGATCAGGTCGACCTCCGACGGCGGAACCAGCTCGAGGTCGGGGCCGTGCCGGACTTCGACGCGCTCGTCGAGGATGTTCCCGTGCTCGTCGATGACCGTGTTCGCCTGTGCGACCCGGTGCTCCTCCTCCTCGTGAGCATCCAGGAACTCGGTCTCGGTCGAGGCGAAGGGCGCGACGGCGATCTCGTCTTCGGTGGCGGCAGCGATCGCCGTCGCGAGCGCCGCGTCGACGATCTCGCCCGCATCGCCGACAACATTCCCGTCCCCGTCGGTCACCGACGCCCTCAGGATGCGCCCGACGAGCTCCGGGCTCCGCGGCGAGAGCGTCTTGCGGACGGGTCGGTACGGCGTCTCGATGAACCCGAAGTCGTTCACGACGCCGTAGGTCGCCAGGTTGCCGATGAGTCCGATGTTCGGACCCTCGGGCGTCTCGATCGGGCAGATGCGCCCGTAGTGGCTGTGGTGCACGTCGCGCACGTCAAACCCGGCGCGATCGCGCGAGAGACCGCCCGGCCCGAGCGCCGAGAGGCGCCGCTTGTGCCCGAGCTCGGCCAGCGGATTGACCTGATCCATGAACTGGGAGAGCTGCGAGCCGCCGAAGAACTCCTTGAGTGCGGCCACGACCGGCCGGATGTTGACGAGGGCCGACGGCGTCGCCTCCTCCGGGTCGGTGATGGTCATCCGCTCCCGGACCACTCGCTCCATGCGCAGCAGGCCGACGCGGAACTGGTTGCGAATCAGTTCGCCGACGGCGCGCACGCGGCGGTTCCCCAGGTGGTCGATATCGTCGGGGATGCCGCGGTCGTTGTTGATCTCGAAGATCCGCCGCACGATGGCGATCAGATCCTCGCGCCGCAGCGTCCGCGTCGTCGGCGCCTCCACGAGCGCGAGCCGCTTGTTGATCTTGTAGCGTCCGACGCGCCCCAGGTCGTACCGGCGATCGTTGAAGAACAGCGACTCGAGCAGGCTCCGCGCGTTCTCCGCCGTCGGCGGATCCCCCGGGCGCATGCGCCGGTAGAACTCCTCGCGCGCCTCCCGCCGGTTGGCCGTCGGGTCCTTCGCGAGCGTGGCCTCGAGGTAGGAGTGCTCGGAGTCGCGGTCCACGTCCGTCAGCAACGCACGCACGCGCTCGTCGGTGCCGAGCTCCTCGTCGCCGAGCCCCTCCTCGTCGTCGATCGCCCGTAGCAGCACCGTGATCGGGACTCGCCGCTTGCGGTCGACCTTGACCGACACCAGGTCCTTCGGCGAGGTCTCGAACTCGAGCCACGCGCCCCGGTTGGGAATCAGCTTCGCGGCCGTGAGCCGGCGCCCCGAGACCGGATCGGTGACGCCGGTGAAGTAGACGCCGGGAGAGCGAACCAGCTGCGAGACCACGACGCGCTCGGCGCCGTTGATGATGAAGGTCCCGTGCTCGGTCATGAGCGGGAGGTCCCCCATGAAGAGCTCCTGCTCCTTGACTTCCCCCGTCTCCTTCACCAGCAGCTCCACGCGCACCCGCAGCGGCGCCGCGTACGTCGCGTCGCGCGCGCGGCACTCGCGCTCGCTGTGCTTGGCCTCCTCCAGCCGGTAGTCCCCGAAGCGCAACTCCATGCGGTGGCCGGTGAAGTCGGCGATCGGCGAGATCTCATCCAGCAGCTCGCGGAGCCCCTCCCGGAGGAAGAGCTCGTAGGAGCGGCGCGGCATCTGGATCAGGTGGGGCATCTCGAGCACGTGCTCCGCCCGCCCGAAGTCCTTGATGACGCCCGGAACCGGCTGGGCAGAGCTGTGGACGGTCGTCAAGAGTGACCCCTCTCATGGACATTCGGCCGCAACGTGCGAACCCGTCGCTCTCGCCGCCGCGCCGCGCCACCCTCACGGAGGGAGACGCGGCCGACGCTCGGCGCCCGCGGCGGGTTCAGATCGCGGATTGGCCTCTCAGGATGGTGCGCGCAGCAACAGACGCTCGCGGACACGCCGGACGGCTGGCTCGCCGCACGGTGAAGATCCGCTACCGCGCGTGGGGACGCGAGCGTATACCGGCGTGAAACAGCAAGCAAAGCGGCGGCGCACAACGCCCAAGAAGTGTAGCGGCGCCGGCACCGAAACTCAAGCCACCGGATCCCATCCGCCCGGACCATCGTGTCGCGGGCGGCGCGGGCCCCGCGGCCGTCGCTGCTCGCGTGCCCAGCTGCACCGCGAGGCGCGTCCCGCGCGGGCAGCATGCTACCGTGCCGGCGCGGGACGCCCGTCCCGGAGCGGAGCCCCGGAGGTGACGGTGAGCGGATTCGCGAGCGCCGAGGTAGAAGCGGCGTGGAACAGCGTCTCGCGACGGATCGACGCGCTTGTCGCCCTGGTAGCGAGTCGCGGCGCCGACGAACTGAACTGGCGGCCGCCGGCGCCCGAGGCGAATAGCCTCTACGTCCTCGCCACGCACACGATCGCGAACGCGCGACAGGGGCTCCTCGCCGTGCTCTGCCGCCACGACGACGACCGCGATCGCGACGCCGAGTTCCTCGCCGCCGGCGACTCGGGCCAACCGCTCGAGCGGTACTGGCATGCGCTCCGCTCCGAGATCCGCGACTCCCTCGCGGCGCTCCCCGCCGCGCGCCTGGACGAGACGCACCTCCATCCGCGCCAGGGCGAGCTCACCGGGCGCGAGACGCTGCTGCTCGTGGCGACGCATGCAGCCGAGCACCTGGGCCAGGCGGAGCTGACCCGAGACCTCCTCACCGCGAGCCGTGGAGGAGACGGCGGCTAGGGGCTACCCGCCGCCAGGGGTCGCTTCGCGGCCTGCTCCCAGATAGCCCACGCCTCCTTCGGCGCATCCTCCGCATCGCGCAGGCCGGTGCTCGCCAGCAGGTCGGCCGGGCGCGCGACGTCGTAGCGCGGGTCGCGGCCCAGGTACCACACGACGAGCTCGGCCCCGAGCGCATCCGCATCACCGAGCAGCCGCACCAGGAAGCGCCTCTGCTCCGGCTCGGTCGACGAGTTGACGCCGTCCCGTCCCGGGCTCGAGGCGAACCCGGCCGGCAGGAAGGCGATCGGGAGCCCGACGTGGTCCGCGGCGCGGGTGTAGTAGTCCGGCGGGACCTTGCGGGCCACCGCGTATGCGAACGAGGGGAAGCTCGAGAGCGCGAACAGGTCGAGGCGGTCCCGGAAGTCCGCCACGAGCTCCCAGCGGGGCACATGCGGAGGGAGCCACGGGACCACGCCCAAGAGCTCCTCGTACTGGAAGGTCACAAAGACCCTCGTCTCCGGACTGACCTCCTTCACGGCGCGGTACGCCTCCCGGTAGAGGGCCGTGAACTGCCGATACGCCGTCGGATCGCGCTCGAACGTCGAGTTGATCTCGCTCGCGAGCGAGAGGTATGCCGGTCGCTGGTTCGCCGCGACGTAGCGCGCCTCCTCCACGAAGGCTCGCCTCAGCGCCGGATCGGAGAGGTCGCGTCCCTCGTAGCCCGCCGGAAGGGCGGCAAGCCGGCCGCGATCCGCCGGATCGAAGGGATCGAGCGCCACGACCAGTGCGAGCCCGCGCGCCGCCGCCGCCTGCCGCTCCGAGACGGTGAGCGCGACCAGCGCGTCATCCTCGGCCCCCCCGGGAAGGAACGATGCCCACCGCGGGGCACGCGGCACGACGATCACCTCGCCGTAGCGGGCGGCGAGGTCGAATGCGGCGACGTAGGATTCGTCGGTCAGCTCCGCCGGCGTGGCCGTGAACCCGATCCGGTAGGAGCGCGGCGGCCCCTCCTGCGAGCGCGGCGGCAAGAGGACCGGTGAGGCGGTCGGCGCCGGCGCGGGGGGGGGGGGGGGGGGGCCGGGGCGTGGGGGGCGCGGGCGCAGGCCGCGGTCACGATCAGGGCCGTCACAAGCCCCACGGACCATCGTGGCCCCGAAGCCGGCGGGCCGAAGGAGAGAGCGCCGCGGAGCCTCCGCCAGCTCGCCACAGCGTGATTCTCGCCGCCGGCGACACCGGCGGCAACGCCGCGGTCACGATGCCGCCGGGGACGACCGGCCGACGTGTAGACTGGCGATGTGGATCATCGCTTCGAGGTCGACCTCTCCGGGCTCGCGAGATCGCTGCGTCGGGCCGATCACATCCTGATGCGCTTCGAGCCTTTTCCGCAGCGCCTGTTGATCGATTTCCGCAGCAGCACCGAGCGGGGTCCGGGAGCGTGCGTGCTCCCCCAGGCGCGCTCCATCGCCGAGCGGCTCGCCTCCGTTGAGCGGGCGCGTCCCGGGCTACCGCCCCTCAGGCGGCTCCGCGTCGTCATCTGGCCGCTGCGCGTGCGCTCGCTCGAACGGCTCGGGATGCACGATGTCGTGCGCGAGCGCTTCGCCTCACTCGACGCGCTGGAGGCAATCACGGAGCTCAACGAGGCGCAGGAGGAGTTGCTTCGCCTCGAGCGCGAGGAGCTACGTCGCGCCATCACCGGCGATGGCTACCGCACGCTGTGGACCCGGGCGGACTCGGAGCCAACGGTGAGCGGAGACCCCGGAGCGCCGCCCGCGTGAGCGATTCCCCCTAGATGGAACGCCCCCGCTTCCGGCGACTCGTGCAGCGCGCGCTCAGGTCGCTCCCGCCCGAGATCAGCGACCGGATGGTCAACGTCGAGATAGAGATCCGCCGCGAGCCCTCCGCCGCGGAGCTCCGCGATGCGGGCCTCCCCGCGGACGGCGATCTCTTCGGGCTCTACGTCGGGACGCCCCACACCGAGCGAGGCGACTACCAGCTCGCGCTGCCGGATCGCATCGTGATTTACCAGGGTCCGATCGAGCGCTCGGTCCACCCCCGGGACATCCCGCGGGAGGTCGTTGCCACGGTCATCCACGAGGTCGGGCACCACTTCGGCATCGACGACGAGCGCCTCGATGAGCTCGGCGTCGGCTGACGGAGCGGCGCGGGGAAGCCCCGAGACCGGGGCCGGGTGACGCCGGCATCCCTATCCGGCGGTCCCGGCCGCGAGGAAGCGCGTGAGGAGCCGGTCGGCCGCGAGCGTGACCAGCTCGTCGGCGCGGCGCATCGCCTCCTCCGCCGGGCGCCCCGCGCCGGCGCCCTCGGCGTCCAGCACGCCCGCGGGCCGCGACGCCACCTCCCCGCACACGGCGAGGCACGGGCGGCCGGCGACCGCGGCGACGTCGGCCGCGTAGCGCGTCGCCTTGCCGAAGGCGCTTTGCTCGTCCAGCCGACCCTCGCCGGTAATGATCAGATCGGCCTGGCGGGCGGCGGCGGCGAAACCGACCGCCTCACCCACGAACGCCGCCCCGCTCTCGATCTGCCCCCCGGCACCGCCGGCGGAGGCCGCGGTCAGGAGGCCGACGGGAAGTCCGCCACCCGCGCCCGCGCCCTCGATCTCCGACAGGTCGACGCCCAGGTCCTCGCGGCAGCGAGCCGCCCAGCGTTCGAGCCCGGCCTCGAGGCGCCCCGCCAGAGCCGCCTCGACCCCCTTCTGCGGGCCGTAGACGGCGATCGCCCCCTGCGGTCCGAGCAGGGGATTGGCAACATCGACCGCGATGCGCAGCGTGGCACCGCCGAGCGCCTCCGGAGAGCTCGCGCCCTGAGCGCGCTCGATCCGCGCCAGGCCGGCGAGTGCTTCTCCCCCCTCGGCGAGCGGCGCGCCAGCAGCGTCGCGCAGCGCCAGCCCGAGCACGCGGGCGGCACCGGCGCCGCCGTCGTTGGTGGCCGTCCCGCCGACGCCGACGACGATCTCCCGTGCCCCCTCCGCGAGGGCACGTGCCACCAGTTCGCCGACGCCGCGCGTCGTGGCGCGTCCGGGGTCCCTGCGACCCTCCGGGACCCGGCCGAGTCCGCACGCCTCAGCCGACTCGATGACGGCGACCGGCGTCCCGGCACTCCCGGGCAGGAGCGCGAGGCGCGCCCCGACCGGATCTCCGAGCGGCCCGGCCACGTGAACCCGGAGCACGCGCGCGGCGCCCGCCGCCGCGGTGAGCACGCTGAGCGTTCCCGGACCGCCGTCGGCGATCGGCTGCTCGATCACGCGGCTCGCCACGCCCGAGCGATCGAGCGCTCGGCGCGCGCCGCGCGCGATCGCCGACGCCGCTTCCTCCGCCGTGAGCGAACCCCTGAACTCCTGCGGGCAGACCAGCACCCGCACCGGTCGCGCCTCAGGTTCCCCAGCCGAGGGTGAGCCGCAGCAGCGCCGAGATCACGATCGCCGCGACGTACGCGTAGGCGACCACGCGAGCGCGCTGACCGAGTCGCTGCATCTGCGTCGGGCGCAGAATCATCATCGCCACCAGCACGAGCGCGCTCGCGATCAGCAGCAGCCGCAGGAGACTCCCCATGCCGCGATCGTAGCCCCCACGCGCGCTTGACGCGCGCGTTTCCCGCTGCGACGATAGGCCGTAACAGAACGTCTGTTCTGCGCGCATCGTGGGGGACACACTATGCGGCACCAGCAGCCACCGATCGACCGCGGGGCGCCGGGAGTGCAGCCGCCGCGCCGACGGCTACGCCGCTTCGAGATTCGCGGCCCGCACTGCCCGCTCTGCGCCGGCCCCGTCGTCTCCGGCGAGGGGGCGCGTCTTTGCCTGATCTGCGGCCACCGGGAATCAGCCGCCCCCTCGTACGCGGAGCCGAGCGATCGGCCCGCAGCCTAGACACGGCGCCTCTCGCTCGCGGCACGGCGGCGGCCCCCGCGGCGGGCCGACCGCGCTACGGCGGCT
>MKWU01003371.1_pt1 | contig 21322 bp, 15 predicted proteins | sample 809101 | NCBI WGS metagenome assembly MKWU01 (sample SAMN05860141, study PRJNA318959) | sponge metagenome | host: Aplysina aerophoba | place: Slovenia: Piran, Adriatic Sea, Gulf of Piran | collected 2013-05-07 | reverse complement strand
CGGAAGACATGGCGCAAGTGAACCGGATGGAGAACCCCGACGATGTCGAGTCCTTCTACAGGACACGGGCCCAGATATGGGAGGAGGAACGCCGGGCCGAGGGCCGGGTCGAGGGCCGGGTCGAGGGACAACGGGAGTCGTTGCGCAGGCACGCGGCGATGAAGTTCGAGGCGCAGACCGCGGACCGACTCGGGGCGCTGCTCGAAGCAGTCACCGATCAGGAGGTGCTCGACGGCGTGCTCGGTGCCCTGGTCGAATGCGCCACGCCGTCCGAGCTGCTCGCGCGGGTGGAGGAGGTGCGGCGTCGCGGGAACGGTCGCGACGGCTCCGGTGCCGGCTGAATCGTCGTCCCGCCGGTCAGCCTCCGCGGCTCCCGCGGGTCGGGCCGGCTGAAGTCACCCCCTGGCGTTCCGCCCCGCAGTCAGGTGACAGCCCGGCGGGCAGATCGCACTGTTCGCGAATCCGCCGCCGGAAGTCGTCCGCGTCCGTGCACGCCAGCGCCGCCGCCAGCGCCGCATCGCCCGACAGTGCGCCGAGGATCTCGCGAAGCTCCGCCGGGTCCGAGATCACTTCGATGCCCCGGACTTCGAGCATCGCGAGCACGCATTCCACCATCGCCTCCTGCCGGGCTTCTTCGAACGGGCGGTGACGAGAATCAGAATTCCCGATTCCGGTTCGCGTCGTCCTTCCGTTCCGCCTCGATCCGCGCCGCGCGCTCGAAGTCCTTTTCCCGGAGGCGCCGGACGGTCGCCAGGAGATGTTCGAGATCCTCCACCCGCGTGCGGAGCCTGGCGATTTCGCGGGAAGCGTCATCGTGGAGAACGCCTTGTGCTCCAGGGCGTTGCCAGGCGCGGACCGTGGCCTCCTTCCCTGCACGCGCGGCCGCGTAACGCGCCAGCGCGCCCGCGTCGGCCTCCCGCGCGAGCACGAGCGCATCGTCCATGTTCGGAGTCCATCCGAAGCGAGCATCCGACGACACCGTCAGAAACAGCGGATCGCTCGAGGTTCGATTTATCAGGGCAACAAGCCAGCCAGCATCCTTCATCGCCACCCCCGCACTCTACGCGCCCGGACCGCGTCCCGGCGACTTCCCCGCCCGCTCACAGCGGCATCGGGTTGAGGTAGTGGCGGCCGCCGGAGATCGATTGCAGGAGCTCGAAGAGCTGCGCGTAGTCGGCATCGCCGTGGGCGAAGTCGATCTCGGCCGCATTGACGATCACGAGCGGTGCGGCCTGGTAGTGGTGGAAGAAGCGCGTGTACGCGGCGACCACGCGATCGAGGTAGCGGGGGTCCATGTCCTTCTCGTACGCGATGCCGCGGGCGGCGATGCGCGCGAGCAGCACGTCCACGGGAGCCTGCAGGTAGATGACCCGATCGGGCGTCACCGCCGCCCCCGCGATCCGCTCGTAGACCTGGTGGTAGAGCGCGAGCTCGTCGGCATCGAGGGTGAGCTCCGCGAACAGCCGGTCCTTCTCGATCATGAAGTCGCCGACCCGCACCGGCGCGAACAGATCGCTCTGGCGGATGCCTTCGAGCTGCCGCACGCGCTGGAACAGGAACGAGAGCTGGGTCGCGAGCGCGTTCGCCCGGGGGTCCTGGTAGAAGCGCGGGAGGAACGCATTGTCCTCGGGCGCCTCCAGCAGCGCCTCGCCGCCGAGGCTCTTCGCGAGCCGCGTCGCGAGCGTGGTCTTGCCCACCCCGATCGGCCCCTCGACCACGATGTAGCGGAAATCACGTGCGGCCATCGTCCCTCCCGGGCCGGCTGCGCCGCAGTGCCCGCGCACGCCGTGCACCGACCCCGCCCCGCGACTGCCGCCGGAGTGCCGGCGCGCGTCGTGCCCCGGCCCCGCCCCGCGACTGCTGCCGGTTCCCGGTTGCGGGCGCAGCCGGCCGGGCCCTTCGCCCGGGCGTGCCGGGCGCCGGAGGCGTCGCTGTCACATCGCGGGCTGTCCGGTGGGCTCCGGGCGCGCCGCGGCGCGGCCCCGGCGGCGCCGGCGGCGGCGCTTCGGCCCGCGCCGGTCCTCCAGCATCGAGCCCCGTTCGCCGTCGCCGACCTCCTGGAACCGGGTCCACCACTGGGCATGCTCGGCGACGTCCTCGCCCGACTCCGCCCGCAGCAGCAGGAAGTCGTAGGCGGCCCTGAACCTGGGGTTGTCGAGCAGCCGGCTCGCGGCGCCCTGGCTGCGCCGGTTCACCAGCCGCGGCTGCAGCCCCCAGATCTCGCGCACCATGAGCGAGAAGCGCCGCGGGAGCGACACTTGCTGGACCTGGCGCTCGATGACGTCGGCGCCCGCCGCGTCCCAGGCTCGCACGTGAGGCATTCCGCGCGCGATGCAGGCCTCGGAGTCGCGCAGCACGGGCTCCCACAGCAGCGCGGCGAAGAGAAAGCCGGGGGTGACCGGGCGGCCCGACGCGATGCGCGCGTCGGTGCTGTCCAGCGCCTTGCCGACGAGGGTGGCGGCGACCCCGTCGGGCTCGGCCTCGATGCACGCCTCGGTCTCGGGGAAGAGGTGCCCGAACAGGCCGTAGCGGCGCAGCAGCTCGTAGTTCTCGCGCGCGGCGCCGGCCATGAAGAGCTTGAAGACCTCCTCGTAGAGCCGGGCCGGGGGCATCTCCTCGATGAGCGGCGCCAGATCGTAGATGGCGCGGCTCGTATCGCCCTCGATGTCGAATCCGAGCTTGCCGGCGAACCGGACCGCGCGCAGCATCCGGACCGGATCCTCGCGATAGCGCTCGGCCGCGGGGCCGATGATCCGCAGCGTGCGCTCGCGCGCGTCGGCGTAGCCCCCGGTGAAGTCGATGACCGTGCGCTCGCGATGATCGTAGTAGAGGCAGTTGGCGGTGAAGTCGCGCCGCCACGCATCCTCCTCCAGGGTGCCGTAGACGTTGTCGCGCACGATGCGGCCGTCCACCCGCACGTGGTCCGGATCGTCGGCCGAGGCGCCGGCGCCCGCGCGGAAGGTCGCGACCTCGATGACCTCCCTGCCCATGCGCACCTGCGCCAGCCCGGGCCCCCGCCCCCCGGGGGAAGGGCGGCCACCTCGATCCCCCCCCTCCCCATGCCCCGGGGCGCGAGCCGGAACCTGCGCCCGATGAGCCGGCTACTCCTGAAAAGGCTGCGCACGGTCTCCGGCGTCGCGGCGGTCGCGATGTCGAAGTCCTTCGGCTTGAGGCCCAGCAGCAGATCGCGCACGCCCCCGCCGACCAGGTAGGCGCCGTGGCCGGCGTCGGTCAGCGTTTCGAGAACCTTGAGAGTGCCCCTGCTGATGTCGGCGTCGGAGATGCCATGCTCCGACGGGGGGATGACGATGGGTTGAGCGATGGTGCTATCGACCCCGGAAGAATTCGGTGATGAGTGTGGTTGAACGTCCGGCAGTCCGATGTTGAGCGGTTCCGGACGACACGTATAATAGCAGGCAGACAGGCGAGTCCACACCTGTCGAACCGCGCTCCCTTCGTCTAGTGGTCCAGGATACCGCCCTCTCACGGCGGGGACAGGGGTTCGAGTCCCCTAGGGAGCGCCAAATTTCCCGCCGTCCTCCATCGCCGGGCTTCCCTAGCTCCCCCTACATCCGGCACGACATGGAGTCCTCGTCCTTCGGTGGCGGCAGCTCGCCCTCCACGACGTTTCCGTCCTCGCCGACCTCGACTTGCGGACTGACGTTGTAGGGGTCATCGGTCACGAACGCCGGCGCGCCCCCTGCGAGCCGCGTGGCGTCTCCCTCTCCGATGAGACCCGCGTCACCCTCGTTCAGCTCGACCGAGGCATCGGGCTCCGACGTCGATGTCGCAGTCACGCCGCCGTCGTAGACAGCCACTGCGAGATCACCCTCCTGGACCGGTCGGGAGCTGTCCTTCAGCAGCTCCGGCTGCACCTCCACCCCTTCGGGCACGGGCGCCTGCTCCAGAAGCGCGCGTACCGATGCCGGCAGGGGAACGTCGGTTCGAGGGGCGGCCTGGGCAGAGCTGATGAAGGCCGTGGTCCCCGAGCGGAACTCGAACGTCCCGGCCGCGGATTGCGATGCCACCGTCCCGAACCGCACGACCACGAACAGTCCGTCCAGCCCGGCCTGCGCGTTGGCGACCGGGATCAGACCCTGCAGCAGCGCCGCCAGCGCCCGCCCGCCCGGCGTGGAAGGAGTCAGCGAAGAATGCCCGTTGTCCGCGCACACGCCCGTGCACACGACATCGAACCGCGTCCCCCGCGTGCTGATGGTCGCCACCGGAGTCGCCACCTCGTACGCCTCGGGCCGGGCCCTGGAGATGAGTCCGGCCACGACCCGGATTCCTCCGCGGAGCAGGCGCATCAACGCACTGCCGAGCTCGGGGGTCTGCGCATCGTACTCGTGCCGATTGATCTGGAACCGCGTGTTCTCCAGCAACGTGATCCGACTCTCGTCGCGAAACGCGATGACCGCGAACGCGCCCGCGCCGGTCTCCAGCGTATCGCCCTGGAACACGGGTCCGCCGGCGGACAGTGGGCGCCGCTTGTTGAACAGCGACACCGCGCTTGCCCCGCCTTTCACGAACGCCACCCGCCCGACGACGTCGGGGCCTCCGCCGGCGTCCTCTCCCAGATCCTCGGCCTCCTCGGCGCAGTCCTCCTCGCACAGCCGGGCGCTGAAGTCGGTGCCGAGCACCCCGAGGGTAGCCACCGGGGTGCGCAGCTCGAAGGCGTCGGGGGCGCGCCGGGCGGCCGCGCCGGTTACCGTGCGCAACCCCCCCTTGAACAGGTTGAGCCGCATGCTTTCCGCGCCCTCGCCGGTGCGATACTCGTCGAAACGGAACACGGTGTTCGGGCGGAGAATCATCTCCGACCCGTCGACGAGCTTCACGATGGCGAAGCTGCCGCCGCCGGTCGTCAGCACGTCCTGCTCGTAGATCGGCGTGCCGTGACCGATCAGGCGGATGTCGTTCTCCAGCGCGGCGGTGACCGCGCCGCGCGCGAACACGGTGGTGCCGATGCGCTCCTTCGCCGCCGCGAAGGGCGCGACGGCAAGCAGCATCGCCAGCAGGACTGCGGCTGCGTTCCACCGTCTACGGCCACCGTTCATCTCATCCGGCTCCGTGCTCTTCGCCTCAGTACCGCACCAGCAGGTTCAGATGGCCGCGCGCGCCGCTCTCGCGCGTCGCCGTGCCTTCCACGATCATTCCCACGTCGAGGAGCAAGGCCACGTGCTCCTTCCAGCTCCAGCGCAGCCCCGCGCCGACGCTCGCAATCGTGTCGCCGGACCGCGCGGCGCCGTGCGCGGCGTCGGACACGCGACCGGCATCGGCGAACGCCAGGAAACGCAGGCCGGCATCCGCGGCGGCGGGGGCCCACAACTCGACACTTCCGCGGACTCCGTCGTCGCCCGCGACCTCGCGCTCGGAGAACCCGCGCACCGTGCCCGCCCCGCCGAGTCCGTACTGCTCGCCCGCGATGAGCGGCTCGTTGGCCGACTGGCCGTCGACGAGACCGCGCGCCGTCCACCCCGCCGGCAACGACAGCGTCAGCGTCGCGCCGCCGCGCACGACGTCCCACCCCGGGCGCGCTCCCGCACGGTTGAGGCCATACGCCGTATCGTCGTTGCCGCTCCCGCTCTCGAGGCTGCGTGCGTACTGCACCCGCACGTCCAGTCCCCAGCCGTCGCCCGCGAACTGCGCGGCATAGCCGAGCGACACCGGCCGGCTGCGGACCGCGGGCGGCGCCACGTCGGTACCCGCAAACAGGACCTCGTTGTCGAAACGGCGGTCGTCGATGCCCACCGACAGCCGCTGGCTCAACCGTCCGCTGCGCCGAAGCTCCCGGGTGTACTGCAGCCCCGCGAATTCACCCGCTCCACTCACGTCGAACGCGTCGAGCACCCGGCCGGTGTCCACGTCGGAGCGCACGTAGTACGCCGACACCGTGCCTCCCAGGCCATGAGCGGGCGCGGTGTACGACGCCGCCCACTGCCTGACCTGGTCCGTGTGCCCCGGCGACGTGACGTAGCTCGCGTTCAGTGAATGGTCCCGGTCGAAGAGGTTGCCGGCATTCGCCCCGAGCGACCAGCGCAGCGGTCCGGTGTCCGCGCTGCCGGTGTTGTCGAGCCCGCTCCACGCGAGCCACGGACGGCGGTCCCGCACCTCCAGCACCGCGTCCAGGCCTTCGGGATCGGTCTCGCTCTCCCGGAACGTGAGGCTCGTGGTCTTCCACCCCAGCCGATTCGCCGCCGCCATGTCGCGGGCGATCGCACCGGTGTCCGGCGTCTCCCCCTCGCGCAGCGACGGCACGCTGCGGCGCACGTTCGCCTCCGAGTGATACCGCGCGCCCTGCACCTCGACCTGCGCGACCCTGAACACAGCCACCCGCAGAACGACCGTGCCGTCCTGCAGCGACTGCGGCGGCAGCACCACGCGCTGGAACGCGACGCCCGCCTCCTCGATTGCCCGCTCCAGCGCGTCCGCCGCGGCCAGCAGCCCGTCCACTCCGGCGTGCTCTCCGGTGAACGGCGCCAGGACCTCCTGCGTGCGGGTCTCCGACAGCGGGCTGTCCCCTTCGACCACGAAGCGTTCGACGACGAAGCGCACCACCGGCGTCTGGGCGTCGGCCGGCCCGGTTGCCACGCCGACCAGCACCGCCGACGCCAGGCACGCGAGCAGCGTGCGGAAGATGCGTTCGAGTGGCTTCATGTCGGCTTCACCGCGCCGGCGCCGCTACGCCGGGCACGGCTGGAGCTCCTCCTCGTCCGCCTCGCCGGTCTCGTCGGCGCCGGCGCCTTCCACGGCTTCTTCGTCTTCCTCTTCCTCCGCTTCCTCGTCGTCCTCCGCTTCCTGCCCGGCTTCTGCTTCCTGCCCGGCCTCGCCGTCTTCCTGCGCAGCGAGGTCTCGGGCGGGGAGGATTTCGTCGATGACTGCGTCGGCCTGCTCCTGAGCCTGCTCCGACGGTGTCTGGTCCGGTGGCGGCTGTTGCGAATCGGTGACGTTCGTGACCCCATTTTCTCCGAGGACGATCTCGCCGTACCGGACCGTGCCTTCGTCGCGCACCTCCAGGGTGCCCGTCCCGCCATCGTCACCGACCACGATGCGGTTTCCGGTGCCCGACAGCGCGAGACTTGAACTCGGACCGGTCACGACCACCTCGCCGTCGGCGGCCGGGCCGGAGTCGCCGATCACCAGTCCCGCCCCCTCGCCTTCGATCTCCATGCGGCCGCCGGACTCGATGCTCACCACACTTTGCCCATCGATGCGACCAGTGTCCGAATCCGGGAATCTGGAGTAGATGGAATCGTGCGAAACGCGCACGAAGGCACTCTCGCCTCGTATCAGGATCCTGCCGCCGTTGCGGATGGTGGTCGTGGCAGCTCCGCGTCGGCCCAACTGAGCGGCAGGACCGTCCGCGACATCGGGACTGTCGGGAATCGCGGGTCCGTCCTGAATGATCTCGAGACTCGACCCCGAGCCGTCGATCAGCACGGTCCCCACACTGCCCTTCAGGCGCGCGATGTCGAACAGCGGACCGTGCGTGCCGTCTCCGTCGCGCAGTCTGAGCAGTCCGCCATCGCGAATCTCCAGGCGGCCGTCCGAGCCGGCGTTGTGTCCCACTCTGGCGTAAGCCGACTGATTGGCGAAGACGCCGGAGAACCTTCCGTCGTCCGGGGAGACGATCACTCGCGAGCGGTCTCCGTTGGCTGCGATCCCGCTGATCACGACCGTGCCGAGGCTGGATTCCGCCACTCTGAGAGCCAGGGTTTCGACCAGGCCGCCGTCGAGCACATGGAGGGTGCCCGTCCCCTCGTCGCCGATCCAGATCGTGTTGTCGGTTCCCCTGGTGACGAGGGTCGAGCCCGGGCCGGATACGGTGACGACGCCGTCGGCCGCGGGGCCGCGGTTGCCGATGACGACGTACGCCTGCGCGCCGTCGACCTCGATCGCGCCCCCGGAGAGGACGTTGACTTCACTGCGCTGGTCAATGGGGCCGGTGTCGGGATCGGGGAAACTGGTGCTGACGCCATCCCGGGAGATCTCGATCGATGCCTCCTCTCCCTGAACCAGCAACCTCGCGCCATTGCGAATGGTGGCGACACCTCGTCCCCGTCGCCCAAGCGTGGCGTACGGGCCGTATTCGCCCACCGGACCGTTCTGAATGACCTCGAGACTCGATCCTTCGCCGTCGACCAGCAACGCGCCGGTGCTGCCCTTGTCGCGCGCAAGCTGAAACCCCGGGCCGTAGGTGTCGTCGTCGTCCACAGCCCGCAACAGGCCGCCCTCCAGGATCTCGAGGCGACCGTCCGAACCTGCGCGGCCACCCACCCTGGCGAAGCCCCCTTCGTACGAGTAGATTCCGGAGTACTTTCCGTTGGCAGGCGTGGCGATCACTCGCGAACGATCGCCGTTGGCCGCGATTCCTCGGATGAACGCTCGCCCAGTGCCGACCCCACGCGCCACTCTGAAGTCCAGAGTCTCGACCCGGCCACCGTCGAGCACATGGAGGGTGCCGGTGCCGTCCTGGCCGATCACGACAGTATTGTCGGTACCTCCCGTGCCGAGCAATGAGCCCGGGCCGGTGACGGTCACCTCGCCGCGTGAGCCGGCGGCATCCCCGACGAAGACGGCTCGCGCCCCGACGCGGGCTCCGCTCTCAATGCGCAGCGTGCCGTCGCCCCCGCTCTCGTCGCCCACGACGACCCACACGTCGCCGTCGATCATGGTTGCGCCGTTTCGCAACACCACGGTCCCGACGCCGGTCCCCTGCCCTGCGGTTCCGACGCCGATCGAGAGGGCGCCGCGGTTCGGGTCCCATTCGACGCCGTCGAGCGTGACCGTCGCGCCGTTGTCGATCCCGATCCCGTCCCCGTCCACCTCGGTGCGCAGATACCCGTCGAACAGCGTCATGTCGGCCACGAACCACACATCGCCGTCCGCGATGAGCGCCAGGTCGAGCACCGGCCCTCCGCGGGCGTCGGAGATTGTCTCGCCGATGACGATGTCTCCGTGGGCGTCCAGGACCAGGACGTTGGTGCCGGTCGTGCGCTCGACGTCGAGCGGCGCGTTCAAGTCGATGTCGCCGCCCTCGCTGTTCCCGCCCCTCCGCGTGGTCCGCACCGTCACCGTCTGTCCGCCGGAGAGTGCGTCGACGACGAGGTCGACGCCGAGGCGTGCGCTGTCGTTCGTGCTCTCGAACGGATCGCTGCCGGCGATGTTGCTCGCGCCTCTGCCCGGCACGATCTCGATGTCGTTCGGGTCGATCAGCCACTCCCCGCCGTCGCCGTTCGGCGCGGTGGTGTCGGGCACCTGCTGAATCACGAACGACTCCAGCCCGGACGTCTCGACGAAGCCGCCGTCGCCGCCGTCGGGACCGCCACGGGCGCTCAAGCTGCCCTGCACGTTCGCGAAGCCCTCCGCGAACACCACCACCTTGCCCCCGTCGCCATCGTCCAGCGCATCAGCCGAGACCGTGGAGTCCGCCGAGACGTAGGTCGCGTCCGCGGTCGGTACATCCCCCTCGCCGCTCACGTCCCCGCCCACCAGCACCTCGCCGCCTCCGGTGGGTCCGGAGGCGTCCACCGTCGCGCCGTCGAGCCCGACCTCGTTGCCGAGCAGCCGGATGGTTCCGCCGGCGCCTTCGCTCGCCCGGGCCGACACCTCGCCCGACACCCACGTGGTGCCCGACTCGCTCTCGATGTGGATCTCCCCGCCCGACGGACCGTCGGCCGCGACCTTCCCGTGCGCCTCCAGGGTGATTTCGTTCGTCGCGACGAGCCGGATGACCCCGTTCTCGTCCACCGTGACCGCGTTGGCCTCCACCGTGCCGGAGTTGCGGATCGAGCCCGCGAACACCCCGGCCGCCCCGCGCTCGGCGATGAGCTGGCCAAGGTTCAGCGCCTCGTCCTCCGGCGCCTGCACCGCCACCGCCACGCCGTCGAGGTCCAGGCTGGTGAGCGTGACGGTGCTTCCGGCCGCGAGCACGAGATCGCCCCCGGCGGTCCGGACGATTCCGCTGTTCTCGATGCTCGGCGCGAGCAGGAACACGCCGTCCGCGCCGGATTTCAGCAGGCCCTGGTTGGTGATGTCTCCGGCGTCGGGTCCCGCCTCGAAGCGGTAGCGCCCGGCCAGGAAGTCCTCGTCGCCGATGCCCAGCGTCGAGGCCACGAGCCCCGCGGTGTCGACCACCGCATCCTCGCCGAACACGATGCCGTTCGGGTTGACGAGGAATACCCGGCCGTTCGAGAGAAGCTCGCCGAGAATCGACGAGGCGTCGGAGCCTGTGACGCGGTTGAGCACCGCGCTCGTGGCGCTCGGCTGCGTGAAGCGCGTGGTCTCGCCGGCGCCGATCGAGAAGCCCTGCCAGTTGATGATCGCGTTCGAGGTGGTGGTGGTGACGTCGAGCGTGCTCGCGTCGGGACGGGTGAACTGCGCGCTGCCGTGCGCGACGGTGGGTCCGGTGGGGTTGGCATGGGCGGCGGCGGCGGCCAGCAGACCGCAGAAGATTCCCGCACGGAGGCGCCGAACCCCGGGGGACCGGGGTCCGCGTCCATCAGCTCCCTTTCGAGCTCTTCCGATGACGGTCGAATCCGCTGCCATTACGCACGTTCCTGCGCGCCCACGAGTTTGCGCTGCAACATAATCACTATAGCCACGAAATTTCCGTGTCCGCAATCAATTTGATGCGGATTTTTTCGACGAATCGTCGATGCGTCCTCTCTGCACGCCCGGTTCGCGCGTGCCCGCGCAGAACCGGTCCGGCACTGAAGCCGGAACCGGAGACGGATGGTGCCTTTCGTCCGTGCGCGCTCCCGTTCGGTCGCGGCGCTCCCGCATTCAGTAATCGCCCCGACGGTCCGGTAGCATCGCGGCCATGCGCCGCCTCGGTCCCTGGCTCCACCTCATCGTGCCGTTCGCCGCGTTGGCGATCGCCCTCGCGCTCCATGTGCGCGCACCACGGTTCGTGGAGAACCTCCGGTTCCAGGTGTTCGATGCCTACCAGCGGCTCGCGCCACGCACGCCCTCGAGCGCTCCGGTCGTCGTCGTCGACATCGACGACGACAGCCTGCGCAGGATCGGCCAGTGGCCCTGGCCGCGCACCCGCGTCGCGGAGCTGATACACGAGCTCGATGCGGCCGGCGCCGCCCTCATCGGCCTGGACATCATCCTTGCCGAGCCGGACCTCACCTCGCCGGAGAACGTCATCCCGCTGTGGGCCGCCGCGGAAACCGCCGCGTCCATACGCGACGCCGTCAAGGACCTGCCCGAGCACGACGCGGTGCTCGCCGACGCGGTGCGCGATGCGCCGGTGGTCACCGGCTTCGCGCTGACCGGCAGGCCGAACGCGGTGCGGCCCCCGCGCCCGTACGACATCCGGATCGCGGGACCCAGCCCCGTTTCCGTGCTGCCCGAATTCGGAGGCGCGATCGCCAATCTGCCGCGTATCGATGCCGGCGCGCGCGGAGTGGGCGGGTTCAACTTCCTCCCCGCCGTCGACGGCGTGCTGCGCCGGATTCCCCTGGTACTGCGACTCGGGGAGGAGATCAGTCCGAGCTTCAGCGCGGAGATGCTCAGAGTCCTGCTCGGAGCCGACGGGTACGAGATCCGGGTGGAGGGAGCCGGCGTCGAGGGCGCCTTGCCGGCCATCGAGGAAGTGGCGGTGGGCGGTCTCGTGATCCCGACCGATGAAGCCGGTCGCATGTGGCTGCACTTCACCCGGCCCGAGGCGCGGCGTTCCGTCTCCGCCTGGCGGGTTCTGGACGGAGCCGTCGCCGGCGGCGCGCTCGCCGGACAGGTGGTCGCCGTCGGCACCTCGGCCGCGGGACTCAAGGATCTGCGCGCAACCCCTCTCGACCTGGCCGCGGCCGGGGTGGCGGTGCACGCCACGGCGGTCGAGCAGATGCTGCTGGGTCACTTCCTGCGGCGCCCCGCCTGGGTCGAGCCGGTGGAGCTCGTCTACACGCTCCTCCTCGGACTGGCCCTGATTCTGCTGCTGCGCCGGCTGAAGGCGCTCGGCTGCCTGGCGCTCGGAGTGCTCGCGGTCGCCGCCGCGGCCGGCTCGTCCTGGTACGCCTACACCGAGCACCGGCTTCTCGTCGACCCCGTGCTCCCGTCGCTCGCCGCCCTCCTCGTCTACATGGCGGGGTCGCTCATCAACTTCGCCCGCACCGAGGCCGAGCGCCGCCGGGTCCGCACCGCTTTCGGGCACTACCTGGCCCCGGCGGTGGTGCAGCAGCTCATGGACCACCCGGAGACGCTGCGCCTGGGCGGCGAACGCAGGGAGACCACGTTCCTGTTCAGCGACGTCGCCGGCTTCACTTCCCTCACCGAGGGGCTGGAGCCGGAAGTGCTGGTGCGCCTGCTGAACGAGTACCTCGACGGGACGTGCCGCATCGTGCTGCACCACGGCGGGACCATCGACAAGATCGTCGGCGATGCGCTGCACGTCATGTTCAACGCCCCCGGCGACCAGCCGGACCATGCCGAGCGCGCGGTGGCGTGCGCCCTGGAGCTCGACGAGTTCTGCCGCAGCTACGCGGCGGAGCAGCGCGCGCTGGGGGTGGGCCTCGGCGACACCCGAATCGGAATCAACACCGGAGTGACAGTCGTCGGCAACTTCGGCGGCTCGACGCGCTTCGACTACACCGCGCACGGCGACGCGATCAACACCGCGGCTCGTCTCGAGAGCGTGAACAAGTACTTCGATACCCGCGTCTGCGTGAGCGAGGCCACGCTCGCGCGGTCCGCCTACCCGCACCATCGACCGATCGGCCGGCTCGTCCTGAAGGGCAAGTCGGAAGGTCTCGGGGCCTGCGAGCTGCTCGCCGCCTCGCGCGCGGGAGACCCGGAGATTGTCGCGTACGCCAAGGCATATCGGCTGGCGGAGGCCTGCGACCCGACTGCCGCGAAGGTGTTCGAGGAGCTCGCGGAACGCTATCCCGACGACGGGCTGATTGCCTTCTATGCGATACGACTCGAAGCCGGAATGACCGGGGTCACCATCCGGATGAGCGAGAAGTAGGCGATCCGGGACCCCATTGCACTGCGTGAAGCGGCGCTCCGGAATTCCCGCGCACTACGGCGCATCGGGCGGCTCCGGCGTGCCTTCCAGCGCCCGCAGGCGCGCCTCGAGCCCGGCGGCCCGCGCCTCGGCCACCCGGCGTGCGGCTGTCTCCTCCTTGCGGGCGCGTTCGGCTTCCTCCCGGGCTTGCTGGGATTCCTCGTAGGTCAGGAGGTCCTCCCCGGTCGCGTGATCGTGCAGCCGCACCCGCCGCGCCTCGCGCTCGTCGCGAAGCTCCGTAGGTCGGATTAGCCGAAGGCGTAATCCGACATCCGGCCCTGCAAGTCCATGATTCATGTCGGATTACGCTGCGCTAATCCGACCTACAGCCCTGCCGAGTCCCAAATTGATCGACACCTGCATTCTAGGTTATCCAGTTGATTCTTATACAAGTGTTTCGTTTCGAAGGGAGGCGGCACGGACAACTGCGTGAACGGCACGGCGGCCGAGGCGGGAAGGGCAGCCGGATTGGCTGCCCTTCTTCCGCTTGCCTGGAGAGTTGCCGTACGGGCTACTGCTTGTGGGCGCCGAAGACGCCGACGAAGTTCACGGCATCGTCGGTGGAGTGTCCACCAAATGTCCCGGCGGCCGATCCGGGTCTGCCGTCTGACTCTCCGTTTCCGTAGAACTGGCCGCCCCAGTGGCCGGTGTAGCTGCGGTCACTGTCGGAGCCGGTGACCGCTCCTTCGAAGAATCCGCTGTCGTGCGAGCCGATGCTGGCAGTCCCCAGGTTCAACGAGCCGTCCGCGCGAACACCGTCCACTCCGAAATTGGTGATCGACCCGCTGATCGTGCCGAGGGCGTTCCCGTCGCCGAAGTCGGCCGTCAGCGTGACGTCGCCATCGAAGTACCCGATCTGGGTGGTGCCGCCCGATTCGGCCGAATACACGCCGGTCGCATCCCCGTCGTAGGTTGCCCTACCTTGCACGGCCGTGAGGTCGCTCTGGAGGAACGGATCGTTGCCGTCCGCAAACGCGCCGAATTGATAGTCGGCGGCGCTCGATGCGTCGTCGGGCACGATCAGCCAGACTCCGCCTGCGAGGTAGTCGGCATCCGGCGTCGTGACCGTCGTCGTCGTGGAGGGTACGAAAATCCAGTTCCCCGTGAGCATCATTCGGGTCTGACCATTGACGGTCGACGTGCTGCGGCCGCACGACTGCGAAACGCAGCGGAACCAGCCCTGCTGGCCGTTGCGTGTTCCCGGAAGGCGACTGCTGCTGAACGACCCGGACCACGCAACCGTGTCGGAACTCGAAACATCGACGGCTCCGGGCGGACGATCGGGCGTGAACGTCCACGTCCCTGCCGTCGCGGTTCCATTCGATACCGTGCAGCCCCCGCTGCAGTTGAACGTTCCGGGTTCGCCGTCCAGGGTTCCTGGGTGACCGGAGATTCCGCCGCCGGCAGATATCGTGACTCCGGAGCCCAGAATCATCGTCCCGAGCAGAACATCTCTCGTACCGTCGTCGCCTCCGACCACCTGCTGCGTCTCGGGCGCTTCGATGTCGGTGTAGGCGTCGACGTACAGAGTGCTGCCGGTCAGGCGCTTGCTCAGCTCAACACCCTGCCACGGAGGCGTGGTCCCGGAAATGCGGCTGGGATTGCCTTCTCCCATCCCGATCGACCACGCCGTTCCGTTGCCAACGGAGAAGCTCGGACCACCGGAGCCGTACTCCGCCGTGACGTTCACGCCGTCGGTCGTAATGTTGTTGCCGTCGACGTTCGAGGACTGCGTGACGCTGCCAGGAGCAGGGCGAGCCTGGGCTGCCGCGGCGATGGCATCTGCGGCGTTCGTGGCCGTCGTCGCATCATCGAGCGCCTGCGCGCGCGACTGAATCGTCGGCGGCTGACTCGTACCGCCACCGGTATCCGGACGGGTGCCACCACCACCACCACCACCCCCCGCACCGCCACCCCCCCCCCCCCCCCCGCCCCCGCCCCCGCCACCGCACCCGGACAGGACCACCGCGACCGACGCAGCGATCGAAAGCACCAGCAATCGATTGTTCGGAATCATGCTTCACCACCCCCCTGAGAGTCTGTTGGGAGACATTCGCGAGCGCATTCCGCACGGAAGTCCCATGGGGGAGCGTATCGAACCGCCAAAGGAGTGATGGCCGAAAAATCGTGTAGCTTTCTTGTAGTTGGCATCTGCCTGGGAACGACTACAAGACACAACTGCCGGAAGCCGGCATCCGAAGGCCGACGTGGCCGACAAGCACCTCGATCCGCGGCACCGGAACGCGGCGATTGAAGTCGAAGGGGAACTTCGGAACCCGGGTTCGCCCCGGTCGGAACGCGCGCAGCTCAGGAATCGTCCGGGATCAGGCCCGTCTCCCGGGCGCGACGCACGGCGTCGGCCCGCGTGCCCACGCCGAGCTTGGCGAAGAGCTTGCGCATGTGATACCGCACACCGTCCACGGTGAGTCCGAGCGCGGCGGCGATCTGCTTGTCCCGCTGGCACTCCAGCCGCAACAGCACCGCTCGCTCACGCTCGCTCAGCACCATGTCCCGGACATGGACCACGCGGCGAATTCCGGTCAGAAGCGACCGCGCGCCTTCGCGAAACGGCGAGTCGGGATTCCGGTCGAGGAACATCGTCACCACCGGCTCGCACACTGCACGCTCCCGCACCAGCGGCCACGCGTAAGGGGACTCGACGAACAAGCCGAGGAATTCCTCCAGGTGACCAACCGCCGACTCCGGTTCGCCAGCTCGCCGTTCGAGCACGATCGACAACGCCAGGGCGCGCATCAGAGTCCTGCGCAATCGCCGCTCGACGGCAACCAGACGCAGCTCGCGCGCCAGGCGGCGCCCGTCGTCGAACCGCCCGCTCGCGACGAGGCAACGCAGTCGCGCGCACGCTACCGCCTCCATCTCCCTCCAGCCCTGACCGGCCAGGTCTACGCAGTCCGCCGGATCCTCCGGCAGATTCTCCAACGGCCAGGCCCGTTCGGCGTCCCCGACCCGCCCCGCGTCCACGAGCACCGCTATTCGCAACGCCGCCAGGTGCCGTGCGAGCGAGGTGAGTCCAACGGCGCGCACGTATTCCAGCAGCTCATTCGCCGTCGCTAGCGCCTCGGCGGTACGCCCGGCCCCCAGCTTCAGCTCGATCACCAGGCCGCTGGCCGCGACGAGGACCGAGTACGGCACGCACCTTGTCATCAGCATCCGAGGGGTTCCGCGCAACTCCGCCGCGGACGAGACCCTGGCGCACTCCAGCGCAAGCTCCTGCAGCATGACTTCCGCGGCCACCGGAATCATCGGATCGAGCACGGTGTTCTTCCTCGCCAGCCGCCGTGCCGTGCGGTAGTGCGATTCGGCTTCCTGCACATGACCCTGCGCCATTGCGACCTGGCCACGCAGCATTTCCGCGTGCGTCCGCATGTACTGGCTCTGCGCAAGCAGCTTCCGTGCCCCCGCAAGGCGTTCCAGCGCGGGATCGAACTCCGCCTTCAACTGGTGAAGTACGCACAACGCATACCCCATGTGGCCGTGCGTGACGGGATCGAGGCGCCGTGACTCCGCCAGCCGCGCGTAGGCGCCGGACAGCCCGCGGACCCAGTCCGAGTCCATCCGTTCGGCCCCGTAAAGGGCTATCGCACCGCGCACGATGCATGCGTCCACCAGGAATTCGAAGTCGGCGTCGCGACCATCCCCGGTGCCGGCCCCGGATGTGGCCGCCACTTCACCGAAGAGCTTCCTCGCCGCGTCCAGGCGCCGCGACATCAGCAGCACCAGGCAACGCACCAGCGCGAGCCGCGGACGCGTCGAGACGGTGTCCTCGGTCAAGTACCGGTCCGCGGCCTGAACCGGCACGAACCCCTCCCGGATCCACACCCGGACGCCTCCCGCCCGCTCCAGGATGCGGCCGGCCAGCACCGGATCACCGCCTCTGGTGGCGTGGCGCATGGCCGACACCGTATCTCCACGTCGCATGAGGGCCTCGGCAATTCGCCGATTGACGGCACGGAAGCGTTGCGGGTCCTCCTGGCGTCGCCGCTCGGCGCAATGCCGGCGCACCAGCGGATGCAGCCGCCGGCTCTCGGTTGCACCGCTGTCCACCGGCTCCAGCAATCCGGCGAGCGCGCGCATCGACTCCAGCCGCTGCATCGAATCGACACGTTGCAGAGCTTCGTCGAGCAGTGCCGCGTCCATCCAGTCGAACAGCCCGACATCCAGGAGAAAGTCCCGGTCATCCCGCTCGAGACCCGCAAACAAGCGCGACTCGATCCAGTTCTCGGCGAAGCCCTGAACGACGTCTGCGTCCCCCTTGGCCCCGCGTTCCTCCTGGTTGCGGGAGACCTGTAGTGCGATCGGCCAGCCGACCGAACGTTCCATCTCCTCGGCCAGCTCGCCGCGCGACAGACTCAGATTGAAGAATCTGGCGACTTCCGATTTCGAGAACCGAAGCTGTTCCGTCGTCAGGACCTCCGCCCGACCCTCCAGCACCGCACCGGCTACGTCCAGACCGTCCGGGATTCGCCGGCACGCCATCGCCAGGTGCAGATTGGGCGGTCCGCGTCGCAGCAGGAAATCCAGCAGCGACGCGGACGCGGGGTCCCGCAGCCGTTCCAGCTCGTCGAAAGCAATCACGAATGGCTTGCCGAGCTTCTGAATTTCGCGCACCACCAGCCCGACCCGCCCCTCCGGCTCGACGTTGACCGCGTCCGGGCCCGATATGTCGAAGAGATCCAGTCCGGCGCCGTGGCAGGCGAAGGCGATGTAGATGTCGAGCACTTCGGCCTCGTCCTGCTCGTCCAGCGAAACCCAGGCTGCGGGCACGCCGTCCTGGCGGAGCCTGCGGCAGCACTCGGCGAGCAGGGTGGTCTTGCCGAATCCGGCGGACGCCTTCAGCACCGTCAGCCTGCCGCGGGTCGGCATCGCCCGATGCACGAGCTCCGCGCGGTGAACGTACGCCGCCGCCCTGTCGGGTACGGTGATCTTCTGTCGCAGCAGCCAGGGAAACGCCTGTGCGACGATGGATTCGGTCACGGCCATTCGCTGAGACCTGGCGCGCCGGAGCGCGGTTGCCGGCCCGAGTCGACAGGCGTCGACCGGTCGCTCCCGAGACGCGCGGGGCTCGGAAGGGCGGTGATCGGGCCCCCGATCGCGATCGCTCTGCGCCTGGCGCCTGTGGACTCCGGCATCGCAGCATGATTGGTTGTCCAACGAATGTCGAGACTGGCTCGCCGAGCCCCTTGCGGAACTTATGCACCGAAAGCTCCTGCCGCTCCGTTGCCTTCATCGCCGTTGCGGGCGCCAAGGGCCATGCGCGGGGTCCGGCTGCGGAGCGTGGAGAGGGCAAGCGTCGCCCCGTTCGCGCTTCACCGAAATCGGACCAGGGCTCGACCGTTGTAGGCGTTCGGCTCGTCACCGAAGCCGCCGGCGCTGCTCGGGGACATCGCCCGACTCTCAACCTCGGCGTGTCTGTGGACGCCGACAGGCTGCGGCGCCTCGTATCCAACGGCCGGGAACTGCGCGCCCGGCGTCATCGAGGAATACGCACCGTCCGCTCCCGGACCTCCGGGTAATGCCGGTTGCAAGCACTCGCGGCGCTCGCGAGTCATGGACACCTCGGGAAATCCGGTACAGTTCGCTTCATGGGTGCCGAACCCGCCCGCGAGATTGACCCATCACGAATGCCCCCATGACCCGAATCGTCCTCATCAGCCCCTACGAGCTCGGGCGCCAGCCGTTCGGGCTCGCGGAGCCCGCGCGCTGGCTCGACGACGCCGGGTTCGACGTGCGCTGCTGCGATCTCTCCATCGAGCGCCTGAGCGACGAGGCGCTGGCGGGCGCCGACATGGTCGCGGTCTACCTGGCGATGCACACCGCGACCCGGATGGCGTTCGAGGTGCTGCCGAAGATCCGCGCCCTGGCCCCGCGCGCGGCGCTGTGCGCCTACGGCCTGTACGCGCCGGTCAACGCACGGGGCTTGCGCCGGCTCGGGGTGGACACCGTCATCGGAGGCGAGTACGAGCCGCATCTCCTGCGCCTCGCCGAGCGGGTGCGGGCCGGGGAGCCGAACCCGGCCCTCGGGGTGGTCAGCGACACCGCGAAGATCGCCTTCCGTACGCCGCTGCGCGACGCCCTCCCCGCCCTCGACCGCTACGCCGCGATCGTGATGCCCGACGGCACGTCGCGCCCGACCGGGTTCGCGGAGGCTTCGCGCGGCTGCAAGCACCTGTGCCGGCACTGTCCGGTGGTGCCGGTGTACAAGGGCCGGTTCCGCATCGTGCCGGTGGACGTGGTCGTCGCCGACGTCGCGCAGCAGGTGGCGGCGGGCGCCCGGCACATCTCGTTCGGCGACCCCGACTTCCTCAACGGCCCCACCCATGCGCTGCGGGTGGCGCGGGCCTTGCACGAGGCGTTCCCGGAGGTCACCTGGGACGCCACGGTGAAGATCGAGCACATCGTGCGCTACCCCGGGCACGTCGAGGAGATGGCCGACGCCGGCTGCCTGTTCCTCATCTCCGCGGTGGAGTCGATCGACGACGGGATCCTCGAACGCCTCGCGAAGGGGCACACCGCCGAGGACTTCGAGCGGGCGGTGGCGATCGCCCGCGCGGCCGGGCTCCACCTCACGCCGACGTTCGTGCCCTTCACCCCGTGGACCACCGTCGAGGGCTACCGGGCCCTGCTCGCGCGGCTCGCCGGGCTGCGCCTGGTGGAGAGCGTGCCCGCGGTCCAGCTCTCGATCCGGCTGCTGGTGCCGGCCGGCTCGCACCTGTTCGGGATCGACGGGTTCGAGGATCTCGTCGACCCGTTCGACGACGCCATGCTCGGCTGGCCGTGGCGCCACCCGGACCCGGAGGTGGACGCGCTGCAGGCACGCATCCAGGCCGTCGCCGAAGCCGCCGCCGACTCCGAGGAGCCGCGCCGCGCGACGTTCGAGCGCATCTGGAGATGCGTCCACGAAGCGCTCGGCGAAGCGCCCCCGGCGCTCCCCGCCGACGTGGGGTCGCCGACCCCGATGCATTCGGAACCCTGGTACTGCTGTGCCGAGCCGACCGCGAGCCAGCTTGCGGCGCTATGATGGATTCGGTCCTGCCGTGCACGCCACGGGGAGCGACGCAATGGACGACGTAGCACTCGAGTCGATGCGGATCGACAAGTGGCTGTGGGCGGCCCGATTCTTCAAGACGCGCTCTCTGGCCGCACAGGCAGTCTCGGGCGGGCGCATTCAGGTCGCGGAGCAGCGGGTCAAGGCATCGCGCCGGCTTCGGCGCGGCGAGACGGTGCAAGTCCGGCGCGGCGTCCAGGCGTGGGAGGTCGTCGTTCGGCGACTGCGTGAAGAGCGGCGCCCGGCGCCGGAGGCGCAGACCCTGTACGAAGAGACTCCCGCCAGCATCGAGAGGCGTACCAGCGAGCAGGCGCGGCGCGAGCAGGCGCGGACTCGCAGAGACCGGGCCCAGGGACGCCCGACCAAACGCGATCGGCGCGCACTGGCACGCTGGCGCGAACATCAGTCCGACGGCCTTCGAGGCCCGGACTAGGTCAGCGTCGTCCGCCATGGCACATCGCCCGGATTGCGAGTCGAATGGCAGCGTGCGCTGTCGGCCGGCCCGACCCGTGCGGAGCCGGTGGGGACAGCTCGCGCGGGACCCGGATCGAGTTCGGGGATGATGGCGCCTCGACTAGCGTAGGCATTCCACCGAGAACCGACTTGGGCGCCCTCATTCATCCGTTCGTCCAGATCTGCCTGCTGCGGATGAAGCCGCAGGACCTTCCCTCGTCGGGAACGTTGCTCGCACTGGTGCTGGCCGCGCACACCCTGGCCGGCGTGGCAGTGGCCGCGGTCAATCTCGGATTCGGTCAGGCACTGGCGGCCGGGGTCATCGACACCGCGCTCATGTGCGGGCTCACCACCGGGCTGCTGATGCTGCGCACGCTGCGCGAACGCACCGTCCAGACCCTCACCGCGCTCGCCGGCGCCGGCGCCGTCATCGGTTTCCTCGCGTATCCCGTCAGCCTCTGGCTCCACGATGCACACGCAGCGAACGAGCCGTCACCGGCACTCGGATGGCTGCTCCTCGCGGTGCTCGGCTGGAGCCTGGCCGTATCGGCCCACGTTCTCCGGCATGCACTGTCGGCGCCGTACTACATCGGCCTTCTCATATCGGTCGCGTTCTACTGGATCTCGGTCAGGATCCTGAGCAGCCTGTTCCCGCTCGCCGCCTGACGTCGCGCATGCACGTCCACGTTCTCGGCATCTGCGGCACCTTCATGGCCGGGCTCGCCCTGATCGCGCGCGAGCTCGGCCATCGGGTCACCGGCTCGGACGAGAACGTCTACCCGCCGATGAGCGAGGTG
>MKWU01003370.1_pt1 | contig 21322 bp, 12 predicted proteins | sample 809101 | NCBI WGS metagenome assembly MKWU01 (sample SAMN05860141, study PRJNA318959) | sponge metagenome | host: Aplysina aerophoba | place: Slovenia: Piran, Adriatic Sea, Gulf of Piran | collected 2013-05-07 | reverse complement strand
GTGCGGAGCTGCTCTTCGAGGTCTTCAGCCAGCGCTACGAGCGTGGGTCGATCCTCGTGACAACGAACCTGCCGTTCGACGAGTGGACCGAGATGTTCGGGTCGGAGAGGCTGACCGGCGCTCTGCTGGACAGGCTCACTCATCACGTTCATATCATCGAGATGAACGGCGACAGTTACCGACTCAAGCAGAGTAGCAGAGCAACCGCACCATCGTCCTGAAGTAGAACCACGACCTCAAGCCGATCCTCGCAGAAGAGGACATATTCCTTTAGCAATTAGCACGGACATTTATGCTGAACAATTACCCCAGGTGGTACACTTTTACTCCGCCCCAGTGGCATGTTTTCCCGCCGCCCTTGACACCTTGTATTTGGTAACGCTGAGATTGATGCCCAGAGGACGCTATCAGAAGCACCTAGGGCAATGGTTGTATTGGCTGACTCAGAACAGAGCAATTCCTGGAACGAGGGCGAGTGCTCGTCTGCGGAGGAATGCAGTTATGCGGTTATTCTGGTTGGTGATCATTTTGTATATCTGGCATCGAATACCCAAGAATCAACTGACATGTCCGAGTCCCCTAAAATGAACACCGTGTACGCGGTTCCTATAGAGGACATAGCGTATTTTAAATACCTGAAGGAGTGATTGACTGGAGGACAGCACGAAAGGCGTTAGTGAGGTGCGTCAGATGCTTTTCGAGTCCTATATCGGTCTCTTTTTCAGTCGTGCCTAGTGCGGGTGACCTTGCCGTTGAGGGTGGCTTCGGCTAGGCAGAGCCAGCAGATGGGCTGCTCCAAGAAATTATAGTAGGCGTTCTTCTTTGCTACTGCGTCTCCGCACCATTGGCAGACACGTAGGCATGCCTGTTGCTGCTTGTTGGCGGTTTCGGGAGTCATGGTCGGTCCTTTCTTGTTTTCGTGGTGGGTGAGTGGCTGCCGTGGACGGCGTGGGGTTAGATTGAGCGGAGCGCCATGAGGGTGGCGGGGCCGAGGATGAGCGCGAGCAGCACGGTGTTTGGGGAGGGCGCCCGGATGCTGATGAGCGTGATGCCTTCGGAGAGGCGGGACCGGATGCTGGTTGTGCGGGTGGATGCGGTCTTCATGTCGGTGGACTCCTTTTTGGGTCGTGATGCTGGTTGTGGTTCCCGGTTAAGGGCCGGGGAGTGGCGTTTGTTTGCGTTGCCAGTCTGGTAGCCCTTCTTTATATTACAAATCGTAACATAGAGTATTGTATATGTCAATGATTGGATGATAATGGTGTGTTTATGGCTGGTTGGGTGGGGATTGAGAATGGGCTGTGTGTGGGTCACATCACCCCCATCCTAACCTTCCCCCGTCGAGGGGGAAGGGATTTATATGATGCTATGGGATAGCAGTTGACATTCCGGGTGGGGCTGTGTTAGTGTTATATATTAGTCAAAATATGTGCTTTTCCACCAATGCGTACTCTCGATTGCAGACATATCACCTCAGTCGAGGTGCGTCATTTTTTGTATCCCACTGTTTTCCACATGGTTTGCCCCATAGTTTGACCCATCGTCGTGGTCATTGACGGCTAGGGCGCATCAGAAGCATCCCGCAGTCAATCTGACCAGAGACAGACGACAGAGAGCCCGTTTACGAGCATTGGCAGACAAGAAAGCCAAGCGACGAATAGCCATCACTTTGCCGAGGAGCGTGAGTGTATGACCTTATCTATTGCGAAGCCCGCTACGAATGGCAATTCCAGAGGAGAGAGGACGCGATCATACGCGGCGACGGAGACGGTTCTTGATGTACCGAACCTGATACAGGTGCAACTCGACTCGTTCGAGTGGTTCAAGGCTGAAGGGCTGCAGGACCTGTTCGACGAGATTTCGCCTATTGAGGACTCGCCGGGGGCGAGGTTCGAGCTTTCGCTGGGGGACCATTATTTTGAGGACCCGAAGTACACGGAGGATGAGTGCCGTGAGAAGGAGATAACCTATTCGGCGCCGCTGTATGTGACGGTGACGCTGGAGATCAAGGCGTCGGGGACGGGGCACGGGGAGATCAAGGAGCAGACGCTGTTCATCGGTGACATACCGATGATGACTAGCAACGGGACGTTCGTGATCAACGGGGCGGAGCGCGTGGTTGTGAGCCAGCTTGTGCGCTCGCCGGGGGTGTATTTCACGACGACGCCGGATACGAATACGGGTCGCGGGCTTGCGTCTGCGAAGATGATTCCGTATCGCGGTGCGTGGATGGAGTTTGAGACTTCGAGCCGGGATGTGATTTCGGTGAAGGTTGACCGGAAGCGGAAGACGCCGGTTAGCACGCTGCTGAGGGCGATGGGTTATGCGACGAACGAGGAGCTGATCGAGCTGTTCTCGGATGTGGATGTGAACCCGGAGCATGAGTACATCCGGACGACGATCGACAGGGACGGCGCGGTGACGGACGAGGAGCAGGCGCTGCTGGAGTTTTACCGGCGGCTGCGACCGGGTGAGCCGACGAGCCTGGATAATGCGCGGGACCTGATCAAGAACTTGTTCTATAACGATCGGCGGTATGACCTTGGGCGCGTGGGCAGGTACAAGCTGAACAAGAGCCTTGGGCGGAACCCGGAGAATACGATACGGACGCTGGAGGCGGAGGATATCATCACGCTGCTGAAGCAGATGATCCGCATCAATAATAGTGAGATTACGCCGGACGACATAGACCACCTGGGTAACAGGCGGGTGCGCGCGGTGGGCGAGCTGATACAGAACCAGGTGCGCGTGGGCCTGCTGCGGATGGAGCGGGTGATCAAGGAGCGGATGACGACGCAGATCGATCCTGCGACTACGACGCCTGCGGCGCTGATAAACATCAGGCCGGTTGTGGCGGCGGTGCGGGAGTTCTTTGGCGGTTCGCAGCTTTCGCAGTTCATGGACCAGACGAATCCGCTGGCGGAGCTGACGCACAAGCGAAGGCTGTCGGCGCTGGGACCGGGCGGGCTGTCGAGGGAGCGCGCGGGGTTCGATGTGCGTGACGTGCATCACTCGCACTACGGGCGGATCTGCCCGATCGAGACTCCTGAGGGGCCGAATATTGGTCTGCTGGGGTCTCTGGCGACTTATGCGCGGACGAACGAGTTCGGGTTCATCGAGACGCCGTACCGACGGATTCAGACTGAGATCAAGAATACTGACCCGGACATCGAGGGGCGCACGCTGGCGCAGGACCTGATTGATGCCGAGGGCAAGAGGCTGCTGACGAACGGCCGAGTGGTGAACAGCCGGTATATACGGCGCGTGTCTGCGCTGCCTGAGCAGATGGTGCAGGTGAAGCCGTATGTGTCGATGGAGCCTGATTCGATCGAGTATCTGACGGCCGATGGCGAGGAGGGGCTGGACATCGCGATGGCGAGCGCTGCGCTGGATGAGAAGGGGCAGTTCGCCGATGAGCGGATCGAAACGAGGCGAGGCGAGGGCGTGGGGATGGAGCCGCCGGAGAATATTGCTTATATGGATGTGTCGCCGATGCAGCTTGTGAGCGTATCGACGGCGCTGATCCCGTTCCTGGAGCACGATGACGCGAACAGGGCGCTGATGGGATCGAACATGCAGAGGCAGGCAGTGCCGCTGCTGAAGCCGGAGTCGCCGCTGGTGGGAACTGGTATGGAGAGCCGTGTGGCGCGGGACAGCGGGCAGGTGATCATGTCCGATGTGAACGGGGTGGTTACCGAGGTTACGGGCGAGCGCATAAGCGTTGTTGACGAGAACGGCGAGGTGCATTCGCACAGGCTGCTGAAGTTCCTGCGGAGCAACCAGGGGACTTGCATCAACCAGCGCGCGATCGTGAACAAGGGAGATGTGGTGACAGTCGGCCAGGTGCTGGCGGACAGCTCATCAACGGGCGGCGGACAGCTTGCGCTGGGGCAGAATGTGCTGGTGGCGTTCATGAGCTGGGAAGGGTACAACTTCGAGGATGCGATCATCCTGAGCCGCAAGCTGGTGAAGGACGACAAGTTCACTTCGATACATATCGAGAAGCACGAGGTCGAGGCGCGGGACACGAAGCTTGGGCCGGAAGAGATCACGCGGGACATCCCGAATGTGGGCGAGGACAGCCTGCGGGACCTGGACGAGGAAGGCATCATCCGGGTGGGCGCGGAGATCAAGACGGGCGACATCCTTGTCGGCAAGATTACGCCGAAGGGTGAGACCGAGCTGAGCGCGGAGGAGAAGTTGCTGCGCGCGATATTCGGCGAGAAGGCGCGGGATGTGAAGGACACTTCGCTGCGCGTGCCTCACGGCGAGCGCGGCAAGGTCATCGGCGTGAAGGTGCTGAACCGCGTGGACAAGGACGAGCTTTCGCCGGGCGTGAACAAGATGGTGCGGCTGTGGATAGCGCAGACGCGGAAGATCACCGAGGGCGACAAGATGGCAGGCCGCCACGGAAACAAGGGCGTGGTGGCGAAGATAATGCCTGAAGAGGATATGCCGTTCCTGCCGGACGGGACGCCGGTTGACATCATACTCAACCCGATTGGCGTGCCTTCCCGCATGAACCTGGGCCAGGTGCTGGAGACGCATCTGGGCTGGGCGGCGCATAATCTTGGGTTCAATGCGGTTACGCCGGTATTCGACGGCGCGCCGGACGCGAGCATCGAGGACGCGCTGGCGCAGGCGTGGATTATTGACCAGGCGGAAGCGGTAGATGTGGCATCCAACGACTCAACGGGTCTGAAGCAGATTGACCTGGGCAAGGTGCGCGAATGGCTTGAGGAGCGAAATTACAGCTTCGATAGGGTATTTTCGGGGTTGAACGGCACGGACCAGGTACCGGGCGAGGCCTCGAGGGTTTGCCTCGAGACATGGCTGCGCGATGAGGTACGGGTCGATGTATCGGAAATGACGCTGCATGACATGAAGGAAGAGGCGCTGCGGCTGAACCGAGAGGACCAGATTGCTGCGCCGACGCTGGGCAAGTCGATACTGTACGACGGGCGCACCGGCGAGGCATTCGACCAGCCGATTGCGGTGGGTTACATCTATATGATGAAGCTCATCCACCTGGTCGAGGACAAGATACATGCTCGCTCGACGGGCCCGTACTCGCTGATAACGCAGCAGCCGCTGGGCGGCAAGGCGCAGTTCGGCGGGCAGAGGTTCGGCGAGATGGAGGTTTGGGCGCTGGAAGCGTACAGCGCGGCGAACAACCTGCAGGAGATGCTGACGCTGAAGTCTGACGATGTTATCGGCAGGGTGAAGACTTACGAGGCGATCGTGAAGGGTGAGAATGTTACCCAGCCGGGCGTTCCGGAGTCGTTCCATGTGCTGATGAAGGAGCTCCAGAGCCTGGGCATGTCCGTTGAGCTGATGCATGAGGCGGCTAGCCAGTACATGCTGGACGATTTCGACGATGATATTGGCACGCTGGAGGAGTTCCCGCCGGCGTTGGATATGGATGACATGTTCAGTGATGTGCCGCTGCTCGGAGATGACCAAGAGAATGGTTTTGCCGAGGCGAGCGTGGAAGCCACGCCGACCGCTGGCGTAGATGCTGGCGCAACTACTGAGGGGGATGTGGAAGCCACATCGCAGGAAACTCAGGAGACGCCTTCTCCGACGGTCGGGGATGATTAGCGCGAGAAGAATACTGAATGGATGGAGGGGAGTGGAGATATACCCCCTCCCTAACCCTCCCCTGAGGGGGCGGGGACAAGATGAGCGGCGATGATATGGAGGAACCCGGCAATTGGAAACGCCGCAAGGCAGTGATTCTGAGCGGTTGCCGGAGACGATAACGGCGAGAGGCCGGACTAGAGCAGTCAGCCGACATGCCGTACGTGACACACATACGGACATTACCGCAGAAATCATTGAGTTTGTGCTTAACAACTGGGTTTTTCGTGGAATTTGCGTTGATTCACAAAACAGACAAGGACGAGTGCACTGGGCGTTCACGACTGAGCATAACGAAATGATCAGGGTGGTTGTTTCTATGAACGATGAAACAATCGTAACGGCTCATCAGGATCGAACGGCTACAAGACATTGGAATGCGGGAAGCCGCGAATACTTTGAAAGTCGTTGTGGGAATTTGGAGGAGCGAGATGCAAATTCACTATGACGATGAAGTGGATGTACTGAGCATACGCAAAGAGAACTCCAGTGGTGTATTCGAGTCTTTGATTTACGATTGCGGCGTGGCCGTCGAACTTGCTACAAAGGATGGCAATGACATAGCAGGGCTTCTGATCGAAGGGGCTTCGGCTTTTCTGCCATTGGGCGAAAAGGATTACGATGCCGAGTCCGACACGCTGCAGGTGGGCAGAATAGTCGCCGACGCCGACCTGGTTACCGAGAACGGCGACCTTACCGCCTATTGGCAGGCCAGCGAGATTGTTCCGGAAGACTACGATGCCATAGGTGTCGCCATCAGGAATGCATCCGTTTACTTTGAGAATATGGTCATATTATCCCGCGAGCCTGCAATTCACTGACATAACGAAACTTCTACAGCCCGGCAAGCTCACATATCGACAAACGGACATGACAAACGGACACACCGATCAACTCACAATCTACACACTGACAAGACATTCAGGAGTGTGCTAAATGGCTCAAGGCGGCAACGACTTTAACGCAATCAGGATTTCGCTTGCTTCCCCGGAGCAGATTCGGCTGTGGTCATACGGCGAGGTGACGAAGCCTGAGACCATCAATTACCGAACGCTCCGTCCGGAGAAGGACGGGTTGTTCTGCGAGCGCATTTTCGGGCCGACGAAGGACTGGGAGTGCTACTGCGGGAAGTACAAGAAGATACGACATCGCGGGATCATCTGCGACCGCTGCGGCGTGGAGATCGCGCGCGCGAAGGTGCGGCGAGAGCGCATGGGACATATCTCGCTTGCGGCGCCTGTCGCGCATATCTGGTTTTCGAAGGGCACGCCGAGCAGGCTGGGCCTGATGCTGGACCTGTCGCCGAAGAATCTTGACAGGGTGCTTTACTTCGCGCAGTACCTTATCACCGGCGTGAACAGCGAGATGGTCGCCGACGAGGTTGACCGCCTGCAGAACGGTCTTGACGGGGAGCTGATTCGAATAGAGGAGAAGCTGCTCGAAAAGACGGAGGAGATCCAGGCGAAGATCGACGGGGCGGAGGAGAGCGGCCTGTCCGAGAAGGAGCAGGACGCGCTTAAGGAAGAGATCAAGCAGCTTAACCTGAGCTTCGAAGAGGAGCGGGACAATCTGGAGACCGAGATACAGGACCAGATTGACGACATGGAAGGTCTTGCCGTGGGCGGTCTGCTCACGGAGAGCCGCTTCCGCGACCTGCGGGACAGTTGCGGAGAGGTGTTCGAGGCGGGCATGGGCGCCGAGGCGGTACTTGAACTGCTGAGGAACATGGACCTCGACGACATGCGTGACGCACTTCAGGAAGAGATTCGCACGACTTCGGGCCAGCGGCACAAGAAGGCCGTTAAGCGGCTGCGAGTTGTGGAGGCGTTCCGCAAGAGCGAGAACAAGCCGGAGTGGATGGTCTTCACTATGCTGCCGGTGCTGCCGCCGGAGCTTCGTCCGATGGTGCAACTTGACGGCGGACGGTTCGCGACTAGCGACCTGAACGACCTTTACCGCAGAGTCATCAACCGAAACAACAGGCTAAAGCGGCTCATCGACCTGATGGCGCCGGAGATCATCGTTCGCAATGAGAAGCGGATGCTGCAAGAGGCGGTTGACGCGCTGGTGGACAACGGCAGGCGCGGCCGGGCCGTAGCCGGTAGCCATAACCACAAGCTGAAGTCGCTGTCCGACCTGCTTCGAGGCAAGCAGGGGCGTTTCCGCCAGAACCTGCTGGGCAAGCGTGTGGACTACAGCGGACGCTCGGTCATTATCGTTGGTCCGGAGCTGAAGCTGAACGAGTGCGGATTGCCGCGCAAGATGGCGCTGGAGTTGTTCAAGCCGTTTGTGATGAACAAGCTGGTGATCAATGGCTACGCGCACAACATAAAGAGCGCGAAGCGTCTTGCGGAGAGCGAGAGGCCGGAGGTGTGGGACATACTGGAGCGGGTGGTGCAGGACAGGCCCGTCCTGCTGAACCGCGCGCCTACGCTGCACAGGCTGGGTATTCAGGCGTTCCAGCCGGTACTCATCGAGGGCAGCGCGATACGGCTGCACCCGCTGGTGACGACGGCGTTCAACGCAGACTTCGACGGCGACCAGATGGCGGTACATGTGCCGCTGTCGAAGGAAGCCGTGTGGGAAGCGAAGCGGATGATGATGAGCACGAACAACATGCTCGCGCCAAGCTCGGGCGAGCCGATCGTTTCGCCGACGCTGGACATGGTTCTGGGCTGCTTCTACATGACGCAGGCGATGGAGGGCGCGCGCGGCGAGGGTCGCGAATTCGCGGACATCGAGGACGCGCGGCTCGCATACGAACTGGGCCAGCTCGAACTGCTGGCGCAGGTGAAGGTGCGCTCTCAGAGTCATGAGGATTCCGACAGCGAGATTTGGATGGAGACGACTCCGGGGCGGATTATCTTCAACGATGCGCTGCCAGAGGAACTGGGCTTCATCAACGAGGTAATTGACCGGCGCGCGCTGAACGAGATCACCTCGCAGGCGCACCAGATACTGGGCAATGAAGGGACGGCGGATGTCCTGGACAAGATCAAGGACATTGGCTTCCACTACGCGTCGAAGTCGGGCGTAACCATAGCGATCAACGATGTGGAGGTGCCGACCGAGAAGCAGGGGATCATCGAGGAGGCGGAGGACAAGATCGCCGAACTGGATGATATGTACATGGACGGTCTGGTTACGGATGACGACCGCTACAACCAGACAATCGGCATCTGGACGGATGCGAACGACAACCTGACGACTGCGGTCGAGAATAACCTGAGCAGGTACGGCGGAAGCAGCCGCGGCTCGATGAGCAACGCGGGCATCGGCCTGTACATGATGGCGACATCGGGGGCGAAGGGTAACATCGCGCAGATCAAGCAGATGGCGGGAATGCGCGGCCTGATGTCGGACCCGCATGGTCGCATCATCGAGCGTCCGATCAAGTCGAGCTTCCGCGAGGGGCTTAGCGTGCTGGAGTATTTCATCTCGACGCACGGAGCGCGCAAGGGACTGACGGACACGGCGCTGAGAACCGCAGACAGCGGATACATGACGCGGCGGCTGATAGATGTGGCGCAGGAACTCATCGTATTGGAAGAGGACTGCGGCACGCTCGAGGGCATGCTGATAGAGACTAAGAGGCCGGAAGCGATATTGCCTCCGTTCGAGGACAGGACGAAGAGCCGCTATGCCGCTGAGGCGGTGGCGGACCCGAATACTGGCGAGATAATAGTGGAGCGCAATGAGCTGTTCAGCCTGGAGGCGCTTGCGCAGATAGTGGAGGCGGGCTTGACGCATGTGATGGTGCGGTCGCCAATCCGCTGCGAGGCGGAGCGCGGACTGTGCCGGATGTGCTACGGGCTGTCGCTGGCGACCTGGAAGCCGATAATGGTCGGCGAGGCGGTGGGAATCATCGCGGCGCAGAGCATCGGCGAGCCGGGGACGCAGCTGACGATGCGTACCTTCCACACGGGCGGAATCGCGGGATCGGACATCACGAGCGGTCTGCCACGCGTGAACGAGCTGTTCGAGGCGCGTGTGCCGAAGGGCGAGGCGGTGCTGTCGGAGATTGACGGGACCGCGGTGGTTAACGAAACGACCGAGGGCAGAATCGTCGAGGTGGTGAATACGGAGACCTACACGGACGAGTATCTGCTGCCTGAGGGGAGCAGCCTGATGGTGGGCGACGGGGACCTGGTGAACATCGGGGACACGCTCGCTGCCCTGGAGATGGACGAGGAGTCGGAGGGCGTGGCGCTGGTTCCGAACGACATCCTTGCGAGGGTGTCGGGGATGGTGCATATTGAAGACGAGACGCTGTCGATAAGCTGGACCGACGAGGACAAGCGGCAATACCAGATACCCGCGGCATCGGCGATTATCGTGAATTCGGGCGACAAGGTATCGGCGGGCGATCCGCTGACGGCCGGGCCGAAGAGTCCGCAGCGTATACTTAGCTTGCAGGGTCGCGAGGCTGTGCAGCAGTACCTGATCGACGAGGTACAGAATGTGTACCGCTCGCAGGGCGTGACGATTCACGACAAGCACATCGAGGTGATAATCTCGCAGATGCTGCGGAAGGTGCAGGTCGAGGACTCCGGGGACACGAACCTATTGCCGGACGACCAGGTTGATCGCAGGCAATTCGAGGAGCACAACGCGGCGGTGCTGGCAGAGGGCGGGGAGCCGGCGACGGCAAGCCCGGTGCTGCTGGGCATCACGAGGGCGTCGCTGAAGATGGACAGCTTCTTGTCCGCGGCGTCGTTCCAGGAGACTACGCGCGTGCTGACGGAGGCTGCCGTGAACAGCGAGGTGGACTACCTGCGCGGACTGAAGGAGAATGTCATCATCGGCAGGCTGATACCTGCGCGGCTTGACCTGACGGAAGAGGGCCGGGCGTTCCTGGACATCCCCGAGGACGAGGAAGTTATCGACCCGATCAGCATGCTGACTGGGCCGGTGGACGAGTTCGAGTCGGAGATGGCGCAGGGGCCGTACGGGCTGGGCGTGGAGAACTCGGACGAGGATGTGAGGGCGACGGATGCGATGTCGACTGAGGAGATGGTGGAGGAGCAGGCGCCTGTGGTTGGGGACGACTAGATAAAACGGACATAGACGGATAGGATGGACGGGACGCCGTAGAGAAGGTGTCCCGTCCATTTTTTTGCTCAAAGCTGAATTACGGAGCATTTCACTTCGTTCGGGCCGAGGAGGATAGTCTTGGTAGTAAACGGTACATCACGCAATGGAACGGCAGTCAAAGATCGAGATGCGGCTGTAATGGAGTTACATCTGCGTATATCCGACGCGGATCTGGTCGCCGAGTTATCAGCACGCGAGGAGGGCGAGGAACGCGAGGAGTTCGCGATCTCGGCGTTGAAGATAGGCACGATTGCGCTGCGGCAGGCGCAAGGCAGGATTGACGCCGATACGGTTCGTCACGAGGGTGAGCGCTTTATTTCGGAAATGGGGTATGCCCTTGAGACGCACCAGAATGAAGTTACCGGGCAGATCAGCACATGCCTCAAAGAGTACTTCGATCCGGAGAGCGGGCGATTCAACGAGAGGGTGAAGAGTCTGATTCAAAAGGATGGCGAGATTGAGCGGGTTATCCGCAGTCAGATAGATGGCGACGGATCCGAATTGGCGCGAACGCTCACCACACATGTTGGTGTAGAAAGCCCTTTGATGCACATGCTTGATCCCAACGCCAAAGACGGATTAATCAACAATCTCTCCGAGTCGGCAAGTGGCACGCTGACGGAACAGCGGGAATTGATACTTCGTGAGTTCTCGCTGGACAACAAAGAAGGCGCGCTCAGTCGTCTGCTTGAAGAATTGGAGAAGAATCACGGGGAAGTGGGGGACTCCCTGCAGAACCAAATTGATACGGTGACTGAAGAGTTTTCACTGGACAAGGAGGACTCGGCACTGTCGCGGCTAATGAGTCGGGTTGAAGGAGCGCAGAAGAAGATCACTCGTGAGTTTTCTTTAGATGAGGAAGACACGGCTTTGGCAAGGATGCAGAAGAAGCTGTTGGATGTTCTCGAAAACCAGCGGCAGACCAACGCGCAATTCCAAGAAGAAGTAAAGATTTCGCTTGCTGAAATGAACACGCGGAAAAAAGAGGCTGCCAAGTCAACGCTGCATGGCCTCGAATTCGAGGACCAGGTGTACGGTTTCGTCAATGATCTGAACGTGAATACGGGCGATTTCGTTACACAGACGGGGAACCAAACCGGAGACTTTGGGCGCAGCAAGAAGGGAGATGTAGTCATACAGCTTGGTTCTGAGCATGTGGCTACCGGTGCGCGGATTGTGATCGAAGCGAAAGACGACAAGTCTTACACCATAGACGGCGCACTAGCCGAGTTGGAAGAAGCAAAGAAGAACCGAGACGCGAGCATAGGACTGTTCGTATTTTCTTCCGGTTCTGCCCCAACCGGCCTGGAAGCGTTCAAACGCTATGGAGATGACCTAATGGTGGTCTGGAACGCTGAAGATGCGAATACCAACGTGATACTCGAGGCAGGTGTATCAGTTGCCAAAGCACTCTGTGTGCAATCCAGGGGTCACAGTGAAGAATTAGGCGCCGATATCGATGCAATCAGAGAAGCGGTTCTGGACATAGAAAAGCAGCGAGAAGGGTTAGAGGACATCACAAAATCCGCCAGTGCGATTGACAATCATGTCACCAAGATACTCAATCGTTCTCGAATAATGGGCAACAATTTGGACAGACAGATAGGCATCCTGAACGAAAAGGTAGAAATTCTTCGGCAAGGACAATAGACGAAGGCGAAAGCGCCGGAAGTGAGATTACACGGGGGAGACTGCCATGAGCGCGAAGGTACACGATTTTCATGATGGGAACCTGCATTTTCAGGAGCGGTTCGGGACGGTGAAGCTGGCGGAGCGGGTGGCTCAGAGGGCTTCGGAGCGGCTGAAGAAAGAACAGCGGGAGTTTATCGAGCAGGCGGATATGTTCTTCATGGCGACTTGCGACCATCGCGGGCTGCCGACTTGCTCTTATAAGGGCGGCGACCCGGGGTTCATTACGGTGGTGGACGACGGGTGCATTGCGTTTCCGAATTATGACGGGAACGGCAAGTACCAGAGCATGGGCAACCTGCTGAAGAACCCGAATGTGGGGCTGCTGTTCGTGGATTTCGTGGGGCAGGCGCGGCTGAGGCTTCAGGGGGTGGTGTCGATTGATGAGGATGACGAGCTGATGGCGAAGTACGAGGGGGCGCAGTTCATCGTGCGGGTGGCGCTGACGGAGGTGTACCCGAACTGCGCGAGGTATGTGCATAAGTACGACCTTGTGGAGCGGTCAGTGTATGTGCCGCGCAAGAATGCGAGCGCGCCGACGCCGGAGTGGAAGCGGGAGCTACGGGACTACCTGCCGGAGGGGGATCCGGCGCGGAGTGGCGACTAACATGGATGGGGAGGATTGTCTGAGTCTTGGGGCTCCGCGTAGGTGGAATGAATAGAGCGAGATTGACGATGACAAGACAACTGACCGCGGTTATCGAGCTGGAGGGGGATGGCTATGTGGCGCTGTGCCCTGAGTTAGACATTGCTAGCCAAGGGGACAGCGTACAAGAGGCCCGCGACAACTTAAAGGAAGCGCTTGAGTTGTTCTTCGAAGTAGCCCCAGATTCCGAAATAGAGCGACGACATACTAGGACGTGCTGACATTTTGAGATTCAAAGCAATTTGGTTAAATTTCAGCACCGAAAATGGAATGTCCAGCGTAAAATTGCCCCACGCAACCCCTCTGGATTCCCGCCTGCGCGGGAATGACGGGCTGAAAACCGCGAATGTCAACAAGAACCTAGTGATGCCGCCTAGTTCCGGGTGCTGAGAGGGTGCATGCCGTCCGGATGGACTTCAGCGATGAACTGCTCTTATGAAGGTGGATGCTCCGGTGAGGGGTTTAATGTTGCGCTCATTCCTGCGAGCGCTTCGGGGTCGTAGGAAGCGAGCCATTCCATGAATTCGGCCAGCCATTGCTCGGAGGGTGGGCCAGCGTATGGCGGCAGGTCGAATCTTGGCGGAGACTCCGTGAGGCGCGGGTCGTCCTGCTCTTGTAGCACTGCCATGAGGCGAGCGTTCAGGTCGGCGCGGATTTCTGCATACTCGTCTTTGTATGCCACGTTCTCCATGTAGTCCGGGTCTTTGCGCAGGTTGTATAGCTCTTCCTGGGGTCTTTTCCCGAATGACAGCTCGAATAGTGGCCGAACGTCTTCCCTCGCCCTGTTATAGAGTATCCACACCTTGGTTGGGCCTTTGTCTATATCGGCGAACACTGCCTGATAGTTATTCAGTATTTCTTCCCTGGGCGGCGGTTCCGTGTCGTAGTCATCCAAGCCCTCGGGGTCGCCCATTGGCCAGCGGTCAGGCTCGAAATTGTAGATATAGAGGAAGCCGTCGGTGCGGATCGCCCTCTGGGGATATGGAAGGCCGCCCTCCCTTGCGGTGTTATGCCTTTCGCGGCCGGTTACGACGAAATCACGTTCATCTTCCACACGCCCACTGTCGTCAGATTTGAGCAGTGGCACAATGCTGTTCCCCACCATGTCGGATGGTGGTTCCACTCCGGCGGCATCGAGGAATGTGGGGGCGAGGTCCATGAGGTTCACGAAATCGGTTATGGTGCGGCCGGGTGATACCTGCCCGTGCCAGCGGACTGCCATTGCCACTTCGGAGCCGAGGTCGTACAGATTGCACTTTGCCCTGGGGAATCCGGGGATGCCGTGGTCGCCGCTGACGACGATGAGGGTGTTGTCCAGCTCTCCGATTGCTTCGAGGCGCTTAATGATTACGCCCAATCCCGCATCGAAGGCGAGGCATTCGCCGAGATAGTCGTTGAAGTCCTCGCGTATCTCGTGCACATCAGGGAGGAAGGCAGGCATGCGACCTTTCAGGTTGTCGGGGTCGAGGTCCCAGAGTTCCTTGCCGGAGCCTTGCTGCCAAGTGCGATGGGTATTGGTTGGGCCCCACCAGTAGCAGAACGGTGAATCAGAAGGTCTGGCGGCGAGGAAGCTATCGAAGTTTTCTTCTACTTCGGTGAGCAGTTCCTGTTTTGCATCGTCAATCGACTGACCATCGGGGCGCCCTGTGACTTCTTCAGAGAAGCTGCTGAATCTGCTGCCCGCTGCTTCGTAAGCGGTGCGCGCTCCTCCGTACGGGGCGTCAACGTCTAGCCCGGGGGACCAGACCTTGTATGTGTAGCCGATGTGGTAGCCGGCTTCTTCAAGAATCAGGGGATAGGTTGGTATGGACTCGTCCCACCTGGCTCCGAATAGAATCGCGCCCAGTCCCGTCTGCCAGAAGTATCTGCCGCTCAGAACTGAGCTTCGGCAGGGGGTGCAGCTTGGAGCGGGGACGTGAGCGTTGAGGAAAAGTGCTCCCTCTTCTGCGATTCGGTCGAAGTTGGGAGTTTCGATGAGTTCGTGGATTGTGCTTTCGCCGGGCTGGTTGCGGTAGGCGCTGGCGTACCTACCCCAGTCATCGGCGAATGCGAAAACGATGTTTGGTTGCAAGAACTTGCTCCGGGTTGCATGAGTTGTGCTGGGGCATTAGGGAGGTGGGGCGAGCCGCGCGGAATTAGTCGCAACGGTGTGCGGAGGTCAGGGATGCGTGCGGCGTGGATTCAGGGCTGGGCATAATTCATTTCAGCCCCATCCTAACCTTCCCCCATCAAGGGGGAAGGGACTTGTTTGCGGCTATAATGCCCAGCCCTAGTGGTTTCGCTGACTAGATCCTCTTGGCGCGGTTGCTGGTTATGGTTGCATAGTAGCTCGGGTCGAGTTCGCGAGAGGCAACCCACCTCGCGTCTTCCTCCAGCAACTCTTCGGGGACGGGACCCGCGTATGGTGGCTGCTCGAACCTTGGTGGAGACTCCGTTACGCGCGGGTCGTTCTGCTCCTGCAGCAGCGCCATGAGGCGTGAGTTCAGGTCGGCACGGATTTGCTCATACTCGCTGTCATTGGCGACGTTGTTCATGTAGTGGGGGTCGTTGCGGAGATCGTAAAGCTCTTCCTGAGGTCGCTTCCCGAAGCCGAGTTCGAAGAGCGGCGTCACGTCTTCCTCCCCTCTGTGGTGAATCATCCACATCTTGGTGGGGCCATGGTCTATATCTCCGTAGATAAACCGAATTGGTACGCTGAAATCCGGCGACATCGGCGGCACCGGCGCACTGTAATCGTCCATTCCACCGGGGTCTCCCGTGGGCCAGCGGTCGGGCTCGAAGTTGTAGACGTAAAGGAAGTCGTCGGTGCGGATGCCCCTCATAGGGTATGGAAGAGCGCCCTCCCTGGATAGGACGTGCCTTTCGCGACCGGTAACGACGAAGTTCCGGTCTTCCTGAATGCGCCCGCTCTCGGTGGACTCAAGGAGCGGCATAATGCTGGTGGCTGTCATGCCGGGCGGGGGCTCGACACCGGCGGCATCGAGGAAGGTGGGAGCGAGGTCCATCAGGTTCACGAGGTCGGTTATGGTGCGGCCGGGTTCCACGTGTCCGGGCCAGCGAACTGCCAGAGCCACTTCCTGGCCGATGTCATAGACGTTGCACTTTGCGCGGGGGAATCCGGGAATGCCGTGGTCGCCGCTGACGACAATCAGGGTGTTGTCCAGCTCGCCGAGTTCTTCGAGGCGATTGATGATCACTCCCAGACCTGCATCGACGGCGAGACATTCACCGAGGTAGTCGTTGAAGTCCTCGCGGATGTCGTGCACATCGGGGAGGAAGGCGGGCATGCGGCCTTTCAGGTCGTCGGGCTCCAGCCCCCAGAGGTTCTTGCCGGACCCGCGCTCCCAGGAGCGGTGGGTGTTGGTGGGGCCCCACCAGTAGCAGAATGGCGTGTCGTCGGGTCTGGCGTCGAGGAAGCTGTCGAAGTTGGTTCTCACCTCGTCGAATAGCTCCTGCTTTGCGTCGGCAACCGATAGGGTGTCCAGTCGGCTGGTGACCTCCTCGGAGAAGTAGTCGTACCTGATGCCGCCGCTTTCATAAGCGTTGCGCTCTCCGCCGTAGGGAGCGTTGTAGTAGTGCCCGGGGGACCATACCTTGTACGTGTAACCGATGTGGTAGCCGGCTTCTTCCAGGACGAGGGGGTAAGTCGGTATGGATTCGTCCCACTTCGCGCCGAATAGAATTGCTCCCTGTTGCGTCTGCCAGAAGTACCTGCCTGAGAGCAGTGAGCTGCGGCAGGGGGTGCAGCTGGGAGCGGGCACGATTGCGTTCAGGAAGAGCGCGCCTTCGTCAGCTATCCGGTCGAAGCTGGGGGTTTCGATTAGTTCGTGGATTGTGCTTTCGCCGGGCTGGTTGCGGTAGGCGCTGGCATACCTGCCCCAGTCGTCTGCGAATGCGAATACGATGTTAGGTCGCAAGATTGTCCTCCAAGTTCTTATGGTTATGTCGTGTTGTCAGGATGGCATCCGGCAGTTTTGTTGCCCTACCCTGCCCTGCTGACGCTGCGCACACTATATGACAACGCTGTAGGGTGGTCAAACGGTGGGAGATGAATAAGGCCGGTCATCTCATTCGCTTCACCCCCATCCCCTGCCTTTGCAGGGGCAGGCTCCAACCTTCCCCCAATGGAGGGCTCCCATGGAGGGGGAAGGGACTTATCGGGGCGCGGATGTCAGGCGCGGGGTTGCTCGGTTGGATGTGGTCGATTTCCGTACACGGTTGTGTACAGCCTTGGGTCGCGAGAGGCGAGCCATCTCATGTTTTCGGCGTGCCATTCATCATCTAATGGGCCTGCGAATGGTGGCTGCTCGAACCTTGGTGGGGATTCGGTTATACGCGGGTCGTCCTGCTCTTGCAGCACTGACATGAGGTGGGAGTTCAGCTTGGCGCGAATCTGCTCGTACTCGCTGTCGTAGGCGACGTTTTGCATGTAGTCGGGGTCATTGCGGAGGTCGTACAGCTCCTCCTGGGGCCGCTTGCCGAAGCCCAGCTCGAATAGCGGCTTTACGTCTTCTTCCGCCCTGTTGTATATCATCCAGACTTTTGTGGGGCCCTGGTCTATATCGCCGTAAGCTGACAGGGTGACTGTCCTTAATTCTTCCATTGATGGCGGCTCTGCGGTGTAATCTTCCAAGCCGCGGGGATCTCCGGCGGGCCAGCGGTCGGGCTCGAAATTGTGGATGTACAGGAAGTCGTCTGTGCGTATCGCCCTAATCGGATACGAAATGCCGCCCTCCCTGGAGATAGTATGTCTTTCGCGGCCGGTAACAACGAAGTCCCGGTCTTCTTGTATGCGTCCGCTCTCAGGGGATTCGAGCAAGGGTACGATGCTGGTGGCCGTCATTCCGGGGGGATGCTCTGCACCGGCGGCATCGAGGAAGGTGGGCGCGAGGTCCATCAGGTTAACGAAGTCGCTGACGACGCGACCGGGTGCCACTTTGCCGGGCCAGCGAACTGCCATAGCGACTTCCGTGCCGATGCTGTACAGGTTGCACTTTGCCCTGGGGAATCCGGGGATGCCGTGGTCTCCGCTGACGACAATAAGGGTGTTGTCCAACTCGCCTATTTCTTCGAGGCGTTCGAGGATCACTCCCAAGCCGGTATCGAAGGCTACGCATTCGCCGAGATAGTCGTTGAAGTCCTCGCGAATGTCGTGGACATCGGGGAGGAAGGCTGGCATGCGTCCCTTGAGGTCGTCGGGCTCGAGGCCCCAGAGTTCCTTGCCGGAGCCTTGCTGCCAGGTGCGATGGGTGTTGGTAGGGCCCCACCAGTAGCAGAAGGGAGAGTCATCCGGCCTGGCGTCGAGGAAGCTGTCGAAGTTGGTTCGTACCTCGTCGAATAGTTCCTGCTTTGCGTCGTCAACAGATAGAGCATCCAGTCGCGCCGTTGCCTCTTCGGAGAAGCTGTTGAACCTGACGCCTGCGGCTTCGTGTCCGGTTCGGGTTCCGCCATAGGGGGCGTTTGCGGTTATTCCGGGGGACCAGACCTTGTATGTGTAGCCGATGTGGTACCCGGATTCTTCGAGGATCAGGGGGTAACTCGGAATGGACTCGTCCCATCTGGCGCCGACGAGAATCGCGCCCAAGCCGGTCTGCCAGAAGTACCTGCCGGTCAGTATGGAGCTGCGGCAGGGGGTGCAGCTTGGAGCGGGAACGTGCGCGTTGAGGAAGAGCGCGCCTTCATCGGCGACGCGGTCGAAGTTGGGTGTTTCGATGAGTTCGTGGATGGTGCCTTCGCCGGGCTGGTTGCGGTAGGCGCTGGCGTATCTGCCCCAGTCATCCGCGAATGCGAAAACGATGTTTGGTCGCAAGATTTTCCTCCGAGTTGTGTGGTTACGTAACATTCAGGAGTGGGCATAATTCATTCGTTATCCCCTCACCCTAACCCTCTCCCCTAGGGAGAGGGGACAAATTGCGGCAAATTATGCCCAGCCTCAATTGACGATTGTTAGAGCGGAATCCGGACTATGGCGCTTCGTCTCCGTACACCATTGCGTACACCTTGGGATCCTTAACAAAGAGCAGTCTCTTGTTTTCAGCGTGCCACTCTTCGGGAACGGGGCCGCCGTATGGTGGGAATTCGAACCTTGACGGGGACTCAGTTACGCGCGGATCGTCCTGTTCCTCAAGGACTGCTATGAGGCGAGAGTAGAGGTCGGCACGAACTTGCTCATATTCGTCATCGTAGGCGACGTTCACCATGTAGTCGGGGTCTTTGCGGAGGTCGTAGAGTTCTTCCTGGGGTCGCTTGCCGAAGCCTAGCTGGAAGAGCGGTTTCACGTCTTCCCGCGCCCTGTTGTAAATCATCCATGCCTTGGTGGGGCCGAGGTCTATGTCGCCGTACACTACGAGGTAGTTGGTCAGAATGTCCTCCCAGGGGGGCGGCACTGCATCGTCGTCGTCCAAGCCGTCGGGGTCTCCAGCGGGCCAGCGGTCGGGCTCGAAGTTATGGATGTACAGGAAGCCGTCAGTACGGATTGCCCTCTGGGGATAGGGAAGATGGCCTTCCCTTGCGAGCATGTGGCGCTCCCGACCTGTTACGACGAAGTCCCGTTCCTGTTCAACTCTGCCGCTTTCGGTGGAGTTCAGCAGCGGCATGAGGCTGGTGGCCGTCATGCCTTCGGGGTAGTCAACGCCGGCTGCGTCCAAGAACGTGGGCGCGAGGTCCATCAGGTTCACGAAATCGTTGATGACGCGGCCGGGTGATACGTGCCCGGGCCAGCGGACAGACATGGCGACTTCCGTGCCGATGTTGTAGAGGTTGCACTTTCCCCTGGGGAATCCGGGGATGCCGTGGTCGCCGCTTACTACCAGCAGGGTGTTGTCCAGCTCGCCGATTTCTTCGAGGCGTTCGAGGATTACACCCAGTCCCATATCGAAGGCGACACATTCGCCGAGGTAGTCGTTGAAGTCCTCGCGTATGTCATGCACATCGGGCAGGAAGGCGGGCATGCGGCCTTTCAGGTCGTCGGGGTCGAGGTCCCAGAGTTGCTTGCCGGAGCCGCGTTCCCAGGTGCGATGGGTGTTGGTGGGACCCCACCAGTAGCAGAATGGCGTGTCGTCCGGTCTGGCGTCGAGGAAGCTGTCGAAGTTGCCTCTCACCTCCTCGTACATTTCCTGTTTTGCACTGGCAACCGACTTATCTCCCAGCAACTTCGTGACTTCCTCGGAGAATTCGTTGAACCTGATGCCGGCGGACTCGTAGGCTGTGCGCTCGCCGCCATAGGGGGCGTGTTCGGTCAGCCCGGGCGTCCAGACCTTGTATGTGTAGCCGATGTGGTAGCCGGCTTCTTCAAGGATCAGGGGGTAAGTCGGTATGGATTCGTCCCACCTTGCTCCGGCGAGAATTGCGCCCAAGCCAGTCTGCCAGAAGTACCTGCCTGAGAGGATTGAGCTTCGGCAGGGGGTGCAGCTTGGAGCGGGGACGTGGGCGTTGAGGAACAGGGCACCTTCTTCGGCGACGCGGTCGAAGTTTGGCGTCTCGATGAGTTCGTGGAGCGTGCCTTCGCCTGGTTGGTTGCGGTAGGCGCTGGCGTACCTGCCCCAGTCGTCTGCGAATGCGAATACGATGTTTGGTCGCAAATTAGACCTCCGAGTGGCTGAAAATGCCTGTCCTTGGCGTAGTGGCGTACTGCTGCTGCAGGGGCGTGTCATGCCGTTACGCCGCTGACTATATGGACACAGGGGGTGGCAGTCAAGCGGTTGGAGACGGAGGGAGGACTCAGGACGGTGCTTGCAGGGGGATTACTCGTCAGCGCCATGCAGTTTGCGCAGGCATGGCACGTCACGGTCGGTTTGCTTTGAGCGCGCAGGCACTCGGCTGCACTCAGAGCAAAGTGTAGATTAGACAGACATGAAATGGCTGAGGTGCAACGATTTTAGCAACTGTGTTGAGTGTGATGGGATTAGACTTGGGAGTGGAGCGCAAGACCTCGCTGCGGATCCCAAAACGCTGCATCCCTCAGCATCGCATTGAGTATCGTCAGCAACTTCCTCATACACGCCACCAGCGCGACTTTGCCAGGCTTGCCAGCCGCCGCCAGCCGCTCGTAGAAGTCTCTTATCGCGGGGTTATGCCTTCTTGCGCTTAGCGCCGCCATGTACAGCGTTCGTCTCACTCCGGCGCGCCCGCCCCAGATGCTGCGCCTGCCTCTGTACGCTCCACTGTCCCTGTTCATCGGCGCAACGCCCACTAGCGCGCTTATCTGCCGCGCATTCAGCTTACCCAACTCAGGCAACTCACTCACAAGCGTTACGC
>MKWU01003369.1_pt1 | contig 21327 bp, 20 predicted proteins | sample 809101 | NCBI WGS metagenome assembly MKWU01 (sample SAMN05860141, study PRJNA318959) | sponge metagenome | host: Aplysina aerophoba | place: Slovenia: Piran, Adriatic Sea, Gulf of Piran | collected 2013-05-07 | reverse complement strand
ATGACCAACACCGACGTCCGGGACGTCATGCCCGGCCGCAGAGCAGGCAGGCCCGCGGGTCCTTGGCGCTTTCGTCCCCTCCCCCGGACCCCCTCCCGGGGCTCACCGCCGCGCTTCCCGGACTCACCTGCGATTTCCTCAGTGACCATTGACAGGCGGTCTTGAACCGATCTGGCTTCAATTTCCGTCACTTCTCAAGGCTCGTTGACATCAAGCCAACCGTCTGGAGGAAGCACTACTCTCCGCCGCGGGCGGTGACGGACTGCGTCTGCCGTACGTGACGGTCGACTTCAGCGGCGCCGGCCTTCAGCCGCTGGAGCGCATCACGTCGCTAGAGGCCCCGCACCGTGTCTACGACGCCATCCTGCGAGACAGTCTGCTGGATGGCGAACCTCTCATGCAGACCGATCAGGGACGGCGCCTCGCGGCGGCGAAGCCCGCGGATGCGACAGCGCTGCTGGAATTGTCGCCGACGGCGTTGCTCTTCGGCGCTTGGCATAGCCAGGGTGAGGGCGGCGGGTTGGGCGCCAAGTTTCCGAGGGCGCTCGTCTCCGAGCTCATGGCGATTGACACGCCGGTCGACCACCGGGGGACTGGCGACGCGGACCCGTCTACCTCGGGTCGGCGGACGGGCAGCCGCATCGATCCGCTGGGCGTTCAGAGGAACGTCAAGATCTATCGCTCTGCCGACAACGACCAGGACTGGACGCCACGCGAGACTGAAGCCGCCCGGACCAATAAGGGTCCGATCCTGTTCTCTCGCAAGAGGGGAGACAAGGCGGGCAAGCCGTCGGTTATCAACCACGGGAACGTGACGCCCACCGTCGAGCCGCTCGGGGTGACCTGCGACTACATCGAGCATCGCGCCGTCGTCACGTTGGCCGGACTGCGACGGCTGCGCTTCGGCAGCGGCGACCGCAGCGCCTCGGGACGCGCGCTCCTTGCCGCGCTCGGCCTGCTGGCCCTGGCCGAACAGGATGCAAACGGCTACGCTCTGCGGTCGCGCTGCGACTTGGTGTGCGAGGGGAACACGCCGCTGGAGCTGGTGCGCGCGGACGGTTCTACTGAGACGGTTGAACATGATCGCGGGCAGGCGCGCTCTCTCTACGAGGAAGCCTACGCGCAGGCCGAGTCGGCGGGGTTCCGGTTCCAGTCGCTGACATTGAAGCCGCAGGACAAGCTGATCGACATTGTCCGACGCAGCCGCGAGTTGGCGTTGGAGGGCGCTGGCGGGGAAGGGGACGACGGCGACTGATGAGCCTCGTCCTGGAAATCGAGTTCTTGACCGGCGTATGCCGTGCGGCGCGCGACCCGGAGCGTGAAGAGCCGGACTGGCCGCCGCAACCGGACCGGGTGTTCTCCGCGTTGGTCGCTGCCTGGGCCTTTCGCGGCGAGCGTCCAGAGGAGCGGCAGGCGCTTCGCTGGCTCGAGGAAGCCGCGGTGCCGGCCGTCCATGCCAGCGGGTACACCGAACGTAGCGCGCCAAAGTGTTACGTCCGTCCGAACGACTTCCAGACTACCACCGCTGCGTTGGAGCGGCAGCGGTGGTACCGCGACTTTCTGTATCACGGGCGGCGCCCCCCGAAGAAAGGCGGGCATGAGAAACCGTGGCGCGACGTGCTCTCGACCCTGCCGGAGTACCGTCCAGGAAAGCCACGGCGGTTTCAGGCGGCCCGGCCCGACGACCCGCTGATGGCGCTGGTCTGGCCGGAAGAGCCGGAACTCCCCATCTTCCAGATTCTGGATGCGCTCGCCCGCGACGTCGGCTACCTCGGGCATTCGGCCAGCCTCGTGCGCTGCCGATTCCTCCGAGGCGGCGCCGAACCCCCACGGCATCCCGCCGCGACTGCGCACCGGAGGATCTATCCGGGCCGCTTGGAGCAATTGGAAGCTGCGCATCGTGCGAACCCGGTGCGACCAGACATTTTGCCCGGCGCCTCGGTACGCGAGGCAAAATCTCAGGCCGAACGCGAACCACCTCCGGGCTGGCTGGTGCTCGAAGCCATCGAAGGCGACGTGCCGGACATCCGCGCCTCGGCCCTCGTCTGCCGCACCCTGCGTCGGACACTGATGGCGGGCTATCGGCGTGCCGGGTTGCAGAGAGAGATTCCCGAGGTCGTGTCGGGGCACACCGCGAACGGTGCGCCGTCGCCCAACCCGCACCTGGCGATCGTCCCGCTGTCATTCGCAGGCTTCCGGCATGCCGATGGCCGCGTGTTCGGCTTTGCCGTCTTGCCGCCAGCCGGAATGGTGCTTCAGGACATTCCCGGGTTCCGCCGGGCCTTCGCGGCCGTGGCGCCGTACGATCCAGGACGGGAGCGCCGCGTGATGGACCTGGCCGGCGCACCGCTATCCGAACCACTTCGGCTTGCACCGGCGGGCGTCACCGCAGTCCGCTCGCTGTCTCCGCGACCGTATCTACGGCCGGCCCGCATCTGGGCCAGTGTGACTCCCATCGTGCTCGACAGGCATCTCAAGCACAAGGGCGACCGCGAGGTGCGCGCGATCGTCGCAGACGCCTGCGAGCGCGCCGGCCTGCCGCGCCCGGACTCGAAACGGATGCACGTCGGCAAGCACTCGGCGGTCGAAGGTGCGCCGCCGGCCCGGCCCTCAGCCGGCGCACCGCCGTGGACACGTTGGAAGGTCCCGGAGCCGTTCGCTACCCGCACGCTCGTCCACGCGATGATCGACTTCGGCCGTGAGGTTCCGGGTCCCGTGCTACTGGGCGCCGGGCGGTTCACGGGGCTGGGCCTGTGCCGCGGGTGGGAGCGCTGACGATGGAGTTGCGCGCCGACCACTTCGCCGACTTCTTCCGAGCGATCCACGGTAAGTGCACCTTCCCCTGGCAGGATGCTCTGGTCGCCCGCTTGGCCGACACCGACGAGTGGCCGGACGTGCTGGATCTGCCAACCGGGTCGGGGAAGACGGCGGCCCTCGACGCCGCGGTCTTCCATCTGGCGCTACGGTGGAAGAAACCTCGCGAATCCGCGGTGCGGATCGCCCTGGTCGTCGACAGGCGTCTGGTGGTGGACGACGCCTTCGCCCGTGCCGACAGCATCGCGAACGCTGTTGCCAATCCCGACGCTGCGGAATCTGATGGACGTCTAGTTCTTGCTGAGGTCGCGCGCCGTCTGCAGCACCTGGCAGGTGAGGGCGAGCCGCCGCTGGTGGCGCGCCGGCTCCGCGGCGGCGCGCCATTGGAGCACGACTGGGCGCGGACGCCCACGCAGCCGACCATTCTCTGCTCGACCGTCGATCAGGTTGGATCCCGGCTGCTGTTTCGCGGCTACGGCGTCTCGGCCCGCATGGCGCCGGTGCATGCCGGCTTGCTCGGCAACGACACCCTGATTCTCCTCGACGAAGCGCATCTGTCCGAACCGTTCCGGCAAACGGTCGATACGCTGCGCGTAATGGGAGGCGCCGACATCCGCACAGTGGTTCTTTCGGCCACGCCCGGCGTGGAACCGCAGCGACCGTTGGGCCTCACGGCAGCCGATCGCCGTCACCCGGTTCTGAAGCGTCGAATTGAAGCCTCCAAACCCGCCAAGCTGACCGTCGTTCGCAAGGTGCCAGCCGATGCCGCCTATGACTTCGCCGCCGCCGCCCGCGAGATTGCAGGTCGGCTCCGCGGCGCGGGCGTTGCCGGGCCAGCGGTTGGCGTGGTCGTCAACCGCGTCGCACTGGCCCGCGACATCTTCTCCCGCCTGCAGGAAGAAGCGGGTGTCCGGGCCGTGCTGTTGATCGGCCGCTCGCGCGACGTTGGTCGAGACCGGATCGTCGACACGCTCGCACACTATCGGACCGGCGCGTCTCGCATCCCCGGCACCGCGGGGAATGCCGCAGACTCCACGGCGGCCGGCCGCCAGTTGCCGCTCTTCGGGGAGACAGTGGCCGCCGAATCGCTATACGTCGTCGCGACCCAGTGTCTGGAAGTGGGTGTCGACCTCGACCTCGACGGGCTCGTGACGCAGGCTGCGTCGCTTGACGCGCTTCGGCAACGGTTCGGCCGTCTGAACCGCGATGGTCGATGCGTACCGGCCGAGGCCGCGATCCTGGCGCTGGCCGACGACACCGCCAGAACCTCTGACGACCCAGTATACGGAGACCGCCTCGCCGAGACCTGGAAAGCACTGAAGGAGAGCGCGCGAGACGACAACGTGGACTTCGGTATCGTCGCGTTCGAGAAACAGTTTCACGGTTGCCCGAAGACACTCGCGGCGCCTCGCGCGAACTCGCCGGTCCTGATGCCGGCCCACCTCGACCTGTGGTCGCAGACGTGGCCGCAGCCGGTTACCGACCCGGACGTGGGTCTGTTTCTGCACGGCGTCGAGCGCGCCTCTTCGGACGTTTCCGTCGTCTGGCGCGGTGACTTCACCGCGGACGACTTGACCCCGGAGGGCGAGGCCGACCTGAAGACGCTTCTGACCCTGGTTCCGCCACGGGCCGCGGAGATGCTCGACATCCCGCTGTGGTCTGCACGGGCGTGGTTGCAGCGTTTGGATCGCGAGGAAGCGGCCGCCGTTTCGGATGCACCCGAGCGCGGTGAGGCGGAGGCGTACGGGGCGGACGGTGGGCTGCGACGACGAGTCTTCCGTTGGGCGGGTCCGGACGACCCACGGACCGGATACGCGTCGCCCTCCGAGCTGCTGCCGGGGGATGTGCTCGTCGCGCCCGCCGAATACGGTGGCTGCGACCAATTCGGCTGGGCGCCGGCCTCCTCTGATCCAGTCGTGGATGTCGCCGATGCGGCGGCGCGGCCGTTCCGGAGCACCAGGTACGCCCTTCGCATTGCGCGCGACGTCGTTGCGAACGACCGTCAATGGGAACGTGTGTCTGAACTCCTGGCGGAAGACGGCGCCAACACTCTCGAGCTGGTCAAGCGGCTGCTGGAGGTTCTGCCCGCAGACCCGGCGCCGGAACCGAACGACGACCGCGGCGATGCGGTGGGCTCCTGCAGACCCGTGCGGAAATCGTTGGAAATGCTGCTGCGCGCGAAGGGGCGCATCGACGTGCACCGTCTTCCGTGCATCGCTCGGTATGCAGGCGGGGCCGTGATCGTGGCGCCGCATGGGCTTCGCGGCGGCGACGATTCAGAACCGGTCGGTCCGCGCTACCTGACCACCGGAGCGCCTTCCACCGAGGACGACGCACTGTCGCGCACCTCGTCGAACGCCGTCAGCGTGGATGATCACACGGTCCACGTCGTCGACCGTGTCAAACGCTTCGCCGAGACGCTCGATCTGCAAGATCCGATCGCAGAAGACCTGGAACTCGCCGCTTTCCTGCACGACGCGGGGAAGGCCGACCCGCGGTTTCAACTCCTGCTGTCCGGCGCCGACCCTTGGAACGCCCCTGGGGACGGTCCTGCCATGGCCAAGAGCGGACGGCGGTCTCCACGCGGCGCTTGGGAGCGCGCCGATCTTCCGAAGGGCTGGCGTCACGAGGCTCTATCGGTCCGCATGGCGCGGGCGCACCCGCGGTTCGCACAAGCCCGCAACCCCGCCTTGGTCCTCTGGTTGATCGGCACCCATCACGGGTTCGGACGTCCGTTCTTCGAATTCGCCGACCCGCGCGGGGGCGCGGAGGAACAGAACTGGTCCGGTTCGTGCCTCGGTGTAGCGAGGTGGCGGATCCCACCCGGCCCCGGTCCGGAATCCCCCGTCTTCGACGTTGACGGCGCGGACTGGGCAACGCTGTACGAGGACTTGAAGGGACGCTATGGAATCTGGACGCTGGCGCACCTGGAGACGATCCTGCGCCTCGCGGACCACCGCGCCTCGGAATGCGAACAGGGGCAGCCGTCATGACCCGCCCTTCAACACTTCGCCTCGACGGGCTGGAGCCGGACAACCTCCTGGCCTTCCTCGCCCTTCTGGGTCTGCTGCGCGCGCTCGAAAGAGTGCGGCCACAGTGGCGGCCGCGCGTGGCCTGGACGGTTGACGCGCCCCCCGTTCGGCCAGTGTTGCACGTGAACGACCAGCCCACGCCAGAGATGGTTCTAGACGCTGCGGTTGCAGGGCTCGACGAACTGGCGGCGCTGCACGACTTCGATGGCCTCAAGGACCTGAAACTCGCTCCGGACATCGCCGCCCAGCGGCTGCGTACTGCCGCTGCCGGAGACCGCTACGCTGCGGACCTTTGGGCGGCGCTCCTCAGCGACGCCGCGGTGCGTACCCAGGGTAGCGCGCGAGAAACGGAACCAACGCCGCTCTGCTTGCTGTCCACTGGCCGCACGAACTTCCTGTCGAACCTCGCGTGCGTCCCAAGAGAGTCTTCGCCGCCTGCCCCGCGCAAGACCAGGCTCTCGGCTGCGGAATGCCTGAGCGCAGCTCTGTTTCAACCTTGGATGCGACCTGACGATGCGACCGGGAGATCGTTCCGATGGGACCCTCACGAGGCCGTGAGGCACGCATTGCGCGCGACGGATCCTACCGATGCGAAGACCAAGCAGCGCACCCAGCACGGTGCCAACCGCTTGGCGGCCATCGGCCTGTCGGCGCTCACGGTGGTTCCGCGGTCTTCGCGGACCGGGAGCAGTCGACTGGAAGTGCTCGGCGGGGCGCGTGAACGTGGGCATCGCGGCCCCCGGGTCTTCATATGGCCGATCTGGCGCCATCCGGTCAGCCTCGCTACGATTCGTGCCCTGCTTGGCCACCCCCGACTCCGCGAATCGGCAGCGCGGGATGCACTCGGCGTCGTCGAGTTGCGCCGCGCACGCCGGATCTCGGTCGGCAGGTACCAGAACGTCACGCGGGCCGAGTCCACGTGAACCCGTAGACCTGTGGCCGAGAGGGTCGTCGTGGATTCGTCCGCCCACGTCGCTCGCAACGCCGCTTCGGTCCGCTGACGGCTGAACGACCTCGTCCTGGTCAACCGTCACGGTCGGCACGGTGCACACGCTGGTGGCGACGCGGCGACCCCGCGACCCGGACGACCCGGCGACCCGGCGACCCCGGAACGTGACCCCCTGCTTGGCGATCCCAACATCGTGGTAATTGACGTGGTAAGCGACGTTACTGTATTTCCATAATATACCGCTATATCAACATTTTAAGGTTATCTCAGTTCTGTAGCGCGAACACGAAGAGGACGCTCCCGACGCTCGGACGCAGCTCCGGCGTCAGCCGCCGGTTGGTGCCCCCTCCGGCGCCGGTGTTGACGGCCACGTACTGGCGCCCGCCGACCGCGTAGGCGATCGGAAAGCCGACCACCGGAGAGCCCAGGTTGATCTCCCACAACACCTCGCCCGTCTCCTGGTCGAGCGCCTTGAACCGTCCGTTGACGTCGCCCGCGAAGATCAACCCGCCGCCGGTGGCCATCAGCGGCATCGTGGCGGCCCGCTGCTCGTGCACCCACGCCGTCTCGCCCGTCTCCGCCGAGACCGCGTGGATCGTGCCCAGGTAGTCGGTGCCGGGGGTCAGTTGGTGCCGCGCGGCCAGCGCGTAGATCTCCAGGCCGCCCTGCCCGCCCGCGGTCAGCGCGCGCGCCCGCTCGCTGCGCACGTCGTCGGTCGCGAGCATCCGCGCACAGGTGTTGCGCAGCGGCATGTACATCGTGTTCGTCAGCGGGCTGTAGGCGCCCGCCTCCCAGTCCTTGCCGCCCGCCCAGGTGGGACAGGCCAGCACCTCCTGCCCGAGCGCGGTGAAAGTGACCTCCGCGTTCTCGGTAACCGCGCCTGTGGCGCCGTCGATGTCGCTGATCACGTTCTGCGCAACGGTGGGAGTCGCCCAGAGGAACTCGCCCGTCTCGCGGTCGAGCGTGTAGACCAGGCCGGTCTTGCCCGGCACCCCGGTGACGACCTTGCGAACCTCGCCGGATTGGATGCGCGGGTTGATCCAGCTCACCGCATCGGGGTTCGGCGCGACGGCGGTATCGACGAGGAGGCGCTCGAACGGGTGGTCCAGATCCCAATGGTCGTTCAGGTGCTGGTAGAACCAGCGGATCTCGCCGGTCTCGACGTCGAGGGCCAGCGTGGAGTTGTGGTACAGATGCTTGTTCTCCACCCCGCCGAGCAGGAACTTGGGCGCCGGCGAGGTGACCGAGGTGCCCTGGTAGATCAGGCGCAACTCCGGATCGTAGCTGGCCGGAATCCACGAGCCGACGTGCACCCGCTCCTCGTAGGGCACGCCGCCCCACGTCTCGTCCCCCGGCTCGCCGGGCGCGGGCACCGTGCGCCGCCGCCACAGCTCCTCACCGGTGAGCGCGTCGTGGGCCAGGACCACGCACGACTCCGGCCCGCCCCGCGGCCGGCAGCTTCGCCCGGAGATGACCCGGCCGTCGGCGATGATCGGACCCGAGCTGTGACCGGCCGGCGTCTCCCGGTAGTCGAAAATCTGCGTCTCCCACGCGATCTCGCCGGTCGTCGCGTCGAGCGCGTAGGCGTAGTCGTCGTCGCTGACGTTGATGACGAAGCGGTCGTAGATGGCGATGTTCCGCATGCTGCGGGCGTTCCCGCCGACGTACTCGTAGACGTCCTCCGGCAGGTCGCGGCGGTACTCCCAGAGGAGGTCGCCGGTCGCCGCGTCGATGGCCTGGATGACGTCGCTGCCGTTGGGCATGTAGAGCACGCCGTCGTAGGCCAACGGCGTCACCTCCTGCGTGCCGGCCATCAGGGCGCGCGACCAGGCGAGCCGGATCTCGCCGACGTTCTCGCGCGTCACCTGATCCAGCGGGCTGTATCCCCACCCGTCGAGGGTGCGGCGCCACATCGGCCAGTCCGCCGGATTGGGATCCTGCAGCATGGCGTCCGTGACCGGCACGAAGTCGCCGGCGGACTGTGCGGCGGCCGGTGCCGGAACCACGACGAGCGACGCTGCCGCGATGACGGCCACCAGCACAGACGATGCGACGAATCGAAGTCGAAGCATTCCAAGACTCCCAGATCGGAGGCTGTCCGGCTGAACACTGCAGCCCGACTCCCGAATTGTAGCGTGAGAGCGGTTACAGGCCGCGCTGCAGGTAGGGCAGGAACGCCGTCGCCAGCCCGAGGAAGGCGAAGAACCCGAACACGTCGGTCATGGTGGTGATGAACACCGCCGACGCCAGCGCCGGATCGATCTTCAGCGCCCGCAGCGCGATCGGGATCAACGTCGCCGCGATGGCCGCAACGAGCAGGTTGATCACCATCGCCAGGGCCAGGATGGCGCCCAGATAGGGGTTTCCGAACAGTCCCCAGGCGACGCCGGCCGCGGCCCCGCCGAGCACGATGCCGTTGGCGACGCCGACCAGCGCCTCCTTGCCGAGCACCCGCCGCGAGTTGCTCCAGGTCAGCTCGCCGAGGGCGATGCCGCGCACGATCACGGTCAGGGTCTGGGTCGCCGCATTGCCGCCCATGCTCGCCACCACCCCCATGAGCGCGGCCAGCACGACGAACTGATCCACCGTCGCCTGGAACTCGCGCACGACGAGCGCGGCCAGCGTGGCCGCTCCCAGGTTCACGCCGAGCCACGGCAGCCGCTTGCGCCACGCCTCCCAGGGCGAAGTGAAGACGTGCTCGTCGGCTGGCACGCCGGCCAGGCGCAGGATGTCCTCGGTCGCCTCGTCCTTGATGACGTCGATGACGTCGTCCACGGTGATGATGCCGACCAGCCTGTTCTCGTCGTCGACAACCGGGATCGCGAGCAGGTTGTAGTTGGCCACCTCCTGGGCGACCTCCTCCTGATCGGTGTCGACGCGGGCCTTGACCAGCTCCGAGGTCATGATCCGCTTGAGCGGCGTCTCCGGCGAGACCAGCAGCAGGCGGCGCAGCGACACCACCCCGACCAGGTGGCGCCGCTCGTCGACGACGTAGAGATAGAAGACCATCTCCACCTCGCGCGAGCGCTGCAGCGCCTCGATGGCCTCGCCCGCCGTCAGGTCCTCCGCGAGGGCGAAGACCTCCGGGTTCATGATGCGGCCCGCGGTCTGGTCGCCGTACGCCAGCAGGTGCTGCACGTCCCCGGCGTCCTTGTGGCGCATCCGCGCGAGGACCTCGGCCGACACATCGTCCGGGAGCCGGTCGACCAGCGCCGCCGCATCGTCGGTCGGCAGCTCCAGGAACAGCTTCGCCAGCTCGTCGGGAGGCCGCTTCGCCAGGAGCGCGTCGCCGATCTCGGCGTCGAGCTCGCTCAGCGCCTCCATCGCGAGACGGCTGTTCTGCGCAACGAGGGTGTCGAACGTGGAGAGCCGCCCGGCGTCCGAGAGCCCGCTCAGGACCTCGGCGAGGTCGGCCGGATGCTGCTTCTGGAGGAGGTTGACGAGGTTAGCGGTCGCACCAATCCGCTGCAGTCGCTTGACTGAATCGAGCACGACGTCGATTCGGCGGAGAGGCGGCATGGTTCCCAACCGCGAGGTCGCTGGGCCTCGCGCGATGCAGTCCGGTGTTGGGTCGTTGTCCCACTGGTCCAGACACTGAGCACATCATTGTACCACGTGCAGTCCCGGCGGCCGGCCGCCGGCGAAACGGTCAGCGTTCGAGGCCCATCTCCCGCAGCATGCGGTCGTTCTCCCGCCAGCCCGGCCGCACCCGCACGTGCAGATCCAGATACACGCGCGCCCCGAACGCGCGCTCCAGTTCCACACGCGCCTCGATGCCGATGCGCTTGATGCGCGCCCCGCCGCGGCCGAGCACGATCGGCTTGTGCGTGTCTCGGTCGACCACGATCGAGCAGTACAGACGCATGACGCCCCGAGGGTCGGCCGCCTCGAACCGGTCCACGACGACCCCGCTCGCGAACGGCAGCTCGGCCCGGGTCTCGTGCAGGAGCTTTTCGCGCACCGTCTCGGCCACCAGCACGCGCTCCGGCTGATCGGTGACGAAGTCGTCCGGGAACAGCGGCTCCCCTTGCGGCAGGCGGTCCCAGATCTCTCCTTCCAGCTCGGACACGCCGTCGCCGGTCAATGCCGAGATCGGCACGAGACCGGCGAAGTCTCGCTGCTGCCGGTACCAGTCCATCAGCGGCAGCAGCCGGCGCTTCGCCATCAGGTCGATCTTGTTCAGAGCCAGAATGACCGGCGCAGTCGCCCGGTCGAGCAGATCCAGCACGAAGCGATCGCCCCTGCCCGTCCGAAGGGTCGCGTCCAGCACGACGACCAGCACGTCCACCTGCGTGATGGTCTCGACCGCATGGTCCACCATCCGGACGTTCATCCGGTGCATCGGACGGTGGATGCCCGGCGTGTCGACGAAGACGATCTGGCCGGGGCGCTCCGCCGTACCCTGCTTCACGCCGAGGATGCGGGTGCGGGTCGTCTGCGGCTTGTCGGAGACGATCGCCACCTTCGTCCCGACGATCCGGTTGACGAGGGTGGACTTGCCGGCGTTGGGCCGGCCGATGAGCGAGGCGTAGCCCGCCCTCACGCAGGGCTCTCCATCGCCGCCGCGGAGGTGCGCCGGAGCCGGACGCGATGCAGGCGGCGGCGCTCCGCCTCGAGCACGTCGACGCTCAGCCCGTCCACCTCGAACGACTCGCCCTCCTGGGGCACCCGGCCGAGGCGGGCCAGCAGGTAGCCGGCCACCGTCTCGAAGCCCTGCGGTTCGATGGTCACGTCGAGACGTTTGCTCAGGTCGTCGACGCTGACCCGGCCGGTGAAGACGTAGCTGCCCGAGCCCTCGTCCACGATCGGATCGGCCTCGACGTCGTACTCGTCACGGATCTCGCCGACGATCTCCTCGATCACGTCTTCGATCGTAACCAGCCCGGCGGTGCCCCCGTACTCATCGTGCACGATCGCGCTCTGGACCCGCGCCTGCTGCAGCTCCTTGAGCAGGTCGGCCACCCGCTTGGTCTCCGGCACGGTGTGCGCCGGACGCAGCAGGCGGGCCACTACCCGCTCGTCGCCCGGCGTGTCGGACAGGGAGACGAGGTCCTTGACGAAGACGAACCCGAGCACCGTGTCCAGGCTGTGCTCGAACACCGGCAGCCGAGAGTACTGCTCCTCGGTGAACAGCACGCGCAGCTCGTCGAGCGTCGCATCCGACTTGACGGCCACGATGTCCGGCCGCGGCGTCATCACCTCGCGCACCAGGGTTTCGCCGAACTCGACGACCGATTGCAGCAGCCGGCGTTCCTCCTGCTCCTCCCGCTCGGCCCGGCCGTCCGCACTCGCGCGGTCGTCCCGCCCCTCGGCCGGGCCGCCCCCGACCACCGGCGCCGCGCCGACCCGGCGGCTCGCCCGTCTCAGCAGCCGTATCAGCGGACGAGTCAACGGCTGCAGCACGGCCACCGGTACCTGGAGCGACGGCAACAGCGCCTCGAGCACGCGTTCCGGATCGCGGCGGACGATGACCACCGGCAGCAAGTAGCCGCATACGAGCACGAACGCGACGAGTCCCGCCGCCATGAGGGCCACCGTGGTCGGGTCCCGCGCGTCGAGCGCGGCTATCGACAGCACGGTCACCGCGACGACCAGCACGCTCTGCAGCACACGCACCGGCACGAACAGACGCAGCGGATCGTCGAGGTACCCGAGCCGCTCGAGCCGGCCTCGCCGCTCCGCTCCGAGCCGCAGCGACAGGCGCATCAGCGTCGTGAAGGCGGCCTCGACCGTCCCGACGTAGACCGTGGCGCAGGCGAGCAGGAACAGCGCCAGCGGGATCACGCGAGCCCTCCCGCGCGGCGCAGGCGCCGCTCCAGCCGTTCCATCTGTCCCGTGTCGCGCTCGTGGTCGTAACCGAGGAGATGGAGAAGGCCGTGCAGGGCCAGACAGCGCAGCTCGGCGCCGAACCGGTGTCCCGCGGCGCGCGCCTGCCGGCGGGCCACGCCGGTGGCGATGACGATGTCGCCGAGATGCCGCGCACCGCCCGACGCTCCCGGGGCCGTCGAGATCCAACTGCGCGGGCCGTCGGGATCCGCCGCCGCGTACGCGCCCGAATCGCATACTGCGTCCGGCGGGACTGCCACCGGGTCGATTCCGGCATCCGGCGCCACCTCGTCGGTCGCCGGAAACGACAGCACGTCGGTCGCGCGATCGATGCCGCGGTAGTCGCGGTTGAGATCCCTCATCTTGCGGTCGCACACCAGGGCGACCACGACCTCGCCGCCGCCGGCCGAGTCGGGCGCAACGTCGGTCAGCCACCGGCGCAGGCGGTCCGCACGCCGCACGCGACCGCGCCCATCGGTCACCACCACGCGCAGACGACGACGGCGCGGGGACCGGGCAGGGTCGGGTTCGGAATCCGGATCGTCGATGCTCATGGAGATTCGGGGGAATCGCCGGCCGGGGCCGGAACGTACCGCTCGTAGGCCTTCACGATGCGCTGCACGAGCGGATGCCTCACGACGTCGCGATCCGTGAAGTGCACGATCGACACCCCCTCGACGCCGTGCAGAACTCTCAACGCCTGCACCACGCCGGACGTCTGTCCGGCAGGCAGGTCGATCTGCGTGATGTCGCCCGTGACGACCGCCTTCGATCCGAAGCCGAGGCGGGTCAGGAACATCTTCATCTGCTCGGTCGTGGTGTTCTGCGCCTCGTCCAGGACCACGAACGCGTCGTTTAGGGTCCGCCCGCGCATGAAGGCGATAGGCGCGATCTCGATGACGCCGCGATCGATCAGGCGCCCCACCTTGTCGCTGTGGAGCATGTCGTACAGGGCATCGTACAGCGGACGCAGATAGGGGTTGACCTTCTCCTGCACGTCCCCGGGCAGGAAGCCGAGCTTCTCGCCCGCCTCGACGGCGGGCCGGGCCAGGATGATGCGGCTGACCCGCTTGGACGTCAGGTAGGCCACCGCCTGCGCCATCGCCAGGTAGGTCTTCCCCGTGCCGGCCGGGCCGATGCCGAAGACCACGTCGTGGCGCTCGATGGCGTCGAGATAGCGGCGCTGGCCGAGCGTCTTCGGCGTCACCTGCCGGGTGCTCGAGGCCCGCAGAGGCGCCTTGAGGAAGAAGTCGCGCAGGTCGATCTGCGCGTCCTCGCTCACCATCTCGGAGGCCCGCCGCACGTCCTCGCGCGAGAAGCGGTAGCCCTCGCGCAGCAGTCCCGTCAACTGCCCGATGACATGCTCGGTCTTCGCCATTCCGGCGGCATCGCCGGTGACCAGCAGCTCGTTGCCGCCCGTCCGGATCTGCACGTCGAACTGCTGCTCGAGCTGCTTGAGGTTCTCGTCGCGCGAGCCGAACAGGGTCTCGATCCCTTCGTCGGGAACGGTGATCTTCACGAGAGAAGGTGTAACGATCGGAGTTCCCCTAGTCCGCGGCGGAACTCCGCGTGACACCATGACGGGTGAGAAAGCTGTGCGGCAAGGCTGTTCAATCGATACCACGGCCCGCGACCGGCGGTCAAGGTTTCCACGCACGATCCCGGCGCCTCTCACTCCAGATGCAGCTCGCGCAACTGGCGGCGGTCGACGCTCGACGGGGACCCCGCCATCAGGTCCACCGCGGCAGACGTCTTCGGAAACGCCATCACGTCGCGGATCGACGGCTCGCCGGCGACAAGGGCCACGATCCGATCGAGGCCGAGCGCGATGCCGCCGTGGGGCGGGGTGCCGTACTGCAGCGCGTCGAGGAAGAAGCCGAAGCGGGCCTGCGCCTCCTCGTCGCTGATCTTCAGCAGGCGGAAGATGCGGGCCTGGAGCTCGGCGCGGTGGATTCGGATGCTGCCGCCGCCGATCTCGTTGCCGTTCAGCACGAGGTCGTAGGCACGGGCGCGGACCGCGGCCGGATCGTCCTCCAGGCGATCCAGATCCTCGGGCCTCGGGGAAGTGAAGGGATGGTGCATCGACACGAGCCGCTGCTCCGTCTCGCTCCAATCCATCAACGGGAAATCGACCACCCAGCTCAACGACGTGCGGTCCTCGTCGATCAGACCCTCCCGCTCCGCCAGCCGCAGGCGGAACTGACCGAGCAGGACCGACGCCTCGTAGCCCTGGCCGCCGGCGATCAACGTCAGGTCGTCGCGCCCCGCCCCGACGGTCTCGACGACCTGCGCCAGGGCCTCCTCCCCCGCCGCCTTCAGGATGGAGCTCTGGATGGCCCCTTCCGGCGACTGCCGCACCCAGACCCTCCCCTTCGCGCCCAGCGCCAGCGCCTCGTCGACGAGGTTGTCGATCTGCGCGCGCGACTGCCGGCCGGCGCCCGGCACCACCAGCGCCCGCACCGATCCGCCCCGCGCCACGAGCTCGCGGAAGACCTTGAAGCGGCCCTCGCGGAACACCTCCGAGACGTCCTGGATCGGCATCTCGAAGCGCAGGTCCGGCTTGTCGCTGCCGTAGCGCGTCATCGCCTCGTCGTAGGTCATGCGCGGGAAGGGAGCCGGCACTTCCCTGTCCACCACGCGGAAGACCGCCTGCATCAGGTGCTCCACGGCGGCGAAGACCGCCTCCTGGTCGACGAACGACATCTCGACGTCGATCTGGGTGAACTCCGGCTGCCGGTCGGCGCGCAGATCCTCGTCACGGAAGCACTTGACGATCTGGAAGTAGCGGTCCATGCCGGAGACCATCAGGATCTGCTTGAAGATCTGCGGCGACTGCGGCAGGGCGTAGAACTCCCCGGCGTGCAGCCGGCTCGGCACCAGGTAGTCGCGCGCCCCTTCCGGCGTCGACTTGGTGAGCAGCGGCGTCTCGATCTCCCAGAACCCTTCGGCGTCCAGGCTGTTGCGGACCGCCATCGTGATGCGGTGGCGCAGTCCGATGTTCTCGCGCATCCGCGCCCGCCGCAGGTCCAGGTAGCGGTAGCGCAGGCGGACCTCCTCGGAGACGGGGGTCTCCTCGTCGATCTGGAACGGCGGCGTCCGCGCCTCGCTGAGCACGACGAGGGTACGCGCCTCCACCTCGACCTCGCCGGTGGCGATCTTCGGGTTCAGGGTCTCCTCGGAGCGACGCTCCACCGGCCCCGCCACCCCGATCACGTACTCGGGCCGCACCTGCTTTATGCGCGCCAGCACCGCGCTGCCGTCGCGGGCCACCACCTGGGTGAGTCCGTGCCGGTCCCGCACGTCGAGGAAAGTCAGCCCGCCGAGGTCGCGGATCTTGTGGACCCAGCCCATCAGCACCACGTCGGCGCCGACGTCGCTGGGGCGGAGCTCGCCGCAGTTGTGAGTGCGGGTGCGCGGAACGGAATGTGTCTCTTCAGTCACGGTCTTCTCTTGCCCGATGCGCCGTCCCGCTGCCGAACGACGGGATGCATCTGTCTCGTTCTTCGTCTCACATCGCGGCGCCAACGGCAGGCAGCCGCCGATCACGCTCTCCAGCGGATGTTATCGGCCGGCCGCAGCGGCGCATCACCCGGACATGCGCTGCACCACCTCGGCGCGCGCCACGGCCGCCTGCTCGCCCGACTCCATGTCCTTGACGGTGACCTCGCCGCGCGCGAGCTCGTCGTCGCCCAGGATGAGCACCCGACGCGCCCCGGACCGGTCGGCCCGCTTCATCTGCGCGCGCAGCGAGCGCGCGTCGTAGTCGACCAGCGTGGTCACGCCGGCGTGGCGCAGGTCGCGGGCCAGCACGTGGGCGGCCGGCCGCGCGGTCTCGCCCAGCGCCACCACGAAGGCGTCCGGTACAGGCGCTCCCGCCCCCTCCGGCATCGCCAGAACCAGGCGTTCCATGCCGGCGGCGAACCCGATGCCGGCCCGATCCGGCCCGCCGAGCTGGCGCACCAGCCCGTCGTAGCGCCCGCCGCCCAGCAATGCGTTCTGGGCGCCGAGGGCGGAGCCGAGCACCTCGAACGTGGTCCGCGCGTAGTAGTCCAGCCCCCGCACCAGCCGGTGCGAGACGCGGTAGTCCAGCTCAAGTGCCGTCAACTGCGCCGTGGTCGCCCCGAAGTGCGCCGCGCACGCTTCGCACAGGTAGTCCGTCGAATGCGGCAGCGCGTCGACGATCGGCTGGCAGGCGGGCACCTTGCAGTCGAAGATCCGCAACGGGTTCGTCTCGGAGCGCCGCCGGCAGTCGGCGCACAGATCGGCCCTCCGCTCCCCGAGCGCCTCCAGCAGCGCGCGGCTGAATCCCGGCCGGCATTCCCGGCAGCCGACCGAGTTGACGACCAGCTCCGCCTCCTCGATGCCGAGCCCGTGGACCAGAGCCGCCGCCATCTCGATCACCTCGGCGTCGAGGGTGGCGTCCGAGACCCCGAACACCTCCACGTCGAGCTGGTGGAACTGCCGGTAGCGCCCCTTCTGCGGCCGCTCGTAGCGGAACATCGGCCCGAAACCGAACAGCTTGACGGTGGGCAGCGCCTGCTCGAGCGCATGTTCCACGTAGGCCCGCACCATGCTCGGCGTCGCCTCCGGGCGCAGCGTGACCCGCTCGCCCCCCTTGTCCTCGAAGGCGTACATCTCCTTCTGGACGATGTCGGTGGTCTCCCCCGTTCCCTTCGCGAACAGCTCCTCGCGCTCGATGACCGGGGTGCGGATCTCGCGGTAGCCGTAGCGCGCGCACACGTCGCGGATCACCTGCTCGGCGTGCTGCCAGCGCTCGATCTGGCCCGGCAGGATGTCGTGCGTGCCTCGGATGGCCGGAATCATGGGATCTGAACCGCTGCAAACACAGGATCGGACGGGGCACGCGCGAAGCTCTTGATGCCACGCGCGGTACTTTCGGAGCCACGCGCGGCGCCGGAGGATGGCCGCCTCGTGACGATTATAGCTTGCACCGTGCCCCCGACAGGGCCCCTACGCGAGCCCGCGTGATGCGATAATGGAGAGCCGATGGCCGCCCGCGACCGTTTCGATCGTCCCTTGCGCAGCCTGCGGATCTCGGTCACCGACCGCTGCAACCTGCGCTGCCAGTACTGCATGCCGGAGGAGGAGTACGTCTGGCTGCCGCGCGGGGACATCCTGACGTTCGAGGAGATCGGCGCGCTCGTCGACGCCTTTACCGACGCCGGCGCCGACCGCGTCCGCCTGACCGGGGGCGAGCCGCTGCTCCGCAAGAACCTGCCGGACCTGATCCGGCGGCTGGCGCAGAAGTCCGCCGTCCGCGATCTGGCCCTGACCACCAACGGGATGCTCCTCGCCGACCAGGCGGCCGGCCTGCGGGAAGCCGGGCTCCATCGGCTCACGGTCAGCCTCGACACGCTGCGCGCCGACCGCTTCCGCGAGCTCACCCGCTTCGACGGCGTCACCACCGTGCAGCACGGCCTGGCCGCAGCGCGGGAGGCGGGCTTCACGGACCTGAAGATCGACACCGTCGTAATCCGCGGCGTCAACGACGACGAGCTGGTCGACCTGCTCGCCTACGGACGGCAGGCGGGCGCCGAGGTCCGCTTCATCGAGTACATGGACGTCGGCGGCGCCACGCGCTGGTCGACGCGCGACGTCCTGTCTCGAGCGGAGATGCTGCGCATCATCGGCGAGGCGCTCGGCCCCGTCGCCGCCATCGACGAGCAGTCGTCCGCGCCGGCCGACCGCTTCCGGCTGCCCGACGGCCAGACGTTCGGCATCATCTCGTCGACCACCGAGCCGTTCTGCCGCTCGTGCGACCGCAGCCGCCTGACCGCCGACGGCCTCTGGTACCGGTGCCTGTACGCGCGTGAAGGCACCGACCTGCGCGGCCCGTTGCGCGCGGGGGTGTCACACGCGGAGCTGACTCGGATGATTGGCGAGATCTGGACGGCCCGCACCGACCGCGGGGCCGAGGTCCGGCTTGCCACCGGCAACCGCGAGCCGTTCATCCCGGTCGAGACGCTCCAGAAGCAGCCGCACCTGGAGATGCACACCCGCGGCGGGTAACGCCTCACGGCGGCAACGTCAGGGCTGCACCCGGCGTCAGGTGCGGGCCAGTCGGCGCCGGTCAGCTACATCCAGTTCTCGACCCGCAAGTCCGGCACCCGTCCGAACTCGCTGGCGTTGTTTGTCACGAGGGTCGCGTCCACGCTTCGAGCGTGCGCGGCAATCAGCAGATCGTTCGCGCCGATGGGCCGACCGCGCTTCACGAGTACATGGCGGATTTCGCCGTAGTGCTTCCCTGCATCCCGCCCGAACGGCAGAATGGAGAGGTCGAGCTCGAACACTTCGAGCTCCCGGGCGTTCTGCGCGACCCTGGTCGAGTGCGTGACGCCGTAGCACAGCTCCGCATAGGTGATCGACGAAATGCACATCTCGCCGGCGTTCGCTTCGAAGCGTTCCCGCAATGTCTCGTCGCGTTCGTTGATGAGATAGATGCAGATGTTCGTGTTCAGCATGAACATCAGCCAATCCCCTCCCGCTCGTCGAGCGGAGGCTCACGTCGCTCCGGCAAGGATCCGCGCGTGGGGGAGTCGAAGTACGCACCCCAGTTCTTCCCGTGCGGACGCAGCGTCAGACAATCGCCTTCCTTGATCACCTCGACCTCGGACACGTCGAATCGACACGGCGCCGGCAAGCGAACCGCCTGACTGCGGCCGCTCCAGAACACCTTGGCTATCCCCCGGTACTCCACCGTCTTGCGCAAGAGCGCCTCCTCGGCTCATAGAATATCTCATGATATATATCAACGCCGGAAGCGTCAAGAGCACAGGCTCTACCCTCACGACGACCAGGACGACGGGCACGCTGCGTTCGATCCAATCGGCCAGGATCTCCTCTCGCAGTTGGGGAAACCGGGCTACCAAGGACGTGTGGGACGGCCTGAACACCAAGGCGGCGCGCTCGATCCCACGGACCGCTTGGCCGGCGGTCGCCATGAAGCTGGAGCTGGTTGACGCCGCCGCCGTGATCGGTGACCTGGCGGCGCCGCCGGGCAACCGGCTCGAAGCGCTCAAGGGCGACCCGCAAGGCGACTACAGCATTCGTGTGAACCGGCAGTTCCGGATCACTTTCCGGTTCCGCGACGGTGACGCCTACGGCGTCCGTTGCGAGGACTATCACTGACAAGGCTTGCGCATGTCGAAGAACACGGCCAGCGAAATTCCGGCAACCGGCCTGCCATCACGCCGTCGCCCGACGCATCCCGGCGTCGTCCTGCTCGAGCTGTTTCTACGAGAAATCCCGATGAGCCAGGCCGAGGCAGCCCGGCGGATGAACATGCCGGTCACGCGCGTCAACGAGCTGGTTCGCGGCAGGCGCGGCGTTACGGCCCGGTCGGCCCTCCGGCTCGGGCGACTGCTCGGCACGACGCCCATGTTCTGGATGAACCTCCAGGCCAGATGGGATCTCTGGCACGCGCAGCAGGACGAACGGCAACCGCTCCGGCCGCCCGCGGCACCGTCACCGGACGACGATCGGGACCACGGCCCCGTCGACCGTCAGTGACGCGCGCGGTTTCGCCGACCCGGCAGCCGCTCGCGCGAGTGCGGCGCGACGAACTCGTCGAGGTCCGCGCGGGTCATGCGCCGCGTCTTCAGCGTGATCAGCCGGCGCAGCTTCGCCGGGTCCTGGATCCGGTTCTGCGCCTTCTCGAAGATCAGCCCGAGCATGCCGCCTCGCGTGCCGAGCACCCGCAGCGTCTCGCGGTAGTGCCGATCCAGCTCCGCGCCCTCCGTCGTCGGCGACGCCAGGTTCTCCCAGCGGTAGCCGGCCGGGATCGGCTGCCGCTCGCCGGTGAGCCGCTCGCGCCACCGGGTGTATCGCACGCCGTGACCGGGCGACCGCGGGTGAACATCCAGAACGACAACGGATTGGCGAAGCGATATCAGGTGCGTCAGGTTCTCAACGCCATCGAGAAGTTGAAGGCGCAGGATGACTGATCACTATACGTATCGCGTGACCTGGTCGCCGGAGGACGGCGAGCACGCAGGACTCTGCGCGGAGTTTCCGTCGCTCAGTTGGCTGGCAGCCACGGCAGAACAGGCATTCTCCGGGATTCGCGCGCTCGTGCACGAAGTCCTTGCGGATATGCACGCCAACGCGGAGACCCCGCCGGTGCCGCTCGCCGACCGCGCGTACAGCGGTACGTTTCTGGTCCGTGTTCCGCCGGAGACGCACCGGGCGCTCGTGCTGCAAGCGGCAGAGGAAGGCGTGAGCCTCAACCGGCTGGTGAGTGCGCGCCTGGCGGACTGACCCGCCGCGAAGGCTTACCGCCGGGAAACTGCCGAGCGAAGGGCGGCTCGCGCGGTTGTTGGGTGTCAATCGCATCGCGTTGCGCAGGATGCTGGCCAACGCCTTGTAGAGGCTCTCCCCGCCAGACCGGTGTCACGGCCCTGTTGGCTGTCGCGAAGCACGACACAGCAACTCGACATTGTCAGCCATACAGACCACAATGCCTGACAGCAAGGACGCGCAATTGAGCGACGGACCACACAGGAGCCTGAACATGCGGCGCGGCTGGAAGCGGCTCGCGGAGCGTGCAGCCAACGCCGCGTTCGACGACAACGAGAGACGCGATGCCCTGGCCGGTGCACTCCAGGTGGGGATTCCGGTCCAAACCGATCACTGATTCCGGTCCAAACCGATCACTGCTTCCGGTCCAAACCGATCACTGATTCCGGT
>MKWU01003368.1_pt1 | contig 21340 bp, 15 predicted proteins | sample 809101 | NCBI WGS metagenome assembly MKWU01 (sample SAMN05860141, study PRJNA318959) | sponge metagenome | host: Aplysina aerophoba | place: Slovenia: Piran, Adriatic Sea, Gulf of Piran | collected 2013-05-07 | reverse complement strand
TGATTCGGAACCCGCCTGCTCCTGCCCGGCGGCGTCGGCGGGTTCCCGGGGCGGGCCGTTGATGGTCGTGGTTCGGCCGGTGCCGGCGAGCCTGCCGCACCCGGCCCTCGGCACCATGGTGTCCTCCTGGCGTCGACGCTGCGAGGCGGATTGATTGATCGGCAGGTCGCTGGTCAAATTGCGCCCACGAGACATCGCAGCCGGGCCGCTCCGGACACCGGACGACCGGGAAACTTCGAGGGGAGGACGAATGATGCGGGCAGCAGTGTTGCGTGAGGTCGGAAAGCCGCTCGAGATCGAGGAGATCTCGATCGCGAAGCCGAGGTCGCGGGAGGTGCTCGTGCGCACCGCGGCGACCGGCGTGTGCCACAGCGACCTGCACTTCGTGAACGGCGCCTACCCGCACGAGTTCCCGGTGGTGCTCGGACACGAGTCGGCCGGGGTGGTGGAGCAGGTGGGGGACGCAGTCACCTACGTCAAGCCCGGGGACCACGTGATCACCTGCCTCTCCGTCTTCTGCGGCGAGTGCGATCACTGCCTCGTCGGGCGCATGTCGCTCTGCCAGGTACTGAAGGCGCCGGAGCACTCCGAGGGTCTTCTCAGCACCGCCGACGGGGGGGCCGTGCACCAGTTCGCGAACCTCTCCTCGTTCGCCGAGCAGATGATCGTGCACGAGCACGCCCTGGTGAAGGTACGCGAGGACATGCCCTTCGACCGGGCCGCCCTCATCGGCTGCGGGGTGACCACCGGGGTCGGGGCGGTGTTCCACACGGCGGGAGTGGAGCCGGGGGCGACCGTCGCCGTCGTCGGCTGCGGCGGGGTCGGCCTCGCCGCGGTGAACGGGGCCGCGATTGCGGGCGCCTCCCGGATCATCGCCATCGACCTCGTGGGCTCGAAGCTCAACCTCGCGAAGGCGTTCGGGGCGACCGACGTCATCGACGCCTCCGAAGAGGATCCCGTGCGCCGGGTGCGGCAGTTGACCGGCGGGGGCGTGCACTACTCGTTCGAGGCGATCGGCAACAAGCTCGCGGCCGAGCAGTGTTTCCGGATGCTCCGGGCCGGCGGCACCGCGACCATCATCGGGATGATCCCGGTCGGGACCAGGATCGAGCTGCACGGCCCGGACTTCCTCCAGGAGAAGAAGATCCAGGGTTCGAACATGGGTTCGAACCGGTTCCGGATCGACATGCCCCGCTTCGTCGACTTCTATCTCGCCGGAAAGCTCCACCTCGACCTCATGATCTCGCGCCGCATCCGGCTCGAGGACATCAACGAGGCGCTGGCGGAGCTCGAGCGCGGTGAGCTTGCCCGGAGCGTCATCACCTTCCACTAGGCCTTGAGCTCGGCAATGGCCGCGGCATAGGTAGGCGCCTTGTCGGTGTTCACCACCTCGGGCAGCTCCCACTCCTTGCACCCTCTCAGCGCCTTGCCGAGGAATCGCTTCGCCGCCCTGGTGTTGCGGGTCGCCGAGAGGTAGAAGTCGATCGTGTTCGCGAACTTGTCGAGCGCACGGTACAGATACGCCCACTTGCCGCGGACCCTGACGTAGGTCTCGTCAACCCGCCAGCTCCCCGACGCAGGCCCGCGCCACTGACAGCGCAGCCGTCTCTCCATTTCCGGGGCGTATCGCTGCACCCACCGGAAGATGGTCGAGTGGTCCACCGCGACGCCACGTTCGGTCATCATCGATTCGAAGTCGCGGTAGCTGATCGGGTACCGGCAGTACCAGCGCACCGCCCACAGCACGACCTCGCCCTCGAAATGGCGGCCCTTGAAATCGTTCATCGCCCGACCCCTCGTGCTCGCCAACGGGGACAGTTCACCACTTCGTTCAGAATCTGCAACAGCGCGGGTCGGAGTGCCCCTCGTGGACGAAAAAGGGCACGGCGCGTCCCGGCGGGGCCCTTTCATGAAAGAATTTCGGGCGGCGCATCCGACGGCGTCAGGCAGGCCATGCGGCGCGCACGCCAAGCAGGACCGAAAGCGCCATCAACACGAAAATGGCCACCCTCTTGAAGCACTCAGGGTCGGTTTTGACGAATCCACGATTTCCGACGACGACGCCGGCGATCAGGATCGGGAGGAAGATTGCCGTTCGCCACAGGACGCTGGCGTCGATCAGGCCCTGGGCCGCGAACATGGCAGCTCCAACACTGTCGGTGCCGATGAAGTAGGCGATGATCGAGGCGCGACCCGCCACCACCCGATCGGTGACGAGAAGTAGAACAGGATCACCGGTGGGCCGACGATCCCCATGCTGCCGTTGAGGACACCGGCCATGAGCCCGACCCCGACGGTGGCGGGCCGGCCGGGTTCCTTCGAGAGCGCGAAGCCCCGCAGGATCAGGATCGCGGCAAGCAGGACGACGATGGCCAGCGCAATCCGGATTGGCGCTGCGGGCAGGCTGGTGAGGGCATGAATGCCGATCGGTGTTGCCACCCAAGTTCCCAGTAGCAGAAGCGCGATGGATCGCCACCGTACATCTCGCCAGACCTGCGGCAGGAGGGTGATGCTGGTGACGACCTCGAACACGAGGACCATCGGAACGACCTGCAGGGGTGGAAGCACCAGCGAGAGGCTTGTCATCCATAGCATCGACGCCCCGAATCCGGTGTAGCCCTTGAGATAGGCGCCTGCCAGCACTGCGACTAGGCAGTACAGGAAGGTCGACGCGTTCAGGCCGGCCGCGTTCAGGATGCCGCTTGCAATCTCGCCCATGCTTCCAGCCCCTTTCCGAGCGGCCCGCTGGCCGTGAACAGATATCGAGCTCCGCTCTCGATGCTCAGGCGTATGGGCTGCAATTCCGACTTCCGGAAGCCGGTACTGAGCGCAGGACTCGTGGCGCTCATCGATCGGGATCCCTCGCTGAAGTGGCGCTGACTTCTGGTGGCGCATAGCTGTCGTACTGGGGCAAAGCGTCCGGAATTCGATCGATAGGCGATTTCGAAGCGACAAAGATGTGCTTCTCGCTCCCCCTCGGGTGTCCGGGCATGGACTCTCCTTCGAGGGTAGCCGGCATGTACCACACGACCCCCGGCTTCTCTTGGTGCTCTGCGAACAGGTGGCATCCGCAGATGCGGCAGAAGTGCCATCGGGCCGACGGACTGCAGTACGTTGAAAGGTTTTCCGAACCCCCTTCGATCCTGAAGTGGTCCCGATCTACGTATGCATAGGTCGCGAATAGGGACCCATACAGTCGGCGACAGCGAGAGCAATGGCAGTGATAGAGTTCCTTCGCCGGTGCGTCCACGCCGTATCTGACCGACGCACACTCACATCGCCCGTGTATTGTTTCGAATGTCGATTCCGGCATCGGTCCTTCCCATTGTGTCGACCACTCCTCCCGCTACCCTGCTCTCGCTACGTCGCAGAAGGCCTCGTTGCAGCAAGCGCCGTCTTCGATGTCGGTCCGGATGTCGGAGTCGAGAAGCGCGTTGACGGTCTGTCCCGTTGGGCTGGCCGATAGCCAGACGCCTTTCGGGGTATAGAGGACGCCCGGCAGCACTGCGTCGGTGGTTCGCGCCACCAGGTGCGTTTCGCCGCGGTCGTTGAAGACCCGGAGCAAGTCGCCGTCGGAAATGCCTCGGCGCTCGGCGTCCGCCGGGTTGATTTCGACCTCCTCCTGTTCCCCGGACAGCGCACAGTGGCCGAAGGTCGCATTGATCCGTCTCGGCGACGATGGCGAAATGATGGTGAACGGGAATCCCCGCTTGACCGGTTCGTAGCGCGGCAATCCATAACCGAACCGGTCCTCGAGGTCGCGGCTGAATAGTTCGACCCTGCCCGACCCCGTCGCGGGCGCGACCGTGTTGCACAAGATTGGAACGCCCCCCTCGATGGTCGTCATGGCGAGGGCCGAACCCACGGGCAACCGGCTCGGGCGGTGGCCGCACAGGCGGGAATCGTCATTGAGGAACGCTGCGTCCATCAGCGCCTCGTCGGATTCGCGGAACATCGGGTCATCGAAGCCGAAACGTGTCGCGAGGCGCCGGAATATCTCCGTATTCGGCAGCGACTCGCCGACGCGGGGGATGACCGGCTCCGCTCGTTGCAGATGGCAGTGTCCATAGGAGGCGTAGATGTCGGCATGCTCGAAATGGCTCGTGGCCGGCAGCACCACGTCGCAATACCTCATCGAATCCGTCATTACGACATCGGCCCCCGCAACGAAGACATCCTCCTGGGCGAGCGCCCGGCGCATGCGATTCTGATCAGGATGGGTTGCGACCGGATTGTGGTTGAAAATGAAGACGGCCTTGATCGGCGGGTCCAGAGTCTCGTCCAACAGCAGGCGCGAGACATCGACAATGTTGATCGTCCTCGTGCCGCCGGGAACGAGGTCCGGGCGCTGCAGGCGGGCGGCAGCTCTAGGGAAGGCATGGCCGGGCTTGGCGAAGACGCCGGCGCCGAGTCGGCCGTGATTGCCGGTGAGGGCCTGGAGCGCCATCGCCGCGCGCAGGCCCGAGCCGCCGCTTCGCCCGCGCTCCATCCCGTTGCCGACGGAAACCCCGACCGTTTTCGCATCGCGGTACCACTGCGCGAAGGTGTCGAAGCTCGCACGGTCTACGCCGCAGATGTTGGCCACCATTTCGGGCGTGTAAGCGCGCGCGTGCGCCATGTAGGCTTCGTGGCCTTCGACCCACCGCTCCGTGAAGTCGCGGTCGTGGGCGCCGAGTCGCTCGAGTTCTGCCGCCATCGCCAGGGCGAGCACGACGTCGGTGCCCGGTCGGATCTGGATGAAGAGGTCGGCCTGTTCGGCGATGCGGGTGCGCTTCGGGTCTATGACGATCAACCGGGCGCCGCCCGTCCTGCGTGCCGCCTTGATTTCCCGCGCGAGATGCAGGTTGGACACGGTGACGTTGTTGCTCCAGACGACGATGAGGTCCGAATAACGCATCTGCTCGGGCGGCATCCCGGGCGCGGCTCCGTAGAGACTTGCGTACGCCGAACTTCGCACGATCCCGCACAGTTGCCCGCGCGCGAGCAGCGAGGCTCCGAGCCGGTGGAAGAAGCGGCGGTCCATGGAGCCTCCCGCAAGCTCGCCGTGCGGCCCGGCGTAGTTCAGCGGCAGCACCGTCTGCGGGCCGTGCCGCGCGACGGCGCCATCGATGCCTGCATGGATCAGGTCCAACGCCTCGTCCCAGGAGATTGGGGCGAACGCGCCCTCGCCGCGCCGGCCCGTGCGCTTGAGCGGACGGGTAAGCCGAGCGGGTCCGTGCACAAACTCGGGATAGGAGCGTGCGACCTTGTTGCAGATCACACCGGCCGTGTACGGGTTAGCCTTCGAACCACGCACGTCGAGGACGCGGGTCCCATCCGTCCGGACTGAAAGGCTGCAGGTGTCCGGGCAGTCGAGCGGACAGACGCTGGGCAGTATCCCACCCATCTCGGTAGTGGCCATGACTATTTCCCCTCCACGACACCGCCCGATCTCGGGCATTTGTTCACCACTGGCAAAGCATCACGGTTCGAGTGCCAGGGACACGCGCTGCATCGCCCCCCTTCTGTAGAGCGTGCAGCGCTTGAGCACGAACTGGAGTCCAGCGAACGATCCTCCAGGGCGGCACCACCCGCGCAATCCCGTCACTCGGAACATCGTGAGCTTCACAGTGTTGCGGCGATTTGAGAGTCCATGCATTGTGGTACAAAGAAAAGAGCCAATTCTGTATTTTTCCTGGAACCATTGGATTGCATCGTGAGAGACTTGCACCTCCTGTCACTGGGTGTCAGTGCAGAGCGCCACTCCGGCGCAACGCTCTATCAGCAGCTCTACGACGGCCTGCGCTCGGCAGTCCTTGATGGGCGTCTCGAGCCGGGCACGCGACTGCCTTCGACCCGGGCCGCCGCGCTGGAGCTGGGTGTCGCACGAAACACGGTGATAGCGGTCTTCGAGCAACTCGTGGCCGAGGGGTTTCTTCGCTCCCGGGTGGGCGACGGCACCTACGTGGCCGACTTCGAGCCCGAACTGCTGTCCCGGCCGGTGCGGAAGGGACCGAAGAGTCACCGAGCCCGTCGCGAGGAGGTATCCGGAGGCACGGTTTCTCCACTCTCGGTGCGGGGGACGGCGATCGTCGGTGTGAGTCGAGGTGCGCCGGGGCCGGTGGACGGCGCGTTCCAACCGGGGCTACCGGACATCGCGGCCTTTCCGCATCGCACCTGGGCGCGGATCCTGGCCCGTCATGCACGCACTCCGGAACACGCGCGGCTCGGGTACGGCGACGCCGCGGGCGACCCGCGCCTGCGCACGGCAATCGCCGCGTATGTCACGGCCACACGTGGCGTCAGGTGTTCACCGGAGCGTGTCGTGCCCGTAGCGGGCGCACAGGCCGCGCTGGACCTCTGCGTGCGCCTGCTGCTCGACCCCGGAGATTCGGCGTGGATCGAGGAGCCGGGATATGGTGGCGCGCGGGCCGCGCTGCTCGGCGCGGGTGCTCGCATCGAGCCAATTCCGGTCGACGCGGAAGGACTCGATGTTGCACAGGGCGAGGCACGGTGTCCCGGCGCCCGGCTTGCCTACATCACTCCTTCGTGCCAGTTCCCACTCGGCGCGACGCTCTCGCTTGAGCGTCGCCTGCGACTGGTCGACTGGGCCGAACGTGCCGGCGCGTTCGTGATCGAGGACGATTACGACAGCGAATACCGATACCGCGGCCGGCCGATCACCGCCTTGCAGGGACTCGATGCCAACGGCCGGGTCGCCTACGTCGGCACGTTTTCGAAGACGATGTTTCCCGCGCTGCGTGTCGGTTACGTTATCGCGCCCGAGGGCTTGGCGGCGGCGTTCGCCCACGCGGTCAGAAACACCGGCCAGTCCGTGCCGCAACCGGTGCAGGGGGCACTCGCCGAGTTCATCGACGCCGGCCACTACTCCAGGCATGTGCGCCGGATGCGGACGCTGTACGCACGGCGTCGCGCGCGCCTCTTCACGCTGGTCGGCGAACATCTTTCGGATGTGATGGAGCTCGTCTTTTGCGAAGCCGGCATGCAAGTCGCCGGCTGGCTCGTCAATGGACTGGATGATCGCGCCGTTGCCGCGGCCGGTGCGCGCGCGGGACTCGCTTTGGCGCCACTATCCGGCTACTGGATGAACCCCGGGGGGCGTGCCGGCCTGCACCTGGGCTACGCGGGAGTTTCCGAGGAGGCACTCGGGCAGGCGGTACCGAAACTCGCCCGCGTCATGGGGCTGCGGTGATCCACTTGCTGGCCGTGACCACGAGAACGAGACAAGCGCTGCCGGCATGCGGAAGATGCCGGCGGGCGCGACGCTGGCACGCTATCCGCCGTCCTGACCCTGGCGAGGCATGCCCCGCCGGCCCGCCCGTCTCGGCGCCACCCCCGGGGCGGGCGGGTTTTCCAAACGAGGGGGCCGTCTCCCGCCGGCACGCCAGTCTCGACGCAACCCCGGTGGCGGACGGATTCTCGAAACGAGGGCGCTGTCTCGCGCGTGAAACCACACTTTGCGTGGTTGAACCTCCCATCGTGCGCGAGAAGCGCGTCTGATTTTCTGTCCCCGATCCGCATGGCGACTGGTCTTGCGCCTCGTGGGGTGCGGCCCGTGGCGGAGCTGGGCGCCGCCCCGCACGCGCTCCCTGATGGTCGTTCTCCCTCGAACTGACCCCCGACGAGAGGGTCCGCCTGAGCGCCCTCGGGGGCCGGGTTGCTAGCCCACCCGTGTTGGAAGGCGGCGCGGCCGCGGTTCGAAGTCCGTCAGAAGGCGCTGCTCACCGAAGGCCGCATTGAGTTGGTGCAGGAACTCGACGTAACCGATCTCGAGGTGGTGCCTGCGAATCGCGGCCTCCTCCGGAATCGCGTCGCCCGTTGCCGGTCCGTACCTGAAGTGGACGTCGAACCGCTTGTGGGAGAGGTCGGAAGCGATGCGCACGGTAACCGAAGCGACGGCAGCGGCATTCACGCTCACGAGGACGGGCGCAACGGACGATGCGCTGACGGTCACCGTCGCAATGACGGAGGCGGGAAGCGTGCTCGATGGCACGCCGGCGACGTCGGTGCCATTCGCAGGAGACTCCACCACCGCAACGCTCAGCGTCGCCACGGACAACGACGCCGTGGACGAGGCGGACGCGCAAGTTGAGGTCACCATCTCAAGCGCGGAGAGCTACCTAGTCGACACTCAGAGCAGCACCGCCCGGGTGGACGTCTTCGACAACGACGAGACAGAGGCAGGCGAAGGGGTCGAAGAGCTGTGGTCGACCACGCTTACCGGCCGCACCGGGGACTGAACCGGATGAGTTCCTGCTGTTGAGCGCGGTACTCGTACCGCCCAAGTCCGGCGACGTGAGGGAGTACGGCTCGCCACAACGAGCAGATTGGTGTCCGCAGCAGGAAATCGGTGAATCTTCCGGGCTAGCTCCCGTCCTCGGAACGGCGTGAGCCCCCGCCGCCGGGCCGGGTCCCGGCCGCGACGGCGGCGACCCGCATGCGCAGCGCGTTCAGGCGGATGAAGCCTTCCGCATCGCGCTGGTCGTACGCCCCGCGGTCGTCCTCGAAGGTGGCGATGTCGGGCCGGTACAGGCTGTCGGTCTCCGATCGCCGGCCGATCGCCAGCACGTTCCCCTTGTAGAGCTTGAGCCGCACCTCGCCGTTCACGGTGCGCTGGGTCTCGTCGATGAAGGTCTGGAGGGCGGCGCGCTCCGGGCTCCACCAGTAGCCGTTGTAGACGAGGCTCGCGTAACGCGGCATGAGCTCGTCCTTGAGGTGCGCCACCTCCCGGTCGAGGGTGAGGGACTCCATCGCGCGGTGCGCCCGGAGCAGCAGCGTCCCGCCCGGCGTCTCGTAGCAGCCCCGCACCTTCATGCCGACGTAGCGGTTCTCCACGATGTCGAGGCGCCCGACGCCGTGCTCGCCGCCGACGCGGTTGAGCGCGGCCATCACCTCGCCCGGGGTCATCGCCACTCCGTCCACCGCAACGACGTCGCCGCGCTCGAAGGCGAGGGTGATCCGGGCCGGCCGGTCGGGGGCGTCCTCCGGCGAGCGGGTCATCCGCCACATCGAATCGGCCGGCTCGATCCAGGGGTCTTCCAGCTCGTTGCCCTCGAACGAGAGGTGCATCAGGTTCGCGTCCATCGAGTACGGGGACTGGTTGCCCGACTGCCGCTCGATCGGGATCCCGTGCTCCTCGGCGTATGCGAGGAGACTCTCCCGTGAGCCGAGATCCCACTCGCGCCACGGGGCGATGATCCGGATGTCGGGTCGAAGCGCGTAGGCTCCGAGCTCGAAGCGGACCTGGTCGTTGCCCTTGCCGGTCGCGCCGTGCGCGATCGCGTCCGCCCCCGTCTCATCCGCAATCTCGACCAGACGCTTGGCGATGAGCGGGCGCGCAATCGAGGTGCCGAGGAGGTACTCGCCTTCGTAGACCGCGTTCGCCCGGAACATCGGGAAGATGAAGTCGCGCGCGAACTCTTCGCGCAGGTCCTCGACGTGGATGGACTGAGCGCCGAGCAGCTCCGCCTTGGCCCGCGCGGGCTCGAGCTCTTCTCCCTGGCCGAGATCGGCGGTGAAGGTCACGACGTCGCAGCCGTAGTTCTCCTTGAGCCACTTCAGGATGATGGAGGTGTCGAGCCCGCCGGAGTACGCGAGCACCACCTTGTTCACGTCCGTCATGCGGAACTCCGCGCTTCGTCGATGGGAGGAGGATGGTCCGCCGGGGTGGGCGGCGGAGATTCTATCAGCGTCCGCCCACCCGGGACGGACGCGGGGCGCCCGAACGCGGGGTGCCCGAAGAGGAAAGCGGCGGTCGCGTCCGTGGTGTCGATTCGAAGGGAGATGCCCTCGAATTCTCCTCTCCGGGGTGAAGCGGTCTCTCACCCCGCGAAACGAGGGTGGGGCGCCGGCTCCGTTCGGCCCGGGCGGGTGGGGACGCCGATTCGAAGAGCGCTGCGGCGACCGTCCGAACGATCGGATTGGCGGCGAAGGCGGGCTGGGCTGAACCTTGTCTCGATGTCGAAACAAGGGCAAAGAACCGCGAAACAAGGGCGATATTTCTTCAGCTCGCGACGCGGTTGTAGGAAATTCTCGCAATGCGGGAGCTCCTGGCCGAAATCGAGAGGGCGCTTCGGGCGCGCGGCTGGTCGGCCCGTCAGGCGTCGATGGAAGCGGTCGGCACCCCCGAGCTGATCCGGGACATGCGCCGCGGGCGGGTTCCGTCCGTCGAGCGATTCCGGGACTTGTGCGAGGCGCTGAACCTCGAGTTCTACGTCGGCCCCCGCCGGCGAACGGATTCCGTCGAGGCGCAACGGCTGGAGCGTGCGCTGGAGATTGCCGAACGGGGACTCGAATCGCTCGGGCGGACGATGAATCGCACCGACAAGGCCCGCTTCGTGTCCGCGGTCTACGATCTCATCGGGGCGGACGCGGAGTCCGCGAACGCGGCGCGGGTCCTCGACCTGATCGATGCGATCTCGGGGACCTCGCCCGAATCGGAGGCTTGATTCGTCCGGTAGGCCGCTACCGCCGCGGGACGTAGAGGTCGGTGATGGTACCCGCGACCATCTCCGCCGCGAAGTTGACGGTCTCCGAGAGGGTCGGGTGGGGGTGAATGCTGAGGGCGATGTCCTCCGGGTCCGCTCCCATCTCGATCGCGAGCACCGTCTCGGAGATGAGCTCGCCCGCGTGCGGGCCGACGATTCCCGCCCCGACGAGACGCCGCGTCCCGGCGTCGAAGATGAGCTTCGTCAGGCCTTCGTCGCGCCCGGTGCCGATCGCCCGGCCGCTCGCGGCCCACGGAAAGGTCGCCTTCTCGACGGCGCGCCCCGCCGCCTTCGCCTCCGTCTCCGTGACCCCTGCCCAGGCGATCTCCGGATCGGTGTAGGCGACGGAGGGAATGACCTGCGCCTCGAATGCGGCCTTGCGCCCCGCCGCGACCTCCGCCGCGACCTTCCCCTGGTGGGTCGCCCGGTGGGCGAGGAGGGGCGGACCGGTGATGTCCCCGACCGCGAAGATGTGCGGCACGTTCGTGCGCTGGCCCTCGTCGACGGGGATGAAGCCGCGCTCGTCGGTCGCGACCCCGGCCGCCTGTGCGTCGATCCGGCACGGGCGCCTCCCCACCGCGACCAGCACCTGGTCGTAGATTCGGGACTCTTCGCCGCCGAACCACACCTTTATACCGCGCCGCTGCGGCTCGACGGAGGTGATTCGGGTGGCGAGGCGGATCGCGTGGTAGCGCGACGCGATCCGGCGCTCGAGGGGGCGCACGAGGTCGCGGTCGCAGCCGGGGAGGAGCTCGTCGAGCAGCTCCACCACCGTCACCCGGGAGCCGAGGGCATCGAATACGGAGGCCATCTCGAGGCCGATGATCCCTCCCCCGACGACGAGCAGGCGGCGGGGCACCTCGGTGAGAGCGAGCGCGCCGGTCGAATCGACGATCCGGGGGTCCTCCCATGGAAACCCCGGCAGGCGGACCGGTTCCGACCCGGCCGCGATGATCGCGTGCTCGAACCCGATCCGCCGCGTGCCGCCGTCCGGTGTCTCCACCGAGAGGACGCGCGGACCCTCGAACCGGCCGGAGCCCTGCACGACCTCCACCTTGCGGCGTTTCGCGAGTCCCGCGAGACCCGCCGCCCGGTCCCCCCCCCGAGAGGACGCGCGCCCCCCCGACCGGGCCGGACCCCGGCCCGCCCCCCCCCTTGCGGCGTTTCGCGAGCCCCGCGAGCCCGCCGGTGAGACGTTCGACCACCCCGTCCTTCCACTTCGCGAGCTTCGCCACATCCACGGCGGGCGCGCCGAAGTCGACGCCGCGGGCCCCGAGCTCGGCGGCCGCGGTCATGGTCTCCGCCGTGCTGAGCAGCGCCTTGGACGGAATGCAGCCGACGTTTAGGCAGACCCCGCCCAGGGTCGGGTATCGCTCGACGAGCACCGTGCGCCGGCCGAGGTCCGCGGCCCGGAAAGCGGCGGTGTAGCCGCCCGGACCCGCCCCGAGAACCACGACCTGCGCGCGGACGTCGACGTCGTCGGGGATGGCGGTGTCGGGGTCACCCGGCCGGGTCCGCAGCCCTGCGCCGGGCACCGGATCCGGGCCGGAAGAGGGAGCGGCCGCCGCGCCGGCCGGTCGTCCGGCATCGTCGTCGGGACTCTCCACCGCCCCGGTCCCGGCCGTTGCACGGGCGGACGCGGCGGGCGCGGAGGGCGGGGGGGGGGGGGGGGGCCGGGGGGCCGGGGCCCCGGCGCGGCCCCCCACCACCGTCCCCGGCGCGGCGGCGGGCGCAGAGGGCGTGGCGGGGGCGGAGACCGAGGCGCCGGAGCCCGTGTCGAGTCCCACCAGCACGGTCCCGGCCGAGACGCGGTCCCCGATCGCGACCTCGACCGACGTGACCACGCCCTGCGCCGGCGACGGCAGATCCATGCTCGCCTTGTCGCTCTCGAGAACGACCACCGGCTCGTCGACACCGACCCGATCGCCGGGGGAGACGAGGATCTCGACGACCTCCACCTCCGAAGTCTCGCCAAGGTCGGGTACGACGATCCGGGTCGGATCCACGTCTGGCGCCCTCCTTACTGACGCGGCCGGCGCCGCATGTCGAGAATCCGCACCGTCGGGCCGCCTCTCGCGCTCACAGCAGCAGGCGCCGCACGTCGGCGAGCAGCAGGCAGAACCGGCGGCAGAACCGGGCCGCCTCCGCGCCGTCGATCACCCGGTGGTCATAGGATAGCGATACCGGCAGCATGGTCCGGGGCTCGAATTCCCGTCCGTTCCACACCGGGGCGACGCGGGTGCGGGCAAGCCCGAGGATCGCGACCTCGGGCGGGTTGACGATCGGGGTGAAGCCGGTTCCGCCGATGCCGCCGAGGCTCGAGATGGTCATGCACGACCCTTGCACGTCGTCGGGCCGGAGCTTGCGTTCCCGCGCCCGTGCGCTCACCTCGGCGAGCTCGAGCGAAAGGTCGGTCACCCGCTTGCGATCCGCGTCGCGCACCACCGGGACCACGAGCCCCTCGGGGGTATCGACCGCGATGCCCAGGTGGAAGTAGCGCTTGAGAATGAGCTTCTCGCCATCCGGCGCGAGCGACGCGTTGAAGGTCGGAAACTCCTTGAGCGTCGCGACGAGGGCCTTCATCGCGAAGGCGAGCAGGGTGATGCGCGCTCCGCGCGCCTCCGGGGCGTCGCGCAGCGATCGACGAAAAGCCTCGAGGTCGGTCACGTCCGTCTCGTCGAAGTGGGTGACGAGGGGAACGGTGAGCCATGCCCGGCCGAGATTCGCGGCCGTGCGACGCTTGATCCGCGACAGCGGCATTTCCTCGGTCTCGCCGAACCGCGAGAAGTCGATGGCCGGCAGGGGAGGAAGAGCGGGTGCGGGCGCCGGCCCCGCGGCCGGCCCTGCGGCCGGCGCGGCGCCAGCAAGGCGATCCTTGACATGGAGGCGCACGTCCTCTTCGAGTATGCGGCCCTTGCGTCCGGTGCCGGTGACCCGGGAGAGATCCGCCCCGAGCTCGCGCGCGAAGCGGCGTACCGAAGGCGTCGCGTGAAACGCGGCCGAGCGTCGCCCGGGGAAGTCGGGCAGGCCCGCGGTGGGGGCCGGGCGCCGCATCGCGCCGGCGGACTCCGGGCCGCCGGTCGTCGACCCGATTCCGGGGGCGCCGGGTTCGATGGGAAGGGAAGTCGCACCCTCGGCCGTGCCCGACGCGGTCTCGCCGGGAGCCGCGTCCGGGCCGGCGGTTGATGCTGCGTACGGTGCGGACGCCTCCGGGGAGCCGGGGCTGCCCGCACCGGTGGCGGGAGCCGTATCGACCGCAGCGGCGTCCATTTCCGCCGCATCCGGCCCGGCGGGCGCCCGATCCGCGTCGTCGGTCGGTGCATCCCCCCCTTCGACCGACCCTTCCTGCGAATCGAGCACGAGCAGTACGTCGCCCTGCGAGACCTCGTCGCCGAGATCGACCCGGAACTCGGCGACCACTCCCGCCGCCGGTGCGGGGATGTCCATCGTCGCCTTGTCGCTCTCCAGGGTGAGGAGCGGATCGTCGAGCTCCACCCGGTCGCCGGCCGCAACGAGCAGCTCGATTACCGGGATGCCGGAGAAGTCCCCGATGTCGGGAACCGTGACCTCGATCCGTCTCGTCATCGCCCTTTCGTCTCCCTTCGTCCGGCTCGCGCTACCGGCTTTCCCGGGGGGGGGGGGTGGGGGGCGTGGCGGGGCGGTGGGGGGGGGGCGGGGGCGGCTGGCCGGGGGCGGGCGATCGGGGTCGATGCCGTAGCGTTGGATGGCGTCGAGGACCGTGTCGGCGGGCAGGCGCCCGTCGTCGGCGAGCGCCTTGAGCGCGGCGACCGCGATGAAGTGCCGGTCCACCTCGAAGTAGCGCCGGAGCGCCGCACGCACGTCGCTTCGGCCGAACCCGTCCGTCCCGAGCGCGACGTAGCGTGCAGGGACGAACTCCCGGATCTGATCCGCGTAGAGCTTGACGTAGTCCGTCGCGGCCACTACCGGAGAATCGTCCCGCCCGAGACATCGTTCGACGTGGCTCTTCCGCGGGGTCTCGCCCGGATGGAGAAGGTTCCAGCGGACCGCGTCGAGACCGTCGCGCCGGAGCTCGGTGAAGCTCGTCGCGCCGAACACCTCGCTCTCGACGCCGTAGTCTTCGTCCAGCAGGTCCGCCGCCGCGATCACCTCTCGAAGGATCGCTCCGGACCCGAGCAGGCGCACCCTCCCCGCGCGCTCGCGGCGCCCGTCGGGGGACCGGTCGGGCAGACGGTAGAGTCCCTTCAGAATTCCCTCCGCGCACCCTTCCGGCAGCGCGGGATGGGCGTAGTTCTCGTTCATCACCGTGATGTAGAAAAAGACGTTCTCCTTCGCCTCAACCATGCGCTTCAGGCCCGCGTGCAGGATCACCGCGAGCTCGTAGCCGAACGTGGGGTCGTAGGACACGCAGTTCGGGATGTTCGAGGCGAGGATGTGGCTGTGGCCGTCGCAGTGCTGAAGGCCTTCCCCGCCGAGGGTCGTCCGGCCCGCCGTCGCGCCGAGGAGGAAGCCGCGCGCCTGGAGGTCTCCCGCCGCCCAGGCGAGGTCCCCGACCCGCTGGAAACCGAACATCGAGTAGAAGATGTAGAACGGGATCGTCGTCAGGCCGTGGTTGGCATACGAGGTGGCGGCGGCGACCCAGGAGGAGAACGCGCCCGCCTCGGTGATCCCTTCCTCGAGGATCTGCCCCTTGACGTCCTCGCGGTAGTACATGAGCTGGTCGGCGTCCTGGGGCTCGTAGAGCTGGCCCTTGGACGAGTAGATGCCGAGCTGCCGGAACAGCCCCTCCATCCCGAACGTGCGGGCCTCGTCGGGGACGATGGGCACCACCCGCGGACCGATCGTCCTGTCGCGCAGGAGGGCGGTAAGGAGCCGCACGAAGGCCATCGTGGTCGAAACCTCGCGGCCCCCGGAACCCCCGGTCTGGCTCTCGAAGATGTCGATGTCCGGCACCCGGAGCGGCGCGGCGCGGTCCGCGCGCGCGGGGAGATGGCCGCCGAGCGCCCGGCGGCGTTCCTGAAGGTAGCGGATCTCCGGGCTGTCGGGCGGGGGACGATAGAACGGCGCATCCGCAATCTGGTCGTCGGTGAGCGGAATCTGGAACCGGTCGCGGAACGCCCGGAGGGCTTCTTCCCCCATCTTCTTCTGCTGGTGGGTGACGTTCTGTCCTTCGCCGGCGTCGCCCATCCCGTAGCCCTTGACCGTCTTCGCGAGGATGACGGTGGGCTGGCCACGGTGGGCGACCGCCTGGGCGTAGGCGGCGTAGACCTTGTGCGGGTCGTGCCCGCCCCGGTTGAGGCGCCACACGTCGTCGTCGCTCATGTTGGCGACCATCTGCTTGAGCTCGGGGTACTTTCCGAAGAAGTGCTCGCGCGTGTACCCCCCGCCCTTCGCCTTGAAGTTCTGGTACTCGCCGTCGACCGCCTCCTCCATCCGCCGGCGGAGCAGTCCCTTGGTGTCGCGCATGAGGAGCGCGTCCCAATACGAGCCCCAGATCACCTTGATGACGTTCCAGCCCGCTCCGCGAAACGCCGCCTCGAGCTCCTGGATGATCTTGCCGTTGCCGCGAACCGGGCCGTCGAGGCGCTGCAGGTTGCAGTTGACGACGAAGACGAGGTTGTCGAGCTGCTCGCGGGCGGCGAGGGTGATCGCGCCGAGCGACTCGGGCTCGTCCATCTCTCCGTCCCCGACGAAGCACCAGACCTTGCGTCCCTCGGTCCCGAGGAGACCGCGGTTGTCGAGGTAGCGCATGAACCGGGCGTGGTAGATCGCCTGGATGGGACCGAGTCCCATGGAGACGGTGGGGAACTGCCAGAACGAGGGCATGAGCCACGGGTGCGGATAGGACGAGAGCCCGTTGCCGTCCGCCTCCTGGCGGAAGCGGTGGAGGTCCTCCTCCTGGAGACGGCCCTCGAGGAACGCCCGCGCGTAGATCCCCGGGGCGGAGTGCCCCTGGATGTAGACGAGGTCGCCGCCGTGCTCCTCGGTCGGCGCGTGCCAGAAGTGGTTGAACCCGACCTCGTACAGGGTCGCGGCGGACGCGAAGCTCGCGATGTGACCGCCGAGCTCGGAGCTCTCGCGGTTCGCCTGCACGACCATCGCCATCGCGTTCCAGCGCACGAGCGAGCGGATGCGCCACTCGAGCGCGGGATCGCCCGGGGTGTGGCGCTCCCGCGACTCCGGTATCGTGTTGATGTAGGCGGTATTGGCGGAGTAGGGGAGGTTGGCGCCGGCGCGGCGCGCCTCCGCGATGAGGTTCTCGATGATGAAGTGGGCGCGCGGTACCCCGTCGCGTTCCAGCACCGCCTCGAGCGACTCCAGCCACTCCTCGGTCTCCGCCGGATCGACGTCGTGACCGGTTTGCGGCTGAATGCGTGCGACCATTGGCGCTCCCGTGTGCGGCCGCCGTTCGGCCAGCCTGGGTTCCGGCCGGGACTCTATCAACATCGGCGGGGTATGGTAAGCGCCGCGCGGGCCGACACCAGGGTCCGCATGCGCCACGGAGGCACGAATGCAGGCACGAGGACACCCGATCGCCCGACGGTTCCGGGGATTCCTGCCGGTGGTGGTGGACGTCGAGACCGGGGGGTTCCGCCCCGAGACCGACGCCCTGCTGGAGATTGCGGTGGTGCTCCTCTACCGTGACGAGTCGGGCACCTGGTCGCGGCGCGAGACCCGTTCGTGCCACGTGCAGCCGTTCCCCGGGGCGAACATCGAGGCGAAGGCGCTCGAGTTCAACCGGATCATCCCCGACCATCCCCTGCGTGCCGCGAAGCCCGAGCGCGAGGCGCTGAAGCACGTGTGCGACCCGATCCGGGCGCAGCTCAAGGAGACCGGCTGCACCCGGGCGGTGCTGGTCGGACACAACCCGGCCTTCGACCTTTCCTTCGTGCGCGCGGCGGCCGAGCGCGCGAAGTACCGGCGCAACCCCTTCCACGCGTTCACGGTGTTCGATACCGCGACCCTCGGCGGTCTCGCCTACGGGCAGACGGTGCTCGCGAAGATGGCGGCGGCGGCGGGGCTCGAGTGGGATGCGCGCGAGGCGCACTCCGCCATCTACGACGCGGAGATGACGGCGGAGATCTTCTGCCGGATCGTCAACCGCTGGGACGCGCTCGCAGGCTCGCCCCCGGCGGCCTGATCGGGGCCGCGCCCCGCGAAGCGGGATTGCAGGTCCTCAGTGGAGGGCAGGGCGCTTGAGCCGCTGGTCCCGGTTCACCGATTCGATCACGATCTCGCGCGTCGAATCGCTGCGGTAGACGGTGAGCGGCACCGACACCCCGGCGTCCCCGAGCCGCCAGATCCGTCGGAACATCGTCGCAAGCCCGGAGACGCTCTCGCCATTCACCTCGATCACCACGTCACCGGTCTCGACCCCCGCCTTGTCTGCCGGACCGCCGTTCGTCACCCCCGCCACCACGAGATGTCCCTCGTACTCCGTGGTCATCATGCCGAGCCACGGCCGGCCGGGCTTGTTCCGGCGCCCGTACGTCAGGAGCTCCTCCAGGATGGGCTTCAGCAGATCGATGGGCACGACCATGTTCGCGTTGAACGCCTCCTCGTCGCCGCGCATGTGCTGAACGAGGAGCGAGCCGATTCCGCGGAGCGTGCCGTCGCGTCCGATAATCGCCGCGCCGCCCCAGTTGGGATGAGCGGGCGCGGTGAAGATCGCCTCCTCGAGGAGGTACTCCCAGTATCCCGCGAACTCGCGCTTGAGGACCACTTCGGCGGCGACCGCCTGCGACACTCCCCCGTGTCCGGCGAACACCACGTAGTCGCCCCGGGCCAGCGAATCCGACGAGCCGAGAGGGAGCCCCGGGACCGAGAGGCGCTGGAGGGCCTGCACGAGGCCGAACCCCGTCTCCTGATCGTATGCGACGACATAGGCCGGGACGGTGTTGCTCGCATTGTCCACGAGCCAGACCGACTCGGCCTCGGTGATGAGATAGCCAATCGTCAGCACCAGCCCGGAATCGTTGATCGCGACTCCGTGCCCGGCGCGCTCGGTGCCGAGGATGGACGCGGTCATGGCGTCCTCGGGGATGTGCGACCGCAACGCGAGAACCGAGCCCAGCGCCGACTCGAGGTCGAACGCCACGTCGTCCTGGGTCGGGGGACGGGGAGTATCCGGTTTCAGCTCCATCGGGCCATCCTGTGCCGGGCGGGCGATTATAGCCCCGGGCCGCCCATCGCCGTCCCTCCCCCGCGCACGTTGCGCTACTCCTCCTCGCTCCCCCGGACAAAGGGGAAGACGCGGGTGAAATCCTCGTCGCCGTGTTCGGTGGCGTACTCGTCCCAGAGGGCGGACACCGCCTCCGCGACTCCTGCGCGCACCCCGGCATCGGCGGCGGCCTCGACGTAGAGCGAAACGTCCTTGCGCAGGAGCCGGGTCGCGAATCCCGCGTCGTACGACTCCGTAAGCACGCGGTTCGGAAACTTGTCGGCGGTGGCGGTGTTCATTCCGGAGGATGCGTTCAGGACGTCCAGCATGGTGCTCATTTCGAGACCCTGCCGGAGACCGAACGCGATCGCCTCGCTGGTGGCCGCCATCGCGGTCGCCGAGAGGAAATTGTTGAGGACCTTCATGGCCTGCCCCTGTCCGGGGCGGCGTCCGACGTAGACGAGGTGCCGGCACAGGGCTCCGAGGAGAGGGGCCAGCCGGTTGTGCGCGGACGAGGAGCCCGCGAACATGACCGCGAGGGTGGCCGCACGGGCACCCGATACGCCCCCGGACACCGGCGCGTCCACGTACTCGAAGCCGTCGTCGACGAGCGTTCGGCCGATGCTCCTTGCGGCCGCTATGCCGATGGTGGACGTATCGACGATGGTGTGGGTGACCGCGTTGGGACTTTCGCGGATCTCGTCGACGACCTTGCGCACCGCGGCGCCGTCCGGAAGGCTGAGTATCACCGGATCGGCGACGGCCGCGACGTGCACCACGGAATTGGCCGGACTGGTCCCTGCGGGAGCACGTTCCGCGGTCCCGGCCGCGTCATTGCCGCACAGACGGCCCTCCGCCGCGCAGGCGCGGAGCCGCCGGCCGGGTTGGCGGGCCGGAGCGCGGTCCGCGGCCTCGGCCGGCGCGGGCCGAAGCGCACCGCCGCCGGCGCGCCGGCGCCGCCTCGCCGGCGCCGCCTCGCGCCGCTCAGAAGAGCTGCTCGGTGGTCAGCGTCTCGAAGCTCGTGCCGAGAAAATGCAGTATCCCATCGGCGGCCGGCGCGAGCTGACGGTCCCGATAGTGTTCGTAGTCCGGCTTCGCGTCGAGCGCGTCGAGCGGCAGTGGACCGTTGGCGGTGACGACGTAGCTTACCCATGAGCCCGGAGTCGTCTGCCGGCGGGCGGCCTGGACATGGGGCGGGATGTTGCGGGTGTAGGCGTCGATCGGGCGGCGCAGGCGCTTGCGGTAGGCGAGCTCCCCGTCGAGCTCGCCAGCGAGAAGCGCGTCGTGCGTCGCCCGCACGTAGTCTTCGTACGGTTCGTCGACGAACACCTTCCGGTACAGCTCGCGCTGGAACCGGCGGGCGAGCGGGGTCCAGTCGGTGCGCACCGTCTCGAGGCCCTTGAATACGAGCTCGGGGGCGCCGTCACGGTCGCGGACCAGGCCCGCGTATCGCTTCTTGGTCCCCCTGGAAGCTCCGCGCAGGGTGGGCATGAGGAACCGCTCGAACAGGGTCTCGAACTCGACCTCCAGGCACGACTCGAGGCGGTGCTCGCGGGCGAGGGTCGCGCCCCACCAGCCGTTCAGCCGCTCGGCGATCTCCGAGGCGGCCTCCCGCTCACCCCCGCGTGTTCCAAGCAGCACGAAGAGCGAGTCGGTGTCGCCGTAGATCACCTCGAAGCCCGCGTCCTCGATGAACGCCCGGCTCCTGCGAATGATCTCGTGCCCGCGCATCGTGATGCTGCTCGCAAGCCGCGGATCGAAGAACCGGCAGCCGCGGGCGCCGAGCACGCCGTAGAACGAGTTCATGAGGATCTTGACCGCATGCTGGAACGGCTGGTCGCCGGTGCGCTTCGCCTCCTCGCGGCGCTCCCAGAAGGTGGAGATGAGCTCGGGGAGAATTCCGCCCTCGCGCGCGTAGGTCGCCCCCGCGAACCCCGGCACGGGGTCCTCCCCGGGCTCGGCGAGGCCGAGGGGGTCGATGCGGAAGGTCCGGACGATGCTCGGATACAGGCTCTTGAAGTCGAGCAGGGCGACGTTGCGGTACAGCCCCGGGCGCGACTCGAGGACGTGGCCGCCCGGGCTCTCGCCGGCCGTCGAAGGGCTGGCTCCGATGTCCGGGGCGACCCGCCCGCGCCGGGGCAGGCGCGGCGGGGGGGGGGGGGCGGGGGCGCCCCGCCGGCGCGGGGGCGGGCGCGGCGGGTAGAGATGGTCGAGGGCGGCGACCGCCCCGCCGGTCCGGCCGAGGGCGAGGCCCGTGATGCGGCTGCGCTCCACCATGAAGTCGACCAGGCGCGTACGGTCGAAGATCTCCCGCACGAGGCGGCAGTCCTCGAGGTTGTAGGCCGCCAGGGAGAGGCGGTCGTTCTCGTAGAGCTCCCGGATCGCTTCGACCCGGTTCCGTTCGGGCGCAATGAGCTTGCCCCGGCCGAGGAGCTCGCGGGCCACCGCTCCGAGGCTCTCGTCCTCGAATCCCCAGAAGGCGGCCCGGTGCCCCTCGATGCCGTCGAGCACCACCCTTCCGGGGACCCGCGCGGTGGCCAGCGCGCCGTCGAGGACGCGGGCCCGCCCGGCGTCGCGGCCGAGCGCGAACTTCATGCGGTGGAGGCGGCAGCGTGCCTCCAGGAAGCGCAGATCGAACCCCGTCACGTTCCAGCCGATGACGATGTCCGGGTCGTTCCGCGCCATCCACTCGAGGAAGGCGCGAAGGACGGCA
>MKWU01003366.1_pt1 | contig 21352 bp, 19 predicted proteins | sample 809101 | NCBI WGS metagenome assembly MKWU01 (sample SAMN05860141, study PRJNA318959) | sponge metagenome | host: Aplysina aerophoba | place: Slovenia: Piran, Adriatic Sea, Gulf of Piran | collected 2013-05-07 | reverse complement strand
CCGACTACCACCCGCTGATCGGTTGGTCCAGCGAGGTAGACGGTTTGTGTCTGGCTCTCGGTTTTTCTGGGCACGGCTTGAAACTGTCGCCAGCTATTGGAGAGATGGTAGCCGCAATTGCGCTCGGTAAGGCTCCACCCTTTGATCCGCATCCGTTGCGCCCCAACCGCTACGCCGAAGGTGAACCAATGTTTTGCGCCTACGGACCAAGCGCTCGAGCCTAACCCGTCTGCCCAACAGGCCACAGGACAACCTTATTGCGGGCCGCTTGAGTCGTGGGGGTGGCTTGACAGGTTGGGGTCTAGCGTGTGATAGTCGCTGGCTTCGGCCACAAAAAGGGCATGAACGGTTTCAACACCGGTCGGTGGGTCGAGAGTCCCGGCGGCAATTGATTGGGTTGATGGTCGGTCTTTGGAGCGCCAAAAAAGGCTACTACCGCATTGTGTGCAGGACGCATAAGCAACTTTTGGCTCTTCGGTCGGAACCCACCAACGCAGCAAATCAGTACCCTGATCGAGTACTAGTGCTTCAGCTGCAGCGTTCGTGGCCGCCATAAAGTGCCCTGTCCAACGACGGCACCGTTTGCAGTGGCAGTTGATAACCGGCCTCAACGGACCGTCCACAGTGAACCGCACCCCGCCGCAAGCGCACCGCCCGGTTACGGTCAACTCAACTCCAAGGATAGGGCGAGTTGCTTACCGGGTGCAGGTCGCCGTTGGCGTAACGTGACCACCGAAACGGAGCCAACAACGTTTGTGGTGAATCCAAGAGTTCTTTGGCAACCAATGCTCCAACTCCGATCATCTTGTAACCGTGGTTAGAATCAGCGATGAAGTAGACGTTGTCGCAAAAGCGGTCGAACACCGGGAAGTTATCGGGTGTGAAACTGCCGATACCGCCAGATGGTTCATGGCTCATCAAATGACTCATGCCTTCAAAACGTTTCTGGCAATGCGCCAATGCTGCAGTCCATGTCCTATAAAAATCTGCACCGACAATAAAGTCGGGCGAATCAGGGCCATATGGGTCAACGGCAACTTCTGATGAAGGTTTGTCTACCACGTAAGGTATGTAACCGCCTTGCACACCACCAAAGTTGAAATCTGGCTTGTAATACACGCCCCAAGGCCCTTCGGTAACCAAACCGTCAGCATCATAAAGCGGCGCATCTGTGTCTATATGCACAACGGGGCACATTTCGCCAGAATTGTCAACCAAGAAACCTGGGTCTACCGCGAGTGTGCCTTCCTGTAGACACATATATGTCCAGGTAGGCAATTGATGAATCTGCCGATCTGTGCCCAACACTTCAGTGGTGACCGGCAAGTCAAGCATCGCCCAAATGTGTTGCACCCAAGGCCCTACTGCCACAACGATTTGCTCACAGTCAACCGATCCTTCACTGGTTTGAACCGCAGTTACCGCCCCGGCAGCGTCACGCCGAAAACCAGTTACCGAAACTCCGCTCACGACTCGCACACCCTCGGTTTCAGCCTTACCCAAGAGGCCTTTCAGCGAGGCCATGTTGTTGGCATAACCGCCACGGTGTTCATGCAGCACGCTCGTTATCCCTTGCGCTTGCCAGTCATCAAAAATGTTTAACATATAGTTGCGTGAGGAATCACTTCCTTCCACAAAAGTTGAGGCGTAACCAATGTTGCTTTGCTGTTCATGAATCGAAGCCACATCTTCACGCATCGCTTCGTGGCTAATCTGCAAATACCCGACTGGGTGATAAGAAAACGCTTCAGCATCGCTTTCCCAAACGTCAACCGAATGCGCCATCAACTCTCGCATGGCAGGCTGAAAATAGTTGTTGCGAACAACACCGCAAGCAATACCTGATGCGCCGGCACCAACACCGGTTTTGTCTATCACAAGCACATCAGAACCCGATCCGCGCCCCGCCAACCGCAGGTCACGAGCTAAGTTCCAAGCCGTAGACAAACCATGAATACCAGCACCGATAATCACATAGCGAGCGCTTCTCGGAAGAGTCATATTTGCTTTTGCTCCTTGGGACTTTTGGTCTTTTTGACAGTGTTGTTGGCAGTATTTGCTAATGCGGGTTGATTAATGCGCTTGTGGTGCTGACCAACCCTCAAGTTCGGTTGGTTTCCAGTTCTCGCCCACAATGCGCGATTTGTCCACCCATGGCCCGAGTTCAACTTGTGGGAACTTGCAGTGGATGTCTTTCAAGCTGATGCCATAGGAATTGCCGTCCACAAGATGTTTGATTAGCACCTTGCGGGCGATGTCGTCTTCTTGACCTTGAGGAATGTCGAAATAGATCTTTAGAAAAGAGTTGGAATAGCGGTCGAACACCGCCGGTATTCCGTCTTCTTCTAGCAAGGTTATATCTTCCAGCCAGTTGATGTCTGGCCCAGGTGTGGCTGCCAGCAAATCAATGTCGGCGACCAGCGTGATGTCTTCTTGATATGGGAAACGTTTACCAGCTAGCACTTCCGCATCAATCGCCACCGTGCGGACTTCGCTGGGGTTTTCGCCGCTACTCGCAGAACCAGCCATCTCAGATACCTCCATGCAGAGTGTGTTTGTCAAACATTGCCCGAATTTCAGCGAGGGTGTTTTCCTCGGTGACACCAGGAATGTAGTTGCTGCCAGCCAAAGGCACTTTGGCCATCGCAGCCGCTTCATAGGTGAGCGCGGCCAAGTCTTCAGGTTCCAGAGAATGGATATCAGTCTTGCCGCAAGCCCGAGCCAACATTTGCACTTCCATCGTCAAAGTAATCAAAAAGTTGTAGACCCGTAGCGCTGCTTCATCAACATCCAGGCGCTTACGCAACTCCACGTCTTGGGTCGCGATGCCCACCGGACAGCGCCCGGTGTGGCAGTGATAGCATTCGCCGGCGGGCACCCCTATTGTGCCCTCAAAGTCGGTGACACCAGGGAGCTCTTTGTTGCAGTTGAGCGCCATCAACGCTGCAGTGCCGATTGCGATTGCATCCGCGCCGAGCGCTAGGCACTTGGCCACATCACCGCCATTGCGAATACCGCCGGCTACTACCAAATCAATTTCATCGGCGAGCCCCACATCTTCTAAAGCGCGGCGGGCTTCGGGGATAGCTGCCATTAAAGGTATACCGGTTTCCTCGGTGGCGAGATGCGGCCCGGCACCGGTGCCACCCTCAGCACCATCAAGATAAATCACATCGGGGCCGCATTTCGCAGCCATGCGCACATCGTCATAGACACGAGCCGAACCAAGTTTTAACTGGATCGGGATTTGGTAGTCGGTGGCTTCACGTACTTCTTGAATTTTTAGTGACAGATCGTCGGGGCCGAGCCAGTCGGGGTGCCGCGCCGGTGACCTTTGGTCGATACCGGCGGGAAGTGAACGCATTTCGGCAACCTGTTCGGTGACCTTTTGGCCCATTAGGTGACCACCAAGGCCAACCTTGCAACCTTGACCAATAAAGAACTCAACCGCATCAGCAAGCATTAGGTGATGCGGATTGAAACCGTAGCGGCTTTGAATGATCTGGTAAAACCATTTGGTGGATAGGTCTCGTTCTGGTGGGATCATTCCGCCTTCACCTGAGCAGGTGGCGGTTCCAGCCATCGAAGCACCCTTCGCTAAAGCCATCTTCGCTTCTAACGACAAAGCACCGAAGCTCATCCCGGTGATATAAACAGGAATGTCAAGCTCAATCGGTTTGGCTGCGAAACGAGAGCCCAGCACCGTTTTTGTCTCACATTTTTCTCGGTACCCTTCGATCACGAAACGGGTGAGAGTGCCCGGCAAGAAAACCAGTTCGTCCCAATGCGGGATTTTTTTGAAGATCGAAAAACCTCGCATTCGGTAGCGACCTAGCTCGGATTTGACGTGGATGTCGTTGATTACTTCCCGTGTGAAGATACGACTTTGACCTAACACATCTGTGCTTTTGTTGACTTCGCTCATCGTAATGTTGTGCTCCTTTGCTTGATCTGTGTGTTTTGTTGCCTAAATCACCAGTTTGCGTTCGGATGGTTCGAGTGAGTCGTAGTTGTGGAGTTGTTTGCCGCAAACAAATTTCTCAAAGGTTGGTGGAGCGCCCAAGTTGTGGACACGGAACTTGCGGTTAATGAACTCAGTGTCGGCATCAGTCCACTCTCCAGGAACACAATCAACGCCCAGAGACTTCACTTTGCCAGCCACATAAATTGCCCCGTCATACATCGAATCTCCGAGGTTTTCGCCGGCATTACCACAAATAATCTGCCGTCCTCGTTGCATCATAAAACCGGTGTTGATGCCCACGCTTCCCCCCACAATGATAGTCCCACCCTTTTGATCAATGCCGGTACGTGCCCCGACGTCACCTTTGACGATGAGGTCGCCACCACGGATAGCGGCACCAGTTAGTGAACCCGCACTTCGTTCAACCATCACCACACCCGACATCATATTTTCGCCAAGCGACCACCCCACTCGCCCGTTGATAGTCACCTCCGGCCCATCGATCAATCCGCAAGCGAACCAACCGGGGCTGCCTTCAAAATGTATCCGACAGCGTTTCAGGATGCCCACAGCCAAGGAATGTTTTGAAGCCGGATTGAGTACCGTCACATCGCTGATGCCGTCTTTGTAGATAAGTTGCCGTAGCGCCATGTTGATCTGGCGGATAGACAAATCGGCCGCATCGAAACGCGCCCGCACACCGTCTATCTCAATATTGCCGGGCATCTCTGCGTGGGGTTCAACTAACCCCCGTGCGTCATAGGCGACACCGCTGCGTGACCCTACACTTGCCATACCAAAACCTCCCTTTCGTACGGATCACGAGTCTCAACTTCACGTTTCACCAAAGTTCGTATGGAGACTTCCTCGGTAGCTACTGCAACCAAGTCATCAGACTCAAACAACACCAACGGTTTGGCCGCCATCTCATCTTTAGCAATGCCGAGTTGGTTGCTGGTTACGCAAACGTACGTGAAGACACCATCAAAGTCGTCAAGACTTTCTTTCATGGCGGTCTCAAGCGACACCCCTGCGGTTAACTGCTCGGCCAAATACACGGCGATGATCTCTGAGTCGCATTCGCTTTGGAAACGATGCCCTGATTGTTCTAAACGCCGGCGCCACTGGTGGTAGTTGGTTAGCTGGCCGTTGTGTACTACAGCAACGTCAGCAAAAGGATAAGCCCAATATGGGTGGGCGCTTGCCAGATCCACTTGGGATTCGGTGGCCATCCGCACATGGCCGATGCCGTGCGTGCCGTGAAACGAACCCAACCCGTATTGTTCAGAAACGGTTGCTGCATCGCCGAGATCTTTGATGATTTCTAGGGAATTGCCGACAGACAGCACCTCGCAACCGGGTACATCCTCAAGGTAGTCGGCGAGCGGTTTGAGTTCGCCGCTATAGCGAACCTTAGCCCGAAAGGCGTATCCAGTCTCGCTCGTGACGGTTGCCACCTCGGCTCCTATTTTGGCGAGCCGTGCCTCAACTTCAAGGCGATTGCGCGCCAGACGTTCCTCCATTCCGAAACCAGTGCTGTTGCTAGGCTCGGCCAGAACGAAACGAATCACAACTAGGTCATCATCGGGCCCATACACTGCGTATCCAGTGGAATCAGGACCACGATGTTTCATTGCTTGCAACATCTCCGTCAATTCGGCTCCGATGTTGGCTGTGCCGTCGCGGTGGATTACTCCAGCGATACCACACATTGTGCTACCTCCCTTTGCTATTGTTGATTTGTTTCTATTGTTGAGTTGTTGCGCTAAGCGGCAGCATCGGATCAGGGTAAAACGTCGAGATATTCTTCAACGTCCCAATCAGAAACGGTGTGCAAAAAGCGCTCCCATTCGTCTGTTTTGTAATGCATGAACACTCGATACATCTCCCCGACAAGAGCCGATTTGACAACTTCGTCATTGGCGAGAGCATCAAGGGCTTCACCTAAGGTGAGCGGTATCTTGTTGACTTGTTTGCCTTCTTTCATCGCATCGTAAATGTTGCGTTCTTCGGGTTCGCCCGGGTCTAAACCGCGGTCCAAACCGTCATCCATCGCTTTGAGCAACCCAGCGAACGACAAAGCGGGATTGACTGCGCTATCTACTGAGCGGTATTCAAAACGCCCCGGAGCGCTGATCCGCAGCGCGGTGGTGCGATTTTGGAAACCCCAGTCAGCGAACACTGGTGCCCAAAAGCCGGTGTCCCAGAGTCGGCGGTAAGAGTTCACTGTCGGCGAGGTCAGGCAGGTAAGCGCCCGTACATGCTCCAAGATCCCGCCGATCGCTTTCATGCCTATTGGCCCTGGCAGCTGGGGGTTGTCTCCTTCGGGCAGAAACTTATTGTTGCCGTGTGCATCCCAAAGCGAAATGTTGTGATGGCAGCCGTTGGCCGAGACACCCATGAAGGGTTTAGGCATAAAGCAAGGGAACGCCCCCAGTTCACGCCCGACTTGTTTACACACTTGGCGGTAGGTACTCAAACGGTCGGCGGTGAGTTCGGCTCGGTCAAAGTTGAAGTTGAGTTCAAGTTGCCCTGGAGCGTCTTCGTGGTCGCCTTGGATCATGTCTAGCCCCATCGCTTCACAGTATTCAATGACTTTGTGGATGAGTGGTTGCAGTTCGGCGAATTGGTCTATGTGGTAACAGTTTGGTTTCGTGAGCCCTTCAACGGTTGGTTTGCCGTGCTGGTCGGCTCGCAACCACATCATCTCCGGTTCACAACCAGCGCGCAGGTGCAACCCGTGTTTAGCCTCGAATTCGGCGTGGATGCGTTTGAGGTTGCCTCGGCAGTCTGAAGTGAGGAACGCTCCGCCGTCTACTTCCTCTTCTCGCCCGCGAAAAAGAGTACACCAAACCCGTGCTGTGCGGTTGTCCCAAGGTAACGGCATGAACGTTTCGGGTTCGGCCACGCCGACCAATTCTCGGGCTTCGGGCCCATAACCTATGTATTCGCCGTGCCGGTCTATGAAAAGGTTGGCGGTTGAGCCGTAAACAAGTTGGAAACCTTTGCGGGCGATCATCCCGAAGTGCTTGGCGGGTATGCCTTTGCCCATGATCCGCCCGGTCACAGACAAGAATTGGCAGTATAGGTACCTAATGTTGTCTGCTTCGATGCGCGCTTCCGTTGCTCTTATCTGCTCTTCGCGGCCTTCCGCTTCTACGAACATTTCTATATCTGTGGCCATGTTTCCCCCAGTCGGAAATTGATTTGTTGCGACATTAGCACAAGGATTCGTGCGTGTCTACTCCTAGTAAGGATTTTTTCCTAACAGTAGTGAGGCCAGCAACTCGCCGACAGGTGCGTGGCCCGCCGACTGTTGACCTCGAAGCGAGTCCGTGCAGAGTTTGGCTCCAGATTATTGTCAAGTCGTGGCTGAAGACTTGATTGGTGTGGTGTTTTTAGACTTTCTTGCGGGGGATGTCGGCTGCTTTGAGAACTTTGCCGTTGGCATCAAGAATGCCTGCTTTGGATCCCAACGAAAGGGGATTTGCACCGAAAAGGTCTTCGCGGTTGATCGCTACCCAGCGGTAACCGTTGATCTTTTTGACGCGTTTGAAAGCCGTTTTTAGGTCGGCTACTTGAGCAGCCACAATAATCTTGCCCTTGTCGAACAATAGGTCTGCCTCACCACTCGGGTCGGGTGCCGCGCCGACCGCCTTAGCAACAGAATCGCAGAGTGCTTCGTGGTTCAAGCGTGCCATATCAATCTTCCTCGCAAGTCAAGATCGATATGGTTGCATCAATAGCAGCTTGTGCGTCGGTGCCTTCGGCGCTAACGCGAGCGGTGTCTCCGGCGCTTGCGCCAAGTGCGAGCACGCTCAGAATGCTCGCAGCGTTCGCTGATTTTGTGCCCACGTCAATACGCACAACAGCGTCAAATGCTTGCATCTTTTCGACTAATGCCGATGCGGGACGTGCGTGCAGACCCTGTGAGTTGGTGATGACGATCTCTTTATCCATTATTTGGCTCCGCGGTTAGGCACTCATACAAGAATTTGGGGTCTGTGGTCGTCCAAAGGGTTTTGCAAAGTTCATCGTCTTGCAAAATCTCTGCTAGCTGCGACAATACTCGCACATGGTCGTTGCCAATGGCAGCTAAACCCACCACCAAATAGGCGGTTCCTTGCTGCCAATCAACGCCTTTGGGATGTTGCACCACAACTATTCCAGTGGAGCGAATGTGTTCCTTGCTCTCAAGAACTCCGTGGGGTAGAGCAACCCCGTTGCCGAGATAAGTCGGGGTTTTCGTTTCGCGTTGCTTCATGCCATCGATGTACTCTTCGGAAACTGAACCACGCGCCACCAACAAGGCACCAGCGTGTTCAATCGCTTCGTTCATTGAGTTTGCGTTGCAACCCAAAAAAATATCGTCGATGGTCAATACAGAAGCGAGGGAGTCAGTCATCGGTAGCTCAAATTGCAGAAACGATAGGTTCGTTAGCGTTGAGTTTACCGACCAGTGCTTTCACCGCGGGATCATTCATGAACAGGGTGAAAGGAATTATCGCCGCACCGGGGACTTTAGCCTTAGCTTGCTTGGCGAGACCCTTATGCACCACGATCACATCGGCAGCATCCGTCAACTGCCCTACTGGTGAATGCACCACATTGATATCAAGTTTGGCTTTCTTGACCAGCTTCTTTAGCTGGTTGGCACCCATCAAGCTGCTCCCCATCCCGGCTTCGCATGCATAGACGATTAGTTTGATGTCGCTTACTTGCTTGGTCACTCGTTCGGTCATGGGTGCTCCTTTGTTGAACGTCAATCAAATGCGGAAGTGTGTCGGAAGTAGCGGAAGTGTGTCGGAAGTGTGGGTGGCCTCGGTGGTGAAGGCCACCCACACAACCTCCAAGAAATTGGATGCTGTTAGCCGACTGTTAGCCGACCACGGGTACGCCGACCATGGCATCTGCGAGGTCGTCAGCGTCATCGTCCGCATCGGACATTTCTTTCACCGGGAAGATCCTTAGCAAAATACTGCCCACGAAGAACGCTGCGGCTGCTCCTGCTGCCATACCTAACCAAACACCAACTGCCGCTCCCGCGTTGGACGGAGTAAACGTAATGTAGGCAAAAACGCTACCGGGAGACGGCGGCCCGGTCAACCCAGCGTCAAAGATTACGAAGATTATGTCGGCGCTGATACCACCTGCCCACATCGCAACGATCATCACCGGGTTCATGAGCACATACGGGAAGTACACCTCATGGATACCACCGAAGAAGTGGATGATGATCGAGCCGGGTGCCGAGAGCTTGGCCAAGCCTTTACCTGCGAACCAGTAGGCGAGCAGCAGACCAAGACCCGGGCCGGGATTCGTCTCGAGCAGGTAGTAGATTGAGCGGCCGGATTCTTCCACATCAAGTGTGCCGAGCGGTGTGAGCACACCGTGGTTGATGGCGTTGTTCAAGAACAGCACCTTCGCAACCTCAATCGGGAGGTCCATCAATGGGATGAGGTTGGCATCGGAGATGCTCTCCACCACGCTGCCGAAAGCGTCAGCGATCTCTCGCATGATCGGGCCGATGATCCGGTAGCCGAGCATGGCCAGACCCATACCAGCGATGCCCTGAGAGAAGTTGTTGACCAGCATCTCGAAGCCTGCCGGAGTGCGGGGCTCAAGAAACTTGTCGATTTCTCGCATCACCCAACCTGCAAGCGGGCCCGCGACCATCGCGCCCATAAACTGCGGCGCCCCACCCGCGCCAGCGACACCGAAGGCAGCTGTTTCGTCTGCGGCGGCGGCTCTCATGAGTTCCTCGTAGAACCCTGGCTGCAGCGCTGCACCTGCGATGACACCCATGACGGTTATAGCCCCCAGCACACCCCCTCGGTGGCCATAGATCAACTTGCCACCGGTGTAGGCGATCAGCAACGGCAACAAGTACCGGATCATCGGTGCGACTGTGAGACCTGTGATGGCACCCCAATCCCAGCCGAGTGCGTCATCGCCGATCTTCTGTAGCCAGCCGGTCGGAATGAATAATGCGGTTATCAAGCCCCAAGCAATGAACGCTCCGATATTCGGAATGACCATGCTGGATAGAAAACCACCAAATTTCTGAATTCGTGTTAACATGTGCGGGTAATCCCCCCTTTGTCTAGTGCTCCTGCAAACATGGCAGGTTTTGGGTGGGGTTCGCTACTAGCAATTAGGCACTAGGCAGATATAACAAAACGGCTCAGGTTCGTTACGCGAAGGCAAATTCGTGGCGTTGAATCGAAGTAGGAAAATGTGCAGACGCGTCAAACGCATTGCCTTCGGTTTTCGGCAGGTCACCCATGCAAGTAGCCGGTTGGCATTCCCGGCGATCCGCAGGTGGGCAACTCACGCTGGACCAAGTGAGGTCTTAGACCTCTGTCGGGGCCGCATGGAAACTACAAGTTCGGCCTTCGCCACCCGCTCCAACAAGAGTTCACCGAGGCCGTTGCCCAGCAGTGCCCTCTTGGAGCCCATGTACTTCATGCCACCACGCCAATTACACCGACGATCTCCATGGCTGCCATCTTATGGAGGCTACCGCCGCACGATCTGACGAGATCATGGAAGGATTCCGATGCCGGCTCCGGTCCTCGTTGGGCCCACTCCTCCAGAACTTGGAGCGATTCACTAATCTCAACCCAGTACTCCGCTACGTCTTCTGCGTCAGGAGCCTCAGGCCATAGCCCGGCGTCAAGCCCAATCCGCGACCACCAGAACGAACATTCGAGATGCTGCGCGACCTCTGTTGCGTAAGTTCCTGCACAAGTTGTGGGCCCGGTCTGAGCCAACAGTCGGCAGCTATCTCCGCCAGAGGCAGTTCAGGGGGCGGAGATGCAGGCGGTCGCCCGCAGGCAGGGTGAAGGGTCCGGTGTGCGGTGTGCGTACCGCGGTAGATTCCGGCGACTTGATCCTCGTTGAGCGTGTTGCCCTTGATGGCCGTGGTGGCTTGGGCACCCTTTATCCGCGCGACCTCGTTCAAGTCCTGCGCGACGCTCGGGACCAACGGAGCTCTGGAGATCTGCTCGCTGACCGTTGCTTGTGCCCTCAATTGGGCTACCACCATGGTCTCAAGGAGGCACCCCAGAAGGTTACCGTCTCTCATTGCCGTCTGGCTGGTGGTGCCGGTCACTGATGCCAGAAGCGACGGATCGACCAAGAACCACTTGGGCACCAGCGAACGCCGCTTGAGCCGGTTCGACGTCCAGGCGGGCAGTTCGTCGATGATGTGCAGTCGAGCCAACAGCTCCAAATAGCGTAGAACAGTGCGACAGTTGATGCCAGCCACTTCGCAAAGGGTTGCGTCGTCGGTAGTACCGATATTTGACAGTGTTTACTACTGTCTCTGAGTTCATTCCCCGCAGCACATCTATGTGTACTGTGCTACCTTGGCCACGTCAGAGGCAGACAGCAGCGGATTGACCACAACCACGGGTGCGTTGGTCATTTCGAGGCAAATGGTGGAGATGACTAGGTCGAACTCGTCGTGGTTTAGTGCCTCGTAGCCACGCTCAGAAAGCACTTCTACCAACTCAAGTTCGGGAAACTCGGCTTGGATACGTGACACTAACACCCAGGCGGTGGCCATCCCACTTGGACATACCACTAAGGCCCGGCGTACCGGGCGTAGGCGAGCCCGTTCCAGCGCGCCAGCAAGATACATCACGATGAAGCAAACCTCATCGGTATCAATCGGCAAACCAAGTTCATGTTCGAGCAAAGCGGCTATCTTTTCGCCCACCGCATGCACGTCGGGGTAACGAGCCCGTACTTCGTCGCGCAAAGGGTTGTGGATTGGCAGCCCGTGACGTAGCCGAATGTTCAAACGGCCTAGGTGAAGTGACAATCCGCGCTTCAACTCCAAGTCGTCTTTCAGCGAAACGTGTAGATGCTCGCTTGCGATCCGCATAACTTGGTCGAGCAACTCGGCAGTGATCGCCAAACTTTCGGTAGAAACCGAGCCGAGAGCGCCCAGCCCCAACAAATACTCACTAATCGCCACGACTTCGGAAACTGGTAACTCCGAACCGAGTATCTCTTCAATCGCGGCAACCATGCCCATTACATTGGCTGCTACTGGATGTTCCATCACCGACCGATGCAAGCCTGCCTCCACAGAAACTTGATGACCGCATTGCAAACGACTAATCGACACCGCCAAAAACAATGCAAACACCACTTCACTTTTGCCAGAAGCGAAAGTATCAGCGAGGTTGCTTTGGCGCACAATAGCCGCAGTTTCGGCTAGTGGAAGCGTAAAAATCCGTTCGCGAAGGCCCACCGGCACCCGCATTGAAGATTGTTCACGGGCGAAGGGATCGTCACCCATCTGCACGCGAAGCACATCCTCGGGTACTGATTCCAAAGCGCATTGCACCATCGCCCGGCGAATACGACGCTCAGAACCAAGCACCGAAATCCCTTTGCCTGCTTGACGGATCAGAGGCAGACCGTTGCGTTCAAGCCAAGCCTCACAAGCCTGCAAATCTCGCCGTGCTGAACTTTTCGATACCTCGAGCTCCTCGTGTAGTTCCTCAAGCGAGGTCAACCCTGGGGCGGTCCAAAGCAAGGCAGCCAACAGTAGACGAGTGCGCTCTGAAGGGGCATAAACACGAGGTGCTTGAGGACGAGACATCAGGTCGGCCATGATCGTTTTGCGCAGTTCATTGGATGCTTCAACCTGTAAACCGAATCCTTGGCGTTTTGTCAGACATGAGCCGTGTGATCGCAAGTATCGGTCTACGGTGGAGAGCCGATAACGCACCACGCGTTGGCTCAAACCCAAGTCGCTAGCGAGTTCGGCGGTGCTGCGGGGTGTTTCTTGGTTGACCAGCCAGCGGGCGATTCTGATGACCCGTGTGTCGATTTCGATACTCATCTCAGCGCACTCATTTCAACGTACTCATCTCAGCGCACTCATCTCAATGGGCCCCTGCTGCCAGGATTTCTCGAACTTCTTCGGCGCTCGCGGCGGCGAGTGCTTGGTTGCCTATGGTGTTGGCAGTTTGAGGGTCGAGAGCGTCGATGACGGATTTGGTCGGGTTGACGAAGCGTGCGCTGACCGAGAGCTTGTCGATGCCTAAAGCTGCGAGCACTGCTGCGCCTGCTGGGTCTGCGGCAGCGAGACCACATACGGAGACGGTTATGTTGTGGCGATGCGCTGCATCGGCGGTGAGTTTACATAAGGCCAGCACCGCGGGGTGGAGCGGGTCTTGGAGACTGTCGAGCGCCCCGTTGGTTCGGTCGGCGGCCAGTGTGTATTGAGTGAGGTCGTTGGTGCCAATTGAGAAGAAATCGACCTCGGCGGCGATCGCATCAGCCACCAACGCCAGTGCGGGCACTTCAACCATCACGCCAATCGGTGGCACCCGATGGGCGATCTGTTCAGCACTGAGTTGCGATGCGATTGCGGTGATTTGTGATCGCAGCTCACGCACTTCTGTGAGTTGGGAGACCATCGGTAACATCAAGGCTACGTCACCGTGTGTAGCTGCTCGCAATATGGCTCTGATCTGGCTGGCGAATAGGGTTGTTTCTTGGGCATACAGGCGAGCGCCGCGCACCCCTAAGAAGGGGTTTTCTTCGTTACCGATTTGAATGTATGAGGCTGGTTTGTCGCCGCCAATGTCGAAGGTTCGGATGACCACGGTGGCATCGAAGCTTGAGGCTGCGAGTTTGTAAAATTCGTATTGTTCCTGTTCGCTTGGTGCGTTGTTGCGGTCGAGAAAAAGAAATTCGGTGCGCAATAAGCCAATACCGTCAGCCCCCTCCGAGATAGCCAATTCCACGTCTTGGCGCGAGCCGACATTGGCTGGCACCGCCACCGCACGTTCCCCAACATAAACTTTCTGACCGCGGTATTGGGCGGCGTCTTGTTGCATCGCCAGATGGTTTTGGCGTCTGGCGTTGAATTCGTTGCTGGATTCGGGGTTTGGTCGGATCACCACATCGCCGGTGGTGCCGTCCATAGCTACGGTTTCGCCCGAGCGCACCATCTCGGCTACATGCGGTGTTCCGACCACCGCGGCTACTCCCAACGAACGTGCGATTATCGCCACATGGCTTGTTGGTCCGCCGGCTTCTGTCACGAATCCGAGAACCAGCTTGGGGTCTAGCGAAGCGGTTTCAGCGGCGGTGATCTCTTTTGCTAGCAAGATTGACGGCACGGTGATGGTAGCTAAGTCTGTGCCTGTGGTGCCGGTGAGCCACAAGCGTAGGTGGTCTGTTACTTCAGCCACGTCGGTGGCGCGAGCGGCGATGTAGGGGTCGTCTATTGCGGCGAACATTGCGCTGATCTCAGCGGTGGTTTCGGTCACGGCTTCTTCGAGGGTGGCACCGCCGTTAACCTTTGCGGTGATCGTATCAATCAACATCGGGTCTGCTGCCATCTGAGCTTGGGCACCTAACACTTCGGCCGCTTCGTTGCGTCCGGCGTTGCGGGCTTGTTGTTGCAGGTCGGCGAGTTTGGACTGAACCGCTCCGATGGCATCATGGAACGCTCCGAGAGGGTTGTCGCTTTGCGGTATCTCAGCTTTCACCGATGCGATCACCAACGCCGGCCCGATGACCACGCCGGTGGCGGCTCCTGTACCAACTAATCGAGTTTCGGAGTGGCTAGTCATTGTTTTCCCGGCGGTTTCCGCCAGTTCTTGCGGGGTTGTCGTTTTGGGGGTCGCCGTCGTCTTGGCGGTGGCGGTGGGTTGGCTTGAAGTAGGTCGTTGAGGACATCGTACAACGCTGCCCAAGCGACCATGGTGACGTTTGTGGTCATCGATAGTGTGAGCACTGTAATCGCAATTGTCAAGGGGTTCACCGCAAACCCGACCGGCAAAAGACCAATCAAATTGAACAGCAAGAACATTCCTACTAGCGCTAGAATCCCGATGCGGCGTTTGTCGCCGAGGCGGACGCTCGTGCCTAAGGCTCGTAGCGGGCCTTCCGTAGCCTTGTCGGCCACCACAAATCCAAAAAACGCATAGAACACCACGACCAAAAGGCTTGGGAGCCCCCACAAGTACTGCAGACCCAAGATCAACGCCGCCCAAAACCACAAGGAACACACCAGTTGGTCAATGAAGCGTGACCAATCGCGAAACGGTGCGGCGAGGTCGATTGGTTCGCTTCGGGATGCGTTTAGCGCGTAACAAAACCAAGGATACGCGGCGGTTCCCCCTAAAATGCTGCCGGCTATGTTGAAGGTTAAGTAGCGGATGGTGTTGTCGCTTTGCCTTGCTAGCACCGAAGGGATTCCCAGCACTGAATAAACCGCGAAGGTGGCTAGCGCGGCTAATGTCAAAGGAAAAAAGTTGGCCGTGTAGCCGCGCAACCCCCGCAGAAACATCGTGCCGATAGGCAACGGAAAGGGTTTGATGTTGGATTCAGGCATAGGTTCAGATCCTGGGCTTGAGCGCTTGTTGTGTGTCGGGGCGGATACTAGCCCAATAAATGGCCGACAGGCAAAGCGAACGGCACTTCGTCTGTGACTTTGGTGGCGGCTAGGTCTTCATTGCCGCATGGTGGGGCGACTGTGTTTGCTGACCGAACCGCCGCCCGCGCCCACGCCAAAGCGGTGTGGAGTGCTGTGGAACCGCGAGCGCCGGCGGCTAAGAAACCGGCCAACAACGCATCTCCCGCACCGACAGTGTTTTTGATGTCACACGCCTCAGATGTGCCGAAGAACACTCGTTCACCCACAAGCACCGCACCTCCCGCGCCGAGGCTTACTAGCACCGTTCCCCAGCCGCACTCGTGTTGCCGTAGTTGGTTGGCGGCATCAACCACATCGCCTACGGTTTCGGGTGTTGCTTCTACCAAACTAGCCAATTCGTTGAGATTTGGTTTGGCTATTGCACAGGCAACGCCGACCATCTGTTTTAGGGCTTCGCCGCTGGTGTCTATCACTAGTTGACTGGCCGGGCGCAGAAGTCGGTTGGCTAGTTGAACATAGAAATCGGCGGGGGTGTTGGGTGGCAGACTTCCGTTGGCGACTAGCCATTGTGCATCTTTGCCATGATTTACCGCAGCGTCCAATAGAGCTTCTTGAGCCGATGCGCGCAGGCTCGGGCCGCTTTCGTTGATCTTGGTGGTAGTGCCGTCTGCTTCAATGATTGTGAGGTTGGTTCGCAGCGGGCCGTCGGTTGCAACGATGTGGGTTTCGACCCCGGCTTGGCGTAACACCTCGGTATGTTCGGCTATTTGGCGGTTGTTGGCGCAAATCACGGCCTTGGCGGGGCGGCCGTTGGCGGCTAAGGTGCGGGCCAGATTGACCCCTTTACCGGCGAACTCAACTTGGACGGCAGATGTTCGCAACACTGCACCAGGCACCAAGCGATCCACGGACACGGTACGGTCTATGCTCGGGTTTGCGGTGAGTGTGGTAATCAAATGACTGTGGTTGTTAGTTGATGGTTGGTGTCGGGTGATTCAAGCTAGGGCTAGCTCAGGGCTAGTTCAGGGCTAGTTCAGTTCGGTAGTTTTCTATCAAGAGTTGTTCGGCTTCGTTGGTCCACTCACCTCGTTCGCCTAGCGCTGCTGCAATCTCGGGGAACTGATATGCGAGTTCGTCCAACCCCAGCAGGGGAACTCCGCTGACCTGCGGGAAGATCATTACCTTGCCAGCGAACCGCCCTTGCATCACGGCTTCCACACCATCACGGGCAGCTTCTATACCACCAATGGCCGCCAAGTTTAGTGCTGGAGACAACGAGCCTTTTACTGCTTTGTTGAGCACCACCTGTTGGTCGCTTAGCGCCGAGCCTGAGGTGCCCGTGTATTGCGCGTTGTGGAGATACACCCGGCTCATGTCTAAACGGCCCATGGTGCCATTGGCGATCCCCGCGAAAAACACCAGCATCCCGTCTGCCGCCATGAGTTTGGCTGCATCGGCCATCACTTGCGCTACGGGCACGGTCACCACCACATCATCGGCTCCTACCCCAGCGGTAAGTCGGTAAACAAATTCTTCGGTAGTGTCTCGCGCGGGGTTGGGTGCGGTTGTGTCGTGCGCTGGGTCGGGTGCGCCGGCTGGGTTGGGTTCGGTTGGTGCGCTGGGATTGAACACATGCAGGGCTCGGTTCGCTTTTTTGGCTAGTGGCCTCAACGCGGTTTCGAGTGCTGCCAAACGAACGCCGTCTGTGTCTACGGCGATTATGGTTTTGGGGCCATCAGCACTTTCCAGTGCACGTTGGACATGCATTTGACCCATGGGCCCACCCGCGCCTACAAACACCGCGGTTCCCCCAGGCCGCAGGTCGCAGCGGTTGCGGGCTTCTCCGTAGGCGGCAGACACATCTCCACCTGTGGTCCCCACATAGGCGGTATAGTCGTAATGCAATCTTCCGAAGTCGATCTCGGCTAGGTCGTCTAAGGGCTCCTCACCCACGAGGTTGAGCGTCCCCCGAAAGGCTATCTGGCGTGCGGCTTCGGTCACCTGTCTGGCACTTCGCGCATTGAGCAAGATGATGTCGTCGAAGCCGTCTCCGCCGGTAAGTTTGATGGCTAGTTTGCCGTAGTCGTTTGGTTGGATTCCGTCAGCGGTAGTCACCTCGGTGTTTTCACCAACCGCATTCATGACTTGTGCATGCACCGCGCTTGACACGTCAGTCAGCACTACCGATCCCACGTCAGCTAGGCATTGCCCGAAGTCATAGTTGCCCGTGTCGTTGGGGTTACCCAAGATCCACGTTTTGCCGCCGGTCAAGGGGGTTAGGCGGCGGCGTTGTGTGTAGGCGGCTTCTACGCATGCCCAGGGTTCAGATAGGGCTGCCTCTGCGTATCCGAGTTGATCGTTGATGGGGAGAACGTATGCACCTTCGTCGGCATCTAGGACTTCGGGACCGATCAGGTGATATTGGATTAGTCCGCCGGCGATTGTGTAGCCGTAGGCGGTGCTGCGTCCGTCTACGAAGATGTCGGGTTGGATTGCGAGTCGGTCGCCTTTGCTGAACTGTTCGGTCAACTCTGAGCCAACTTCAATCACCGTCACGGCGGCTTCGTGGCCTAGGCGTGTGGGTTCCACGGCGAGGTCTCGTCCATAGAGTTTTGGGTGGTCGTTGCCTAAGCGGATCAGTTTCACATCGGAGTAGCACAAGCCGACTGCGTCAACCCGGATTAGTAGTTGGTTGGCCTCCGTTGAAGGGACTTGGATCGTTTCGGGGGCTCCATCGCCTCCCATATTTTCGATGCCTGTGCCATACATGTTCCAGCCGAGGTTTGGTTCGGGGAGGGCGGTGTTGCCGCGTCGGTATTCGTCGAGTGTCCATTTGGTTGCCATGTTGGTTATTGTCCTCGTTTAAGTCCAGTTTAGATCCAGTTTAGATCCAGATTGCGGTTTGTTGTGACAAGAATGAGCGTTCGGCTAGGCCGTGCCACGTTGAAATACTGTCGCGAAATTCTCGCCAGGGTTCAAAGATTGCTCGGAATTGTGTGTTTTCACGGGCGAGTTTGTTGAGTACGTTTTCGGTTTCTGTTTTGAATGCTCGCATTAGTTCGGGTGAAAACTCGCGGATCGTGGCAAATTGTTGAATTCGTTTTAGGTCAATTTGGTTGCGGTAGTCGTAGTGGGCGATTGTGTTGGCGTTGGTGGCCATAGCTGCGATTTCAATTACGGATTGGTAATATGGGGGAAGTGCATTCCAGCGGTCGAGGGGTATTTGCACTTCTAATGTGGTGCCGGGTTCCCACCAGCCTGGGTGATAGTAATATAGTTCGCCTTCGAATTCGTCTAGCCCCAAGATTAGGTCGTCGGTGGGGCCTACGAACTCGGCGCTGTCGATGCTGCCGTTGCGGATGGCTTCTCGAATTTCGTTGGAACCTAGTTCGACTTGTTCGCCCCCGAGGTTTTCTAGCACTTGGCCGGCTATGCCAGGGATGCGCATGCGGAGCCCTTGTAGGTCTTCTACGGCTTTGACTTCCTTAGTGAACCAGCCGCCCATCTGACATCCTGTGCTGCCTGCTGGGAAAGTAATTATTTGGTGTTCGTTTGCATAGAACTCGTTTAGTGTGTTGAGCCCTCCGCCGTGGTAGAGCCAGGCGTTTTGTTGTCGTTGCGTGAGCCCGAAGGGGACAGTTGTGCCGAACTGTTGCGCCGGGTTGAGCCCTATATAGTAGTAGGCGGCGCTGTGACCTATGTCTACTCGTTGGTCACGCACTGCTGGTAGCACATCTAAAGCGCCGATTGGTTGGTCGGCGGGTTTGGGTGTGATCTTGAATGCTCCGCCGGTCAGTTCGTCAACTTTGTGCGCGAAGAACTGTGCGGCTCCGTAGAGCGTGACTAGCGATTCGGGCCAACTTGTGGCCATCTCCCAGTTGATTTGCGGCCCGCTGAAGGTGGTTGCGGCGTTGCTGTTGGCGTTTGGGGGTGTGGTGTTTGCGGTGTCTGGGTTGATGATTTGGTTGTCGCCGCATGCGGCCAAAACTGCGGCACTGGCTGCGAAACCGGCTACCCCGGCTGCGCCTTTGACGAAACTCCGCCGTTGCAGCGTGTGCTGCGGGTTTGGTTTTGTGACGCTGTTGTTGTCCCGCGTTTCGTGCATAAATTTCTCCTTACCCGGCTCCTCCAAGAACATATCCTACTGTCTTACTGAAAAGACCGTATATTGAAACTCCCGATCCCGAAAATGTGTGTTATACTCCTCACCATGAAACTCCCGACCCGGATAATGTGTGTTACACTCCCGATCATGAAACTCTTGATCTCGAAAAAATGTTTGGAAGCTATTATGAATACTAGAGAGAGTCAACAACCTTCCTCGGCCTGCCCGATCCATCGGGGGGGGGGGGGGGGGGGGGCGGTGGCGAGCAACGCTGGCCGACCCCTGCCACGCCAGGGTCGCCCGACATGGCTCGACATGGTAGGAGGGCTGATATGAGGGCTCTCATGGTGGCGCGCTCGCCTTTGGTGGTGGTGGCTTGGGTGGGCGCCGTGCTGGCGCTCTTGGCGGGGCTGCTTGGGGTGGTGCCCCTCACCGATGCTCCGCCGGCTGGCGCGCAGGGCTCTGGTGCCGCAGCCCGCTCGCCCGGTGCCTTAGACTCCAGTTTCGGGTTTCCGGCTGGCCTGGTGTTCCCGCGGTTCACCGATGGCTCCGACCAGCAGTCTGGCCGCGCCGTGGCCGTGGCCGACGACGGGAAGATTGTTGTGGCCGGCTCGCAGGACACTCTCGACGAAGACGCTGCCTCCGGCGGCTCGCTCGAGGACCGCCAAATCTTGGTGGCGCGTTATCATCGGTCCGGTTTGTTGGACACGTCTTTCGGGCGCGGCGGGCTCGCCCGACTCGACTTGACACCGACGGCGAGGGCGGGCTCAGACGACCTCACCGCGGATTCCATCGATGCTGCACTGGCCGTCGATGTGCAGTCTGACGGCAAGGTCGTGGTGGCAGGCGAGAGCTATCGGCTGTTCAAGAATGCTGACGATGTGATCCTTGCTCAGACCGTTGCGTTCGTGGCGCGCTTCACGGCCACCGGAGCGCTCGACACCACGTTCGGTACGGTAGTGTCTGGAAGCACGAGGAAAGGCTGGTTCGAGGTCGCCCCGTCAGGCGGTGTTAACGTCGATGAGCATGCTGCCTTCTACGCGCTGGAGGTGTTGGCCGACGGCAAGATACTCGCGGCGGGGTCCCGTAGCTTCTTGCCCCTGATCGTTCGTCTCACCTCGAGCGGCGGCCTCGACACGACTTTCAGCGATGATGGAATGACCACGCAATCATTCTTCTCAGCGGTCGGCGTTGGCGATGAGCACATCTTTGCCTTGGATGTGCAGTCCGATGGGAAGATCGTGGCGGGTGGTCAGGGCTTCCGCGAACTTGAGACCGGCATCGGTTCGTTCGCAGCATTCCCTGCCTCCGGTCTCATGCGTCTCACAGCCGACGGCACCCGTGACACCACCTTCGGCGAGCTTTCTGATCCCAGCGACCCGGCCAGCGCGCGGACCGGCTCGGTCGGTGTTGGTGAGCTCTGGGGAGGTGGTGCACTAGGAACCCGTGACAACGATATCCGTGGGCTGGAGGTGCTCGCCGACGGCAAGATCGTGGTTGTCGGCGCGGCGGGCACAAACCGCAAGTCTCTGACGAGTGGCAAACCGTTCCCTCCCACAGACGCGCGGGTGGCGCTGGCGCGGTTCAACGAGAACGGCACACTCGACACGTCGTTCGCCACGATCGGCGGGGCGAGGTTCGAGCTTGATCTCGTTGCCGACCGGAAACCGGCGCGGCGCGAGGTCCCGACATCGTTGGCGGTGGACTCCAATGGCAGTCTCTTCGTCAGCGTGACTACTCACGCCGGAGAGGATACCCAAGCCGTCGGGATTGATCCATATGTGGTGAAGTTCACACCCGACGGCGCGTTGGACACGAACTTCAGGACTGCTGGTTCCGCTTGGGACGTTGCCGGTTCAGTCTGGGCCACCGT
>MKWU01003365.1_pt1 | contig 21370 bp, 15 predicted proteins | sample 809101 | NCBI WGS metagenome assembly MKWU01 (sample SAMN05860141, study PRJNA318959) | sponge metagenome | host: Aplysina aerophoba | place: Slovenia: Piran, Adriatic Sea, Gulf of Piran | collected 2013-05-07 | reverse complement strand
CTTTCGCCACCATCGCCTATCCGGATGGGACTGTTGACAAGGTCCAGGCTCCGGAACCGCTCAGGCGCAGCCTCCGTTCCCTCAGGAGGTCCCAACGTAAGCTGGCTCGCCGCAAGGTGGGCAGCAACAACCGGGCCAGGCCCAGGAGGGACGTGGGCCTTCGACGTTGCTGGTGTGTCCTACCCGGTGCACACCAACTCCGACGGCTCCCCATGTGGTAATCTGCGGAGACGGGCGGACGAGCAGTCGAAATCTACCTCTGCTGGGAGCCTTCGGCGCTGGCCGGTTGTTCACCTCGCGTGCCGTCCCCCGCGGGCTCAAGGCGTAGTCTCAGCCCCAGGGCGCTTGTGACCTTAAGCAGCGTTGCCAGGGTGGGATTGCCATCGTCAGACAGCGCCTCGTAGAGGTTGCCACGGTTTAAACCGGAGTCTCGGGCAAGAGCGCTCATGTTTTGCCTCCGAGCGACGTGTTTGAGAGCAGCGCGGATCACAGTACCGTCGCCCGGGTCCTCATCCACAGCTGCACTGAGTAGCCCCCGGACATCCTCTTCGTTCCTGATGTAATCCACTGCGTCGAACTTTCGATATTCCTCAGACATTAGCTCCTCCATTCCGTCGCCATTCTCCTGGCCTGCCCGATGTCCCGCCGCTGGCTGTCCTTGTTGCCGCCACATAGCAGGACAATCAGCTCGGCGTCACGAATAATGAAGTAGATCCGGTATCCTGGTCCGTACTGAATTCTCATTTCGGACACACCGCCACCTACGGATCTCACGTCTCCGCAATGCCCATCTTCGGCTGCCAGCAGCCTGGCGACGATGCGATTCACCGCCTGGCGGTCCCGGAGCCTGTTTAACCACCGGTCGAACGCCGGGCTTCGCAGGATCGTATACATGGGTCTATTGTACGTTATATCATACAATATGGAGAAAATTCCGCTACTCCGCAACAGGGAGGCTTGATGCGAGCGATTTCTACTTCCTGCCTGTTGCTGATTCTGGTGGGCAGTCGGGCGGCAGCTTCTATCTGTATTGCAATGGGTTTGGACTGCAAAGCCGTGTGGACAATTAGCCGACACAAGGTCAGAGCTGTCTTCCCCCTGAGAGAGGCGATGCTGTTCTTCAGTTGTTCTGGAGGCCCTCGGACGTCGTCAGGGTCCTGAACTTATGCAATGGCTCATACGGTCTCGTGCGGAGAAACTTTCTCCGCCCTCTCTGATGAGACGGATAGATTCTGGACGTTCCCGCACCTTAGTGCAATCCTCTTCAGATGTGGTGAACCTGGTGGTTATCCTGGCTGTGAACGCCGTTATACGACGTCGTCTAAAAAGTGTGGACGGTATCTCCTGATGTGTCGGGGGAGCGCCTCTATGGGGTTTGCAATGACGTGACGCCCCTGTGGAGCGCGCGTTGCGCCGCTGAACGTCTGCTATCGAGTTCGCCGGTACTCAGGTTGCGATTGTAGAAGTGTCCGTGCAACTGGTCGGCCGCTGCTATCTCGGACTGCCAGGGTACTTCAGGTTGCTGTTCCGCCAGGCGTCTGGCCACTTCAAAATAACCACCATGTCCGTGGCACGGCCATCCGTTATTAGCTGCGAGCGCGATTATGGTATGTGCGACTGCTCCCCACAACAGTTCGGCGGCAATCATGTCATTGCCGCCGTTGTCGAATTCCTGGTCTGAGCGTTGAGCGAACTCCAGGCTGGTATCCAGCCGTTCTTTGGGTGTCATCGTAGCCTTCGGCCCAGCTGAACGGCCAGAGTAACAGCGGTCCTGGCAAACAGGAACGCCTCATCCTTCGTTCTGCCGGCCTCTTCATAGGCTCCGTTCCGTACGGCATCCGGTTGGCCCATTGCGGCCGCGAAGGCGCTGTTGAGGTCTTGGCCTTGCTGGGAGGCTGATTGCAACAGCTTGTATATGCTTTTACCCTCCTCCGGCAAGGAGCCGGTTGCCAGTGCGACCACGGTTCTGAGGTCGTCCTCTTGGTCTCGGTGGGGCCATCCCAACAGCGCGGCGGTGGCTGCAATTGAGCAGATTATCGCGCTGCACAGGCATTCCGTCGCTTGCTCGTCCTGGTTTTTCTCGAAATATTTTGAAGCCTTACGGAAGTATTTTTCGGCAGCTTCAGCTGCGGCTTCTTGAATGGCGTTGACCCATTGGTCGGAGATGGGAGTGGGGAATGTTTTCAATTCCTCTTCCCATCCCAGGTTGGCTATACGCCGTTGACGTTTCATGTCGGCGTTGGTTGCGATTGCTGCAGTCTGTGCAGCGTCGTTGACGTTCTCCAGCTCGTCCAGCAGATCCAGTATGGGAAAACGTCTGCTGTAGCGGGAGATCCTTTCTTCAAAGTTGGCTCTCAATTTCGCTTCGTCAGCTTCGGAGAAGCCTTCTGTGGTTTGACTGAGAACCCGTTGGGCTGCGAGCAGGATCACATCCTTGATTTCATTGCGTAGTTCCACTGGATGCCTCGCGGTCTGTTTCGGATGATTGGATTCGCTAATACTAATCAGCAGGGTTGTTGTTTGTCTACAAGAACAATGTCCGAAGGGGAGTGAAAAGGTCCTGCCACTCAGAGCTCAATTATGTTTGAATGTCCAGGGGCTTTTGTGTTGTGTGACTATTTTGCCCTTGCGTTGGTGTCAAGTTTTGCCCTATTCCTTCATTAGCGGAATTTTCTCAATATGTGAATGAGGTCCGAGTGCACCAAAAGGGAGCCTCTATGCTCTAACGAGACGCGGGGCGGGCGGTGGTGTCAACTACCAAGGATTGCGAGAGAAGTCCGGTACACATTAGCGGACTTTGGTCCAGCGTGAATCCGCAGCGGCATTGCCGAAACCCGTCTTGCCACTGTGGGCAACCGCCGTGACGCCTGCCTTTTTTCCGAAGAGTCGGGAAATTGGGCCAAACTCGCCCGATGGTCCGGCGCAATTCCTCTTGGAACTCTCTCGGAGGGAGAGGCAGATCCTCCGCCCTGGCAGCCATCCAGCGCATCAATGAGAGCCTGGACAATTCTGGCCAAGGTAATGCAACTGGCCATGGTTCTCAACTCCGACGACGTGGCTAGGACCACGTCCGCCAGCCCTGCCTCCACGAAACAGGTCCCCGAGGCCCAACCCTGCCCCTCCGGTGCTACCTGGTCGCTGCGCTGCCAACCGCCCCGGGTCTGAGCCGTCAGCCAGAAGATTGGAACCCTCCCTGGCTCTTCCATGTCAGGGACCAGTCCTACCTGGAACGGAACCGCAAGTCAGACCGGTTCTCCCGCTTCTTACGGCGCAGGCGACGCCAAATCAGCCAAAGCAGTAACAAGAGAAGCAGCAGCAGAAGCAAAAGGGCCCAGAAGAGGGGCGTCAGCGGGTCCAGGAGCGGGGGCTTATCTTTGCCGTACACCGGACCCAATGGCCCGGGAGTAGACTCTGGCGTGGGTTCAGGTGTAACCGTGCTGGTGGCGCCTGCAACCAGCGGCAATGCGGGTGTGCTGGTTGGCGCGGGCGTGGTTTGCCAGGTTAAACGGAGGGTCGGCCTGGGGAAAAGCCGAAGTTGGGGCGTCGCGGACTGCTCGTTGGTGTCGCCGTAGGCGTGTGCGTGGTTGTAGGTGTGGCAGTCGGCGAGGGCAGCGCCCTGGTTGGCGTTGCCGTTGGAGTAGGGGTGGGAGTTGGAGTGGGTGCGACTGCCGCCCCTCTTCCGGTTCCTTCGACCTCGTCCCTTTCGCTCGGTCTTGGCGTCGGCGTCCGCGGGAGGACCGGAGGGGGAGCCGGAGTCGGGGGAGGGGGTTGCCGTCGCCCCTGCTGTTGGTGTTGGCGTGGGCCGCATCGTTGGCGGGATCCCAGGGCCCGGGTTCGGTCCTGTGGTTGGTGCAGGGGCTGATGTGGCTGTGGGTGCGGTTGTGGGGTCCGGAACCCGCGTGGGCGCTGGCACGGTCGTGGGTTGGGGCAGGCTTGTGGCCGTGGGCGAAGGCCTGGCTGTAGCTGTAGGCGCGTGGGTGGGCAACACCCGGGTGGGCGTGGCCGTGGCCGTTGCTGTGGCCGTTGCTGTGGCCGTCGCCCTGCGCCGGGGCGAGACGCCGCCAACGGTGGTCAGAGTCACGGTGCTGGTATCCTGCTGCGGGCAGTGACCAACGGAGGATACCCCCGACACCCTCAGCCTGGTTCCGGCGGCACTGTTGCCCGCAAGTATTATGGCCAGGCCGTTGCTATGAGTTTTGCCTGGCTTGATGGTAAGCCGGGTGTCTGCTACTGAATAAAGCCCGGACGAGGGCGGCGGCTCCAGAGTGAGTAGTATCGTCGTCGTCGCCAGGGTTGGAACCGATATGGAAGCGGAGACGGTGGCCGAATCCTGTTCGCTTGAAAGGATGGAGTCCGGGTCAAGGGAAAGCGTTACCCGCGGGCCGGGGCAGATGTTGACGCCCGGAGCCGGCAGGATGGGGTCGGCCTGGCCGGTATTCAAGAGATTCCCGTTCTCTTGCGCGACCTGGTGGCCTGCCTTTGCGGGTTGTCCGTCCGCACCCCAGCAGGCAGCGTAGCCCTCGGGAGTAACCGCGCACGTATGATAGCGGGAAGCGGAAACCTGGACGAAGGTTGCGTATCTGTATTTTTCCGGGATTGCTACCTGCCCGTAGTCTGCGGTTGTACCGGCGACGTTGCCCCAGCAATAGACGCGCCCGATGGAGCTTAAACCGCAACTGTGGGAAAACATCACCGATATGTCGGTGAAGACCACGTCTGAAAGGTACTCTGGGACCGTGGACTGCCCGTATGCGTTCCAGCCCCAGCACTTGATGGTTCCCTCTGCTTGTTCGTTCTGGCCATCGAGAATCCCGCAGTTGTGGAAGAAACCTGCGCCTATCCTTGCGAAGGTGCCAGTTGGCGCTATTGCCTGGCCTGCGTTCTGATTTGCGGGCGGGCTTCCCCAGCATTTAACTGTGCCGGCAATCTGGTCATTCTGTCCGTCGAGCACCCCGCAGGTGTGGAGGACTCCGGGAGCCACCTGGCGGAAAGTGGTGGACTCAAGCTCCTGAGGCACGACGGACGGCCCCTGACCACGAAATCCCCAGCACCTGGCTGTGCCCTCAGGTTGCCCCGACTTCGCGTCCAGGATGCCGCAGAAGTGCACGTATTTGCCATCAATTCTTTTGAAGGTAACGCCGTCTGGCGGCGTGGCCTCCTGGAAGTTGTTGTTGCCCACACACTTAACCGTGCCGTCGTCCCTGAGTATGCAAGCCACGTCCGCAGCGGAGACGACTTGGGCCACGCCGGAGGGTATGGGCTTGAACGACGACCTCAGCCGCCCAAAACATACGGCGCCTCCGGCCCGGGTCGCGGCGCAAGTGCTGTAAACGCCCGAAGACAGCCCATGAGGGTCGGTCTTGAGTCTTGGCAGCGGGTCCCTTTCGGCAAAGGGCACGTGCTGAAAGGTGTCCGTGATGGCATGAGGAAGGACGCCGATGTCGGGTTCAAACAGGCGGGCCTCGTCAACCAGGCCCCAGCACTTTATCGCGCCTTCAACCTGCCCTCCTCTACCGTCAAGAAGCCCACAGCTATGGTATTCCTCCGCCGATATTAGGGAGAACGTGGCCGAACTTAAAGCGGCGGGTATCACCTGGGGCTTCTGGAAATTTGCGCCCCGGCCCCAGCAGACCCCCGTCCCGTCCGTGCGCACGGCGCAGGCGTGGTCCCAGCCGACGCTTACCGAACTGAAGGCGCCGGTGGTGGGCGCTTACGTGGCGATTGTGTCCTGGGGAGATGAGGCTGTGGTCCAGCAAGCAAGCTTTCCTGCATCCGGCGCGTCTCTGAGGACCGCGCACGCGGATGCGTTGCCGTTGGTGCTGATGTCCCTGAGCGGCGTATCTACCAGAGCCCCCGGAATGCCATAGGTGGCATCGGGGTCCAGGACGGTGGCGCCTCTGCCGAAACAGCGAGCCTTGCCGTCATCGTCCCCGCCTTCGATCAGGCCGCAGGTGGTGTTGCCCTCGGCAGATAGTTTCCCGAAGGTCAGCGCCTGAAGTTCGGTCGGCACCCGGGGGTCGGTTTCCGTCGCTGGCCAGCACTTGACCAAGCCCGGGGTTTGTCCGTTCCTGCTGTCGAGCAGGCCGCAGACGTGGTCTCCGCCCGCGCTTATGGTCGAGAACGTGTAGGGCTCACCGGCGCGGTCTCCGTCCGGAACCTTTGGCGGCGGAGCGGGTCCCGCTATCTGCCTATTAACCACCCGGTAGCCGTAACACTTGACGGCGCCGTTATCCCGCAACCCGCAGGCGAAATTGCCAGCGACGGCTACCTGGACATGTCCGCCCTCGTCGCTGCGGATGGGGCCGAGGAAAGTATCACCAAAGCACCGCATGAAACCCGCCTTGCTGGCGCCGCAGGTCAGGAAGGGCCCAGCGTCCATGTGGGCGAAAGTTTTGTCAGCCTCGCTTACGGGCGCGGTCTGTGCCCGTGCGTGCTGGTATTCAAGCACGGCTACGGCCGAGAGCGACAATGCCAGGACAAGGAGAGGGAGGGCTATTCGGGCCATTTCAGTTGTGCAGGGTTGTCAGGATGAACACTTCGCAAGCGGCAAAAGAGCCGCCAAATCTCACTACTCCGGCGCCGTGAATCTGGCAGTGGCCTTCTGGTCAATTTCTGCCTTATTTACGCCCCGTGCCACGACGCTATGAATCTCCCCGGGCTTGGGAACGTACAAATAGAGAAAGCAGGCGCGGGGATCCTGCCAGGCGCATTCGACCTTATGCCTCCAGATTCTGTCCTTCTTTAGCCGGTTGTTGTTGTGAGTAGGGGATCCCGCCCTTGTCCGGATTTTCCCATGCCACGCCCACCGTGCCGGTGCCGTCCTCCTCCATTTGCTCCTTGAAAAGCCTGAGGTTCTCGGCCTGAGCCATCTTCGCTCCCAGTCCGGCCCGACCCGGATGAACCGGTCCACGTAATCCTTCAGGTCTGCGGAGCAGGCTATCCGGTTGAGCAGAGTTTAATTGGATACCCTGAATACCGGGCAATCCCTTCAGCCGTAAGCGAGTTCCCCATCCCCACCGGTGCGAGTCTCCCAAACGCCCCTTTCTGGCCTCCCTTGATCTCAGGAGCTTCCTGGCCGAAGAAGGCCAGGAGAGGACCCCGGGACTGGGGATCCCAGGGCAAGGAGGCCTGCGTTCCAGAGCATCCCGTCTTGTCTATCTAGCTCCGCTGGCTCCAGAACCAGGTTGCTGCCCAGGCTACGCCGGAAGCTACTATCGTGATGAGCATCGGCACCACGAAGAAGTCCTCATCAAGGGCTCCCCAGGGAACCCGTACGGTTATCAGCCCCGATGACCACCACATGGATATGAAGCAGAACCCAACCACCGCGGCCATTGCTCCCAGGAGCAGGCCCGTGGCCAGGCCAGCGTCCTCCATCCTGCGACCGGCAAGGCCTCCCACCAGGGTGGGAAGGGCCAGGGGCAAGACCAAATAAAGGAACAACCCGATTGCGAGTTCCTCAGGGGTGAAGGCGACACCACTCATGTTTCGACTCCAACGATTCGATTAGTTGGCAGGAGGAGGCAAGAGCCAAAGGGCTATTGGCGAGACAACTGCGCAGGTTCAAGTTGCTGGCGTCGGCCCTTCGGCAATTGCGTACCTCTCCGCAGGGCTCTGCTGTAGAACACAGGATGTAGGGCTTTGCACAACGAATCCTTTTTAATTCTGATCTATTGTGCAGAGTTTGTTCTAATTCGTCCCAATTCCCATTCATTGTACAAAGTCCCTGCTCTCATTCTTCCTCTTTCATGTGCCAGTGTTTGCCCAGGGTGAGGCGGGTCGCCTTTTACGGCATATCCTGCTGCTGGTTCGGGTGGCTGGTGCGGTTGTAGCAGCTGGCAGGCTGTGTCTCCTGCTGGCTGAATGGGGGGCCCTTTACTGCAGGGACCCTGGGGGTTGTAGCGGTCAGATTTGCGGGTCCTGCTGGGCGCCGTTCTGCTCGTCGTCCAGCCAGCCATAGCGCTGGGCCAGGCGCAGCCAAAGGCGGCGGGTATTGGCGGCGTCACGGGTCACCTCTACCAGCAGGTTGGCGATTGTTTCCTGGACGGCTTCCAGGCGGTCCTGCTTGGCTTCCAGGCGGTCCTGGTTGGTCAGGACTCTCTCCAGCAGTTGGTCCTGGTGCTCGAGGATGGCGTCCAGGCGGGCTATGGTTTGGTCGTGCCGCTGGGCGGAAGCCTCGAGGGAGGTTACTCTATCTTCCAGTGGTTGCTGCATGGGCTCTTATCCTTGTGGGGGTTTACCGGGACGTCTGCCCGGTCAGTGTAGCAGGGTTCAGGGGTTGGCGGGAAGTCTGGTTTCGTCCGCTTTAGCGGCGGCTTTGGGCAATGAATTTTTGGGTTCCGATTCGTTGTGCAGAATCTGGTTTAATTGCCTTGCGTTCCGATTCATTGTGCAAAGCCAGGATGTTGCCCTGATTTATCTGCGCCGAGATGCGCTGTTTGTGCTGATGGCGAGGGACCGCTCGTCATCGCCCTCCGGTTATTGCCCCACCACCCGAAAGCATGACTGTTTTCGGATGGGGGGGTGGCCCTACTTTATTCGCTTTGGGCAGAGAAAAGGCGCAGGTCACTCGTGGGTGTATTTAACCGACCGCCACCTTCCATAGCAGTTGCAATCGTCGCTGTAGGCAGCGACCCTGAAGCGGTAATCGCCGGCCACCAGCCCTTCCACCGTGTGCTCGGTGGCGGTGATTTCTTCGGTGAGCTCAACCTGAGTCTTCTCGCCGTTGTCCGCCACACGGATTACCTTGACCGCGTAGTCGGTGGCCGCGTAATGCTTGCCGTTCTTGGTGCTTGGCGCGTTCCAGGTAAGGAGGGCGGAATCGCCGGTTTGGCCCTCGCCTTCGCCCTGGGCCGGCTCAGCGCGCAGTCTCCTAACCCGCTTGGGCGCGTGCTTCTCTTCCGGCTCGGCAGCGTCGCCCTGGTCTGCCGCCGTCGTGGTAAAGGTTGCGGTTGCGGGTTCCGCCGAATAGTCGTCGCAGGAGGCCGAGTAGGTGTAGATCTCAACCTCGTATGCGGTGGACGGGTCCAGGCCGGTAGCCTTCCACGGGGAGAGGACCTCGCTGCCCCAGGTGCGGTCGCCGTCAGAAACCCTTTCCACCCAAACTTCGTAGTCGGTGGGGGAGCAGGTGTTGCCCTCACCAACGCTCTCAGGGGCGTCCCACGAGATCGTGGCCTCGGTGTCGCCGCTGGACACCGATATATTCTCGGGAGCGCCTGGCTTGTCCTGGCTCTGGGCATAGGCAATAGAGGTCAAGGCGAGAGTGCAGAAGAGGGCCAATATAACCGGCGCCAAATAGAGGGTTCGGTTGCTGTACAACGGGTTCATGCTTGTCGCGTCCTTATGTCCGGGGGAAAAGCTCATCGAATCGAAACTCCTTCGTAAGTGGTATAGCTGCGGCAGCGCCGCCGGCGCCGTGGAATAAAGGTTCCACATCCGCCAGGTAGACAGTATAGGGAATTGTGAATAAATAGGGGGTAAAGGCTGTGGACGGTATGCTAAATACTGGCTAAACTACAGCCGCATTTGGCAAATTGGTTCCAGTGATGACCCTTCTTGGGGGGCTTTCCAAGGCTTCCGGGAGGTGCAAAGTCGCAGAATCTTTGCCGGCCGGCCCGGGAATCGAAGCGGCGGGACATCTCCTTGCAGTTCGTTGCGTAGGGGGGGCAGGCTCGTGCCAGGCTACGAGCACCTGCGGCTCGGCTGCCGCGACTCGTTGCGGCGCCGTCCCCGGCCGGAGGCATACCCGCCGCAGACCCGGCCATTCATCCCAGGCATCCTCCTGGCTGTTTCGTCTCTACAACCCGCCCGGTATCGGCTCCGTCTGCCTGGTGAACGGAATGGCGTAGGGTCCCCCGTTGGAGCATGTCTCAGAGCCCCACAGCACGGCTTGGACGGTCACCCGCTCCTCTCCACCCGCGCCCAGGATGTTGATCGCGCGGCTGGGAGTCAGGCCACTTGTGGTGCTTTCGTCCGGCTCCCGCACATACCACTTCGGTTCGGAGTAATCCTGCGCATTGTCTCTCACGTACTTAATCACGCCCTCCCGGCTGGCCCCATCTGCCAAACTGTCGTGCCTGGGATCCGACTCGCCCGGGGGTGTAGGAGCGTTGGAATGAAACCCGCCAGCGATCCACACGAAGGGGGCGGAAGCGGTGATCTCTGCCTCGTCCATATCAGCCCGGGCGAAGCCATATTCACCCTGCACCAGGTTGCGGTAGAGCCAGACGCTCCCGGCCTGGGTCCGTTTAGGGTGCCACGTTATGGTAATCTCCTCGTCGTTCACTTCTTGCGTGATGTCGCAGAGGCTGGTGGTCAGTTTCAGGTTCACCGTGTCGCCGGGGGACCAACTGAGACCGGTGTTTAACCACACTGCCGCACTGTAAACGGTGGCCGAGGCGTGTGCCCTGACTTTAGCGTCGGACAAGGGGTACGCCTGGCCGTCCACGTGCAACGTCAGCGTTTTAAGGTCTAACTCCTCAATAGGCTCGTAAAAGGTGAGGCGAAGATTGCCGTACAGGACGCGGACTCCTACAATGTCGTCTTCCTTGCCCATATACTTGAACGAGTTGCTGGTGAGCAATTGGCCCGGAACGCAATGCAGCTCCTCCTGGGACAAATAGCTGTCGCAACCGTCGCCGTGCTCTCCCGGGAGGTCGGCCACCGTCAGCGTGGCGGACCAGACTTCAACGTCCGTCATCTGCCCGGAGGCAGGCTGTGGGCCGGGCGCAAAAAATACCGTGAGTGCAACCAGCCCGGCGGCCAGCAGCAGGACCAGGGAGACGAGGCGCAGCGGCAAGGCCCGCATCACCCGGGTCCTACCGCGGCCTGCAGAGGTTGCCAGTCGAAGGGCGGTGCGGGGCTGGTATTTCATCATTCCTCCTTAACGTGCGGTAGTTTTTCCAGCGCCGTAGAGCGCACGCTCCCGGAAGTTCCTACTCGTCGCGGCTCCAGCCCGAGCCGAACACGTAGCCGTCGTAGCCCGCCACATATACCCGCAGGGTTTCCGATTCCACCCACTCTCCGGTTTCGGTGGCATGGCTGGCATCGAAGTGGGTAGCTCCGAACAGGTCCCCCGTCTCCCCGCCGATCAACGAGAGGTCCGAGTGTCCCGCGATCCTCCCGTCCGGACCGCCGATGAAGGCGAACCAGTGCCCGTCCACCGTTTCGGCGCTGTTGTAGTAGCCCACGGCCGCCTCCAGCCCGGCCAGGACGCTGCCCGGACTGGCGAAGTAGGCCATGGTCCCGTCCAGCCCCAGTTCCCGGTACTTGTCCACGGCGGCCGACACCAGCACCTGCGTGAAGGCGTCGGCATCGATGTACCAGCCCGAGGCGAACAGCAGCCCGTCGTGGCGCTTCACCCACACGTTCTTGAGCTCCACGTCATCGAAGCCGGACCCTATGCCCCCGCTCTCCGGATTGCGGTACACGTAGGACACCCACTTGCCCTCCTCCGTGGCCGAGAGCATATCGGGCCCGAACTCATAGCCGTTGGCATCGGTGCCCACCCAGCCCTTCACGTCCAGGCCCAGGCGCTCGGGTTCAGGGTGTGCGATAACCAGGTCGTTCTCGTCGATGATGAAGACGTACCACTGGCCGTCGATGCTCTGGGCGCTGTTGTAGTGGGCCAGGGTCGCGTCGAGGCCCCGGGTCTGGTAGCGGGCCAAGGCGCTGTCCACGAAGAACCTGGTGTAGTCGGCGGGGGCGGTCCGGCTGGGGACGGCGGCGATGGCTGTGTTGACCATATCATCAACCTCGTCGGCGGTGAGTCCGGGCCGGGGCTCGGGGATGGCGGCGATAGCCGCTGTGACGATCTCCTCGACCTCGGCCCGGGTCAGGGCCGGCTCGGAGGCGGGCCTGGCCGCCACATCGTTGTGGACGGGACCGTCCACCCGGACTTCCTCCGGCAGGTCAGAAACAGCGGCGGGAGCCGGCGCTGCGGCCAGTTCCTCCCGCACTATCTCCTGCACCTGGGCTTGGGTCAGTCCGGGGTCACTGCCGGCGCAGCCGGCGAGCAGGACGGTGAGGAGGAGCAGCCCTGATAGTGGAGCTATGCGTGGCATCATGCCCATTCCCTACAGCCCGCCGATGTCTTCGCGCGGCGTGGTGTGTTCGCCCTTGGTCCGCACCCACTTGCTGGATTTCTCTTCGCGCTCGCTCATGTTGTTGCGGTGCCCGACCATCGAGCGAATGAACACGCCCGTCGCGACGTCGTTCTTGAGGCCCGTGATCGTGTAGCTGGTCAAGCCGGGGTCCACCGAGAGTCCGTCGCTCTTGCCCACGGCCCTGGGGTCACGGGGGTTGTTCCACACGCCAGGCTCCTGGCTCCAGCGCAGAACGTGCCAGATCTCCGAGTCCTCGACCCCGTCGCGGGAGGAGACGTTCCAGGTCACCGTCAGCGTGCCGTTCCCCGGCACGACCTGGATGTTCCACGGCTCCGGCCCGTCCGTCGGCTCGTCGTTGTCAACGGTGTTCACCCAGGCGGTTACCTTTCCCGCCTCCGGGATCGAATACCCGGTGTCGTCGCTGGTCGCGGAGTGGGTGATCACAGACTTGCCCGCTTTCACGCCAGCCACCGTGAAGGACTGCGCCGTGTCCCAGTTCGACGGCGTGAATGTCCGCGAGGCCGGTGACACCGTTGCATACGCCGGGGTGCCTGATACCGGAGTGACCGTCACCGGCGCGTCCGGCGGGGAATCCAAAACGACCGTGTAGGTCGCCGACGAACCCTCAGGCACCGATACCGACTTCCGGTTCAGCGTCACCCCCGGCGGTCTGGTATCGACGTGGAAAGTTATCTGGTCAACATTCTTTTGCATATCCAGAGCGCCGAAGCAGAAAGTATTGTTGACCCTGTCCGGGAAGGCTATTTCAACCTGCTTGTTGCTGACCAGCCGCTTGCTGGTCGCCCCGTCGCCGGCGTCGATCCAGAAAAGGGATGTCCAGCCGTTTTCGTTCGGGCTGGCCGCAGCGCAGCCTTTTTTGATGTACCGGTATTGGAAAATCCGGGACTCGTCGGTTGCGGTTAGAGTCAGGGTGTTGCCGCTCATGTCCCCGGCCAGGGTGGGGGTCGCGTCATCCATGTAATAGCTGAACGCACGGAGTTCGCTCAGGCCTGCGCTGTCCCCCTCGTGGTGGAATCTGAGTCCGACGCACAGATGTTTACCGGTTGCCTGTTCAGCGGTGTGGTTGCTTAATGTCACCCAGCCGCCTTGCAGCGGTAGGGATTCCTCCCGAGGGGGGCTTGGGGCTGTCCGCACTGCTTGGGTAAACCACGGACGACCGCCATGGATTCTGCCGTCAGCAACAACGCCGGTGGGCCAATTGGTGACCTTGCATTCACTGGCTCGGTCCATGAAGGTGTAGACCAGGTATGTCTGCTTGTTGTTTCCACCGGCATCGCGCAAGTGCAGCGCAAGCTTGGTGTTCGTCGTCCCACTGGCGGCGAAAGCCCCAACCTGGACGTGGTGCGGCTGGCCCACGTAATCCAAAGCCCTGAGGTCTCCGGCGCTGTACCGGCCTATTTTGGTCCTCCGTAAATCAACCCTGAGCGGATCATCCACAATAACGATGTTTGTTTGCTTGGCGGGTGTGTTGGGGTTATAGGGCGGCAAAGCGTTATTGTAAGACTGGGCCTGGGCGGGCTGCGCGCCGGGCGCAACGAAGGCCGCCAGCACAACCAACGCAACCAGGGCTGCGGCCAGCAGAAGGAACGGGGAGAGGCGGAGGAAGGAGGCGGACCGCATCATTGGGGGCCTCCCGCGACGTTCAGATGCTGAGGGCCGGCCTGCGGGACTAGAACATTTATTCGGGAGGGGGCGGGTAACCGGCATGGCCGCCCTCAGCACGCGGCCCGCTTTCCTGCTCTTGCTGCTTGCGTCGAACATGGCGTACTCATCTCCTGTCAACGACGCACCGCCTTCCTGTCCGGTCCCGTGGGATAAGGGCGGTGGCGGCGCGGTTGCTGCTTTGGTTTGGCCGGCATTGCCAGCCGGCATCGGGTCCGGCGGGAGCTATAAATACCCAACAGATATTATAGCGATGCGTGTATAAATTAGGGGTAAAGGCCATTCTCAGGTTAGTATAGTATCGGTAAACTTACGCTCAAATGGAGGGACTCGACCCAATCAGGCCCGTTTCAGCCCGATTAAAGGCTGATTTTCCAGGGCCTTCAGGGAGGCGAAATGTTGGAAAACAACGGCCCGCCGGGTCTGGGAACGGAACCGGCAGGAGCTTGTCGCTCCCGGCTCAGCGGGGCCAAGCCTGCGCAGCAACGAGAGCGTGGGCGTGGACCTGTACACGGCCCTGCAGGCCGTCCTGACTATCGGCCAGGCCCAGGGCGAAGCGACCCTTGCCGGACGAGCGGTTCCCCGGCGGCGGTTCCCCGGCGGAGGAATGACTGACCCACAGGGAAAGCCCCTGCCTCATCGGCCGGTGCCTGGCAACTTCTCCGTTCGGGCGCAGTGGGGAAAACGGCCGATTACACCGCCACCGCCAACCTGATGTGAAAGGTTCTTGATCTTATCCAGTTTGGTGGGCCGAGGCGGAGTTCGCCTGCACCATCGGCTACGACCGCCGGGGCCGGCAGTCGGTCAACCACATCGTTGACGAGCGGGGCTACGGCGTGATGCTCAGTAAGTCAGAGACAGAGCCGGGAATAATACATCTGCCGGTGAGCCTGGCCATGGAAATGCAGGGAGGGAGCCGTGTCTGCTCCCACTCCCGGCCCAGCCCATCCGGGTATGCCGTCCCTCCTGGTCCTGCCCGCAACATGGGAGAATCATTCCATGGGGTGCATTCGGGCATGGCAGACCGGCCGCTGCGGTCATTGAAGGCCCCCGAACAGGCGGGTTCGCCGCAGTGGAACAGCCGGGTTCGCCGCAGTCATCAACGGCGGAGTTCCCACCGTTGCCCGGGCCAACCTACCTGGCAAGCTGCCTGGAAAACTGAATCACCTCAGCCACCGCGCTCTCCAGCAAGTCCCGCACCGCCGGGTTGGTGATGTTTCCCTCGCTGTCCATGAAGGTCTCGACCTGGGGAAGCAGCGCCCGGGGCTGGTGCAGCACCAACCCTCCCTCGGATTCCAGGCTGTAGGAGGCGTGGACGTGCATCCTGGCACACCCCGACCGGCCCGGGCTGGTTCCCATCAGGTAGAACACCCGCCCCCCGATGGAGTTCCCGCCCCGGGACAGCCACTCGATGGCGTTCTTCAGCGCCGCGCTCATGGACCCGTTGTGCTCCGGGCAGGCGATGATCACCGCCTCCCCCCCCTCCCGCAGCCTCGCCACCTGGGACGGCGTTCCGCTCCCTTCGTCATCCGGGTTGAACATGGGGACACCCTTCAGGTCGAAGATGTCGGTCTCCGCCCCCTTGCCGTCGGCGATTTCCAGGGTGTTCACCAGCAGCTTGCGGTTCCAGGACTCCTGCCGGAGACTGCCGCATATTCCCAGTATTTTCATCCGGCCTCCGCCCGGCCCTTACGGGCCCAAGTAATTCCAACCGTCATTCGATCCTCCCATGCTGGCTGTTTCGGCTTTCGTGCCCTGTTGGCAGTTCTGCTGGCGGCGTCACCGGACCGGCATGGGGTAACACCATGTGTCATGTTCAAGCCCCTTCAGTTTCAGCGCAGTCGCTTCCAGCTTTTTCGGCCTTGTCCCGGCAGACCTCCTATCTAACCGGTGAACGGGTGGCCCAGCCCATGGCCGGCGGCCAGCTTCAGGAGCGCCATCATGTGCTGCGCGTTGCGTTTTCCCAGTCCCTGCTCCCAGCGCCACACGGTGCGGAAGCAGGCCGCCGAGGCAGCGGGCGATCTCCGCCCACGGCAGGGCCGACCCCTCCCTGAACCGCACCAGGCGCTGTGGGATGTCCCCGGGTCAGACCTGGTGTCCCTGACGTGGTTGGTGCGCTGTCGCGGGATCGGCGACACCTCCCTTGAAGCCAGGCGGGGCAGGCCCGGTTCTTGTTGCCTCTGGCCTGGCGTCGTTCCCCACGCTGGCGGCCAGTCCCTTTGCAGGCCGCGCCGGGGCTATTGCCCCGACTGGCCGTCCTGCTGCTGCCCGTTCTCCGGTTCCCCCTTGCCCGCCTGGTTCTCTGACCGCACCCGTCCCGGTTAGCCGGCCTCGATCTCCGCCAGCGCCTCGGCCACCGGGTTCCAGCGGGATGCCATGTGCTTCCCAGCCATCTCCCGGGCCTCTGCCGCCGTCATCGGCGTCAGCGACGCGTCGGCCACCGTCTCCCCGAAGGCCAGCAGCGCCCGGTCCCAGCGATCGGTGTGGCTCTTGTTATTCACTCCGTTGGGGTCGTTGCGCCATTCGTACACCTGCGCAATGAGCGCCGCGTACTTCCTGACCACCACAACCTCGAAGGCGTCGCTGACCGCGTTGCCGTCGGCGTCCCGGGCCGTGACCGTGATTGTTGCCGTGCCCTCTGATACACCTGATACCGTGAGCGCGGATTGGTCGGAGGCCACGGTCACGGTGGCCTTGCCCTCGTCCGACGAACTGGCGGTGACCGTCAGGCTGTCGCCGTCGGGGTAGCTGAACACGCCGGACATGGAAACCTCGTGGGTCGCGTCAATATCCAGCTCGCTCACGTCGGCGATGGGCGCGGCTACCACCGGCGCGGCCTTCACCGTTACCGTGAAGAGTTCCCATACCGCGCCGCCGTTGCCGTCGGCGGCCTTCACCCCGATGATCGCCGTTCCCCGCGCCTGGGCCGAAACCGTCAGCGTCGAGTAATCGGCCGCCACCGACACGGCGGCTACGGCTGTATCCGAGGACTCGGCGGTGATGGTCAGGGCGTCCCCGTCAGCATCGGAGAATACGCCGGACAGGGAGACCTGCCTGGTCCCGCTCTCGCTGACGATGGTGGCGTCGGCGATGGCGGCGGAGACGGTGGGCGGGTTATTCACCTGTTGCTGCTGCGCGGCGGGGGGGTCCACCGTTACGTCGAAGGCGTCCTGCACCATGTTGCCGTCGGCGTCCCGGGCCGTGACCGTGATGGTGGCCGTGCCCTCGGCGTTGGCGGTCACCGTGACGGCGGTGATCGCCGCTGTTGCGCCGTCGATGGCGGCCGATACCGCCGCTATTGAGGTGTCGGAGGATGACGCCTGGATTGCGGTCACCACGTCCCCGTCGGCGTCGCTGAACACCCCGGACATCGAGATGGTGCGGCTGTCCCCGGCCTCCAGCCCGCTGATGTCGGCGATGGCCGAGGCCACCGTGGGCGCGGCCTTCACCGTTACCGTGAAGAGCTCCCATACCTGGCCGCCGTTGCCGTCGGCGGCCTTCACCCCGATGATCGCCGTGCCTCTGCTCCTGGCCGTCACCGTGAGCGTGGAGTAGTCGGCCGCGACCGACACGGTGGCCACGGCTGTATCCGAGGATGCGGCCGTGATGGTCAGGGCGTCCCCGTCGGCATCGGCGAATACGCCGGACAGGGATGCCTTATGCGTCCCGCTCTCGCTGACGATGGTGGCGTCGGCGATGCCGCCGGACACCGTGGGAGGGTTGTTCACCTGCTGCTCTCCGCCGGGGCGGGGCGTGGTGTGCTCGCCCTTGGTCCGCACCCACTTGCTGGACGCCGAGTCATGCTCGCTCATGTTGTTGCGGTGCCCGACCATCGAGCGAACGAACACGCCCGTGGCGACACCGTTCCTGAGGCCCGTGATGGTGTAGCCGGTCAAGCCGGGGTCCACCGACAGCCCGTCGTTCTTGCCCACGGCCCTGGGGTCGCGCGGGTTGTTCCACACGCCGGGCTCCTGGCTCCAGCGCAGAACGTGCCAGATTTCAGAGTCCTCGACCCCGTCGCGGGAGGAGACGTTCCAGGTCACCGTCAGCGTGCCGTCCCCCGGCGCCACCCGGATGTCCCACGGCTCCGGCCCCTCCGGCGGCGCCGGTGGCTCGTCGTTGTCCACGATGGTCACCACGGCGGTGTCCGTGCCCTCCGGGTCCACCGCCCAGGCCGGTTCGCCCACGTGGGCCACGCGCACCGTGAAAGGTTCCGCTGCCTCCACCTCCTCGTCATCCACGGTGGGGATGATGATCCGGGCGCGCTGTTGGCCCTCGGGCACCGTCAGCGTCGCGGTGAACTGCCCCACGTCCTCGGCGGTCGCCCCGCCGTCCGGGTAGTCGGCGGCCACCGTGAAGGAAACGCCCCCGGCGCCGGCCGGGCTGCCCAGGCTCAGCGACAGCGCGGCCTCCTCTCCCTCCGCGACCCGCGCCTCCGGCGTCAGCGTGTAGGTGCGCGGCGGCGGGTCGATGGCCACGACGTGGGTGGCCACCTGGGAGCCGTTGGTGACCCGGAGGTAGACGTAGGTCCACTTGGAGGCGGGGTTCAGCGCGATGGCCGGGGTGTAACCGCCGTTGCCAAAGGCCGCGAAGCTGCCGGTGACGCCATAGACGTTCCCGATGGCCCACGCCAGCGTGCTGTCCGGATGCGCCCTCACCCGCAGCATGATGTGGGTCGTCGTCACCATCCCCTGCTCCGGGTCGGCGCTGCCGAACGTGCCGGGGATGTACGCCCGCAGCTCCACGCGCCTCTCGAACGTCCCAGGGATCGTGGAGGGGTTGGGACTCGCGAGCCTCAAGTTGTTGAAGTTGTCCACCGGCTCGCCGTCGCGCATCTCGTCGTAGTGAACGCGCACGGGGTGCAGGTCCGTGTGGGGCGCGGGTGTGGGTGGGGCGGGCACGTTCTTGCCCACCAGGCTCACCGAGACCGTGTCGCCGTCCGACCAGTCCAGGCCCGTGCCGTACCAGATCAGCAGCACTGAGTCCTCATTGCGCGCGATGCCGTAGTTCTTACTGGCGTCCTTGAACTGGAACTGCCTGCCGCCCACGTCCAGCCGCGCCTGGTCCGGGTGCAGCGGGGGCTCCCGGTCCAGCCGAAACAGGAGGGTGCCGTTCCTGACCGTCACCGCCAGGACGTTGTACGGCCACGCGCCGTAGGTGAAGGAGTTGGGCGAGAGCCGGGCGGAGCACTGCTCCTGCCCGATGCAGCCGTCTCCACTGAGCGGGCCCAGGTCCCTCACCTTGAGCGTGGCCGCCCAGTGGGTGATGGAGACCGGCTTCCCCTTCACGGCTATCTGGACAGACCCATTATTAGTAGTGGTGGTCCATGCTGGCGCCCATGGCGGCGTGTTCTGGCTGATAGTAGAGCGTTGGTCCGCGATGCTCCATCCGTCGGCCGCTCCCGCGTCTTCGGCTGTGCTTCGCGTAATGTCCATTTGAAGAGTATTCGAGGAGAGGCTGCCGGTGGTGTAGATGACGAAGTGATAGGTCGTGTTCGCCGCCAGCGTGACGGTGATCCCATAGGAGGGCGCGAAGGCCACCGTATGGGTCCCGGTGGTTCCGGTCGGAATGTTCCGCGCCGACATATAGGCGACCCTGCTGCCCGGCGTCCCGTCGCTGTCGCTCCACACCTCCGCCCTGACCGTGGCGGCGTCCTCGGACGTGAGAGCATTGTTAATGAAAACGCGCGCCTCAATGCTCGTCAACGCGTAGCCGTCGACGTAGGGACCCGTGGTGAATCCCTGGCCATGAACCCAGTTGTCGAAATCAATAGAACCGTTCGTCTGCTGCCCCATGTTGCTGACCAGCGTGCCTTCCGTGCCGGTGGCGTCGGCGGGCGGCGCGCCGGACGGCTCCGCCATCGCCCGCATCACGGTCACCGTGTAGGTGTTTGTGTTGCTGCCGTTCTCGGCGGTGACCTTCACGGTGATGGCGTTCGCGCCGAACGAGAGCGCAATGGCGCCGCTCGGCTGGCCGCTCCTCACCGCCGCCAGGCTGGACCCCTTGCCCACCTCCACCCTGGCGTTGGAGTCGCTCGCCGTCGGGGTGATCTTCACGTACGTGATCGAGTTCCCCACCGACGCCGCGTAGGCCGTGGTCGCCGCCGCGAACGCGGGGCTCAGCGTCAGCTCGCTGAACGTCCCAGAGGCGCTCTCCCCCTGTGTCGCCGTCAGGCCGGACAGGGCGGTGTCGGTGGACGGCTGCCCCCGCGTCACCGTCACCGTGTAGGTCTTTGTGAAGTCGCGGTCCTGGGCGGTGACCTTCACGGTAATCGCGTTCGCGCCCACCGTGAGCGCGATGGCGCCGGTCGGCTGACCGCTCGGCACCGCCGTCAGGCTCGACCCCTGGAGGCCCACCTCCACCGTTGCCTGGTGATGGTTCGTCTGCGGGATGAGCTTCACGTGCGTCACCGCGTAAGGCGCCGACGCCGTGTAGGCGTAGGTCGCCGCCGCGAACGAGGGGCTCAGCGACAGCCCGCTGAACGTCCCCGAGGCGCTCGCGCTGCGCGTCGCCGTCAGGTCGACCAGGGCGGCGTCGGTGGACGGGGCCGTCGCCTGATGCGCCGCGGACCGCAGGGTCAGCCTTACCGTCCGGCCATCGGTCCAGTCCGTGTCCGGGTTGTACGACCAATAGATGACGCCTGCATCTACCGTGGCGGCGTTGATTCTAAGGGGGATGCCGTCCACATTCAGCGTCAAAGAAGTAAGGGCGTTCTTGGTCGCCTGACCCGTAACGTTGTCGATGTTCAAATAAAATCGATCATTATCAGATTGCCATTTCACTGCTGCTACGGTGTAGATGGCCCCGTGCCTGAATTGATCCTCCGTGAGGACGGTTGAGGTTGAGCAGTTGTCCTGATTTGCGTCACTGTTATCGCAGCCGAAATAAACGCCGTTCTGATCCGCCGTCAGCGTGGCCTCCCACAGAGCGCCGGGGGTGCCGGTTCCGAACACCCAGGCGCTGTTGCCGACGGAGTTCTTCGCGCGCACCCGCACCCGGTAGTCGGTGCCGTTGGTCAGGGATGAAATGGTCTGCGAGGCCGTAATGCCGCTGCGGGTGACCGCCACCCAGGCGGTGGCGGGGTTGCTGCCGGAGGCCGCCGCGTTGTTGCCCACGGCGCCCGCGGCCGCCGATGTGTAGTGCACGTCGTAGCCCGTCAGTGTGCTCGAGGGCGCGGTCCAGGACAGGAACAACTGCCTGTTGTCATGTGCGACCACGAGGTTGGTGGGGGCGGCGGGGGCGGCGTCCTGCCGCGTCACCGTGACGGTGTAGGTCTTCGTGGTGCTGCCGTCCTGGGCGGTGACCTTCACCGTGATGGCGTTCGCGTTCACCGAGAGCGGGATAGCGGCGCTGGCGCTGCCGCTGGTCACCGACGTCAGGCTCGCCCCCTTGCCCACCTCCACCGAGGCGTTGGAGTCGTTTGTCGTCGGCGTGATCTTCACGTGCGTCCGCGCGTTCGCCACCGTCGCCGTGTAGGCCGTGGTCGCCGCCGCGAAGGTCGAGGGGCTCAGCGTCAGCGCGCTGAACGTCCCCGACGCGCTCGCGCTCGTGCTCGCCGTCAGGCCGGACAGGTCCGCGTCGGT
>MKWU01003364.1_pt1 | contig 21371 bp, 19 predicted proteins | sample 809101 | NCBI WGS metagenome assembly MKWU01 (sample SAMN05860141, study PRJNA318959) | sponge metagenome | host: Aplysina aerophoba | place: Slovenia: Piran, Adriatic Sea, Gulf of Piran | collected 2013-05-07 | reverse complement strand
AGCACCACCAACTCGACGGCCTGCTCGACCACCGTCGCCTGGAGCCGGTCGACCTCGGCCCGCAACGCCGCGGCCTCCGACGCCTCCTGGCGAGACTGACGCGGCCGGCCCGGCCTCGACGCCTGCAGCGCCGCGATCGCTCCATCGCGTGCAACCGCCCGCAGCCGGGTGATCACCGACCGATCCACCCCAGCCTCCGCTGCGGCGTCGGCCTGGGAGATCTGCCCCGTCAGCATCCGCAGCCACAAGTCGTACTTCTGCTCTGCTGTCAGCATCCGCTTCGGCTTCCGCGGTGTCGATGTCATCGTTGATGGCCTCCATAATCAAGGCCAACAACCATCTCAGATGCAGTCTGAAAGAACCGGGATCCCGTCGCGCGAAGTCAGACGCAACACAGTCGATGGCGAAGTCGTCGCGGTTGAACTGGTCGTCACCCAGGCGGGGGTTGCGGTGAAGCGGCCACGGTTTGATCACCGCGTGATGTTGTTGGTCTTCGAGAGCGGCGAGAACGGGCCCGGATCCGTACGCGGAGTCGCCCAGCACCTCAAGGCCCGGCTCCTCGCCTGTGAGCAGCTCGACACCCACAGGCCCGTCGCCGGCGTTGGCCGGGGTGAGGTCACACGCGGTGATGATCCCCGTGTCGGGCTCCACAGCGACATGGGCCTTGTAACCGTCCCGATAGCTCGACTGCGACTTGTGCATGTGCCGAGACTCCGCGTCGACGGTGGAAATCACCCGGTCCTTGGCCGTGGCGCGCGCGATACGCCACGCGCCGGGGGGCCCGTCAGGGTCGGGTTCGACGTCTTGGCCGGCGACCAGCGCCAACAGCGCGACCAGTTGCCGCTGATCGTCGTCGACAGCGACGCCGTCAACCGCGGCGAGCACCGCCAACGCGTCGTTCACGAGCCCGGTCACCAAATCGTTGCGGGCCACCGGGTCGTCCCACGCGCACGCCGGCTTGGCGCCGCTGGTGTAGTCATGAGCGGCCACCTCGACCGACGCGGCAGCCTCCACGGCGCCGCGCACCCGGCGAATCATCGACACCAACTGCGTGACCGTGTCCTGCGTCGCCACCGCGTCGTCCAACAGCGTCGAATCCAACGCCCGACGGCCCTTGCCCCCCAGCACGCCGGTATCGGCCACGACCCGGCGAACCGCGTCGAAGATCCGCTCAGGGCGGTCACTGTCACCCAACCGACGCCGCCAATACGTCAACACCGTGGGATGGAACCCCTCATCATCCAGCGCCAACCCCGCGGCCACCTTCCAACGCAGATCGGTGCGCAGCGCCTGGATCGCCTCCCGATCCGACAGACCCTCCAAAGACTGCAACACCAGCACCGTCGCCACCACCTCAGCGGGCACCGACGGCCGGCCCCGACCCGAACCGAACAAATCCGCGAACAACTCATCGGGAAACACCCACCGGCGATGATCAGCCAAAAACCGGTGAACCGAACCAGCCGGAACCAAATGCCCGACCACCGCCTCAGCGTCCAACAACTCCCGATCCAACAACGACACGCCCTGCATACCGCCAGTCTCCCAGACCCCAACCACCAACGCGAGCCTTTCAAACCGAAATATTCAGCAGACTCCTAGTGTCTTGTGTCGTTAATTCGTGTGAGGTATTTGGCGAGGGTTGCGAGGATGTCGTCGGCGGTGCGGTGCCAGGTGAAGGGTTTGGGGTTCTGCCACTCGCCACCACCAGCATCCCACACCCAACCCCCACACCAACGGACTAACGACACAGGACACTAGTGGGGGACGCCGCATAGTCTTCGGCCCACGCTGGCTCACATCCCAGTAGCGTGATCGCGTGGCATGCCGCTTCACGAAGCGGTCCGAAGGGCTCCCGCATGAGCGAACTGACGAACACCATCACGCCCCCCATTATCGTGTGCAGTAGGGGCAGTAGCGCGGTGCCACCCGACACGCGAGCGCAGAGACGAACCCGCGTGGCGGGCACGCTGGCGACGGCTCGCCGGATTCACGCTCGGCCGATTCCTGCGGTGCCAGCCAGCAGGTGGATTATCCGCCGACAGCCGCGCTGTGGGATCAACTGGCGAGCGCGCCAGCCGGCGATTCTGCGGAGATCGGTGCCGACAGTCATGACCACTCGACGTACCCGGATCCACCGGAGACAGGTCCAACCCGCGACGGGCTGATTACGAAGTCGGAGTTATCCATCTGATCCGGCGGCCATCTTTGCCACACGCTCTTCGTAGTCGGGGTTGAGGGAATACTTCGCGGCGCCACCTAGACGGAAGGTCTCGCGGAGAACCCCTGATCCGTAGAGGCGAGCCAGGGCCTCGCCAATGGCTTCGCTCTCAACTCCGACGGCGACGACGACCTTTCTCACCAGGCGCTCATTGCTAATCGCCGGGTAGTTGCCGGGGGGATAGGCGGAGTCATCTGCGATGGCGCCTTCGCTTCTCAGTACGGCGACGATCACACGGCAGAGCTGATGCTCCCTACGGGCTTGGGCGTCTGTCCAAGCCTCCGGGTCGGCGTCTCGGGTGATCAGGTCGTACCACTTGAAGAGGAACACATCAACCTCGTAGCTGATCCGCTGGGCGAGGGACTCGTGATCCGGGCCTGAGGTGTGAGACAGAATCGTTGTGAGTCCGTCGATTATCTCGCGGGAACCACTGATTAGTTGGCGCTGTTCGCTGGCGAGGTCGCCAGCCGGGGAGCCGTCGGAAGTGTCAGTCATCGGGTTGCCCTTCCTGGTGTTCGTGGGTGTCAATGGCCAGTGGGATCTGCCCAGTGGCGGCCAGTAGAAGAGCCCACAATCCTCTCCAACCCAGATGCCCATATCCTGTCCCGCGCCGGTGCCATGCGGTTACACCGTCTCGGGGCGTAGAACGCCGTGTCATCCCGCGCCACCCGGGCGCTGTCCGCAACGGCCACGACACCAGCACCGAATCTGAGCCTGAGTGTCACGCGGAAAACCGCGATCAGTGAAGTCTTGAAGTGTCATCCGTCTCCACGAGTGACGGCGTCTTCTGAGCATCGCAAGTTGTCGTATATCGCTCTTGCAAAGGCAAGAAAATCGCCAGGTGTGCCTTTCTGGGCGACCCGTCGAAAGGCGTGTCCGATCGCGTCGTTCTGATCGATCCGCCTCCGCGCAAACTCGAGCGCATTCTCGAGATCACTGCGACTCAAAGGCGTGGCCGCTGGTTGGCCTGTGATCTCCGACGGAGACTTGGCTACCAGATCACTTCTAGACGTCGTCGTGGCCACGGACGGTGCGACTAGGGCATTGCCACCTCTCGACGATCGTAGTTCCGGGCGGCGCTTGATGAGGAGTGTCTGCCCGAACCCGGTTCGGACCCATTGCCAGGCGAAGTCCTTGCCGGGTGTCCACGACAGCTCGACAGTGTGTTCGGTCACCTCTCCGAGACCGTCCACTAGCAGTCGGTCGTCGGCCTGCACCAGTGCGTCCGCTTGGGCTTGCGGCGCTGTCCAAGTCAGGATGTCTGGGTACGAGTGGCCGGCAGTCGTACCCCCTCGCGATACGGCGACGAGACGGTCGGCCTCGCGCAGCAGGTAGTCGGTGTCGAGGGGTTCCTCCGGGGGTTCGATCGCGGCGTCGCAGGCGCCCAGCAGCGCTCCCGCCATCGTCGCGATCGTGTCGGTGTCGGTCCCGATCTCGTTCGCCGCGACCACAGCGGCGTCATGAGCGTCTTCCGCGGCCGCAGCCAGTGCGACTGCGGCGACGGGAGTGAGAATTCCGCTGCCCCGTTGCGCCTTGTCCGTCAGCCCGAGCCGGGCGGAGATCCCTCGGTAGGCCTCGGAGGTGCTGTCTGCGCCGTTGACGCTGTCCGCCACCTGACCGATGGCAGTGCGCAGTTCATCGACGGTGCGCCGCCACGCGTCGCAGAACCGCTTGCCGGTTTCCTGTTCCCACAGGGCAACCCAGGTGGAACCGAGGGAGCGGTGACCCTCGATCAGCGAGGGCGCGTCATCGAGTTCGCCGGCGATCTCCTCCCACCGGCTTGGGCCGGGGACGACGCCGTCGCGTAGGCAGTACGCGATGGTCGCCGCGTGGAAGCACGCCCCGACGATGGCTCGAGGGTGCCCGTGGGTGCAGACGCTGTCGGTGATCACGTCAAGCATGTAGCCGCCGTCGAGGTCCGCGGAGGCCCACACGTGCGGCTGAACCCGCATCGCCGCCCCATTCCCGCCAGCGTCAACCCACCCTCGGAAGGTGTTCGCGTACCACAACGACTTCGGCTTGCCGAGATTCGCGGCCGCCGCTTTGGTGGCTCGGCCGCCGCCGAGGGCATACGACCGCCAGATCGGCACTTCAACACGCGCGAACGCCTCGACGTCGAAGCCGTGGCAACTGATCGACCGGCTCACGGCCATTCGCAGTTGGGTGTCATCGGACCAGCAGCCGGCGGGCAACTCGACTTCGACTCCCCCACGCCCACCGACCCGTCGCGTCCACGCCATGAGGTGGTCGAGTTCGGCCCCCTTCGTTCTCCGGGTCAGAGCCTTCTCGGTGGCGAGCTCGCTGATGAAACCGAGCGCGTCGGCGTACGCGGCCCACAACATCGAATTCCGAGTTCGCTCAGCGCGGCCGTCTCCGACGTCTCCAAGATCGTCGAAGAGGGCAGCCTGTTCGGGAGAAACTCGGGTTGTCGCAATCACTGGAATGCCTCCGGCTTACATTCGACGTAGGGGCAGTTGAGAAATATGGCCCGGAGCGCCACCACGGCGTCATCGGTCTCTTCTTCTCGGACAGCGAGAGCACGGAGGTGCTGAAGGGAAAGCTCGAATGGATAGAGCACCTCCGCTTGGGGATCAGTGGTCTCGTACAACCGCCGATTGCTGCGGTCATGCTGGAATCCATAGCGGCCGCGCACCGTCGGAGCGAACATCTGCTCGAAGCCTTGGCGGCCACTACCGCGACGCGCAGCCGGATAGATGTTGTTGGTAGTACAGAAGACGACACCGGGATCACCGAGGATCTCTGGACCGAATTCGAGGATCACCCACTGACGCCCGGGATGCTCTCGCTCCGAGAACCTGAACATGTGCATGTTGATCGACGACACGGACAAGTTGACGTAGCCAAGCCACCGAGCATCTCGGCTGCGGTCGGCTGCGTTCGGCTCATAGACATGCTTCAAGCGAGCATCCTCCGGGAGATACGCCCGCGCCTTGACAGCTGAACTGGCCAGAATCCCCTTCAACCCGCTGATCGTCGTGAAGTGCACGATCCTGTCGATTTCTCGCTCTCGCGCGGCCTTGATCACTTCAGGACAACTCGGTGCGGTCCGGGCCTCCAAAGGACTCTGTGGCAGTGCTTCAGGGGCCCAGCTCATGCCCCGTTCACCTCCACCAACTCGTAGGTGGACGGGTTGAGGAGGTCGATCAGTGAGGACTCCTCGCCCGGCTTGTAGCCAATCATGACCGACACTCGGGCCCGACCAACGGCCATCGCGAGCATCCGACGGAGTCGGTCGAGATCGGCGTCGCCGTCGTCGGGTCCGTGTGGAGTGACCTGTTGACTTAGGCCGGGAAGCAGCACGTGGTCGAACTCCAGTCCCTTTGCCGAGTGGATGGTGCAAAGTGCCACGTTCTCCGGGCCCGTCGGCCACTCGTTCTCCCGCGTCAACTCGCAGCACGGAATCCCGCGATCCGCGAGCATCCGACGGGCCTCGTCGAACCACCTGCCTCCACGAGGCTTGAGCAGGGCAACGGACTCGGTCCGGAGATCTGCTGCCTTGTCGAGCCGGTCCAGCATCACCCGTAGTTGCCCGCTGTACTTGCCGGCCACGACCACCGGTTTGGCGCCAGCACGGCGACAGGCCGTGAAGTCTGGAAGCGTCCCGTCGTCCTCCAAGGGAAGGCCCTCGACGAGCGGGTATGCGAAGGCGGCGATGGCGGCAGTGTTGCGGTAGTTCTCCCTCAGCGTGTAGATGGTCTCGGGGCGCGCGCCGATCCCGACCTCGGACCACTTGAAGAACTGCGGGTAGATCCGCTGGACCGCGTCCAGAACGAACGTGGTGTTGTGCTCGCCGTGCAGGTGGCGCATCACGGCCCGGACCTGATTGGCCGAGAAATCCTGCGCCTCGTCGACAATGACGACGTCGTAGAGGCAATCGGGTTCGGCTTCCGCGGCGAGGAGGGCGAGGTCGTTCCAGTCGATCGTGCCCGATTCGGCCTTGGCCGCTGCGTAGGCCGGGAGCACCTCTTCGAGCAGACGGTCGCGCAAGCGCCGGCCGACACGCGGCGCACGCCCTCGCCCCTCTCGCACCACGTCGAGATACCCAGACAAGTCGCCGGGCGCGAACCGGCCTAGGGCGTATCCGACTTCGTCGACGAAGAAGTCGAGGCTCTTGGAGGGGACGACCCCTCGGAGGTGCGGTCGGAGAAATGACGAGACCTGATTGCGGTCCAGAATGTCCACATCGCCGACCAGCGATCTCGCCCACCGGGCGAATGTGCTGATCTCAAGGTCCAGCGCATCGTCGTCGGGCGCGGAGCGGTGCGCGAGTTCTGAGATGTAGCCCTGGAGAGTCCGATTGAAGGTCAGAACAAGCACACGCACCGGCGCCTCATCCCCTCGCCGCCGCCGCCGATTGAGCCGAACCGCTATCTGCTCTCGCAACCGCAGCAATGCGGTCGTCGTCTTCCCGCTACCTGCGGCGCCCCTGATGATGCGGAACCCCGGCTTGACATCTGCGAGCACCTTCAACTGCTCGGGCGTCGGGGTGACGGAGGGCAACAGCCGCATCTCGAACTCCACAGGTTGTCGGCCCCACTGCCTGAGACCACGTGGCAGTAACTCTATCGCACGTGGTGCCCCCGGCCAGGCGGATCGGGCGGAATCAGCCGACCGGCGGATCCGATCGTGCCGCTAACTTGGTCCTGGTCTCGTGCAGGCCTTCGACAACTACCCGCCCGAGGTGCCGGGGCAGCTGCTGTGGCGCACCGCAGCACTGCCCGGCGGCACCTTCCTGACCGCCCAACTGCTGCGCCCACTACGGGTCCGCCATCCCCCCGTGACGTTCGGCGCCCTGTCCAAGCGGCGGGTTCCCAAGGATCTGTTCAGGAGCTGGATCGGCCCGCTGCGCCACAACCGCAACTTCCGCTGCGACCTCGCCAAGTACCTCCGCAACGTCCCCAAACCCCTGCAGCTGCTCGAGTGGGCCGACCAGAAGCGCACCTTCGCCGGCCCGGTCCTCATCATCTGGGCACGAGATGACAGGCTCATGCCCCCCATCGACGCCGATCGACTCGCCGACCACTTCCTGAACACTCAACTCGTCTGGATCGACGACAGCTACACCCTCATCCCCATCGACCAACCGCAGGCCCTGATCGACCACCTCCGCGCCTTCCTCGCCACGCACGCCTGAGGCCAGCAGAGCCCAGGCTCCTACGGGCACGAACGCGTCGCCGCGTCCCCCGAGTTGCTTCGATTAGCGCCGATGGCACAAGCTGACCGTCGCACCCCTAGGACATCGTGGGCTTGACCGGAAGGAGGGCCTATGGCCGTCGAAATGGCAATCTGGCGAATGACCGACGACGGACCGCACCCGTGGGTGTCGTCGCCGCTGGACTCTGAGCAGCGTCTCGAGGACATGCTCGCCGAGGATCCCAGCATGAGCGGAGCCAATCTGCTCATCATCGGTAGGCAGGTACAGACCGGGTTCGGGGGATTCATCGATCTCCTCGCGCTCGACGCCGAGGGACGCGTCCATGTCCTCGAACTCAAGCGCGCCCGGACACCTCGAGACGTCGTCGCCCAGACGCTCGACTACGGGTCCTGGGCGAAGGATCTGAGCCTCGAGGAGCGGGAGCAGATCTACCTCGACTTCGAGGGCGGCGAGACACACCTCGACGAGGCCTTCGCCGAACACTTCGGCGGCACGCTGCCCGACGTCGTCAACGCCGAGCAGCAGTTCACGATCGTGGCCTCGGAGCTCGACCCGGCGTCGGATCGCATCATCGAGTTCCTGGCAGAGTCCTACGACGTGCCGATCAACGCCGTCTTCTTCCGCCACTTCGCCGACGGCGGCCACGAGTACCTGGCCCGGACGTGGCTACTCGATCCCCACCAGGTCGAGGACAAGGCGGCTCGACCGTCGCGCCGCAAGCGTCGCCCGTGGAACGGCCGAGACTTCTACGTGATCCTCGGTCGGGCCGAGCCGGGCGATCCCCGCTGGCCGATCGCCCACAAGTACGGCTTCCTCAACGCCGGCGGCGGATCGTGGTACTGGAAGCCGCTGCGCAACCTCGAACCGGGACATCGGGTGTTCGCCTACGTGAGCGGAGCCGGCTACGTGGGCATCGGCCGGGTCACCGACAAGGTGATCCCCGCACGAGATGCCGAGGTCGAAATCGAAGGTCGGCGTCAACCGCTCCTCGATCAGCCAGATGTGAGCGAGGCGTGGAAGCAGGGCGCAGCCTCGGAGGACTCGAACTTGACCGAGATGGTCGTGCCCGTGGAGTGGCTGGCCGCGCGTCCCGTCGACCAGGCCTTCCGAGAGAAGGGACCCTTCGCCTCACAGGTCACCGCCTGCAAGCTGCGCGACGCCCACACAATCCAGACCGTCGAATCGGCGTTCGGACTAAGCGAGACGACCAGCTAGCTACGGCGATCACGCAGCCGAGGTGCCCGACCGGCAGACCCAGACCGGAATTGGGAACACTGAGGCTCAACCGGGTACCCCACTACGCCACGGGACGTCCCTCCCGGTGACAGTAGACCGCTCGCCCCAGATGGCGTTCGCTCCTAGTGTCCCCGCCATACCGGCCATCTGAGGAGACTTGCATGGTGGAACCGAATGACCTTGCGCGTAAACCTGGTGTTCCGCAGGACCGTCCGGCGTACCGGCTGGGGTACGAGGCCGCGAAGGACCTGATCGCGCACGAGCTCGAAGCTGTCAAGTCCTATCAGGCACGCTCCATCGTGCTTCTCTCCGCCTCAGCGCTTGTGTTGGGCATCGGGATACGAGGTCCGAACGAAGCAGGACTGGGAGCTGGGACAGGGTGCTACGGGGTCGTTGGATGGGTGCTTCTTGTACTTGGGCTCGTAGCTAGCGTCGTTGGCGCTCTGGTCTTGAACCGGCCCCTGAAAGGTGCCTTCGACCCTCTCCCACGAATTTTTGTTGAGGTCTATGGAGATAACCCGACGAAGTATCCCGACGAGGCCACGCTTTACCGTGCCCTAGCGGTGGCCGGCGCCAACGCGTCCGACTTGGTGAGCAGTCAGTGCCGTCGGCGATGTCGCTGGCTTTGGTGCAGCCTCGCCGGGCTTCCCCTCGTGGTCACGGGTCTCGTTGTACTATGGGTGAATGCGGTCTGACCACACCCCTCCCGACCCTGAAACCACTCCCGAGGCACCGGCTGAGGATGACAGCTTGGTCGAGCCCGACCTCGGCCTGACCGGCCCGTGGCTCGACCCGGATCAGATCCGCGCCGAGCCAGACCTGGGGGACATCTTCCGCGGCTAACGGTCGTGCCCTGAAGGCGCCCCTGGAAGGGGACGGCCCGCGTACAGCCCTCTCACCTCGCCAGGCTCAAGCCGTCGAAATCGGCGGCGTCAGCAAGCGAGTGCATAGTCGATCGACATTCGCGCCGTGGGGCCAGCCTCGGGCGTGCTAGCCGGCGATACGGCGGAGGTCGGTGCGGGCAGTCATGACCAGTCGGCGCACCCGGACCGGGATGGAGGCGGGTCCAGCCTGCTACGCCCCGGTTCACCCACCTGGCTGTTCGACATCGGTTGACAGCGGACCGCCCCAGAAGTAGCGGTCTTGTCGGGTCGAGTCTTCGACCGCGGCGCGGAGGCGGTCCAAGTCGCCGCTGGCTTGGAGGGCGGCACTGCCGAAGCGGCGGGCGAGGAAGTAGGCGTAGACGGTGTCGGCGTAGCAGAAGACTGGCCCTTGGTCGCTGTCGTTGGTGTAGTCGTGTTTGGCGGGGTTGACGGCGAGTTGCGTGAATCTGGTCATGTCGTCGGCGAGTCGCTCGCCGAGGGCGCTCTTGACCGGGGGGCGTTGCAGGAGGTCGCCGAGGGGTCGACGAAGGTTTCTGGCCGCCGCTTTCGTGGGGACCAGGCGCTTGACGCATCCCTCGAGGTGGCCTCCGGCGGTCTGGATGACCGGTCTGATGAACACGGGGTTCCGGCTGGCGGCGTTGAGGTAGGCGGGGACGTACCGCAGGGGTCGCAGGATCGCTTCGTATTCTTTGTCGAAGGGGTACCAGTAACCACCACCTGGGATCCGTACCGCGTTGTGCATTCCGGGCCCGGGTATCTGGCGGTCGGCAGCGACGAGTTCGCCGTAGATCCGCGGGTGGAATTCCTCACCTTGGTGGCACATCGACAGTGCAGCGATCAGTTGGGATCGCACGTCGGAGAGGTGTTCCTCGGCGAGGGGAAGCAGGCGTGACGCCTTCGGCGGCATCGGCTGGGGGTGCGGGGTGGAGGCGAGAAAACGAACGATGCGGGGGTCTCCGGGGAGCATCGGCCGGACGGCCCGCTCGATTCGTGACAGGCGTTGCGCATCGTTGTCGAGTTCGGCGATGCGTTCGGTCCGCACGGCGAACTCTCTCTCCTCGGGCCCATCGCAGATCTGGGTGTAGTGGAAGGCGGCTTCAAGGCACGCAGCCTCGTATCTGACTGCCATCTCCCACGCGACGAAACGATGCCCTGGTGGTCGCGCGCTCACGGACCATCCGTCGTCGTTCGGGGTGACGTTCTCTTGCGCATGCTGGTAGAAGCTTGCCGGCGGGGGCCACAGGCCCGGCAAGTCGCGGGCGCTGCGATCGCCGTCGCGACGGCGTGCTGACGAGCGCCGGGGGATCGGAATTCGTCTTGTGGGCTTCATATGCGGTCCAGGTGTCGTGGGAGGGCTTGTGTCAGGTTGTCTACCCAGCGCAGCAGGCGAACACCGAGCCCCGGGTGTGCGGCGAGGTGTCGTTGCTGCTCAGCTCTGGGGTGCGGACCGGTGAGGTCGGGCCGCTGGTCGCCGGCGCCTTCGGTTGGCTCGACGGGGCAGTGGGGTCTGGTCTGGTCGTCGAGGCGTTCGAGGGTGTGGGTGTTGAGGCTGTAGCGGAGCGGTCCCGGCTCGCCGAGTTCGGCGGGTGCTGCGCTGAAGCTGACGTACTGGGCGAGCAGGCTGGCTGAGACGCTCGCCGACAGGGGCGCCACGTTCTGGCCGAGTGGCGCTTCTGACCTGTCGGCATGGGCGATGTAGGCGGGGTCGTCAAGCAGCCCTTGCCGGTCGACCGGTACCTCCGAAAGGTCGAGTTGGCGGTTGCAGGCCAGGCAGGCCCGGCCGGGCCGGACGACGTGAGTGCGCCATGTCGTATTGCACATGGAGCCGTCGGCGCGGGTGTCGATGGCGATGCCGCCGTCGATGACCGGGACGAGGTCGGTGTAGGCGAGGGAGTTGAGCACGGCTCGGGGCCAGGGCCGGTCGACGCAGGAAAAGACAAGGTCGAAGTCAAGAGCGAGTCGCAGGCCGTCTGGTTCGCAGATTGACAGGTCGGAGACCTCGATCGCGGGCTCGGTCGCGGTGGCGGCCGAGGAGGCTTGGCGGAACGCCACATGGGTCTTGGGATGCCGCAGGCGGGCGTCGCGGGGGGTTGCGCCGATGAGCCGGTCGAGGTTGCAGGTTTCGACGTTGTCGAAGTCCATGATGGTCAGGGATCTGACGCCGGATGCGGCGAGCCGCACGGCGACGTCGAGGCCGACGCTGCCCGCGCCGACGACGAGGATTCGGCGGCGGGCGAGGTCGGCCTGGCAGCGGTCCCCCCAAGCGCTGACGGTCCGGATCTGGCGATCGTTGCCGGAGGGTGGGGGGGGACTAGGGCGTCGTTCCAGGAGATCGTGAGGCGTTCGCCGATGACTCGGACATTGGCGGCGTGGGTGCAGTCGACGTTTCTGCCGGTGCTGATGTTCCAGCTTCGGGCCGACCACGTGCCGTCGCCGCCGGCGAGAGTCATGCCAACCAGGGGGTGCCCGGTGAGTTCGCGGGCGAGGGTGGCGTAGCTGGACTCGGCTTCGCGGTCCGGCCCGCTCATTGGCTGCCATCGGCTGGCGCCGGGGTGGCTGTGCAACAGGACCAGGCCAGCTCCCTCGCTCGTGGCGATCGACGCGCCGCGGAGGATGTAGTCGGCGGTGATCGTCGCGTTCCCGTGCACGTGGCGCTCGCCTGGCCGGGGAGGGATCACCGACGAGATCAGCGCGGTGGTACGTGTCACCCCCGTGGAGGGGCGATAGGTGGCGAGGCAGAGATCTTCCTGCCCGTCCTCTCGGAGCACCAGTCCGAGCAGCTCGCGCTCGGTCTTGGCGGTCATCGCCACGGAGGCGCTTCCAGTCATCGGATCGCCTCGTTGAGAACGGCTTGGAGGTGGGCTGCCCAGCAGACCGCCGCCGGCGCGTCGCCCCAGCCTGCAGAGTTGCGGCTGTGGCGCTGCCAGCCGGGCTTGGTTGAAGGTTCGTTGTTGGTTCGGGCGAACTCGATCTCAGACGGCAGATGAATCCAGTGCGGCGGCGCTTGGGGCCAACTCGCGAGTTCTGCAACGGCGACGCCGGCTGCGACGACAGTCCCGGCGTGCGCCCCTCCCACCGGGGTGACGCGGCAGATGACGAGCCCGGCCTCCTCTACAGGAGCGAGGCCGAGCTTCGTCATGTCGTCGATGAAGGCTTGCATCGGGTTCGGCTCGGTCAGGCGACCGGCGCGCTCTGCCGGATCGAGACGAACCGTGCGTCCTTGCGGATGGCGACGATTTCGTCGTCGTTGTACCTCTTCGTGTGGGGCCGATCCTTGCCCTCGATCTCACCGAGGTCGAAAGCGGCGGGGTCCCGGCCAGCCAGCCGGAGCAGGGCCGAAGCCCGCTGGCTGAGGTCGGCGGTCTCGAACTGATCGCCGTCGATGCTGAATGGAACGAGTCGCCCCAGTTCCACGACGTGGGAGGGATTGGTCATCATCCTGGCCTTTCTGCTCGGGAAGCTGTCTGGCCATATGTCGCAAACCGGCGACCGGGGTGAAAGTCGGGAGTCGACTACTCGGTGCTGCATCGGGGCGCTCGGTCCGCTCCCCCGGGTGCGGATGCAACATCCGGGCGCAAATCGCTTTCACCGCCGATGCGCCTTGCGACAATAGGAGCAGTGGAAACGCCGGCTCCCGCATCGGGCTCTCATCATCCGCTCTTGAGCGACCGGCCACGTCTGGACGCGCTCTTGGACGTGATGTACGCCCAGATACACAAGATCCTCCACCCCTGGCCGTCGGCGTCCCGCAAGAGGGGGCCGGCCCGGAGAGAGTTCTCATCGGCGGGAACAGCGCGGACGACGTCCTGCAGGAGGCACTCGACGACCTCCTGGCCTATCCGCTGGACCGCGTAACCGACGGCTTGGAGGCCCTCGGCGTCGACATCGCCAGGAAGCGGGCCGTTGACGCAGTTCGGGCATCGCAGAAGGGGCTACGCGGCACAAGCCACCGCCCACCGCTACAGGTCGTATCCGGCGACGCCGAAACGCCGCGCGAAGACGGGGAGCCCGCGGGGCGAGTGTGGGATGTCGTGCCCGGCGAGCGCGCCAGTGCCGAAGACGAGTTCCTCGCTACTCAGAGCGTGCTCGATCTGAGGGATCTCGCCCGGGAACTCCTGGACGCCCAAGAACAGATGATCTTCTCGACATCCATTTCCGGCAACGATCGCGCCGGGACATCGGCAAGGAGCTGGGGAAGACCGGCCAGCGGATCGGCCAGATCTACGAGCAAGTCCTCAGACGCCTTGAGAGCCACCCGCGCTACCCGTACCAGATCACAGACGACAGCCAATGACCGCCGACAGACAGGCAACCAACATGGAGGAAGGGCGAGCCATGAACCCTCCGTCCGACAGACTCAGCGATTTCCGGGCCAAGTTCCTGGACTACATCGAAGGCTGCCGAGACGCCCCACCACCACTTGACGACCTCACCGGCACGGAACGCCTCGCCGCCGAAGCGTTCATCGAGTCCCACACTGCCGCCGCGGGCATCGACCCGTACGCATCCCGTCCCCCGACCGACCAGCTCCTCGCGGCCGGCAGGCAGGCGCGTCGCGACGCGACGACCGCCAGCGTGTCCCCCATACGTGAAACGGAACACGAGCAACTTCCCCCCGCGGCCCGCCGCAAGCGCTTGCGCGAGACGGTGCCTCTCGCCGAGATCCGATCACGGCGCTGGATCCCCGACACCAAAGACCTTGACATCATCGAGGCAGCGGTGTGCGAACTGCTCGAGATCCCAGACTTGGCGCATAGCCCATCCTTCGCGGTTGCCGCGAGACGATCGAACCGCCAGGAGCAGATCACCCAGAAGCAAACGGCCTGGCTCGGACGGCTACGCCGAATCGCCGAACAGCAGAAAGCCGACCAGTTCGACGCCAGCGCCTTGGAGAGCGCCGCGAGCGAGCTGCCCCGCCAACTCCGTCCCGGGCCCGACAGTCTGAAGAAGACCACCGGAGTCCTCGCCGACTGCGGGGTGCGGCTGGTCTATTTGGAGGGCTTGAGAGGCGGAAAACTAGACGGTGCCGTCACCTTCATCGGAGAGGGCATGCCAGTCATCGGCCTTACCGCCCGAGGAGACCGGTTCGACTCCCTGCTGTACACGCTGCTCCACGAATGCGCCCACCTCACGCTCGGCCACATCGACGAAACCACCGCGGCGATCCTCGACGAGTTGTCCGAAGAACTGACCGATCCCGGTGAAACCGAAGCAAACGATCAGGCATCGGAGTGGCTATTCCCAGGTGGCTTTCGCTGCAAGGTCGACACCGGGTCGCTGATCAATGACACGGCGAAACACCACGGTGTTCACCCCAGCTGCGTCATCGGACGGCTCCAGCACGACAACGACGAGTGGTCAATGATGCGAAGGGACATACCAAAGGTCCGAGACGCGCTGCGAGGCGCAGGACTCCTCACGAGCTAGCGCATGATCGGGAGATCGACAGAACAGGTCGCGGCGATCCCGACTCGCCGCTCGCTCAGCAGCGAGCTACATCGAATGAGCATCCGCGAGACGGCGCGCGTGGAGTTTGTGTTCTAGGGTCGTTGAAGCACGCATCAACCTCTTCAGACTCGCCAAGTGCGCACAATCAGATTCAGCCCCTGGGCAAACTGCCGCACTCGGGCGCTGATCCACGCCACGAATCTTGACTCGACCCCCCTCAGCAGCCTCAGACCCGCCAGGATCCGCAGCGCTCTCAGCCATGGCTCTCAAGCCCGGCCCGAATGATGGGATCCTCGCGCGACCCGAACCCCCGGGCCTCCTCTACGCTGCCATCACCAATCGCAGAGAGGAACACTCGACATGAGCGCCGAAGGCATGCCCGGGTTCAACCTCGTCGATCTGCCAACCGCTGATCTTGGCGACAAGCTGAAGACTGTGCAACGCAACGACTCCGCCGCGCTTGCGCTGACGATCATGATTGCCGACGAGTTCTCGCAGGTGCCAGTCGTGTCCGGCAAGCGGGAAGTCGTGGGCGCGGTCACTTGGCGATCGCTGGCCTGCCACAACGTCCAAGTCAACACGACGGCGGGCGATGTATGCGAACCCATCCCAGGTGGAACCCCGTTCCCATTGACGACACCTGTTGTCGACGTGCTCGATCTAGTGTCTTCCGCCGACTTTGTCCTGACTCACAACCGCGAGAACGAGTTCTGCGGAATCGTCACTGCGTCGGACATGACGCTGTGGGCGAAGCGCTACTGCAAGGCGTTCTTGGCCGTCGACGAGATAGAGCGGTACCTCCGTTGCGCGCTCAGCAACGTCGATCCCACCCTGCTCGACAGCGCCCCACCCTCCGCGACCGCGAACGGCGACGCGACGGATGGCGCTCACATCATCGACTCGTGGACCTTCCCCCGCTACAGAAGCTTCTTCGATAGGGACGACGCTAGTTGGCAAGAGCTACCTCGAGATCAACTGTGGAGTCGGATCGACCGCAGCGAGTTCAGGAGGCGGCTGCAGGAAGCTAACGAAGCCCGCAACCGAGCATTCCACTTCCGTACCGGCGCCGACGCGCCGACGGCTGACGAACGGGCCACCGAAAGGGAGAGTGATGCTGATCTCTTGGCGCAATTCGCGAAGTGCCTGAGGATCATCACCAGAGGCCACGGCTGACGAGTCCGCCGAGGTGACGACGGGCCGACTCACCGAGGAGTCCATGATCCGAGGCTACGAGGCCGGATGGGACCACCGGCGAGGGGGTATCCGGATGCAGCTGGAGGGGCCGACGGCTGCCGGTCTCATGTACTCCGACACGGGCGGCGACGGGCCGGTGGTGGTGCTGCTGCACGGGGTGTTGATAGGTGGCACCCTGTGGGACACCGTCACCGACGGCCTGCGGGATCGTTACCGCTGCATCGTCCCGGAGTTGCCGTTCGGCGCGCACACCACGCCGATGCCCGGCGACGCCGACCTCTCCCTGCCGGCTCGCCACCCTGATCGCCGAGTTCCTCACCGAATTGGACCTGCGCCACGTCACGCTCGTCTGCAACGACTGGGGCGGCGCGCAACTCGTCATCAGCCCCGGCGGCACCGATCGTGTCGCCAACTTGGTGCTGGTCTCGTGTGAGGCCTTCGACAACTACCCGCCCGGGACGCCGGACAGCGCTGCTGTGCCGCACCGCAGCGCTGTCCGGCGGCACCTTCCTGACCGCCCAACTGTTGCGCCCGCGCTGGATCCGCCATCTCCCCGTGACCTTCGGCGCCCTATCCAAACAGCGGGTCCCCGACGACCTGTTCAGGAGCTGGATTCATCCGCTGCGACACAACCGCAAGGTCCGCCGCGACCTTCCTCCGCATTGTCCCCAAGCCGCAGAAGCTGAGCTTCACTCCGAACGCGATACTCTCGCTAAGGTTGAATTCACAATCAGCAACCAACCCCGAGGCTCAAACCCGACCGTCCACAACACCACGGGTCGCCCTCTTCTCAAGGATGGGAATGCACTGAATGGAACAGAAGAAGAAGTTCACGAGTAATGAGGAGCCACTCTCGGACCTTCTTCGGAAGGGGGCATCCGGCCTGCTCCAGCTTCCGGATTTTCAACGCAGCTGGATCTGGGATGACAATCACATCGTGAGCTTGTTGACGTCGATCTCACTCTCCTACCCAATCGGCGCGGTCATGACGCTCCGCACCGGCAACCCGGACGTCAACTTTCGGCCGCGGCCGCTCGAAGGCGTCAAGCTTCAGAGCGATCAGGAACCTGAATTCATGCTGCTTGACGGACAGCAGCGCATGACTTCGCTATTACTTGCTCTCCACTCCCCCATGCCGGTTCCGACCCGAGATGCCCGAGGCAAGGGCCTGCTCCGCCACTACTACGCAAACATCGACGCCTGCATCGATCCGTTTGCGGATCGCGAGGACGAAGGCATCGTCAGTGTGCCGGAGAATCGTAAGGTCACCACCGACTTTGGCAGGCAGGTGGTGCTTGATTTGTCGTCACGGGAAGCAGAGATCGCAGCAGGTCACTTCCCACTGGACATCGTCCTCGACGGGAACGAGACCATGGACTGGCAGATGGCATATCTCGGCGACGGACCGGGCGAGTACACCGACCGGATGGACAAGTGGAAGCAGTTCACCGAGGCAGTGATTAAACCCTTCACCTCTTATCAGGTGCCAGCTATTGAGCTCGCCAAGTCCACACCGAAGGAGGCCGTCTGCCAGGTGTTCGAGAAGGTCAACACGGGAGGCGTGTCTCTGACTGTATTCGAACTACTCACGGCAACATTCGCTATCGACGACTTCAACCTCCGCGACGACTGGGAGGCGCGCAAGGCGAGCTTCGTCGAACACCCGGTCCTCGGGCAGTTGTCAGCAACCGACTTCTTGCAGGTTGTAACGCTGCTCACCACGCGCGAGGCGCGAGTCGCGCACATGGGGAATGGGCACGAGGGCGATCGCGCTCCTGCAGTCTCTTGCAAACGAAAGGACGTCCTTCGCCTGAGACTGGGCGACTACCGGAAATGGGCTGACCTCGCCTCGACGGCTGTGATTCAGGCGGTATCCTTCTTGCACTCCGAGCACATTTTCTCGTCGCGCGACCTGCCGTACACGACGCAGCTTGTGCCGCTTTCCGCGATCCTTGCCGTACTTGGAGACGACGCAGAGGGTCATGGGATAAGCCAGCAGTTGCGGCAGTGGTATTGGTGCGGCGTCTTCGGCGAGATGTACGGCGGCGCAACCGAGACGCGTTTCGCCAACGATCTCCAGGATGTCGTCGCGTGGATTCGAGAAGGCGCGAGTACGCCGCGCACAATTCAGGAGGCGCAGTTCCAGGCCACTCGACTTCTGACCCTTCGCACGAGAAACAGCGCAGCCTACAAGGGCCTTTACGCGCTGCAGATGCGGCGCGGCGGCAGAGACTTCCGCACCGGGAAGCCTATCGATGTGCATGCTTACTTCGATAACAACATCGACGTGCACCATCTCTTTCCAAAGAGGTGGTGCACCGGCCGAGTTGACTCCGGGCTTGCCGACAGCGTCGTGAATAAATCCGCGATCGACGGGCGGACCAATAAGATTATCGGCGGAGACCCACCAAGTCGGTATCTGGCAAAGCTGGAGGACCGCTACGGCATTGATCCAGCAGAGCTCGATGTGATCGTGCAGTCGCACGACGTAGATCCGCTCGCACTGCGTCAAGACGACTTCGAATCCTTCTTCGACCAGCGATTCGAACGACTTGTGGTCCAGATCGAAGAGGCGATGGGCAAGCCAGCCAACCGTTCGGCCGATAGTGCTGAGAGTCCCTTCGCTGCCCACGGTCATGACCCAGAGCGGGCGGCCATCGGAGTCAAGACTCTCATCGAGGCAGGCGAGAGCAAAGTCGCCGAGTTCAAGTCCACCGCGCAGAAGAACCTCCACACCAGCAACAAGGATCCCGCAATTACCTGGAGTGTCTTGAAGACCATCGCTGGCTTCATGAACGCTCACGGCGGGACACTCCTAGTAGGTGTTGGTGATGACGGAGCAATCGTTGGGATCGAGGAGGATTACCCCTTCGTGAAGGGGAACGACCGCGACGGCTGGGAGCTTTCGGTGACGACAGTGGTGAGCAGCTCGCTCTCCAAGGTGGCAGCCTCAGAGCTGCGAGTCACGTTTGCCGTTCTCCAAGGCAAGACTGTCGCACGAATCGATGTGGGACCCGCAGCGAAGCCGGTCTTTGCAACACCACCGAAGGGTGGGAACAAGGAGGCCTTCATGGTTCGAGTGAACAACTCGACCGAGGAGCTCCAAGGCCAAGAAATGCTCGACTATCAGACAAATCGGTGGCCGGGAGCCAAGTAATGACGAATCAGAACCACCGTTCTGATGGGCTGCGGTCCCGAAATCGGCTTCCCCCAAGCGGACACCACACCGCACCGCGCTGCGAGACCTCCGCCCCTCCGCGCGCTCGAGTTCTGCGTGGGTTGCAGTCGCCCCGGCGGCAGCGGGTGCCGTCACGTCGACCGCCTAGATGCCGGTTCCATTGGCACTCATTGCCAACGTGTCAGGCCAGAAACTCGTCTCGGTCTCGACTCCGGCGGAGGCGGACGGTTAGGTCTCTCGACAAGCGCTCGGTGTCGCTCGACAATGCCGCCCGCTGCCTTGTCGGTGGGGACAGGGTTGCCTCGATCCGGTCCCGGTCGGAGATTCCCATCGTCGCTGCGTGAGGGCTTCGGGTCTGCTCCTCGCGAGTGCGCCACGGCAAGTACCCGGCGTCGAGCAGGGTTACGACGATCGCGACGTGGCTGATCCGGCACTGCGGGTCGACATGGTTGAGCACTTGCGCTCCGAATCGGAGAGCGCTGCCAAGACTCTCTGTGATCTCCTCCTCGATGATCGACGGGATTCCCGACTGCCACGAGTCCTGCCGGGTCATTGGCTGAGCGACGACGACGCTGCCGGTCTCGCTGAGCGTCACCCTGGCTCCACTATCGCGCTGCTCAAGGATGATCGTGTCCCCACGGATCGAGTCGTCAGTGCCAAACGCGTGACTCAACACGGCATCCGCGCCGCCGTGTGCATGGTCGTACAGGTAGCGGAGCAAGTCGGCGCCCTCAAGGTCGGCGGGCCGAATCACCTGCCGCGCCGGGCCTCCCACAATTGCCAGGGCCAGTGTCGGTCCCCTGTTGAAGGTGCTGGACGGAATCAGTGCTCGGGCACGCTCCTCGAGGTCGGCCCCATCTGATGACGTTGCCGCTTGGTCAAGCGATAGTCGGTGCAGACCTTGGATCACCTTGTCTTGCAGATCTGGCGCATCGCGGAATGATGCGGTGTAGTGCCCCTGCCCCCAGTCCTGCACCTCTCCAATGAACGCGGCCTGCCGCGGTTCGGGCGCGACGCCTTCTTCGACAAACGCAAGCACTGGGAGGGACTCCTCGCGCGCCTCGCGGTACTCCTCGTGGGTCGCTGACAGCCCCGACTCCTGGCAGGACCCGTATTCCGATCCCAGGATCAGGACAACAGCGTCCGAGGCGCGCACACCCGCGAGGCACGCCACTCGAGGGCTAGTGGGGGACGCCGCATAGTCTTCGGCCCGCGCTGGCTCACATCCCAGCAGCGTGATCGCGCTGCATGCCGCTTCACGAAGCGGACCGAACGGCTCCCGCATGAGCGAACTGACAAACACGATCACGCCCACCATTATCGTGTGCAGTAGGGACAATGACGCGGTACCACCCGACACGCGGGCGCAGCGACGACCGCGTGTGGCGGGCGCGCGGGCGACGGCTCGCCGGATTCACGCTCGGCCGATTCCCGTGGTGTCAGCTAGCAGGTGGACTAGCCGCCGACAGCCGCACTGTGGGGCCAACCGGCGAGCGTGCCAGCTGGCGATCCAGCGGAGGTCCGCGCCGACAGTCATGACCACTCGGCGTACCCCGATCCGCCGGAGGCAGGTCCCTCACGTTAGGGGCCGTGCCCGAAGTCGGAGTCATCCGTCTGATGTGCCGGCCATCATTGCCACACGCTCCTGGTACTCGGGGTTGAGGGCGTACCTCGCGGGGCCCCCTAGACGGAAGGTCTCGCGGAACACTCCGAAGTTGCGGAGGCGAAGCAGGGCCTCGCCGATGGCTTCGCGCTCAACTCCGACGGCGGCGCTGACCTTTCTCGCCAGGCGCCCATTGCTAATCGCCGGGTAGTTGTCGGGGGGATAGGCGGAGTCGTCTGCGATGGCGCCTTCGCTTCTCAGTACGGCGACGATCACACAGCAGAGCTGATGCTCCCTACGGGCTTGGGCGTCTGTCCAAGCCTCCGGGTCGGCGTCTCGGGTGATCAGGTCGTACCACTTGAAGAGGAACACATCAACCTCGTAGCTGATCCGCTGGGCGAGGGACTCGTGATCCGGGCCTGAGGTGTGAG
>MKWU01003363.1_pt1 | contig 21372 bp, 15 predicted proteins | sample 809101 | NCBI WGS metagenome assembly MKWU01 (sample SAMN05860141, study PRJNA318959) | sponge metagenome | host: Aplysina aerophoba | place: Slovenia: Piran, Adriatic Sea, Gulf of Piran | collected 2013-05-07 | reverse complement strand
CTGCACGTCCGATTCGGGCGAGCCGGTCCCGACGCTGCCCTGCACGTTCGACGCGGGCGGGCCGGTCGCGACACCGCGCCACGCCCGCGCCGGCCTCGTCGCCGGGCGGGCGCTCGCGGGCCCTGCCGTGGTCGAGGACGAATGGTCGACGGTGGTCGTGCCGCCGGGGGCGACGCTCGTCGCAGACGGGGTCGGGCACCTGCGCATCGCCACCGGATGCGAATCATGAGCGTGACATTCGATCCTGCGATGCCGGAGCTCGCCGAAGGTCGGGTTGGCCGAAGGAGCTCCCGACCTCGACACCAGGGCGCCCGAGCCGGATCGCGCTTCGCCGGTTCGGACTGCACCAGAGCGAATCCATGGCCGTGAAGCCAGCCGGAAACATGAGCACGAACGTGGATCCCGTGACCCTGGAGGTCATTCGCAATGCATTGACTGCCACCGCCGAGGAGATGTCGCTCGTGGTCATGCGCTCGGCGCGATCGCCGCTGCTGCGCGAGGCCGGCGACCTCTCCTCGGCGCTGACCGACGCGGACGGCCACCTCATCGCGCAGGGCCGGGACATCCCCATGCACATGGGGGTCATGAGCTTCACGGTGCGGGAGTTCCTGAAGCGCGTGCCGAAGTCGCGCCTCGCACCCGGAGACGTGTGGTTCCTCAACCTGCCCGAGGTCGGCGGCAACCACCTGCCCGACGTGAAGGCCATCCGGCCGGTGTTCGTCGGCGGCGCCCTCGTCGCGTTCGCGGTCAATCTCGCACACTGGGCCGACATCGGCGGCGCGGTCCCCGGCAGCTACGTCGCGGGCGCCACCGACGCCTGGCAGGAGGGGCTGCGCATTCCGCCGTTCCGCCTGTTCGCCGCCGCCGGCCCGTGCCGCGAGAATCTGGACATGGTGCTCGCCAACGTACGCGGGGCGGAGGAGCGCGAAGGCGACATCCTCGCCCAGATGGCGGCGACCCGGGACGCGGAGGAGCACCTCCACCGCATCTTCGCCGAGCACGGCGCCGACACCGTCCTCGCCGCCGTCGCCGCCATCCACGACCGGGCCGAGGCGCAGATGCGCGAGGCCCTCTCGGCCATCCCCGATGGCATCTACGCCGGCGAGGACTGGCTCGACGACGACGCCGCGGGGGACGAGCCGGTCGCGGTACGGGTGCGGGTGACCATCGCGGGCGACGGTGCGACCTTCGACTTCTCGGAGACCGCCGACGCGGCGCGCGGACCGGTGAACACCACGCCCTTCATCGCCGCGGCCTCCGTCTTCTACGTGGTCAAGACCCTGTTCGGACCCGACATCCAGCCGAGCGGCGGGTGCTACCGGCCGCTGGAAATCGTCACCCGCCCCGGCTCGCTGCTCGACCCCGGGCCGGACCGGCCCGTGGTGGGCGGAAACCACGAGACGTCGCAGCGCGTCGCGGACGCGGTGTTCCGGGCGCTGGAGCCGACCGGGCCGGAGCGGCTCTCCGCCGGCGGGCCGACCACCTCCGGGCTGGTGCTGTTCGGCGGGCGGCGCGCGGACGGTGTCTGGACCACGTTCTACGAGACCCACGGGGGCGGCGAGGGCGCCAGGCACGACCGCGACGGCGCTCCGGTGGTGCGGGTCCACATGTCGAACGTGATGAACACCCCGGCCGAGGTGGTGGAGGCGGAGTACCCGATCCGGGTCGAGTGCCAGCGCCTGCGGGTCGGCTCGGGCGGGGCCGGGCGCCGCCGCGGCGGCGAGGGGCTGCACCGGGCGTACCGCGTGCTGTGCGACGACATGTCGGTCACGTCGATGTACGAACGTCGCGTGGTTCCGCCCTACGGCCTGCAGGGAGGCGAGCCCGGGGCGCCGTTCCGGGTGAGCATCGACCACGCGGACGGACACCGTACCGATCTGCCGGGCAAGGCCAACGTCCGGCTCGACCGCGACGACGTCGTGGTCGTGGGGAGGGGGGGCGGCGGCGGGTACGGTACGCCGGAGGCGGCGGCGGGTTCCGCCGCAGGATCACCGGCGGAGCCGTCCGCCGATGCATGAACACGCGAGGAGAGCAAAGCCATGAAGCTCGAAGGCAGGAAGGCCATAGTCACCGGCGCCGCGAAGGGCATGGGAGCGGCGATCACCACGACGCTGGCCCGGGAAGGCGCGGACATCGTGCTGACCGCGCGCGACATCGCGCCGCTCGTGGAGGTCGCGGCGGAGGTCCGCAACATCGGCCGCGAGTCGTGGGTGGTCGGCTGTGACGTGACGGACGATCAGGAGGTCAGGGAGATGGTCGCCAAGGCGATCGAGGTCTTCGAGGGACGCATCGACATCCTGGTCAACGTCGCCGGCGTCACCGGTCCCGTCGAGACCCCGGTACAGGACATCGACGTGGACGACTTCGACTACGTCGTCACCGCCAACGAGCGCGGCACGTTCCTGCCGATCAAGTACGTGGTCCCGACCATGATCGCCCAGAACGAGGGGAAGATCGTCAACATCAGCGGCACGTCGGGGCTGCGCGGCTACGCCATGCGCACCGCCTACAGCGCGTCGAAGTGGGCGGTGCGCGGGATCACCCGCACCGTCGCGCTGGAGCTCGGGAAGCACAACGTCAACGTCAACGCGGTGTGCCCCGGAATCGTGGACGGTCCGCGGATGCAGAAGCTCTGCGAGGAGAAGGCGAGGGTGCGGGGCTGGACCGCCGAGGAGGTCTACGACGAGTACGTCCAGGACATGGCGCTGAAGCGCGTGACCAGCGCGCAGGACATCGCCAACGCGGTGCTGTTCCTGGCGAGTGAGGACAGCCGCCAGATCACCGGCCAGCACATTGCGGTCGACGGTGGCTGGGACGTGTGATCGGGCCGGCGCGTGGAGAGGGGAGGGCGAACCATGTATGCACCGTTCGAACTGGAGATGCCCGGCGACCTCGCCGGCGCGCTGCATGCGCTCACCGGCGGCGGGGGTGAGACGACGGTCGCCATCGCCGGGGGCACCAACCTGATCGTCGACATGCGCGCGAAGCGCGAGCGACCGGATCGGGTGGTGGGGCTCGGCAGGGTCGACGAGTTGCGGGGCATGAACTTCGGTGCCGAGCGCATCTCGATCGGCGGCGGCACCACCGTCACCGACCTGCTGCGGTCGCCGGAAATCGCCGAGTCGGCCCCCTCGCTCGTCGAGTCCTCGCGCCTGTTCGCGGGGCTGATGGTGCGCAACACCGCCACCGTGGCCGGCAACATCGCCTGCGGCTCGCCGGCCGCGGACCTGGTGCCGCCGCTGCTCTCGGTCGATGCCGACGTGACGCTCGCAAGCCGGGCCGGGACGCGGACGCTTCCACTCCACGAGTATTTCCTCGGCTACAAGCGCGACGTGCGCCGGCGCGACGAGCTGATCACTCGCGTCTCGTGGCCCCGGCTCCCGCAACCGTTCGTCAACACCTTCTACAAGCTCGCGCGGCGCAAGGGCGACGCGATCACGGTCACCGGGGTGGCGCTGACGCTCGCCGCCGCCGAAGGGGTCTGCACGAAGGCGCGCATCGCGCTCGGGGCGGTCGCGCCCATCGTGTTCCGAGCCCGCAAGGCGGAAGAGCTGCTGGAGGGGCGGGCGCTGACCTCCGCCCTGATCGACGAGGCTGCGGCGGCAGCCGCCGCCGCATCCAGTCCCATCGACGACGTGCGGGCTTCCGCCGAGTACCGCCTCCACACCGTCGAGGCGCTGACCCGACGGCTGGTGGCGCAGGCCTGGGATCGGCTCAACTGACACGGAGGAGGTGAACCATGTCTACCGAACGCACCGTCACGCTGCGCGTCAACGGACGCGACGAGCGCGCGAGCTTCCCCGCCCACCGCACGCTGCTGGAGGCGTTGCGCCAGATTGGCCACATGGAGGTCAAGTGCGGCTGCGAGAAGGGCGACTGCGGCGCCTGCGCGGTCCTCGTCGACGGCATGGCGGTCGACAGTTGTCTCACCCTCGCCTGGACGGTCGAGGGCGCCGAGATCACGACCGTCTCCGGCCTCGGCGACCTCGACGCGCTGCACCCGGTCCAGCAGGCGTTCTCCGACGGCGGCGCCGCCCAGTGCGGGTACTGCACCCCCGGCATCATCATCGCGGCGAAGGCGATCATCGACGAGCACCCGGATCCGACCGAGGAGGACATCCGCGTCGGCCTGAGCGGCAACCTGTGTCGCTGCACCGGCTACACCAAGGTGTTCGAGGCGGTCAGCGAGGCGGCCGCCGCCATTCGGGCCGGGAGGGATGGGCAGTGACGGGCGCGAGCATGAACCGGTGCCCCGGCGGGGGCCGGACGTGGGCGCGACGGGCGGCCGGCGTTGTCGCACCGACCATGAATGCGCGGAGGAGCGAACGATGACCAGCGCAACGATCGAACCGCAGGCGCGACCCAACATCCGGTTCCGGCAGGTCGGCCGGCCACTGACCCGCACCGACGCACCCGGCAAGGTGACCGGCCGCACCCCCTATGCCGGCGACTACGTGATGCCCGGCATGCTGCACATGCGGGTGGTGCGCGCGGACATCGCGAGCGCGCGTCTCGTGCGCCTCGACGTCTCGAAGGCGCGGGCGCTCCAAGGGGTCGCCTGCGTCCTCACCGCCGCGGACCTCCCCGACCGCACCGCCGCGACCGACATCCCGGGGCAGACCGGCCAGAAGCGGCTGGACACCGGCCAGCAGATCCTCGTCAGGGAGCGGGTCCGGTACTTCGGCGAGCCGATTGCGCTCATCGCGGCCGAGTCACGCGACATCGCGGATCACGCCATGGAGCTGGTCGAGTGCGAGCTCGAGCCCATTCCCGGCGTCTACGACCCGCTGGAGGCGATGAAGCCGGGCGCGCCCGTCGTCACCGAGCCCGACAACATCGTGGCCGAGCGCAGGATCCGGAAGGGCGACGTCGAGGCGGGCTTCGCCGCGGCCGACATCGTCGTCGAGAACACGTTCCGCACCCCGTTCCAGGAGCACGCGTTCCTGGAGCCCGAAGTGGGCCTCGCGTGGGTGGACGAGAACGAAGTGGTCAACATCCGCGTCTCCACTCAGGTCATCGAGCACTTCCGGCCCATCGCCGACGCCATCGGGGTGCCCCACAACAAGGTCCGCATCCGCGGCGCCCTGGTCGGCGGCGGATTCGGCGGCAAGGAGGACCTCACCGTCGAGGTCTATCTCGCCCTGCTGGCGAAGCGCACCGGCCGGCCGGTGCGGCTCGAGTACACGCGCGAGGACTCGTTCGTGGGCCACGGCAAGCGCCATCCCTTCATCCTGACCTACCGGACCGGGGTCACGAAGGACGGAAGGATCACCGCGCTCGACGTGACGATGGTGGCCGACTCCGGGGCCTACGTCTTCCTGAGCCCCTACGTCCTGCTCTACGCGCTGGTGGCCGCACCCGGCCCCTACCGGGTCGACAACCTCAACGTCTTCGCCCGGGCGGTGGCGACGAACAACATGTTCACCAGCGCCTTCCGGGGGTTCGGCGCGCTCCAGGCCTGCGCCGCCTACGAGCAGCAGATGGACGAGGTGGCGAAGGCACTCGGGCTCGATCGCCTGGAGCTGCGCCGGCGCAACTTCCTGAAGACCGGCGAGCCGATGTCCACCGGATTCGTGCCGCCGAGCGCGATCTGGACCGACCAGTGCGCCGACAGGGCCTGGGCCGCGCTGGGCGAGCCCGCCCCCTCGGATGGACCGAAGCGCATCGGCCGCGGCATCGCCTGCTACCAGCAGAGCTACGGCCGGCTCACCTTCCTGCACGACACCTCGGAGGCCTGGGTCGGGGTCGAGATGGACGGCACCGTGGTGGTGCGCTCCGGGGTCACCGACATCGGCGCGGGCCAGGTCTCGGCGCTCGGCCAGATCGCCGTCGAGGTCCTCGGCGTCACCCTCGACAACGTCGTCATCTACAACAGCGACTCCGCGGTGACGCCGCTCGCCGGCACCACCACCGCGACGCGCGCCCTCTACATGACCGGCAACGCGGTCAAGAAGGCGGCGGAGGGAGTGCGGGCGCGGCTCGTCGAACGGGCCGCGAAGGCGTTCGGGGTCGAGCCGGACGCGGTCGACATGGGCGATAACATGGTCTTCGTGGTGGACAGCCCGGAGAGGTCGATGCCGTTCTCCGAGCTGGTCCGAATCTGCGGCTCAGAAGGGATCCACCGCTCCGAGCTCGCGATGTTCCGCGCGCCGTTCACCGATTTCCTCGACCCGGAGACCGGCCAGGGGCAGGCCCATCCCGACTACGCCTACGGGGCGCACGCGGTCGAAGTCGCGGTGGACGTGGACACCGGCGAGGTCGAGGTGCTGAAGAGCGTGGCCGCCCACGACGTCGGGCAGTGCATCAACCCCGCCGCGGTGGAGGGCCAGATCCAGGGCGGCGCCCAGAACGGGCAGGGGTACGCGCTCAGCGAGGAGATGCTCTACGAGGAGGGCCGGCTGATCACCCCGTCGTTCAGCGAGTACCTGATGCCGACCGCCATGGACATGCCGAACGTCGAGTGCATCATCCTCGAGTCGCGCAGCGGCGTCGGTCCGTACGGGGCGAAGGGCATCGGCGAGCCGGCGATGACGCCGGTGGCGCCGGCCATCGCCAACGCGGTCGCCGACGCGATCGGGGTGCGCGTGTTCGAGATGCCGATCACGCCGGAGCGGGTGGTCAGGGCGCTGAAGCGGCGCGACGAGGCCGGGCGGGGGGGGGGGGCGCGGAGGGGGCGCGAGGAGGCGGGGGGGGGCGGGCGGGCCGGGCCGCCGGCATGACGGGCGCCGCCACTGCAGGAGGCGAAGGCCCATCCGTCGGTCTGCGCGTCCGGTCATGACCGAAGGGCGCAGCGGGCGGAAACGATCCCCGGAGCCCGGGTCGGCTCCGGGCGCGGGCCCCGGGCGTGAACGCGATCGCATGTTCCCCTCGGCCGCGGGGACCGGCGCGCCGCGCCACGGAAAGGACGACACTCCGCTCGGCCGGTACGTCAGGATCCTCGAGTCCGTCGCCCCCTCCCGTACCGGTCTGACGCTGACGGAAATTTCCCAGGAAGCGGGATTGCAGGCGGGAACCGTGCACCGCCTGCTCCGGGGCCTTCTGGACCTCGGCCTGCTGCGCGCCCGTGCCGGTTCCAAGAGCTACGTGCCCGGGCCGCGGCTGAAGAACCTCCTTCACCTGACCATGGACATGGCCGAGTACTCGGATCTGGCCCTGTCCACTCTGGACCGCCTGGTCGAGGAGTTCGAGGAGACCGCTCACCTCGCCCGCCTGAACGGAGACTGTGCCGAGTCGGTGCTGATGAAGCAGCCTCTCGGCTCGGACCGGGCCTTCGTCCAGCCGGGCCGCCGACTGCCGCTGCACGCGGCGGCTTCCGGCAAGGCGCTCCTCGCCTTCCAGGACGAGGCGTTCGTCTCCCGCTACCTGGCCGGTCCGCGGGTGCGCTACACCGAGCGGACGAAGGTCGGCGAAGCCGAGATCCGGCGCGAGATGGAGCGGATTCGCGAAGACGGCATGGCGGTGTGCGAGAACGAGCTGGACGCCGGCGTGCTGAGCTACGGACATCCCGTTCCCGCCGGCGACGGACACGTCCTGTACTCCATCGGCATCACCGGCCTGGCCGACCGGTTCCACCTCGTGGACCGCACGAGGATCAGGGAGAAGCTGTCCGAGGCTGCGGCCGAACTGAGCCGGAGCCTCGGGGTCGGGGCGTGAACGCGGGGGACGGGTCGGTCGATGGAGATGAGTGGCAGCGGTGCCTTTGTGTTCTGCCGTTGCACAGGTGACTCCGCTATCATGGCGGCATGAATTGCACTCGAAATCCATCGATCGAGGAGCCGCCGCGACCGACGAATGAACGGTCGGTTGCGAGGCCTGCGCCGCGGCGCGTTCCTGACGCGCGCCCGCTCGATGTGCGCGCCACCGACATCGCAGGACGGTTCTTCTCGGGATGTCCCGATCTCGCCGAGGAACACGATCGCTATCTCTGCGAAGCGTTCGATTCGTAATTCGCGTCGTCGGTCTTCCGTGCTTGTCGAGCTCCTCGATGCCGATCTGCAACGACACTGGAGCACCGGGAATCCGAACCCGACCGTCACTTTCCCGCGGCCGACCGGCGACCGTCCACCGGCGCTGAAATCACCACCCCCGATTCGGGTTCAAGGGAGCACAACTCCCCGGAGACTTGTCTATGTCCCCTGATTCCAGGCGCGACCCCCGCTACGACATCCTGTTCGAGCCGGTCGCCATCGGTCCGGTGACCGCGCGCAACCGCTTCTACCAGGTTCCGCACTGCAACGGCATGGGCTACCGGGACCCCACCGCGCTCGCGTGGATGCGCGGCGTGAAGGCGGAGGGCGGCTGGGCGGTGGTGTGCACCGAGCAGGTCGAGTTCCACCACACCTCCGACATCACCCCGTTCATCGAACTGCGGCTGTGGGACGACCGCGACATCCCGATGCTTGCGCGCATGGCGGACCGCATCCACGAGTTCGGGGCGCTCGCCGGAATCGAGCTCGCCTACAACGGCGTGAACGCCCCGAACCTCTACGGTCGAGAGGTGCCGATGGGACCGTCGGCCCTGCCGGTCCAGACGTTCACCTACGACCCGGTGCAGGCGCGGGCGATGACGAAGCGCGACATTCGCGACCTGCGGCGCTGGCACCGGGCGGCGGCGCTCCGCGCCCGCGCCGCCGGATTCGACCTCGTCTACGTCTATGCCGGGCACGCCCTGACGTATCTGCATCACTTCCTCTCCCGCCGGTACAACCACCGGACCGACGAGTACGGCGGGTCGCTCGAGAATCGCGTCCGCCTGCTGAAGGAGACGTTGATCGACACTCGCGAAGCGGTGGGCGACACCTGCGCGGTCCCATGCCGGATCTCCATGGACGAGTTCCTCGGAGCGGACGGACTGGAGAAGTCCGAGGCGGAAGACGCGATCGGGCTGCTTGCGGAGTTACCCGACCTGTGGGACCTGGTGCTGGCCGGCTGGGAGAACGACTCGGTGACCTCGCGCTTCGGGCCCGAGGGCGGACACGAGTCCTTCATCGAGGGCGTCAAGGGGCTGACCACGAAGCCGGTGGTGGCGGTGGGGCGCTACACCTCGCCCGACCGGATGGTGTCGGTCGTCAGGAAGGGCCTCGTGGACCTCATCGGCTGCGCGCGTCCGTCGATCGCCGATCCGTTCCTGCCGAGGAAGATCGAGGAAGGGCGTCCGGAGGACATCCGCGAGTGCATCGGCTGCAACATCTGCGTCTCCGGCGACTTCACCATGTCGCCGATCCGCTGCACCCAGAACCCGACGATGGGCGAGGAGTGGCGCAAGGGTTGGCACCCGGAGCGCATTCGCCCGAAGGCCTCGGACAAGCCCGTCCTCGTCGTCGGCGGCGGTCCGGCCGGGCTCGAGGCGGCGCAGGCGCTCGGCAAGCGCGGCTACGACGTGACGCTCGCGGAGAAGGGCACCGAGCTCGGGGGACGGGTGAACCGGGAGAGCCGTCTGCCCGGGCTCTCGGCGTGGGGCCGCGTGCGGGGCTACCGGGAGCAGCAGCTTCACCAGCTCCCGAACGTGCGGATCTACTTCGACTCGGAGCTGGACGCGGCGTCGGTGCTGGAGTTCGGCTTCCCGCGGGTGGTCGTCGCCACCGGTGCGCGCTGGCGGCGTGACGGGGTGGGGCATCACTGGACGCGGCCGATGCCGATCGCGGGCGGCGCCCGCGTGCTCACTCCCGACGACATGATGGACGGGGCGACGTTGCCGGAAGGTCGGCGGGTGGTCGTCTGGGACGACGACCACTACTACATGGGCGGCCTGATGGCGGAGCTGCTCGCCGACATGGGCTGCGAGACGCACTACCTGACCCCGGCGTGCGAGGTGTCCACGTGGACCCGCGCCACCATGGAGCAGCACTTCATCCAGGCGCGGCTGCTGGAGAAGGGGGTGAAGGTCCATCCCTTCGCCAATCTGGACGCGGTCGGGGAGAGCGGCGTCACCGCGTCGTGCGTGTTCACCGGCCGTTCCGAGGAGGTCGAGTCGGACGCGGTGGTGCTGGTCACGTCGCGCGAGCCCGCGGATTGTCTGGCGCGCGAGCTCGAAGCGCTCGCCGACGACTGGCCGGGCGCGGGGATCGAGTCGGTGACCACCATCGGCGACGCGCTTGCACCGGCGACCATCGCCCACGCGGTGTACGCGGGGCGCCGCTACGCCGAGGAGCTCGACGGCGAGGAGGACAGGGGCGACGAGTTGCCGTTCAAGCGGGAGATCGTGGAGCTGGAGCCGTTGCCCTGACTCGAACCGTCGGCGTCCGAATCTTCGAATCACCGCGGGTCCCGGCGCACGGGCCGTCGAGTCGTCGAGGAATCGTCGTGCGCCGCCGTCACACGTCCGCGATCATGTAGAACTTGCGCATCTTCTTCGTGATCTCCCAGGTGCACGGCGTGCCCTTGGGAATGAAGAACGTGTCTCCCGCTTCATACGTTTGCGCTTGCCCGTCGGCGCCGGTCACCGTCACCGAGCCGTCCAGCACGGTCATCATCTCGTGGACCGGATAGGCCTCGATCTCCTCCTTGCAAGGCGCGCACTCCCAGACGCCGGTCATGATGCTCTGGTCGTCGGTCGTGTAGTGGTGGGATATCAGCTCCGTGCGATCGTCGGTGGTGAAGTCGTCGGGGTCGACCATGTCCGACGGCACCATTCCGGTCGCCGGATCGCCGCCGGCGTTCAGTCTGACGGGCCTGGTGGTCATGCAGCGCTCCCTCGATTGCGGTTGAACAGGGGTCCATCGCCGGCAATGCCGACCAGGTTGATTCTGCCTTGTTTCGATGTCGATGCACGTTGCGTATGCAGGTGTGCGGCGGCCAATCGCGACGATGGTCCGGTCGGGAAGACGGTCACGGTCGCCGCCTGGTGGTGGACTTCGGTGTAATCGGACGTTGCGCGCGATACCGCCACGAGACGTGACCGGGACAAGTCGTATTCAGGATTCTCCGGCGCAGCGAACGATGTTACGGTGCGGTCGTCCCACGTGGGGGGCTTGGTGATGGTGCCGGACAGTCTGGATCGAGCGCAGCGCGTCGCGGAGGCAGTGCTCAGGGAGCAGCTGGACGACGTGGTCTTCGATCAAATCCTGGTCAAGCCGGACAACGAGCGATTTCATGACGACGACGGTGAGTACTTGTCGGTCAAGGCAATTTACGAGGGCAGGCGCGAGCGGCTGCGATCGGAAAGGACCTCTCGGCTTCGCCTGATTCTGAGGGAGAGACTCCTGGATGCGGGCGTCACCGAGTTTCCGGTCCTGTATCTGATCATGAAATCCGAGTGGGACCGGCACCCTGACCCCGCGTGACCTCATCGCGACCGCTCGCCGGGCGCTGGACACCGGCAGAGGCGCACCGCGCCAGTCGGATCTCCGCCGGGCGGTAAGCACTACCTACTACGCGTTGTTTCATTGCCTCGCGCGGTGCTGCGCGGACTCACTCGTCGGTACGGATCGGGCGCGCCGGAGCAGGTCGGCGTGGCGACAGGCCTACAGGGCGCTACAGCATGGACACGCCCGCGCGCAGTGCACTCAGCCTACCATCCGGGAATTCCCGCCGGAGATCGGAGCCCTCGCCATCCTGTTCGTCGACATGCAGCGCAAACGCCACATAGCCGATTACGATCCGGAAGGCCGTTGGAACAAATCGGAAGTCGCTGAAGACATTGACGACGCCGCGAACATCATCGACCGCTTCGAACAAGCACCGATACGAGACCGGCGAGCGTTCGCCGTCCACGTCTTGCTGCAGAACAGGAAGACGTGACGTGCGACGCAAAGTGACTGCGGTGAGTTCTCGCTTCATTGGCGGATGGTTCGCTTCAAGGTGCAGGCCCCGCCAGCACCAAAGCGGCACCAGAAAAATCTACTTAGCACCCTTGCCCCTACTGCGCGCAAGGCCGATTTAGCGCCCCGTCACTACCGGATTCCCGCGTGTACCCCTGGGACACCGCACCGGGAGTGCGACGTTCCGCGACGGGCCCCACGGGTAGTGACGGGGTCTCGCGCATCAGACCGCCCGCTCGACGAACACCACCACGGCGCGGATCATGGTTTGGTTGGCGCGGGTCACCGCGATGTCGCGGAAGCCTGGGTTCGCCGCGCGCAGGACGCTCCGGCCGGTCTCGACGGTCAGCAGCCGCACCAGCGTTGCGCTGCCGCGGTCGTCCGCCCACACCGCCACCATCCAGCCGTGGGCCGCCGGCTGGTCGGGCTCGCTTACGCTCGCAGCCGGCTGGCTGATGGCCAGCCCCAGCCTTCAACCAGTTGAGAAACAACACCGCAAACCCGGGGAGAGAATCTACGCGTCCATTCTCCGCCTCGCCAAGCAGACCGCGAACGAACTGTCGGATTTCGATCTGCGCGAACGCATCGACATCCAGAGCTTCATCTAGGTCGTCGGCAACTACCGCGAGGACCAGGAGGACGTCCCCCGTAACGCCGACAGGCGTTCATCCAATGGCACATCGGCCGGTCAGATTGCGTATCTCGCACCGATCCAGGCCAGCCAATCGCTCCAGCGACCCTCGCGATCGTGTTCGCGGACCCAACCGAGCCATTGCTGGTGGGTGAACACGGCGAAGACCGCACGTCCCTTGAACACGGTCCCCCACTCGCGCAGTTCCGGTAACCCGTATGGGGTCAGGCTCGCGTTGAGTTCGCTATTCCGCGCGTCAACGGCCACCGCCGATACGGTCAGACCGTACTTCCCGGACCGCGCGATCCCCTCTGCCAACGCAGTTTGCCGGAACAATTGATAACCGCCTCTGGCGGCCGGACAGCAGGCCAGTTTTGCCAGCACTTCGCGGTCGGCCACGGGGGCGAGATGCTCCCAGTACCGTCGGCCCCAGGCTGACTGGTGGCATTGGCCGCATGGATCCCCAGCCACCGCCAACGCGTGATCGCATCGGCCAGGGTCCGGATTTCCGGGCCGCTCCCGACTTCCCTGATGATTCCGGGCCGAACAGTCGGAAAAGTCGCGCTCCGTGAACTTGTTTTCCACGAGAACCAGCCCGCTTCCGCCGTTCACCAACAGGCCGAGGTCCGGCGACGTTTGCATCGCTCCGCGCGACCCGCCCATTTCCCCGAGCAGCCGCGATGGATGCAGTTCGCCACCCTCCGAGTACTCGAGCTCGATCGCATCGACTGTCTCGATCTGCGGCGTTACCTGCCAGCGGAGAAACGACGCGAGGAGATTCCGGTCGCGACTGGAATCCCGGAATGGGAAGTAGAGGTTGGCGCACAGGATCCAGGAGCTCTTGAGGTTGTGCACGCCACTGTGCTTCTGCACGCCCGCCGCCTCGAGATACGCCGGCAGAGGATTGTCAGAGCCTGTCCGGATTCCCGGCCAGAGACCCTCTTCCCACAAGTTCCGGGGCACGATCCATGGATAAGGCTTGCGCCGCCATGTGCCCAATTCGGACGAAGAGACATTGCTCCGGCGCCACTGCGTCTGATGCGCGTTCATCGCAACGCTCAGGGGAGGCGGGGTCTTCTTCCGCTCCATGAATTTCGCTCCACGATCCTCGGGCGCGCTCGGCGCGGTGTTCTTGCAGCCGAGCTCAGCAGGGCACGACGCGCAATGGACTGACAGACCCCTCGCACCTGGGCATCGGTCCGATCCACTTGAGCCCCGTGCTTTGAGTCGGGGCGCCCGGCTTCATGACTCCCCGCCAAGGCGGTCGCCCACAATCGCGTGCAACCTGTCGCATTGCTCCCGGATCCACTGCGCGGCATCGGGCCATTCGTCCTCGTCATCGCGCACCCACGACCTCTGTACCGCTATGCTCATGCCGTTCGCGCTGTTCCGGTCCAGGTTGTCTCCGAGCTGCTGGTCGCCCATCCTTTCGCGGATTGTCCAGGAATAACGACGCATTCGAACCGCTCGTTCCTCGGACGCTTGGCTCTCGCCCGATTTGATGTAGAGCCACAGCAATTCCGGGTTGCCGACATGGATTCCGACATGATCGACCGGCTCGCCCTCTTGAACCGACCACTGCGATGCGCCCCGCCAGGAATCCTTCTGCCCTGGAACGCCGCCCACGTGGTCCTTGAGGAATTTCCAGAATTTCTGGGTGGTGCTTCCCTCTTCGAACACGACCTCTACCGTGACCCCGCATCGGTTGCCCATCTTTCGGCAGCGTTCCGCGCTCGCGGGATAGTCCTGCTCGTAGGGATAAAGTACATATGCTTCGTGTCCCGGCACCGCACGCATGGTGAGCGAGCCCACCGTCGTCCCCGGCGGATACCGTCCGGCCGGATGGACGTTTGAGCTGATCGCCTCCCCGGCCAGCTTCCCAGCGTTCGCGGGATCCCGGTTCAGCAATTCCGCCGCGACATTGAGAACCATCTGACTGGCCGCGTCCTCGCTCCGCCAGGGGCCGTCCCCAATCCGCCAGCGGAGCCTCGCCGAGTGCGCCGCGGATTCACGCCGCGGCGCCGACAGGTCGACCCAAGGCCAGCGAGCGAGCGCCCGCCGCGCAAGGTCGTCGGCACGCCGTTCCAGAGCTGGCTCGTCCCATTCGCGCTCGCTGGCGATGAGCCTCGTCATGCCGATCGAACTCTTCCGGTAAACCTCGCGCTTCGCCGCAAACGTGTTCGCGCCCATACCCGCGTTGGTGGCGTCCCCGCTCAACGTCAGATTCGCGAGCCGGTCGCGGTACCGGCCATGTTTTTCTTCCGCGTCGGCTCCCAGATCGCGTTTCCATTCGCCGGTCAGCTTCTGCGGCATCACGTGCTCGATCGTCAGGCGGCCGCGGGCCGGGGCTTCCTCGCGGTGTTCGGCTTCCATCAATTCGCACAGCACCGCAAACGCGGTCCGGGTCGCGCTTCCCCCGTAGGCCTTCCGCGTGCGCATGCCCTCCCGAACGTCCTCGTCATCCGGCACCCCGACGCGCGTGTTCCGCAGCCGGCGGATCCGTCCGAGCCAATGTTCCGCAATATCCGCGTCCCCGTCGGGTCCGGTTTCGTGCGCGAGTTCCGCGACCGCCCGGTTCATCCCGGCCGTCGGGCGGTCCGCCAGCCACATCCGCGTCGTCCACGCGCCGATTCCGGCGAGCGTCTTCGCGAGCGCCGCATCCCCGCCGCCCGTGCAGTCGTTCTCGTCGGCGTCGTTCAGCAGCCGCAGCGTCAACGGCCGGTGAACATCGATCCCGAGTTCGCGCAGATGCTGGAGTTCCCGCTCAACTTTGGCATTCCCATGGGCCTCCGCTGTGCCGGTGAGCATCCCGTAGAGACTGGCAAGACGCGCGAGATCGCGGCACAGCGCTGGCCGGTCCCGTCCCGATTGCACCGCCCACCTGCGAACTCCTTCGTAGACCCGGTCGATGCCGTGAATCTGCCCCGTCCACCACCGAAGCACATCGCGAAGAAACGTGTCAGTGCGTTCGCTTGCATGCCTAGCGTCCAGATGACGCTCGATCCGAAGCCAGTGATCGTCGTGAAGGTCCTGCTGCTCCGCATCAGGAAGTCCCATGAGCAGCCAGTTCTTGACCTTCTCACTTTCCGTCAGCAACCGGCCGGTCGCGTTCAGACTCTCGAATATCTGCTGCGGATCCTCCTTGTCGTCGAGGCCGATGCTGACCACCCGCAGCCGGTCGAGACCCTTGAGGAGGAGGCCAACGTCGCTTCTGGCGACCAGACGGCGGGCGATCCTCCAGGCTTGAGATACCGCGCCGGCACCGGCCGGAACACCCTCCAGGCCGAGCCGGTACTCATCCTCGTCCCCGTCCTGCAGCCGCAGCTTGCGGCGTTTCTCCGGTGGCTTGCCGGGATTTGTCAGCCGGTCGTCGAGAATGATCTGGCGGGTCCAGCCGTCGCAGTCGCCCTCCGCACCAAGTTCGGCCGCGATGGAGGCGAGCAGAATGCTCACCGTGGTCAGTCTCTGCTGGCCGTCGACGACCCGGATGGTCGTCACCACGCCGGCCGCGCCGGGGTCCGGAAAGGTAAGCAGGGTGCCGCCGTAGTGCGTCGCACTGGAATCGGCAGCCGCGATCGTCAGGAGATCCTCGACCAGCCGTTCGATGTCGGACTGGCCCCAGCAGTAGCGGCGCTGCCAGCGCGGCACCACGTACTGAACCTGTCCGTTCAGCAGTTCCAGAAACTTGATGGGGTGCGCGTACATCGATTGCGTCTCTTCTGCAATACCTCCAGAAGTCCGGGCCGGCGCGGGCGATCCATCCTCCACCGCTCTGCCGCCGCCGCACGATGAGTCCGACGGCAACTTTAACATTCCGGTTTTGGTACCCTGACGCTGCCACCGCGCTGTTTGAGGAGTACCGGCTGCACGACGACCGGTCCACGGTGTCCCGCTACGTAGTAGCCTCATTGTCCCACCGGGGAAACAACGGGTTTCTGCATCTTGCGCACACGGACGTCTCGCGGTCTGGTGCCTCCTTGACCACCGGGACAGATCAATGTCCGTCTTGGTGCAGTCTGAACTAGCCGCCTGCGTAAGCCGCCCTCAAGCGCCGAAACGTCTCCACGTCACCGAGGAAGAACCGCTCCGCCATGAAGGAGTCCGACGGGCGCTCCGGCGTGTCCCCTTTGTCCTGACCAAGCCAACGCAGCGCCATCCAAGATCCCATTGCGGCCAGCGTCTCAACGTCGGCGGCGTGCGCCTCAAGAACAAACGCCTTCCAGTGTGGACGCCCGTCGACCACGCAGAGAACCCCATGTCCGAGCCAGTCGAACACTACGTCCCTGTGCTCCGTCCCCACAATCTCTACTATTTTCTGCGCGTCGCCCACGAAGGCCTTGGCGAGGCCTCGAGCCGGTGGAGTTCGCGACTCTCGAGTGGGTCCACTGGTTCAACAACCGCCGGCTCCTCGAAGTGATCGGGAACCGGCCACCAGCAGAAGCGGAAGCGGCGTACTATTGCCAACGCGAGCACACGGCATTGGCCGCGTGACTCAAGCGAAATGGTCTCCGGAAAACCCGGTGCGGTTCAGCGTTCGAGGAGTCTACGCGGATGCGCCCCGCCCAATCTGCGGGAGACGTTCTGACCAGTCAGATGCGCCAGCAGGCGCGTTTTAGTGGTGCCAGAAGACATATTAGAAAACCAGCCTTGGTAATTTATTTAAAAAGATCAATAGGTTAAAATGAATCAATGGCGGAGAGGGAGGGATTCGAACCCTCGGTACGCTATTAACGTACACACACTTTCCAGGCGTGCTCCTTAAGCCACTCGGACACCTCTCCGGGGGCCGCAAAGGGTAAGGGAGGCTGCGCGAGTGCGCAATCGACCGATGTGAGAAGTCCCGGGCTGCCAACCGGTCCGCCTTGCGGCGCTACCGGAGTCGAGGTCGCCCGGGCTCGGCGGTCCGCGCATGCGTGCACGTGGCGCAATCCGTGGGAGGTGGATTCGGAAGCGTGGAGCCGTGCCCTCAAGGCGTCGCCACCCGGCATGGGGACGCCGCCCGGAGCCGTGATATCCTCGCGCGCCTTCGCGATGAAGCGCACGGTCGATGGTGGTCCGCATCGGTCCCCTCGCATCGCCAGGTCGTGAACCCCGTCAGGCCCGGAAGGGAGCAGCGGCAGCGGCGGACGCGAGTGCCGGGGTGCGGCTGGTGCGGGCTACCTCCTTTCTCCGCTCCATCTGATTGACGATCGGCGCGGCTCGATCGGGTGCATCGACTCGCCGGATCATCCCCTGCACCTCGTCCGGCTCGCGTCGGAACCCCTCGACGGTCGACCGGTGTCCGAACCACCTGCCTCCAGTTCGCGATGACGTTCGCGGGACCGCAGGCGCGTCCCGAAGCCGGATTTGGAGCCTCCTCTACCGATTCTGCGGTGAGAATCGGTTGATCTCTGTGTATATTCGCCCCGGACTCGAATCCGGGGGCACCGGACGTGCGCTATTCGATCTTCAGCCTCGCGCGGAACGCGCTGAGCCACCACAAGGGGTGGCCGCTCGCGTGGCGCAGCCCGCAGCCCAAGCGCGAGTACGACGTGATCATCGTCGGCGGCGGCGGCCACGGCCTCGCGGCCGCGTACTACCTTGCGAAGCTGCACGGCATCACGAACGTCGCGGTGGTGGAGAAGGGCTGGCTCGGCGGAGGCAACACCGGGCGCAACACCACCATCATCCGGTCGAACTACCTGCTTGAGGCGAACTCGCACTTCTACGAGCACTCCCTGAAGCTGTGGGAAGGGCTCACGCAGGATCTCAACTACAACGTCATGTTCAGCCAGCGCGGCGTGGTGAACCTCGCCCACAACGACGCCCAGATCGACGCGGCCCGCCGCCGCGGCAACGCCATGCGGCTGAACGGCATCGACGCGGAGTGGCTCTCGGTCGGCGAGGTCCAGTCGATGGTGCCGCTCCTGAATTGCTCCCCAACCGCACGCTTCCCCATCACCGGCGCGCTCGTCCAGCGTCGGGGCGGGACCGCGCGCCACGACGCGGTGGCGTGGGGATACGCCCGCGCCGCCGACGCGTGCGGGGTGGACATCATCCAGAACTGCGAGGTGACCGGCATCCGCGTCGACGCGGGCCGCGTCGCCGGTATCGAGACGAACCGCGGCTTCATCGGGACGAAGAAAATCGGCCTCGCAGTGGCCGGCAACAGCTCGCGCCTCGCGGCGATGGCCGGGGTCCGGCTGCCCATGGAGTCCCACGTGCTGCAGGCGATGGTGACCGAGCCGCTCAAGCCCGTGCTCGACACGGTGGTGACCTCGGGCGCGGCGCATGTCTACATCAGCCAGACCGACAAGGGCGAGCTCCTGATGGGCGGCGATCTCGACTTCTACAACTCGTACGCGCAGCGCGGGAACCTGCCGACGCTGGAGCACGTCATCCAGGGCGCGATCTCGCTCTTCCCCTTCCTCAGCCGGCTGCGGCTCATGCGCACCTGGGGCGGGGTGATGGACATGACCATGGACGGCAGCCCCATCATCGGCAAGCTGCCGGTCGGGGGCCTCTACTTCGACGGCGGCTGGTGCTACGGGGGGTTCAAGGCCACGCCGGGGGCGGGCTGGTGCCACGCCTGGACCATCGCGAACGACGATCCGCATCCGCTCAATGCGGCGTTCCGGCTCGATCGGTTCCACCGCGGCGAGATCCTCGACGAGAAGGGCGCCGGGGCGAGTCCGCAGGCGCACTGACCGTCGCTCGCCGACCGACGAGCACGCCACCCGCCGCCGCATCAATGCACAGGGAGCGACCGACATGCTGCTGATCACGTGTCCGTGGTGCGGACCTCGCGCCCACATCGAGTTCACCTACGGCGGCGACGCCACCGTGGACCGTCCCGCGGAACCGGACGCCGTCTCCGCCGAGGAGTGGCTCGACCACGTCTACCTGCGCGACAACCCCCGCGGGCTGCACAACGAATGGTGGCAGCACAGCTCCGGCTGCCGGAGCTGGATCAAGGTCAGGCGCGATACCTGGACCCACCGCGTGCACGGAAGCGGACCGCCCGGCGCCGACCTCGGCGAGGACGAGCACCGATGAGACGGCGTCCGGACGTGGCGGGGATTCGGGTCGGACCGGCGAGCCCGGCATCCAGGGCGCCCGGGCGCGCCGCAACGCCCTCCGGCAAGGACGAGCACCGATGAGCCCCCAGACCCACCGAACGGAGCGGGGAGGGCGCATCGACCGTTCCGCTCCGCTTGCGTTCACGTTCGACGGCGTGCGCTACACGGGATACCGGGGCGACACGCTGGCCTCCGCGCTGCTCGCGAACGGCGTCCGGCTCGTGGGGCGCAGCTTCAAGTACCACCGCCGTCGCGGCATCTTCGGAGCCGGGGCGGAGGAGCCCAACGCGCTCGTCCGCGCCGGCACCGGATCACGGGCCGAGCCGAACCTGAAGGCGACGCAGGTCGAGCTCTTCGACGGGCTCGCCGCCGAGAGCCAGAACCGCTGGCCGACGCTCGAGTTCGACGCGGGGGCGCTGGTCAACACCGCCTCGAAGCTGTTCCCGGCCGGGTTCTACTACAAGACGTTCATGTGGCCCGGCTCGTGCTGGATGCTCTACGAGCACTTCATCCGCAAGGCGGCGGGGCTCGGGCGCGCGCCGCTCGAGCCGGACCCCGATCACTACGACCGCCGCTACGCATTCTGCGACGTGCTCGTGGTCGGGGCCGGGCCGGCCGGCCTGATGGCGGCGCTCACCGCGGCGCGCTCGGGCGCGCGGGTGATCCTCGTCGACGACGGGCCCGCGCCCGGCGGCAGCCTCCCCGCGTCCACCGCCACCATCGAAGGCGCCGACCCGATGGAATTCGTCTCCCGCATCCGCGAGGAGCTCGCATCGAGCCCGAAGGTCCGGGTGCTCCACCGCACCACCGCCTTCGGCTACTACGACGACAACATGGTGGTCGCGGTCGAACGGCGCGCCGACCACACCCCGGCCCCACCCGCGCACTGCGCGCGCCACCGGGTGTGGTGGATCCGGGCCGGCGAGGTGGTGCTCGCCACGGGTGCCATCGAGCGCCCGCTTCCGTTCGAGGACAACGACCTGCCGGGTGTCATGCTGGCTTCCGCCGCCCGCGCCTACGCGTTCCAGTACGGGATCCGGCCCGGCGGCCGCGCTGTGCTGTTCACGAACAACGACTCGGCCTACGAGGCGCTCGAGCCGATGGTGAACGCGGGCACGAGCGTCGTTGCGGTGGTCGACGCACGCGACCGCGGACCGGGGGACGAAGCGCTCGCCGTTGTCGAGCGCTTCGGACTCGAGCTCGTCTCCGGCAGCGTGGTGATGCGTGCGATCGGCCGCACCGGCGTCGACGGGGTGGAAATCCGTTCGCTCACTGCCGACGGCGCGGCGGTAGGAGACGATTCCCGGCGCATCCCGTGCGATCTCGTCTGCGTCTCCGGCGGCTGGAACCCGACCGTCCACCTGTTTTCGCAGTCGCAGGGCCGGTTGCGCTTCGACGCCACCCGCGCGGCGTTCGTGCCGGGAGAGAGCGCGCAGCGCGAACGCTCGGCCGGAGCCGCCCGCGGGCTCCTCGGCCTGTCCGAGTGCCTCGCCGACGGGATCGCTGCCGGCACCGATGCCGCCTGCGCGGCGGGATTCGACGCAGGGCCCGAGCCGACCTGCCCGGCCGTGGAGGAGTGGGGCGAAGGTGTCCCGGTGCGGACGCTCTGGGCGGTGCCGCTGCCGTCGTGGCGTCACGGCAAGCGCTTCGTCGACTTCCAGAACGACGTGACGGTGGCCGACATCGAGCTCGCGGTGCGGGAAGGGTATACCTCCGTAGAACACCTCAAGCGCTACACCACGCTGGGGATGGGGACCGACCAGGGACGGACGAGCAACGTCAACGGGCTCGCGGTGCTCGCCGCCACGCTGGACAACGAGATTCCCACCGTCGGGACCACGACCTTCCGGCCGCCGTACTCGCCGGTCGCCCTCGGCGCCATCGCGGGCCGCGAGGTCGGCGCCGACCAGACCCCGGTTCGGCG
>MKWU01003360.1_pt1 | contig 21380 bp, 17 predicted proteins | sample 809101 | NCBI WGS metagenome assembly MKWU01 (sample SAMN05860141, study PRJNA318959) | sponge metagenome | host: Aplysina aerophoba | place: Slovenia: Piran, Adriatic Sea, Gulf of Piran | collected 2013-05-07 | reverse complement strand
GTGACCGCATCGACCACGTTGAGGTAGTACACGCCCTTGATCGTCTCGCAGCCCCACAGGTCGCGCAGGTCGCCCTGGTGCACGGTGTCGATGCGCAGGAAGCCGGGCCGCCCGTCCGGCTGCGGGCATCGCCGCTCACCGATGCCGGGGGCCTTGACCGCCTGGGTGGACTGGAATCGCCGGTTCCGGCGCTGATAGGCCGGGTCCTGACGCAGGTTGTACAGGTGTCCGTTCGAGATGAAGGCCAGACGCTGGTAGCGTTCATCCTCGAACTCCTGGTACTGGCGTCGGCAGACATGCCGGATCGCTGGCCCGGACAGGTTCTCGTGCAGGCGGTCGGTCTCGGCCAGCAGGCGCACGTCCTCGGGGGTGTAATGGCGCAGATACGGCTGGCCGGGGGTGCCGCGGCGGTCCCGGACCGCCCCGGTCTCGCGGCATTGCGCGAGCAGCCGGGTCAACTGCGCCCGCGAAAACCCGGTCGCCTTTTCCAGATACGCCTTGAGCAGGCCCTTGTCGAGCTTGCCCAAACGCGGGTAATCAAACTGCTGGTACGTGGCTTCGATGAAGCGGTAGGCATCGCCGCGGGAAACCGGCTCCAGGTCGAACGAGTCGTTGCCGGCGGTGAAGTCGCGCAGGTCCTGCAAGGTCCGAACGCGGAGAGTGTTTAAGTTCAAGATCATCCTCCAGATGATCCCACACCCGCTTCAGGCTCACTTCTCGTTGGAAACTGCTCTCGCTTCAGGCTCACTTCTCATTGGAAGAGACTGCCGTTCGCAGGGACAAAAGACCAGTGCTATACTTGAATCATCTGACACCCTCGGACAATGGATATGGAAGAGGGACTCGAATCAACCCGAGGTCTGGGATAAGGCTAACCGACCTGCATGGATAGGGAACCAGCAGAACCATGAATATTAGTCTTGAATTGATAGCGATTGTTGCGTTGTGGCTCACCACGACGGGATTTCTCCTGAGCCTTCATCGAGACGTTGCGGACCTTCGTGAAAGGATGGGTCGCCTCGAAGGGAGAATGGAGCATCTCGAAGGGAAAATGGAACATCTCGAAGGAAGAATAGAGCGTCTCGAAGGGAGAGTGGGACACCTTGAAGAATTGTTTCAGGGGTTCCGCAGGCCGGCCTCAGGGTACGGCTGATCATCGATCAGGGCATGGTTTCGGCTTCTTGGATCAGGGCTTCCGAACTCCCCGAGTAAAAATCCCTTGCTGGTTAGATTACCGGTAGGATCGATTCAGAAAATCCCCGGAATCACCGCCTTCCGGTCGGCCGGATAATCGTCGAATTTCTCCCGATACCACCGGTGGTGGCTGTAGACCCTCGGCATCAGGTTGGCGGCGGTGAACACGAAGAAGGCGAAGCCCGCCAGCGACCATGTCGCCAGTGCCCAGCCGGCCCATTCCAGTATTTCCCCAAGATGGTTCGGGCAGGAGACGAAACGGAACCCGCCGCCCCGGGGGATGGCGTAGCCGCTCTCGCCGGGTTTGCGCAGGCGCAGCAGAACCGTGTCGGAGTGGAGGTTGAGGGCCATCCCCCCAAGGAAAACCGCAAGGCCGACCAGAAAACGGGGGTCGCTCAGCCATTCGACTCCGTATTCGCCGAACTCCGAGACGATCCGGGCATTGATGTAGGCGTTGATCACGTTGAAGAAGACGCCCGAGGCGGCGACCGCGATCGGCATCCGCTTGCCTTGCGTGCGCAGCCGGAACGGAAAGATCAGCGTCCGGTGCAGGTAGTGGGCCTGCCACATGACGAGGAACACCAGCGGCACGACCTCCCAGGCGGATTCTCCGCAGAGATACACGTACAGGAAGACGACCACGGTCGGCAATTCCATGACGATCCAGCCCGTCCGGTTGGAGAAGGACGGCCCCCAGCCGGTGCCCGAATAGTGGCGGCCGAACGGGGCCGTGTTGCGCATCAGGTACAGGAAGGTCGGGACCGCGATGGCGAGGACCGCCCAGACCAGGACGCCGTGGATTTCCAGTTCAGTCATTCCCGCTCTCCCTTCCGATCATGCTTGCATTTTAGGGGATGAATCACGGATTTTCAGGGCTTGGCCCCGCAGGGGTGCGGGCCTCGCAGGCAGCCGCCTGCCTGTGGTAGACTTTTCGCAGTACGATGCCCTCCGAGAACGGACTCAATGACGAGGGATTCATAGCCCAGGCCAGCAAATAAGGCGTGCTGGCCTGCAACCCAAACAGAAATGAGCAATTTCCAATTAATCACCCTGATTTCGACGATCCTCGGCAGCGGGCTAGTGCTCGGCAAGATGATCCTGGATCTGCAGGGCCGCATGTCGGCCGTAGAAAGCCGCCTGTCTCACATGGAGGGCCTGCTCGAGGGATTCCGAGCGTCAGGCATCTTTACGCCTTATCAGGCCGGGGACCACCAGGCCGCTCCTCCGCGAAGCAAATAGCCTCACCGGCGGGAGGCCGGCGTTGGCCTCCCTCCAGCGCTCACTCTCCGAACCCGTAGAATCGCTCGTTGAGAAAATCGCGCATCGCCGCGACGTGCTCCTCCGTCCAGTCGAGCCCTGCTCCCTTCCTGCAGTGGTCGACGCGCGCGAACAGCTGAGCCGCATCCCCGGTCGGCCCCTCCGCCCCGCAGTACAGCACGGTGCCGTCGCCGCCGGTGATGCGCGCATGGCAGGCGGTGCAGTGTTCTTGATGTACACTGCCCGCATCGAACGCCTGCGCGCCCTGAAGGTCAAAGAGAGCCAGCGCGCCGAACAGAACGAAGACCCGCCACCGCCCCATGTCCAAGAAGAAAAACCTGATCTGGATCGACCTGGAGATGACCGGGCTCAACCCGGAGACCGACCGCATCATCGAAATCGCCACCATCGTCACGGACTCAGACCTCGACATATTGGCCACCGGGCCCGTGCTGGCGATCCACCAGTCGGACGAGTGCCTGGCCGGGATGGACGAATGGAACACCTCCCATCACGGCGCGTCCGGCCTGACCGAGCAGGTGCGCAACTCCAGCTGCGACGAGGCGCAGGCCGAGCGCGAGACGCTGGAGTTCCTGGAGGCGCACGTCGCGCGCGGGGTCTCGCCGATGTGCGGCAACAGCATCTGCCAGGACCGGCGCTTCCTGGCGCGCTGGATGCCGGACCTGGAACGTTTCTTCCACTACCGGAACCTGGACGTCAGCACGCTCAAGGAGCTGGCGCGGCGCTGGTACCCGCTGGACCAGGTCGAGGAGTTCCAGAAAACCTCCGCGCACCGGGCGCTGGAGGACATTCGCGAGTCGATCCGGGAGCTGGAGCATTACCGCCGGCAGATGTTTCAGCGCGTGACCGCTGCCTGAAGCGGGAGGTCGCGCCCGGCCTCCGGGTGCAGCACGGTGTCGCAGCCGTCCATCGTCGGATCCAGTTCCGGATAGTCCAGGGTGTAGTGCAGGCCGCGGCTTTCGCGGCGCATCATCGCGCAGCGGATGATCAGGTCCGCCACCTGCACGAGGTTGCGCAGCTCGATCAGGTCCCGCGAGATGCGGAAGTCCCGGTAGTATTCGTTGATCTCCTCGTGCAGCAGGGTGCAGCGGTGCTGCGCCCGCTCCAGCCGCTTGCTGGTGCGCACGATGCCCACGTAGTCCCACATGAAGCGGCGCAGCTCGTCCCAGTTGTGCGAGACCACCACCTCCTCGTCGGAGTCCGACACCCGGCTCTCGTCCCACGGGGTCACCTCCGGGGGCGACGCGTCCCGGGACAGCGTCTCGTTGATGTGCCCGCTTGCGGCATGGGCGAGCACCAGGCATTCCAGCAGGGAGTTGCTAGCCATCCGGTTCGCGCCGTGCAGCCCGGTGTGGGCCACCTCGCCGATGGCGTACAGCCCGGGGAGGTCGGTGCAGCCGTGCCGGTCGGTCATGATTCCGCCGCAGGTGTAGTGCGCGGCCGGCACCACCGGGATCGGCTGGCGGGTCAGGTCGATGTCGTATTCGAGGCAGCGCGAATAGGCGTTCGGGAACGCCTCGCGCAACTCGTCGGCCGGCTTGTGGCTGATGTCGAGGTGCACGTAGTCCAGCCCGAGGCGCTTCATCTCGTGGTCGATGGCCCGCGCGATGATGTCCCGGGGCGCCAGCTCGCCGCGTTCGTCGAAGCGGGGCATGAATTCCTCGCCGCTGCCGGGCAGGCGCAGTTTCGCCCCCTCGCCGCGCAGCGCCTCGGTCATCAGGGAGGACTTGGCGCGCGGGTCGTACAGGCAGGTCGGGTGGAACTGGATGAACTCCATGTTGGCCACGCGGCAGCCGGCCCGCCACGCCATCGCCAGCCCGTCGCCGGACGAGGTGTCCGGGTTGGAGGTGTACAGGTAGACCTTGCTCGCGCCGCCGGTCGCCAGGATCACGCAGCGCGCGCGGTAGGTGTCGACCGCGTTGGTGCGGGTGTCCTGGGCGTAGATGCCGATGCAGCGGTTCTCCCCGGCCTGGCGCTGGACGATCAGGTCGACCGCGATGCAGTGGCTGTGCAGTGCCACGTTGGGGCGGCTTCGCACCTGTTCCATGAGGGCTTCCTGGATGGTGCGGCCGGTGTGGTCGGCGACGTGCGCGACCCGCCGGCGGCTGTGGCCGCCTTCCTGGGTCAGGTGCAGCCCGCCGGAGGGCGGGTAGGGGGTGAAGTTCACGCCCTGGTCCTGCAGCCACCGGATCATGGCGGCGCCGCGGTCCGTGACCCGCTGCACCACCTCCGGATGGCACAGCCCGCCGCCGGTCGAGGTCGTGTCGGCGACGTGCAGCGCGACCGAATCCTTGTCGTCCAGCACCGCCGACACGCCGCCCTGGGCGTAGTTCGTCGAGCTTTCGGTGGGACTCGCCTTGCACAGCAGCGTGACCCGCAGGCGCGGGTCCGCCTCCAGCGCGGCGCACAGGCCCGCCGCTCCGCTGCCGAGGATCAGGATATCCGTGTCGTGGGTCACGGGCGCACTGTCTGCCGCCACGATTCCGCCATTTCCGCTATGCCGAACCATGATTATAATGTCGGCTCTATTGATGGACCCCCTTGCGTGCTTGACGAAGTCCCACAAGAACCTTTCTTGGCGGATCGGCCCCAGGCGCCGAGATGAGCGACCGAAGCGACCGGAACTTGGTTCGCCGCGCCAAGGCGGGGGAGACCGGTGCGTTCGATGCGCTGGTCGAGAAGTACCAGCACCGCATCCTGAACCTGGTCGGCCGCTACATCGCCAACCGCACCGCCCGCCAGGACGTGGCCCAGGAGGCCTTCATCAAGGCCTGGCGCAACATCAAGACCTTCCGGGGCGACAGCCAGTTCTACACCTGGCTGTTCCGGATCGCGGTCAACACGGCGATGAACCACCTGGCCGCCGCCCGCCGCCGGCCGGAGCATACGCTGCCGCCGAATGAGGACGGGGAGGTGAGCATGGACAATATGCAGGTCGACCTGGACACGCCGCAGGGCGAAGTGGAGGCCGAGGAGGTCGCCGGGATAGTGAACGAAGTGATTGCCGAGTTGTCGGAAGACTTAAGGGTGGCAATCACCTTGCGCGAATTGGAAGGCATGAGCTATGAGCAGATTGCCTACATCATGAAATGTCCAATCGGCACGGTGCGCTCTCGCATCTTCCGGGCCCGAGAGGCCATTGATGAGCGATTGCGGCCGGTGTTGGACGACTCGTCAGGGGGGCTCAAATGAGCAACCCGAATCACGAGTGGGTCTCCGCCTACCTGGATGACGAGCTCACGCCCGCCGAGCGGGCCCGGGGGAGCCGGACCCTGAGCCGGGAGCCGGAGGCGCGCCGCCGCCTGGGCCGCTACCTGCTGATCGGCGATGCGATGCGCAACGAACTGCCGGAACAGCTGTATCCGGGATTCGCGGCGCGGGTCCATCAGAAAATCGTCGAGGATCATTCGTCCCCCCCCAAGCACCATACCCTGCAGGAACTCTGGCACTGGATCCGGCATCCGGCCCCGCTGGCGGTGGCCAGCGGCCTGATGGCCACGCTGGTCGCGGTGGGGCTGTGGTTCTACACGAAGCAGCCGCCGGTCGTCCCGGTGGTGATCGACGTGCCGATCGACCAGGTCGCGGAAATCGCGCCATCCGAGCTGGACGCGAAGGCGCACCAGCAGATCCTGAGCTACCTGGCGGCCCACGCGGAAGTCGAGTCGCGGGCGCTGATGCCCTATGCCCAGTTGGTGGAATATGACCAGTAAGACGACACCGGGCACGATCGGGCGGTCAGGCCGCCCCGGGGAACTTTTGCCGGAGAACGCGGTCTTTTTCGAGGGGGGGGAAGGCCCGAAAATCTACCGGAGGCTGTTGCTGATCATGATTCTGGCCGGGATGGGCACGATGGCGAAGGCCGAGATGGATCCGGCCGGCTGGCTCGTTCATGCCGACGAGGCGGTCGAACGCGCCAATTTTTCCGGCATGATGTCCCTGCTGCAATCCGGCGAGACGCGGCGCACGATGAAGATCGAGCAGGGGTTCGACGGGCGGAGCACCTACCAGCGGCTGGTTTCGGTCTCCGGGAGAGAGGAGTGCGAGATCCTGCGCCGGAACGATGGATCCGCCGTGGTCTTCCCGGACCGGCGGCTGGTCATCCACGGCCACCAGGACTCGAAGAGCCCGATGCCGAAAATCCAGATGGATATCGAGCAGGTGGACCAGCACTACGAGCTCGAGGTCCAGGGGAAGGAGGAGATTGCGGGGCGGGACTGCCAGCTGGTCATGGCCGCCTCGAAGGACGAGTACCGCTACGGTTGCGAATTCTGCGTGGACACCGCCTCGGGGCTGCCGCTGCGCGCGCGGCTGGTGACGCCGAGCGGCGAGAAGATCGAACAGTTCTCGTTCACGTCCCTTGACGTGAGGGATTCCATGCAGCAGTTCACCCCGGACAGCTTCTGGCTGGAGACCGACACGCAAGGCTTCGAAATGATCGCCCTGCCGCACAGTTCCGAGCCGGCTCCGCACACGTGGCGATTCGAGAACCTGCCGCCCGGATTCGAGGAGCGGTTCGCGATCACCCGGAGGCTGCCGCTCAGCCCGGATCCGATCTACCACATCGTGCTGGCGGATGCGCTGTCCCGGGTTTCGGTGTTCGTCACCCACCCGCCCGAAGGCATGCCCGACAAAAGCTGGCGATTCTCGCGCAAGGCGCTCAACGGATACGTGACGGTCCGGGACGGCCACCAGGTCACCGTGATCGGCGGCGTTCCCGCGGAAACCGTCCGGATGATCGGCGATTCGATTCGCTGGGAAGACTGATTTTCAACCCTTGATACCTGACAGGAGACTCATGCAACAGACCTGGATCCCGAGAACCCTCACCGCCGCTTTGGGCCTTGCCGTTCTGCTCGCGCCGCTTCAGGCGCGCGAACTGCCGGACTTCACCCACCTGATCGAGAAGAACGCGCCGGTCGTGGTCAACATCACCACGACCCGCAACGTCGGGGGCTCCGCCACCGGCAAGGAGGCGCCGCAGAACGCCCCGGAAGACATGCCGGACTTCTTCCGCCGGTTCTTCGAGCAGATGCCGGAGGGCCAGCAGCAGCGCCCGCCGCAGCAGCGGCGCCACGGCACCGGGTCCGGGATGATCTACTCCGCGGACGGCTACATCGTGACCAACCACCACGTGGTCGACGGGGCGGACGAGATCATCGTCAAGCTCAGCGACAAGCGGCAATTCGTGGCGGAGAAGGTGGGGTCCGACCCGCGCAGCGACCTGGCGTTGCTAAAGATTGATGCGGATGACCTGCCGACCGCGACGCTCGGCAATTCGGAGGAGCTGAAGGTCGGGCAGTGGGTGCTCGCCATCGGCTCGCCGTTCGGCTTCGAGCATTCGGTCACCGCCGGCATCGTCAGTGCCAAGGGGCGCAGCCTGCCGAGCGAGAACTACATCCCGTTCATCCAGACCGACGTGGCCATCAATCCCGGCAATTCCGGCGGGCCGCTGTTCGACATGAACGGGCGCGTGGTCGGCATCAACGCGCAGATCTACACCCGCACCGGCGGGTTCATGGGCCTGTCCTTCGCCATCCCGATCGACATGGTGTCGGAAGTGATCGCGCAGATCAAGAAGGACGGCCGCGTCGTGCGCGGCTGGCTTGGCGTGTACATCCAGGAGGTGACCCGCGACCTGGCCGAATCGTTCGGACTGGACCGCCCGAAGGGCGCGATCATCGCCGAGATCACCGAGGACGGCCCGGCGGACGAGGCCGGACTGGAGGCCGGGGACATCGTCCTGGAATTCGACGGGCGGGAAGTGGAGAGTTCCAGCGCGCTGCCGCCGATGGTCGGGCAGGTGAAGCCCGGCAAGACGGTCGAGGTCGAGATCATGCGCGGCGGCGAGCGCAAGACCGTGGAGGTGACCCTGGGGCAGTTGCCCGACGACGGGGCGCCGATGGCGGTGCCGTCCGGGGATTCGGGGTCGTCGGAAGACACGGAGATCCTGGGCATGCGCCTGGAGGAGTTGCCCGAGGACGCGCGCAAGCAGCGCAATCTTGACAAGGGCGGCGTCTGGGTGAAGGAAGTGACCGGGAATCCGGCGCGCTCCGCCGGCATCCAGAAGGGCGACGTGATCCAGATGTTCGCCGGGCAGAAGATCGAGACGCTGGACGACTTCAAGGAGGCGGCGGAAGACCTCGAATCGGGGCAGCCGCAGCCGATCCTGGTACAGCGACAGCAGGGTTCGCGGTGGTTGGCGCTGACGCCTGAATAGGGGGGCGAGGCGGGCCGGAGGAGGGGGTCCCGGAGCCTCCGAAAGGCTTGAAAAACCTGCCCGGACGGGGGTCCTTCGGCGCGATGCGGAGTGCCGGGCGGCCGTGCTACAATCGCTTTCAACGCCCTCTGGACAGGGAAGTTCCGAGGGGTTGATCGAAGCACTCAAGATCGGATAAATGCTGCCGACAATCGAGGACGCGAATCACCATGGAGATTATTCCGATTCAGATTATTTCGACCGTGGTGATTCTGGTCTACATATGGGTTATCAAGACCGATATCAGAGACTGGCGCGAGGAAATTGCCGAGAGCCGTGCCGATTTTCAGCGAGACCGCGATATTTTTCGGCAGGAGAGAATCCGCAGGGATATTGCCGATTTGCGCGAGCGCATGGTGAGAGTGGAAGGCTTCGTCGGCCGCCCGCCTGAACCGCAATCCTGACCGGATCATTCCGATAGAGGGCTGGCGCGAGTCACGGCGCTTGCAGGCCGAGCGCCGGGCCGGGATTTGAACGGCCGCAGGTCTTTGCGCGGCAGACCCTTTCCGGGTTACCCGACGCGAAGTGTTTCCATCAGCCTTGGCAGAGAGATCATGGTCGTGTGTTTTTCGATGGGGAATTCGTCGTTGCCGCCATAGACGATGAATTTCCTGCGGGCCTTGATGTCTTCGCAGGTCTGGTGGAAGCTGGCCCGGATCTTTGGAACGAGTCCATGCTTGATCTCGACCGCCCACAGTTCCGTGGACGAGAGTTCCAGGACCAGGTCAATCTCTGTACCGTTGGAGGTGCGGTAGTAATAGGACTTGGCGCCGACGGGAAGGGCCGAGAGGATGTTCTCAACCGCAAAACCTTCCCAGCTTTTCCCGAGAACCGGGTGGGAGAGCAATGCGTCATGATCCGCAATACCCAGTAGCCGGTGCAGGATGCCTGAATCCCGGACATAGAGGCGGGGGGACTTGATGAGTCGTTTTTTTACGTTCGCATGCCAAGGCTCCAGCCGCCGGATCAGCAGCAGGTCGGCGAGGATGTCCAGATAGTGTGCAATGGTCTTGCCGTCGACTTCCAGGCTACCGCCCAGTTTCGAATGATTCACGGCGGTGCCTTGGAGGTGGGCCAGCATGGTCCAAAGCCGCCTCAGCCGGGCTGCGGGAACCCGGAACCCGAGCTGCGGAATGTCTCGCTCCAGATAGGTTCGGACCAGCATCTCCAGCCATTCCATGCTTTCTGAATCTGAAGATTCCAGGTAGCTGCACGGAAATCCGCCTCTCAACCATAGTTTGTGGATATCCTCTGGTTTGGAATGGGGCGTTTCCAAGAGGTTCAGGCCGTTCATCTCGATGTAGCGGATGCGTCCTGCAAGGCTCTCCGAGGACTGGCGCAACAGGTCCATGGACGCGGAGCCGAGGAGCAGGAACTGCCTCCCTTTCCTGCCGGCCTGGCGGTTTTCGTCGATCAGTCCGCGCAGAATCCCGAACAGATCGGGGGCATGCTGGACTTCGTCCAGGATAATCAATTCCTCGCGGTGCTTGAGCAGGAAGGACAGGGGGTCACGGAGTTTCAGCAGGTCACCCGGAGATTCCAGGTCCAGATAAATGGAACGGCAGGTCCTTCCGACTGCTTTTGCCAGCGTGGTTTTTCCGACTTGGCGTGCCCCGAGAAGCACGACCGCGGGGACATGTTCGATGGCAGCCTCAAGCCTTTCGGTAATCATTCGTTCCAACATATCATGTATTTTAGGAGACTATCTCCGAAATTGCAAGATTTTTCCGGCGCTATTTCTGTCCGCCCTAACCCACTCGTGCAGCAGCAGATCCCTGAAGGACAGGCGGAAGGTTCCGAAATGTGCGGCTTTCGTTCGTGAGGGCGTGCATCACGGGGAATTTCAGGGGGAGGCGTTGATGGCCCCAAGGAACGGCTCCGCAAAATCCCTGAGCTTGGCCGCTCCGACTCCGTTGATTCGCGAAAACTCCTCGACAGTACGTGGCCGCTGCTGCGCCATCTCGAAAAGAGTCCGGTCCGGGAAAATGATGTAGGCGGGGACCCCCCGTTCCTTGGCGAGTTGCAACCGCAGTGCTTTCAGGGCGTTCATCAAGGCCGCCTGGTCGCTGCTCAGGATCGGGTCCGGCGCAGTGCCGCGGGGCCTCTTCTGCGGGGCGCGAGGCGCGACGAGCGTGTCCCTTCGGTACAGGAAGATGCCATCCCCTTGCATCAGTGTGCGCCCTTTCCCGGTCGTCGCGAGCCCGCCGTAGCCGGCGATGTCCAGGCGCAGGAATCCGGTTGCGACCATTTGCCGGATCAGGGCGCGCCATTCATTCTTTCCGCGTCCCGCACCGGTCCCATAGGCGGGGAGTGCGTCATGGCCCAGCCGTGCAACCTTCTCGGTGGCCGTGCCCCGCAGGATGTCGATGACGTGCGCCGAGCCGAACCGTTCGCCGGAGCCGGACACTGCGGCCAGGATGTTCCGGGCGTCTTCGGTGCCGTCGATGCGCTCCGAGGGGTCGAGGCAGACGTCGCAGTTGCCGCAGGGCTCGATTCTTTCGCCGAAATAGTCCAGCAGGGTCGTCCGGCGGCATTCCGGAGCCTCGCAGTAGCCGAGCAGGGCGTCGAGGCGCTTGTGTTCGCGCCGCCTGCGCGCGTCGCTGGCGTCCTCATCCTCGATGAACGTCCGGCGCATGCGGATGTCGGACAGGCCGTAGAGCATGTGGGCTTCCGCCGCCGCGCCGTCGCGCCCGGCGCGGCCGATTTCCTGGTAGTAGGCTTCGATGCTGCCGGGCAGGTCCATGTGGAAGACGAACCGTACGTCGGCCTTGTCGATTCCCATCCCGAAGGCAATGGTCGCGACCATGACGACGCCAGGGTCGGTCATGAAGGCATTCTGGTGAGCCTCCCGGTCTTCCTTCTCCATGCCGGCGTGGTAGGGGAGCGCCCGGATCCCGCCAGCATTCAGGAATGCGGCGGTCTCTTCGGTCTTTCTGCGCGACAGGCAGTACACGATCCCGCTTTCGCCCTGGTGCCGGGCCATGAAGTTCATCAGCTGCGCTCTTCCGTTCTGCTTCATTTCCACGGTCAGCCGGATGTTCGGGCGGTCGAATCCCAGCACGAAGCTTTCCACTTCGCCGCCGAACAGGCGCTCGGCGATGTCTTCACGGGTCACGGCGTCGGCGGTTGCGGTCAGGGCGACGACCGGGACGTCGGGGAAGAGCTGGCGGAGTCGGCAGAGTTCCTCGTACTCGGGTCGGAACGAAGGGCCCCACTGCGAGATGCAATGCGCCTCGTCGATGGCGAACAGCCGGACCGGCAGGCGGCCCAGCGCCGCGAGCATCCGCTCGGTCATCAGCCGTTCAGGCGCCATGTAGAGAATCCGGGTCCCGCCCTCCGTCACCCGGTTCCATGCGGCGACGTTGTCGGCCCGGGGTGCGGAGGAATTGATGCTGTCCGCCGCCACCCCTGCCAGCCGCAGGGCGGCGACCTGGTCCTGCATCAGGGCGATCAGCGGGGACACGACGACGGTGAGGCCGTCGAGGACCAGGGCGGGGATCTGGAAGCACAGGGACTTGCCCGAGCCGGTGGGCATCACGGTAAGCGCGTTGCGGCCGGTGAGCAGGGCTTCGATGGCGGCTTGCTGCCCGGGGCGGAACGACTCGAACCCGAAGGTTTCCCGGAGCGTGCGCCGGATATCGGTTGCGGGGGCGGGGGGCATTTCAGTCGGCATGGGGGCAGGGTGGGTTGGTGCAGAGGGGTTCTGCGGGCGTCGAATGGAAGGGCCGTCCAAATGTCATCAAGATAGAGGCATTCATGGTCTCAGTGATGCTTGGGATCGGTTTTCGCTGTGGGCGCGGGATTGTAGCCGATGCGGGCGGGCTGGATATTGGCGGGCGAAAACCGGCTTCTTCCGGGCGCCTGCCTTTGCCGATGGGGGATCTGGACGCGGGCAGGGCCGCAGGGCATCAACGGATCAGGGAGACGGCATGGCAAGGCTGTTTTTGCGGAATTTATCCGGGACAATCTTCGCGGCCGATGTTCCATATTGTCCGCACCAAGGTGCAACGCGACCGAATCTGTCCACTGTGCGGGAGGGCAAATATGACAGGCCCGATAATAGAAGAAAACATCAATACCGGCCCATTTGCGCGGAGGGACACCAGACATGAGATTCACCAAGACCGACTTCATTCAATATCTAAACTGCCCGAAGTCTCTTTGGCTTCTCAAAAATGATCCGGAGAATTATCCCCATGGTGAACTCTCGGCCCTGATGAAGAAACATATGCGCGAAGGCGATGAGGTCGAGCGGTACGTGGGGCGGTTCTTCGAGAATGGCGGCCGGCGCACGGTTGATTTCCAGAGGGTCTTTGAAACGGAGGGGGGCCTGTACGCCCGGGCGGACGCCGTGGAGCAGACGGGCGGCGGCGAGACGATTCTGTATGAGGTCAAGTCCTCAACCCAGGTCAAGCCCGAGCATTACAAGGACGTCTGCTTCCAGAAAATCTGTGCGGAGCGCGCCGGGCAGAACATCGATCGCGTGTTTCTGGTACACCTGAACGGGGAGTATGTGAAGGCGGGGGCCGTCGACCCGGAAGCCTTGCTCATCTTCGCGGAAGTCACCGACCCAGTCGAAAGCATGGCGGCGGAAACCCGCACGGAGATTGATGCCGCCCTCGCTTTTCTCGCAAATGGAATGGACCGGGATGGATGCGCCTGTATCGAAAAATCGCGCGGCCATCACTGTGACACGTTTGCGTTGCTCAACCCCGATCTTCCCTCGCCGTCAATCTACAGTCTCCCCAGGCTAGGCAGGAAAAGGCGCTTGGATTTGCTGTCCAAGGGCATTTTCGGGCTTGACGCCATCGCCGACGATTATCCGCTGTCGGGGAACCAGCGCCTGGTCGTTGAGGCGGCCAAGCGGGGGGAACCTCAAATCAATGAGGCGGCCATCAGGGAGTTCCTGTCCGCGCTGACCTTCCCGTTGCATTTTCTCGATTACGAGACCTTCGCCTCTGCCGTACCTCGGCTCGACGGGGTCAGCCCGCACAAACAGTTCCCGGTTCAGTATTCCCTGCATATTCTGGAACCCGACGGCCGTGTCACCCATCGGGAATACCTGGAACGCGAGGCGCGCATGCCGCGTCGTCTCATCGAGCGGATGCAGGCCGACATCGGGCCGGTGGGCAGCATCCTCTCCTGGCATGCGTCGTTCGAGAAGATGTGCAACCGGGGAATGGGAAGGGTCTTCCCGGACAAGGCGGCATTCCTGAATGACCTGAGCGCCCGGGCGGCAGACCTGGAGAACGTGTTCAAGGCCGATTACGTCGATGCGCGGTTTGAAGGTTCGACCTCCGTCAAGAACGTACTCCCGGTTGTCTGCCCTGGACTCGGTTATGGTGACCTTGACGTTCAGGACGGGGCTTCGGCGATGGCAGAATGGGAGCGCATGATTGACGCAGAGCCCGAAGAGGCGGAACGTATCGCGAAAGCGCTCTTGAGATATTGTGAACGCGACACCTTGGCGCTGGTGGAAATCTATCGCTTCCTTGCCAGAATATAGGCCCTTTCGGGTTTCCATTCTGGCCGGGGCGGCAATTGAATTCGAGGGAATTTGCGGTGTAAAACAGGTTGCGAGGGGGACGGGGCGGAACTTCACTGGGGCGTGGGGGCGTTTCCGCGCTTCGGAGGCACTCATGAATCCGCCATTTTGTTTCCATGCATGACTCACCGTCGCTTGGCGGGACACCTCACATTCATCAGCGACTCAGCGTGCGAAGGGGCCGGGGGCATGCTAAACTCCAAATCACTCCCATGCCCTCCGTACAGGGAAGTGACGAGGGGTTTCTGCCAACTCAAGGTCGGAATAAAATAAGGCTGCCCGACCGGAACATGAAATCATGGATACCATAACGATTCAGATTATTTCGTTCCAGATGATCCTGCTGGTGGCAATCTTGGGATTTCTGTGGAATCTCCATCGCGACGTGGCTGGTTTGCGCGAGCGTATGGCCCGGGTGGAAGGTTTGCTGGAAGGCTTTGTTGCCCGTTCGCAGGAGTCCCAGTCCTGACAGAACGGTCCGCGGGTCGTCGCGGGTCAGGGTGCTTTTGGGTCTGGCGCGAGGCCGGGATTTGAAAAGACTGCAAACACCTGTTTCGACATCTCGCTGATGCCCCCGCTGCACTCCGGAACTTTTCCGATGGAGAAGATCCGCAACTTCTCCATCATCGCGCACATTGACCACGGTAAGTCCACGCTGGCGGACCGTTTCATCGAGTTGTGCGGCGCACTGAGCGACCGCGAGATGAGCGACCAGGTCCTGGACAACATGGACCTGGAACGGGAGCGCGGCATCACCATCAAGGCGCGCAGCGTGACCCTGCACTACCAGGCGCAGGACGGCGAGACCTATCGCCTGAACCTGATCGACACGCCCGGGCACGTGGATTTCTCTTATGAAGTCTCAAGGTCGCTTGCGGCCTGCGAGGGCGGGCTGCTGGTGGTGGACGCATCGCAGGGGGTCGAGGCGCAGACCGTGGCCAACTGCTACAACGCGACCGAGCAGGACCTGGTGATCTTGCCGGTGCTGAACAAGATGGACCTGCCGCAGGCGGATCCGGTGCGGGCCTGCGAGGAAATCGAGGATATCATCGGGCTGGATGCGACGGATGCGGTGCAGATCAGCGCGAAGACCGGGCTGAACGTGACGGAGGTGCTGGAGCGGGTGGTGCGCGACGTGCCGCCGCCGGACGGGGATCCGGAGGGGCCGCTGAAGGCGCTGATCGTCGACTCCTGGTTCGACAGTCATGTTGGCGTGGTGTCGCTGGTGAGGGTATTTTCGGGGAGACTGAAGAAAGGCGACAAGATCCGGGTGATGTCGACCGGGCAGACGCGGCGCGTGGATTCCGTAGGGTGGTATGCCCCGAACCCCGAGAACAGTGAAGAGCTGGGCTGCGGGCAGGTCGGGTTCGTGATGGCGGGCATCCGCGACATCGAGGGCGCGCCGGTGGGGGATACGTTGACGCTTGCAAGCAGGGGGGCCGAGGAGGCGCTACCGGGGTTCCGGGAAGTGCAGCCGAAGGTGTTCGCCGGGCTGTTCCCGGTGGACGCTGACGATTACGAACAATTGCGGGATGCGCTGGCGAAACTGAGGTTGAACGATGCCTCGTTCAGCCATGAGCCGGAGACCTCCAAGGCGCTGGGGTTCGGGTTCCGGTGCGGGTTTTTGGGGTTGCTGCACATGGAGATCGTGCAGGAGCGGCTGGAGAGGGAATATCGGTTGAATCTGATCTCCACGGCGCCGACGGTGGCCTGCCAGGTGGGGCTGAATTCGGGGGAGACGCTGGAGACCGGCAATCCCAGCATGCTGCCGGAGCCGCACGAAATCGAGGAGATCCGCGAGCCCTACATCGAGGCGCACATCCTGGTGCCGCAGGAGCATGTCGGCGCGGTGATCACGCTGTGCGAGGAGCGGCGCGGGCGGCAGAAGCGCCTGCAGTACTCGCGCAACCAGGTCAACCTGGAATACATGCTGCCGCTGTCCGAGACGGTGACGGACTTCTACGACAAGCTGAAATCGGTCAGCCGCGGCTATGCATCGTTCGACTACCAGTTGTCGCACTTCGAGGCGGCTCCGCTGGTGAAGCTGGATCTGCTGATCAACGGGGAACGCGTGGATGCGCTGTCGGTCATAGTTCACCAGAGCCGGGCGATGTCGCTCGGCCGGGATCTGACGGTGCGGATGAAGGATTTGATCCCGAGACAGATGTTCGACGTCGCGATCCAGGCGGCGATCGGCTCGCGCATCATTTCGCGCACCACCACGAAGGCGCTGCGCAAGAACGTGACGGCAAAATGCTATGGTGGGGACGTGACCCGCAAGCGCAAGTTGCTGGAGAAGCAGAAGGCCGGGAAGAAGCGCATGAAGCGGGTCGGCAACGTGGATATTCCTCAGGAGGCATTCATGGCGATCCTGAAACTGGAGCCGTGAGACGGGTCTGGGGTGTTCTTGTCCTGATGCTGCTGGCCTCGCCGGCCGCGGCCCAGGTTCTTACCGTTACATTGTTGGGCACCGGCACGCCGAGGCCGGACATCGAGCATTTCAGCCAGGCGATCCTGGTCGAGGCGGGCGACACCAAACTGCTGTTCGACGCCGGGCGCGGAGCCGCGATGCGGCTGCACCAGATCGGGGTTTCAAGCGACCAGCTGGACCGAATATTCCTGACGCACCTGCACTACGACCATATCGTGGGGCTGGACGATGTCTGGCTAACGGCCCGCCTGTGGCAGCGCGCGGAGCCGCTGGAGGTGCACGGGCCAACCGGGACCAAGGATTTTGTGGATCACATACGCCAGGCGTATGAGGCGGATCATCATGTGCGGCGCCGACAGAGCGGGCTGGCGATGGACTTGGGGGATCTCTGGGCGGAGGAAATCGAGCCGGGCGTGGTGTACCTGGACGGAGACCTGAAGGTGACCGCATTCACGGTGGATCACGGAGAGGTCAAGCCGGCGTTCGGGTACCGGGTGGATTACGGCAAGCGCAGCGTGGTGATTTCCGGGGACACGACGTACGAGTCGAACCTGGTTACATGGGGAAAGAGCGCCGATGTGGTGATTCACGAAGTGATGATGGCGAGTGAGGGTCTTCTGGAGAAGAATCCCCGCCTGCAGAAAGTGCAGAAATATCACTCAAGCCCGAAGCAGGTGGGGCAAATCCTGGCGCAGGTCCGGCCGAGGCTGGGCATCCTGGTGCACATGCTTAAGTTCGGAGTGAGTGAGGCGCAGGTATTGGAGGCACTGGGCGAACATTACAAAGGGGAGGTGAGAGTGGGAGAGGATTTGATGGCGGTGGATATCGGGGATTCGATCTACGTGTATCAGCGGCGTTGATGCTTATATGGGCGCCGGGCTCCTGATAGATGTTATTTTTGGGAATAGCGGGCCTCGCTTATATAGTTTGAGAAGGCAATGATGCTGATTAATAACAAATCTTGCATGTTTCCGGTTAAAATTTCAGGCATTCACGAATGGCTGCCATAGAAAACTATGCGTAAATTTCAACTCTGGAGAAATTATTCCAGACAGGAAATAGCGGAAGAGTTAGGCGTCAAGAGCCAACATGCGCTTTGGAGGGGTGTTTTCACACCTAAAGGCCAGCGATCAATTTTCCTATTTGTGACACGGGAGAAGCAGCGCTCACAGACTCAATATCAAGACAATATCTTTGGTAACACTCTTGTGTGGGAAGGGGAAAAGAAACACAGGAACGACCAGCGTATTGTTAGTGCAGATCAAAGAGGCGATCAAATAATTTTGTTCTTTCGTACAAGACACCACAAGCGATTCATATATTTCGGTCAGGTCCACTTGGAGAACTACGAACTACGCACAGAGAAGCCAAGCCACTTCGTGTTTAAAATTAAAGCACTTGAACCGGAAGACGGAGACATCGGGGCTCTACTCACCGAACGAGCCAGCACGCGTCGAGAACGTGTTGGGCAAGACAAATTCCGAAAAAATGTTCTTGACTTATGGTCCAGTTCATGCGCAGTTACATCTTTGCAATATCCAGCACTTTTACGAGCCTCTCATATTCGACCGTGGCGACATTGCAGCGATGAAGACCGATTAAACAAATATAACGGCCTAGCTCTTACCCCCAGTCTTGATCTTTTATTTGACATTGGCTTAGTAAGTTTCAAAGAGACAGACGGCAGCATCAGGCTTTCAGATGGTCTCGATGTGTGTGACTGGCGGATCTTGAATGTGAAGTCTGCAATGTCATTACGCATGATGTTTCCGGAAAGCAAGGAGTACCTTAGGTATCACAACGAATGCGTGTTTGAATCGTGGAAGAAAGCTAAACGCATCGTCGACATTTTTGAGTGAATGCTGTGACGATATGTAAAGCAAAGATAGATTTGTGTTACCAGTAAGGTAAATTTCAATGTGAGGGCGACACCTTATTTATAACCTTTGTTAGATTGCGCGTCCGTGTGAGGAACAGAGTCAGGTTTATTCATCCTCTTGGTCGATTGCGGATTTGTCAACAATCTTCGGCAAATTTTCGGCCAGAGCTAGTACAGTAGATGCAGCACCTCGGGCAGCCATCTTTCTAAATTCATCAGCGAATTCTTCAACCGACCGTTCAGCACCATTTCCAGTCTTTGCCCCTCGGAATGCGTGTTCGAACCCTAGCATGAGTATTCGCATTCCCAATATGTATTTCTCCGTAACAACATTTTGGGCAACTTGGCCGCGTTGCCGGTTACGGTAGTTAAGGTGATACACATTGTCATAATTTATTTTGTAAATGACTTCGCTTTCGTCAAGGTCTACGATAATTCCACCGTCGTTTTCACAAAATTCATCTGGCCATGGTTCGGTAGGGTAACCTTTCACTTCACGACCATCTTTAACTAACAAAATACATTTTGGAAGTCCATGAGTAGGTGCGTTTGGTCCTTCACCCGTATTGTTACCCTCTTCCCCTGAATTTGGAGGCCGCGGTATGGGTGGCTTTGGCGGTTTTGGTGACGGGGGCTTAAATGTCTCATCACCTATACGAATCAAAATTTCTTGAGTCTCAACTGCGTTGGGCATGGCATCATCATTGAGCCCGATATGCATCCTAATGGTATCGCCGACATTAAGTTCTTCATCAAGAGGTCTGAAATAGAGAGTCAGCCGACCATTATGAAGGTGCTCTCTGACAGCAAATTTTTTACGTATTACTTCAGGCAGAATGACCTGGCCGCGATTTGCTGAGCGATTCAAGTAACCATTTTCCGCATCGGTCCTAGCTGCAATAGGCCGACTTTTGTTGACGGGTATCAGTACGCTATTATTATGAAACCGCTCCTCAAAGCGTACAAATGTCGGGCTGTATTTTCCTTCGAAATCACCTCCACCATGATCTGGACCGTTTTTGCCGCCAGTTGAAGGAAGGTAGATTACAGGATCACGATTTGATAGGAGTCCAGCTAGATTTGGGTCTGCATCGACAAGCTTTTGGAACAGGGAATTACTTTCTACATCTGTCGCACGATTAAGTTCTTGTTCGGCAATCTTATGTTGTAAGATCTTTAATACTTTAGATTCTCGAATCGTCTGGGCGACTATTTCCTTGTAGTGTTCTCCTAGCATAGTGTTACTAATGTGTTCCCTATCGCCTTTCCACACTTCATTATGTGCAAAAACATTGAGTTTGCTGGCATCCACAATTATTACCACTCTATCTTTTAAGGCAGGAAGTCTGCAATTCTGCGAGAGATACCCTCTTGTCTGCTTATATTGGACTTGCCCATTCACTGTATGGAATACACGATTTATACGTTGACGCCCATCAAGCCAGCCAGGTAAGGCTTTAAGGACAATGGCGCTTATAGTGATTTCGCCGAGATTCGGATCTACTACATTTCCAACACTAATTCGTTCTTCTCCGGTGCCGGCACCATCTTCATCCTCTATTAGCTCATCTTCGCGATGAGATCGCATCAGCAAAAATTCCATCCCATAAAATGGACGCGGATCGATACCTAAAGCACGTTCGCCTCCTCGCTCAGCTGCCGCTTCGCGCCCTTTTGTTGTGGCTGGCGTTTGCCTAAAATCGAGCAACCGAAAAGGCAAAATAGTTTCGACAAGATTTTCATTAAGTGCTTCTCTAGCACCTTTGAAGGACACGAATCGGGAGCCTACTTGATAATCGTAAAGTTTTACTACTGTTCCAGCTGACAGATGTACACCATCGTATCGTTTTCCGCTTGCTAGTCCTAAAGGGTAGAGGACATCATCTTCGAAAGATGGAATTGATTCATCAGGGAGAACGAAGTACTCCGCAATCGGCAAGTCGTTCACATCTGCTGGACGCCGGCGCATCAAGGTCCAACCCCAATCGCTCTCGCAATCGAATCGACGAGAAATTATTAGTTTGTACCAATGTCTCCCGCAATAGCGAAGTACTCCGGATGACCCCATGTTGTATTTTCCTTGTACAAACGGAATACTTTTCTTATTTCCAGCACTTAGAGACAGAAACGTTGACTTGAAATCTTCAGGTTTTTGCCCTTCTCCGTTGTCCACAAATGTGTAGCAAGGTAATCCTTGCTTTTTAGTTTTCGCGCCTGTGATCCCAACCACTAAATTTTTCTGGGAAAAATCTCTGAGCCAAGAATCGTTGTTATCTAGATTGACAAGTCTCCCACCATGCAAATTTTTGATCAATTGGTCCACGGCCTCATACATCGTATGTGGTGCATTTTCTCCTTTCGGGTCGACGCCTTTCAAGTGGGCGTGTTTCACCAACACTGCATCGACCATATTGGTCATAAGTTCGGTTAAAGCTTTCCCGCCATCGGAGGCCTGATTCGATGTCACGTTGAAATTCGTTTCACGACCATCCAATGGTTCCCAGTTGTCAGGGTTTGACAAATTATTGTTGGCGGCAATGATCTCGCTAACAGTGGCCTCGGATTCGGCAGCAAGCAACTTTAGGCATGTTTCTTTGTGTAACATTTTCACCCTCACTTTTTGACTCTGATTCGAGATGCGCTTTGATAGCGCATACTATTGAAATGATCTCACTAGTGTCCGGTTAACTTTCGGCCTACAGAGCAAAGAGCCAAGTATTTCAAAGGATTATAGCAAGATTGAAGTGTCCCTGATTTGACGCGCCCCTGCCACAATGTGCCTTTCTCCAACTGCACA
>MKWU01003358.1_pt1 | contig 21397 bp, 15 predicted proteins | sample 809101 | NCBI WGS metagenome assembly MKWU01 (sample SAMN05860141, study PRJNA318959) | sponge metagenome | host: Aplysina aerophoba | place: Slovenia: Piran, Adriatic Sea, Gulf of Piran | collected 2013-05-07 | reverse complement strand
CCCTTTGAAGGTGATCAATGTATCTGCAGCACATCTAGGGTGTCATTGTGCTCCAAAACTTCCTGATGCCTTCTTCAGCTTGGCCATATTTCTGGGCTTGTGCTTGTCTCTTAGGAAATTTGTCATGGAGCCCCACACTTTTTCAATTGGATTTAAGTCAGGGCTTTCTGCTAGGCTCTGCCACCAATGTATTCTGTTCTTCAGAAAAAAGTGTTGAATGAATTGACTGGTGTACTTTGGGTTGTTATCCTGGTACACCCTGTAGCCATCATGATGTGTCTTCCTAAGAAATGGGACGAGGGATGTGGACAGAATGTATCCATATCGCATCGCTGTCATTATGCCTTCAAACATCACAAGTTGTGTGCCACATCTCTTTGAAATTCCTGTCCACACATGACTCTTTAAAGGGTGCTTTTGTCTGTATTTTAGCTTTCGTGGAGTATTTTGTTACTAAAAGACTTCCTCCTGTAGCATTCCAACTGCACGGTACATTCATCTGTGAAGATGACACCCGTGAAACGTTCCTAAGATTCTAGGCACTTGTTGACCAAGGCCACTCTCTTCTCTTTATTCCCATCATGAATTGCCTGGCAGCATCAGTAAAGGTCCACCCTAGTTCATTGTGTATTCTTGCTATTGATCTTTCACTCTACATCATGTTCTCCATCCCAAATTTGGCAGTGAGTAACAATTTTAACTCTGAGGCTGTACACTCATCATTCTCTGCCATGGTTTCAATGAAACGATAATGGCTTTGGGGAATTGCTTCTCTTCATCCAATTTGTGATCGGTCTCGTACTGATTCAGTTTCTTCCCATCTGGTAATGGCGCTCTTGATTGTCTGGACAGTAGTGAACACTCTTTCCTGGGTCATGATTCGTTTGATCTCCATCACAGTGTTTTTGTTGGACTAGATCCAAAGGGAAAGAATTTTCCGTCTCATCATCGTTTACGCACAGATACAGATTTGTATGTGTTCTTATATAGAGATTGTGAGGATAATACTACCACGAATGTAACCCAATAAAATTGAATCCCAATAGACCGTGGTCCGCTCGAGGTGCGAGAGTACTTTGATGTCAATCAAATATGGTAGTATCGTGCAAAAGACTATCCAAACGTTGTACGCAAATGCACGAGTGTTTTCCCTGAGATTCACCTGCTTTTGAGCATTTGAAACTGTGTAACCGAAGTCTTCAAGACCAATTGCAATAGATAGGATTGTCGTGATGTGGGCCGAGGGAAGATTGAAGGGAACCACATCATTGGTGAAGAAGTCAGCTATCAAGCGGAGCCATCGCAGTGGGGAAGGAGGTGTCCGTAGTGTGGGGAAAGTAAAATAGTACAACGCCAAAGTTGTGGACGACGGCAGCGTACAACAGTAAGCAACTTCTAATTAAGATGAACCTTTGGCTGTGGAGCGAGCCGATCCTGCCCGAGCTGAGGCCCGAATATCTCCGCACAACAAAGGCAGCCTGCCTTAATAGTTAGAATAGAGCGGCTTGTGGACCTAATTGCAGGGTTGGAATCCAGGATGTTTTGCCGCTTCGTTGGAATAGAAGATCGGCTGACTCAAATGCAGACAGACATTGACAACTTGAAGTGTGCCTGGAGCAGCAGACCAGCCTGCAGTGGGAGAGGAATTGGCAGTACCAGAAAGTGTACCTGCATCAGTGCAGCAATCAGGAGACGCTGACTTAAGTTTTCTCGACACCACAAATGCGTTTTGAGCCACCAGCTTTGACTGATCTGTCAAACAGAAGTGTCGGCACGGTAGTTCTCAGCGGTGGTCAATCCAAGAAGATGTCACACACTGCTTAAAAGCCTGCAAATCAAGAAGAATCCTTGCAGGTTGATTAGCTGCCAAGTTGTTTACAGCACAAGAGAAAGTTGAGAGCAATTGCAGGGGTGTCTGCGGAAAGAAAGCCCTGGACAGTCTTAAAGTGAACTAAGACTGAACCAAGTATCCACTGGATCGACTGGAGACAAGCCACACAGCAGAAAAAGAAATGCGAAATGCAACGTATGTACCAATGCACAAGCAACTTCTCTTCGTTTCACAAATGCCTGGGTGTGCAACTTGGAATTACCTGCTGTGTTGGCATTAATAGCGAGGGTACTAAGGTAATTTTTGTAGTTTCCGAACAAAACTCTAAATTTCACTTATGTACATATGTACGTACACACCATAAAGCTACTCTTTCGACTCATGTATGTTCCCTTGTAGTTGCATGTGTGGCATAAAGAATATTCTACATTCTATTGTCATAGTAACTGTAGTGTAATGGTTGGACGTATATTTCCTTTCCAAGTGGAGGTGTTATTAGTACAACAAATACAGAAAATGGTTTGTACATTTATTACGTATGATCCAAGGGAGTTACAATATCAGCCAAGTTGTGCGAATGTTCAATATTTACTCCAACTGAAACTTAGGCCAATATTTTGCCTACAGGTTATATACCAAGCTATTACGCATTTGGAACATGTCAGTGTAACAAATATGGCTTTAGTGAGCAGCTGAATTTAAGCTTTTACCGTCCGCGTTTTTATCACCACTTACCGTATAGGACCGATAGCCACAACAGTGCCGAATCTGCCTCAAAAGACGATGCTATATATATTCTGATGCAAATCATGCTCTGCCAACAAGTCAATACCGCTTTGTCCTACAGAATGCTTTTGATTCTATCACACGAAAGTGTATATCAGTCACTAGAATTTTGAAAATCAAAACTATTGGTAACCTCCGAATGAGCAGCCATTTTTCTTTATATGTTTAAGTTCATAATCTACTTTAACTGCATGAGGTCCACAACACTTCCGTTTTTACTATAATTTACAAGAGCTCTGTACAGTTGGTAGCTAAGAGTATTGGCATACAAATTACGCTGTCTATTAAACTCGTCTTGCTGTACCTTTTATATAAACGTTTGTGACGATTGTACAATTGTCACTGCCATTGGTCCATAACGGCTTTCAGTGTTTGAGCCACATACGTGGTAACCGGATGGTAAGAGGGTAACCTTTGTATTTTGCTTGTGTCTCATGCACAATTAGAAAAGTACCAATTGGAAGATAAATGATTACAGTTTTCTACATCGAGATATACTGCAGTGTATGGAGTCAGTAAACAGCACTAAGTGGCTCTGTACAACTTTCGGAAAGATGCAGGCAGAAGAGAAGAGCAATTGGTATTGAAATGATTGTTAGAGTGAATTGTCTTAACTTTTACAAATGGGATAAGTTGTTACAGTAGTCCTTTATGAAGATACAAGAGAAAAACTAGGCTCCCTTGACCGCATTAAGAAGTCCATATAACTCTGGATAGAAAACCTGTGCTGTGTTATCCCACATGGAGAAGTTAGATAATTCAACCATTTCAATACCATGACCTATAAACTTCCAACTATTTGCACAAAAAGGTTTTGTGACAGCACTCCCATTTTGCCCATTTTGGCCTCAAAGTCACAAGATTCTCCCATGACTTTCTGATGAAGCATAATTCCACATTCAAGCCTAGTCTATGTGAATGGTAGAGCCACACCATTTTGCTGCGAATTGGAAAACATTTCTTCAGCATTACAATAAATAAGTACGGCGAGTGCCACACTATTGTCAAGTTTGCTAGTCATACATACAACACATGCCGTCAAATGTGTAGCCACAGAAACACGTTAGAATTGCTGAAACCGAAAATACACACTACGGCAAAGCTAAAGTGCATAGAAATCTCACAGGTACAAGAATGCAACTGCATACAGCTTGTACAACTACTCGCGAACACCTACGTAGCTCTTTGTGTAGGGGTGCATGTTTGCGCAATTCTGCATTATGACCTCCAGAATGTTGGTGAGTGTTTTGCAAGCTGGTGTGTGTAACTTGTACAAGTGTGGCAGCTTAACAGCTTGAGGAAAGCAGTGAGTGGAGAAACGAACGAGACCCAGTGCCCAAACTAGCCTACCCTCTTTGTGGGGTTTTGCCACGTGAGCCATCAATCTGGCCATGATCCTTTATCTCCAGTTGCCGTAGATATGGTCATGGGCAGGCTGTGTTACGACCACTTACGGCCCGCACCTTGAGGATTGACTGTGTGGTGGTATGCTCAGTGGGCAGTTAGCATGTGCATGAGCCGCAAGCTTGAAGGGAAAGCTGGGACCCCTATCTCTCTGTATGTTGTCACGACCCTCAGAATGCTAAGCAAGAGCAAAAACATCCCTGTAATGTACCTGTAAAATTTTTTCAGCGTGTTACTATTCATGAAACACGGAGAAGGAATTACCTACCAGGCCTACTTGTAAGGCTTGTACCTTCTTCCTGGGAAGGATTCTTGTGACCTTCAGTATACTTTCAACTTATGTGCTACTTTCTTTCCGCCAGTGCAAACTTCATAGTTGATGGTTTGCGAAGATCTTTGCGCTGGTGAAAACAGAACACCAGGACCAAATCACTCCACAAGGCGTCATGAATGAGTGGGCACTTTAGCGTATATAACAAGTGCTGTTGTGTTATAGCAACAACCCTCTAAGATGATGGTCAAAGTTCTTAGAAATACAATCTCTTTCTGAACTTAGAAGTAATATAAGAATGTCCATGTACACCTCACAGCTGGTGAAATGGTTACCATCAAGGCAAATTCAAGGGTTTGGAAAGCAGTAGTGGTAATGGTAATCTCAGGCAAAAAAGACAGACAAGAGCTTCATGTCTAGTGATCCCACACAGGGCAAAAGAAACCTGATCTGGTACCAGAGTCAGATGTACTATTGGCATCATTTTCACCACCTACTCTGCAAACCACTACACTCATTCGTGCAGCAGTCTTCACTAACACCTTCTGCCAAATACTGACAGTCCAAGCATCTGCTACCGACATGTCGAGCACTCTTAGCATTCACCCAAACATGTGGGACATGTCCACTCCTGTTTGCACTTTGTTTACATAGCATGAACTTTGCGGTTTCAGTACATTCTTTGACATTTCTGTGGCTATGCATGTGACTGCTTGTGATGTGAGCTTGACTTGATCTGGCAAATTCTAGAAATGAGGCACTTTTCTTTCGCACAAATAAAAGCCAGTTTGGACAAAAACCGCTCCTACTTACATCAACATAGCCATGTATTATAGCTTTAACACCTGCACATTCTTTGACCATCTGACAAGTATGCAAGAGCAGTTGGCCAAATTGGATCGAGAGATCCATGGAAAGGCTGGAGCAGTGGAAGCACTCTTACATACCTACCATTAATGCTGTCCCCACTACAGCCATCCCGGCTTTCCACTCCACCCCTTATCTTATTCGCAGCCCTATTGCCTCCGCTGTTCCTACTAACCCCATTGTCTCTGCCATTTCCACTTACACGGCCTTCTCTACCAGATCGACAATCAAACATTTCTCTGCTATCCCAGTTACCCCATGACGGACCAGAATGGGGAGGTCTGGGACCCGCTGGCCACCAAGGCAGCTGTAGTGGACCAGAGACTACAGCAAGTCCTCACCAACCCTCGACACCGGATACCAGTGCAACTTGAGGCAGATTTGACAAACGCCATCTTTACAGAAGCAGCGTTAGCGCTGATTAGATCGCAGATCAACGGGCAAACCAAGCAGCCACGCGACCCAGACAAACTGCAGCATTGGAAAGTGGCATGTAATTGTCACAAAACGTTGTATTACAAATATGTATGGAGGCAATTTCAGTCGAACCTACAAGATCTTCAGCTCACCTTCACACTGCCCAACAGGGGCAAACGTTCCCAACGTAGCAATATTAGGGCAGACATGACGCAATCTGCATGCGCTGAGGTCACAAGGCAGTCACATGACAATGGCTCTCAGGAGGTTGGCCATTAGTTGTATGCGTTTGATATTGTGTGGCAAAGTCAGTTTAGAAGATCCACTCATGCTGAAGACTAATTTGGGAAGCCAAGGAAATTGTCTAGGTTTTCATGTGTGTTCTTTTGTGGCAACATTCCTATACCAAGTCATAAGGTGCACAACTTGTACTAATAGCGGCAACTTCACACACATGTAAAGTTGACATGCATGTTCATGCATTGGTTTAGGCCCTCAGATTCTTTTTAATATACTCTGACATTTGCCACACTGACGTTTTATTCCATTCTTCTGTCGTGTTTGTTAGTTTTCTTGTGGCAAGAAGGACTATCGATAAAACTGCTCTGGTTAATTTGTTATGTGGAATAAATAATACAGAGGGTAAATGTGTCCTGCGCGGAAATCACATTGTTCACTTAAGTTGCTTACATAGACATGTTCTGCATGCGTATGGCCCTTATGCAGGGATGCCACTGCGTACACTTCACATACAGGTGGTTTGGGTTAAGTGTTAACGATTTTGAACGTAAATCAGAATAGTGTCTTACCGCTAATGAATTACCATTAAATATTACTAGTTAATGGTTTTTGCGAAGCGCTCTGTGTTAGGCGTCTAAGCAAGAGCCGGAAGTAGAAAGATGAGCTGGCGGTTGGCCGCGAAGGAAAAACCGGAAATGTCACGATATCTTGCCGAGAACACTAAGACGGGCGATTTCAACTGGCAGAGGACACTCTCCGGATTGTTCGTTGTAATTCCAGAGTGTTTGGCGTTAATTTGTGCTGTAGTTTTGGCGTTTACCGTGAACAAACAAACAAACATTCTCAATTATATATACTAGCAGAGGCAGCCTGCCTTCGGCGAGCTTCCACTGCTCCGGCGCTCCGCCGGAGAATTCCCACGAAGACAAACCCCACAGTAAAGAGTATTTATTATCCACTGGTAGCTAGCTACGTAATCAATGGGTCATTTAATTCTGTCAATATTTCCCAATAGCCAAGCCGGATATTGGAGCCCCACAGTTTTGCCACCGAGCCACTTTTCGTCTCCCAAGGATGCATTGCTTTCCGCTATATAGTTTATATCACTCACAGCCGCATACATGAAACTGCAACGACAGCGAAAAGTCCGTCGCAGCATTGCCCCAGGAGGAGTTCGCAAACAACCGTCTGCTTCACGAATTCCGTAATATCTCTGTAAAACCAAGATGGCACCCCGTAGTTGAGCATAGGCAAAATGTCGGAAAACCTTCATTTCGCAAGCTAACGATGGAAATTCCCATCGAGGTCACCCTCTGGACAGCGCTTAGTAATTTCGTTCGTGTCTGCTGCGAAATCTTCGATCAATTTCGGAGATTAGTGCGGACAAAAATTCGGCCTAGCTCTATTATATATAGATAGATTGCATCACGACTTTGCCGCCATTTGTTGAATCATTCATTTCTATCGTAAACTGCCACATCTACTGTGATGTTTCCCTTTGCTTATCACTCCCACAGAACCCTATAGAGGTCACATTGAGTCCTCCTCCTGATCTGATTGTGTCAGCACTCATTGTTGGAGAGGAATATTCTACAGGCAGTCAGCTCTTAATTAACTACACTGTAACCAACAATGGAGCAGGAGCACCATTTGAAACATTCTGGACAGACAAAACTGTAAGTTTGTGAATATGCATGCACGTGTATTTCTGTACGTCTGTATATGCACAGATGTTTCATTTCTGTTTCTCGATATGAATGCCTATGAGTGTTTGCTAGTGTTAGACTGTGTGGGCAGATCAATTTGTTTGTTTTTACTTACAAAATGTCACAGCACAAGTGTGTTGGGACATGGCAACATCGGTGACACGAATGACCTGTGTGGCATTATCATAATCTGATCATTGTCAGATTCAGTTGTAGCAAGTGTTAAACACCGTGAATACGCACAACTCAACAACTGTAACGAGTTTGTGCTCCCGTTTTCAAGCTTATACGTAATAGACTTTTACTTTAATCTTGTTGTATCAGGTTGTCGTGAGAATGTCACACAATGTTAGCAAATTGTACGCCAGTCAATGTCTCTTGGAAATTTATTATGATGCTATGAGATGCTATACTCCTTAACAATTGTAATAAGGTTGAGATGTTGAATGAAATTGCTAACACTTCAATGAGGGATTAAGCTACTGTCCAGAGTAATGAGGCGAAGAAACCGAAGTTTTTACAAATGGTCAGACAGAATGTGCGGTATGATTGTGAGCTGGAAACTATAACCTGCATTCTGCAGGATATCACAGCTCGGGATAAAGTGATGGGAGAAAAGGACAGCAACTGATTTTGGGACCTCTGCTCTTTTGCAGAGTTTCAGCCACACAAGCTATGGAGCCAATCAAGAATACAGCACAAATGGATAATAGGGACAAATGATTGTGACTGGTTTCATAGCTCTCATACCCTGTAATAGAGTGTAGTTCTAGAGTTTGAGCTCGGTCGCTGGTCTCTTTTTTCTCGTCGCCTTTCCCTGAGCTGTAATGTCCCACAGCGTACAGGTTAGACAGCACGATAATCTACATAAATTCTCACATTGCCATGAATTCAATAATGGCATTTCTGCGACAATGCAATAGGTAAGCTTACAGGCAACAAAGGACTGTTTAGGAATCTGAAGATGAATAAGAAAAATAGCATGTCATTTTAACCTGCACAGTAGTCATATGCCATGTTCCAAATGCACAGTAGATGATGCCTCTGTTTTCTTGGCTTCAGGTTTTGACAGATGAAACATCAGGACGGGAAATTGTGCTGGACACCTCCATTCACTATGGCACAATACAACCAGGAGACTCCTACACAAAGGAAGTGCAATACTTTGTCTCAGCCAACTTTGATACTGGGCAGTACAATCTTTCCATTCATACAGATGTCAAGGAACAAGTGTTTGAATTTCAGTCTAACAACAACAACATGCTCTCAGCTATTGTTCGTATAACACAGCATCTAGCAGATCTCACTGTCTCAAGTGTTGAAGCATCTTTGAATAGCAGCAGTGAAGGAAACACTGTCAGAATTAATTACACCGTTGTAAACATGGGTAGTGGTCCTTCAATTGCCCATCGTTGGATAGACACAGTTGGTATTTCTGATTCAATGTCTTTGGACGGTACTTTTAAGGTACTGGCTGAGTACATATCCAAGGATGAACTATTTCCTGACCAAAGCTACTCAGTAGAGCTTGTAATCGACCTTACTAGCAGTACCTTTGGCGAATTGTATATTCATGTCATCACAGATAATTACAACAGAGTCCAAGAAGAAGGCAATTCTAGCAATCGAAGAGTCACTGGGCCAATATCTGTTCCACTTTATCAGCCAGACTTGGCTGTAATCAGTGTACGTACTAATTATGAGAGCCTACTGTCTGGAGATATGTTGCAGATTTCCTGGACAGTTGCTAATGTGGGGAACGGCACCCTCAGTTATGGAAAGTGGACTGACTCTGTATATGTAACTATGTCTACTGTCCTTGATGCTCAGGCTAGTAGGCTGAATGATTATGCCATCTCATACACATTGGAACCTACAGATGTTTACAATTACAACACAACTGTTAACATTCCTAATGGATTAGCAGGTGTTTATTACCTTTTCGTCAAAACTGACAATTTCCATCAAGTAGATGATGCAAATAGTACAGATAACAATGCTAATTTCATTCGCATATTCTTGGACATACCTGCTTCACCTGACCTGCTGGTAAAGGATATCGTTGCAAACTATGGTGAAGGCGACGGAAATGATCGGATTTTGATAATTCAATGGACAGTGGTAAATGTAGGGAACGGCATGACAGATGAAACATCTTGGATTGACCGACTATTTGTGTCCAGAGAGCCAGTATTTGATCGAGAGACTGCAACCAAAGTTTTAGACATGGATGTTTTTGGGCAGCTTGATGAAAATCAAGAATACGTCATTGCTGCTAATGTCCTTTTACCTATGGATGCTTATGGAAGTTTGTTCGTGTATGCTGAAGTAGACAGTGCCAATGATATTCTTGAACTTTCTGCTGAAGACAACAACATAGGAAGGAGTCACAATCAAGTATCAGTGCAGCAGCCTGTTTATCCCCAAATTTCTGTTGAAATCAATAATGTTACTATCCCATCCTCTGCTTATGCTGGAGAAAAACTTTCTTTTCAGTATAATGTGTTAAATGCTGGTGATGGACAGCTTCCTCTTTCATCATGGACAGACGGTGTGTACCTAGTTGAAGAAAATGATGCGAGCCGTGATGCCATCATTGAGGATGGATTTCTCCTTGCCACCATTGTGCACAACAGGGCAATACAACCAGGAGAACAGTTCCAAGTTCTCAGAAATATCTCCATTCCGTACTTGCTGAATCAGCGGTGGTATTTTGCAGTTGTAATTGATATCAACAGCAATTTTGCTGGCACTGCAGAATTTTTCGGTAATAGGGACATCTTTTCACAAACCAGCAAAGTGCTACTCATTGAACAAGGCCCACTACCAGATCTAGTTGCCTTTCCTCCTATTGGGAACCTTACTGCCTATGGTGGACAGCCAATAAATATTTCAGTTCAAGTGGGCAATATAGGGAATGAGACTGCCAGGGGTGTATGGTATGGATCTTTGTACCTTAGTCGAGATGCTCTGTTGGACCCATTTGACATGAAGCTGAAGACTATAATTGGTCCATCCAGTCTAGATACAATGACAGTACAAAGCCAAACTACAGAAATCTTTGTTCCTTATGACTTACCTAGTGCTAACTACTATCTGTTTTATGAAGTAGATGTTGGAAACCGTATTCCGGAAGAAATTGAAGTCGACAATAACATTGCCAGGGAAGTGTTTACTGTTCTACGTTCAGTAAGCACTGATATTGTGGTCATGAATGTTAGCATCATCCCAAAGAACCTCAGTTATGAAGATGGTGAGTTTCAGCATTTGCACACATATACTTAGAGTGTCTTCATTCCAGCTCTAATAGCCTCCAATGACATATTTCTAGTGTTCAAAGGGTAGCAATATTAGGGTGAATATGTAGGCAGTAAAGTTTTGTATTTGGATGAAGGGTTGAAGCAAGGACAAATTACTATACATAAGCCCAGTCTTCACTATAATTACTGCTTTTGAATGACCACAGTTATGCAGCACTGAAGTCCATAGTCAAACTGTGGAGAAAGAACGAACATAGGAAAGAAAGCAACTCCATTGAGTCCTTTCATCCTACCGCAACTGCCATTTTAATGGCAAATAGTAAATTGTATTGCTTCCGGTCAGACATGACAATTCGCGGTCAATAATTTGGTAGAGGCTCATTCCTACGGCTTAGGTAGGACTGGCCAAATTGTTGAGAAATCACGTAGCAGTGAAAAACAGATAGAAATATGGACGTTTCTGTCTGTTTTTCACTGCTACGTGATTGCTCAACAATTTGCCCAGTCCTACCTATGCCGTAGCAATAAGCCTCTACCAAACTATTGCAATGCATTGTAACTGACGAAGACCTTCGCGGTCGAAACATCTACATTTCTATCTATTTTTCATTGCTACATCATTGCTCAACAATTTGCCCAGTCCTATGACAATTCGCATGTAGGACATGTCCGTTCGAAGCCAGATTGTATATTTTGGGACTGACCTCTGTGGTTTGTCACCTTCTTTCGTGTTTCCATAGAAACACACGACTGTGCATGATGTACGCGTGACTTGAGAACCAAATGGTGTCATAATGAAGCAGTGGACGCAAACATCCACACTATTCATGCTGATAATCATTCCCAGACAATGTGAAACATCATCGCACAGCGTACAGGAGGGTAGCGCTGGCATTTCCCGGAGCATGGCGGCCATTTTGTTCGAAATATATGGCCATGTCATGAGAACGTCATGTGATGTGCCTCTAGGCATTTGCTAAGCGGTAGTGGATTTACAGAAGCAAAGTCCTTGTCCGTCTGAACCTTTCCGAAAATTACCACATGGGCATATTTTTACCACAAATCATATGCCGGTTACAGAGGGTTTCTTTGTCTTCTGTTTGGTACTAGTCTTGCTCTAATCCAACGAAGCTTGCAGGAGAAACAAGCAAAATACGAAGGTAAAAATTTGCCACGCGTGCGGAAGCCATATTGCTGCAATCCCACATGCGTTATTGAAGTCAAATACCAGAAATTAGAGAGGCAGGAAATTGTTATGATATAAACTTGAACACAATATTTACCGTACACAAATTAGAATGACGCAGGGTTGTTAGACCTGGAAACCTTACTTTGGATCAAAGGTGTGCATAACCACTAAATTCCCGTTGTTGACACATTTTGGGTGACAAAGTTAGTAATGTGTCATCATCTTTTGTGAAATTCACTAGCCAGGAGGGAGTTTACAAAACCAAACGTTTCAGTAGTTGTACAACTACCATCTTCAGTGGTGAGGTGGAGATGAAGATGGTAGTTGGACAACTACCGAAACGTTTGGTTTTGTAAACTACCTCCTGGCTAGTGAATTTCACAAAAGATGATGACAACATGGATCTGTTACCTGCATGATTACTAAGCTGACAGGCAAGTCATATTGCAGCATCTGCCAACAACTTTTAGAGAGAAGTTCCCTCACTACAATTTGCATTGTGGATGCTTCGGAGTTATACATAGAAACTCCAACTGACCTTCACTTGCAAAGTTCAACATGCTTATCGTACAAGCACCACAACAGGCCCAAGTTCTTAATTGGATGCACACCCATGGTGCAGTGCCCTTTATTTCTGATTTGTTTATGGGAAGTGTTTCAGACAAGGAGCTAGCCCAAAGTCTGGAATGCTGCAGCTGCTGAAGGAGGCCCCTGGTCATGACTGAGCGTGGTTTTTTGATTGACAACCCGAGGGAGAGATTGGTCTGGGTCTGAGCATTCCACTCTTCCTTGAGAGAAAAAGTCAGTTTCAACACAAGGAAGCATTTTTGGGGAGAAAATTATATGTGAGTTTTTGTTGAGCGCTGCATTGGCAGGATAAAGAATGTTACAATCTTGTATAATATACCAATAACCCTGTCAAGATTGACTATTCCCACTTTCAAAATGTGTGTGACTCAAACTGTCAACCATCCCTCGTTCCCCCTAGCCCTGATTAAATGGCAACCACAGTGGATAGCTACCCATCCCAAGCAAATTCTATAGATGTAGCAGGGACATCCATCAAATCTGGCACAGAAATATCCACAAGCACATCTACAGAAGATTGCACCTCGGACACAGAGTGTCACACAGATGATGAGGCGGTGTACTTGTTTATGGAAGAAGCTGACTACAGACGTTTTTGAGACAGTTGTCCAACCAGGCGTTGCCACCTGATGTTGCTACCGTATCGCCGATGATGCAATCTCCAGGTGTGACGTCATCCTGGTGGGATATTCAAGCACCTATCTGGCAGAAAATGCTGAGAGTGTATTCCAACGACTTGCGATGGAGGATAGTGTGGGTGAATGTGTTCAGCTAGAAGAAATTGGCAGTATATCTAGTTGTCTTTATTTTACTGAAAAAACAGTGTGCACAATTCTGGATCTCCGTCTATGTACAGGCGATGTTAGTCCAAGGAAGCAGTGATCTGGTCCTGTAAGAAAACTGTCTGATTATGAAAGGTTACAACTTCTTGACGCTAATTTCCAGAATGCAGGCATTTACCTAGATGTACTTTAAACTGTTGTTCAACATGTCTGTGGCGTGAATGTTTCGCTGGGTGTGATTTGTCAGACAATATGGGACTTACTCACCAAAGATTGAAGAGTATTGTTGTGCAAAGATCAAAAGAAGAAAGAGCCAAATTTATGGTACATGTACAAGGCATGCCTGCAAGCTGCTTTGTTTGGGTCGATGAAACTGAAAGCGATCGCCGAGACAGTCGCAGTAAGATTGGTTATGGCCTGAGAGGCATTCCTCCGGTTAGTTTGTAGCTGAATGTAGGAAGCACAGGAATATCTGCCATATCTTGTATAACTGCTGCTCTAACAGGTGTAAGGATGAGCGTCGTTGGCATGTTGCTGAAGAGTCTTGCACAACTGACGCATATGCAGTTGCTGAGATTCTGTGGCCATATGCTCCCAGAAGAAGACACTTCTATACTATTGTGCTGCTTGACATTGATAGCCTCAACCCAAGTCAGTACTGTGGACCAGAGAACCGGGCCTGATAATGGGCTTTCAAATCGTCGACAAGCTTCTGAATTCGTTCACACTTTTCTTCTGCTAGGAACTTGAGTTGAGCAGACATTTGTTGGGAAAGCAGTATAAAAACAGGTGAACAGAACTAGGAACCATAAAAAACTAGGCTCCCTCATTTAAATTTACTGTTAGTTGATCCAGAGTGCAAAGACTTACCGTTCTGTACATCTTCGTCAGTTTCAATGTTGCCATACAGATCAATCAGCTGAAGCATAGATGCCATGTCCCGCCAGAATGACATCATTGAACATGTGATTTTATGCAATTCCGGTTACTGGTGCCGTGTGCCAGTATGAAAAACTAACTCAAAAAGGTTTGTATGATGATATTGATTTCAGAACATTTTCAAACTTTGAACATGACAGTGAGCCTATTTTTATTAATGCATTGCCAACACATCTAAGATTTTTCTGATAATACAAATGTGAAATAAATTGACTTAGTGTAATGAAACAGTCTTTCTGGAATGTGTGGTTGTATTGTATCCTCTGGGTAACTATCTGACCAGCAGACATGACCACAAAGTCACACAAGTTCTTTCTGTAATGTTCATCTGTCTTTGTATCTGATAGTAGTATGCATGATTGGCTTTCAAGGAGAGCTGCAGCAAAATTGTGAGTTTCTGCCCATCTCCTAACATGCACACACAGGAGCATAGCCTTTTCAGTCTACGGCATATTGGCATTTGATTTTCATGAGCCCTTGTTGTGGGCTGGCAAGAGGATCCATAACTAGACCATCTGACGAAGCTGCCAAGCATGAGTGCACGGGGTGCACAAAGAGGCCATACGCATCGACCTGACACTGAGGTCCTTTCTCCTTAGTATCTACATAGCTCTATTTCAGCAAGCACATTGTCGATGCCATGCTGGATGGACGCAACTATATTCTTAGGTAATGTTGTTTTCCTTCTTTTGTACACCCTACCAAATTAGAATGCTTTAAGCATTGCTATCTGCGCATAAACTATGTTTAGTTGGTGCTTTGGCCTCTTGTTTCCTCCTCTGTCTTCCATATCTGCTCATTTGTCTATTCCATTGTATCGTCTTCAGTCACTGTTCCTGATCCCTAATCTTCAACCTGCTCGTCAGCCAACACTTAAGATTAAGTAAGAATGGTGTCATCTGCCATTTCAAGATCAGTAATCATTGAGCTTGAGGGCGTCCCTCCAACACTTTCACTAGCACTTGAGCACCTGTAGTCACATCGCCAAACATGCACGACTGGTGCCATCCATGTCAGATAGTAGTTTTTGCAAGTTGCAAGCAGAGATGTGCACACAGCTGGCTGACAATCCTCAAGAACAAGATGGGCCATGCATGCAATCACTGCATATAATATTGTAGAATGATGGGACAGATGCAGATGAGAATGTCTCTGCATGAAATTGACAGTGAACTCCCTATAAACCAGCGTAAACCTGCATATAGATTACAATCTCATCTACCCTCACCCTGCTGGACACTGGCACATGGCATGACTAATGTATGTGTCCCCCTTCTTCATCCAATGTTGTACAGCATAGATACTTTCCTTTAACAAGTGTAGGCGTGGATGGCGGTCATTGATATGAACGCTCTGAACTCTTCCTGACATCCAGAACGTATAACCTTTTTTCAAGGCTCGTAATGTTTCAGCACTTGGCTGCACTGATATGCCAGATAGGTAGTCATACTCATTACTGGGTGTCCCTTGGAAGCTGCGGAATTTGGCATGCCATTTCTCCCTTGTCAGAGATCCATCCCAAAGGAGGGAAAGGTGGGCTTGATGTCTCAATGAATGGCTTGACACATACATTGGCTCTGCAATACCTTTCTTTTTTGCTCTGCCGTCTATGTCGATAACGGATAAGTTTGCCGCCATGGTTTTACATACCTCAAGGCAGTAGACAGCCTTAGAAGCACTCATAGGGTGAGGATGATGTCTGCAGCATTTAATCCACCAGGAAAGCTCGCGTATGGTGTGTGTCTTCAGCGGTTTGACCAGATTGACACTGGGAACATCGTTCTGTGAGGACGACAAGGCATACATCACTACGTCTTCTGAAACTGCTATTTCTGAACTGTAACGTCTCGTGCTATGTTCCTATGCAGTTCTATAGCGGCGACAGGTGATTCTTTCATTTGTTGTTCCTTCCACAAAAGGACGAAGAGCGTTTAATGCCTGTTCTTCTCTTTCTGCCATGTATCTCTGATGAATACCTGAACTTTGGAAGTAGTTGTGACATTTATTTGGTAAAGTCTATTAGTCTTGCCTATGGTTTGTTCAGCTGCCCTTCTTAGCCAATTACTTAACAAAGCATAGGTACTGGTTGTACTGGTTGCAAATGATGACATCAGTGTTGCAGTTACATTTGCCCGTCAAACAACGTTTTGTAACGTAAATGTGAACGTAAGCCTAACATGACATAGACATGGACATGACAATGGCTGCCATGGTGATGCCAACGTTATCTAGACTAAGTGCGAGTGAAAGTGAGAGCGATGGCCACAGGACGAAAAAACAAGAGAGAGACGAGAGGAAGCTGATCAACGTGTGGGCCAACAGTTTAGAAGAACTAGACAGAATGATGATGACACGGATATAACAGGAGCATAGCAGTACAGAGCAGATCACTGAATGGAGGTTGAATCAATGATAAGTTTACATTCACATTACGTAGTGGTAATGCCAACATAGACGTCATTTTTGATGTAGCATGGCTGGTGCCTTAGAGCTTGCGCATAACGCTGAATTTCCAAGTATTTGGGGATTAGGTTTCCTGGTCCCCCACAAGTTTTTTAAACTCAAAATACTTGTTTCTCAGTGTCATTAGCTACTGCTCATGTGTGCAAGTACGTAGTGTGTACAAGTAGGTACAGTAGTAGAAGACATGCACACAACCCAATGGCTGGCTGTTTATAAGTCTTAATTTCTTCACAGTTCTGTATGGAAAGAGAAAGTTAGTTCCTTCCAAGAGGCTGTAGCAATATACGAGCAAAAGGTTTCACAGCTTCATGAATTGGCGACTGATGTTGACGATGTGGAGGAGCTGGATAGCAATGGATCAACAACCAGTGAAAGCAGCAGTATTGAAGAGCACAGTCTGTTGGAGGTGAGCCGAATGCACTGAAGGTGGATGCTTTCTGAAACTTCCACATTAGCGCATTATGTACGTCTTTCTGCCGATAGTGTTGCCTTACTGGGTAATGTTACCATGACGTCTATTTAGGAATGTCCTTGATACAAAATGGCAACTTCTATCTAATGTGTGTATTAGCACACATTGGCAAAACAGGCGAAACAGTGGCAAAGATACACAATCGAAGGCCATAGATGTTTTCAAGGTGGTAAGTCAGACAGCATTCCCAAAGGCAACCTGTAAAAGAAAAGTGTCATAGGTCACTGCTAAGCTCTTTCATCTGTTCTTATCCTACTTTTCCTTCCCACTGTTTTTTTGTTTGATTTTAGAGCTTGACACAGGATGCGTATGAATCCCCAGTCATGCGCAAGGGTGTGTGTGGTCTGAACCTCACAAATAAGCACCTGGGACAGTCTGATTTGTGCGTTTGGAGGAAACACGAAGTTTGCTTTCCTAATGTATAGATGTACTCCAATGCTGCCATTTTGTTGTGCACCCGTCTATACAAACCTTACATACATAGTCTTGCAAAGCCAGTCAGTCAGTCATATTCTCTGGAACAATGGAAAATGGCTTCGCTGCACTACACTATAACTGTGTATCCTACAAAGCATTGTCCCTGACGATAAACATCATTTTACGTATGTCATATATACACAGCATGGCCTACACCCTTTATACTAAAACGTGTCACAAGTAAATGGCTAAACAAGCTAACTACTGTTAGGCAAAAGACATGCTCTACGTAATCAGTGTGCTTATCTAAATGAACGCTTGTAATAAAAATGGAAAGAGATTTAGGAATGCCCCAACAGGCAAAGAAACAAGTAGTGTCAACTTTGTACTATGACCCATCTTTGAGGATCAGCATTGCTAAATTTCTTTGAGTGGTCCTAAGTATACTCCAAGCTGTTACAGAACATATGCATGACAATCAACTTACGTACGTATTTGCACACCAAGCTCATGAGTTCCATTAGTTAGGAATTTATCAGCCATCATACGGTACCTGTCACAAGTTACTTACGTTTTTTTGGCATTGCCAAGTAGACTTACGCAGAATACAGCACGGCAGAATGTGGACTTCCTTCAGCCAACCGCGGACCGTTCGAAGGCTTCGTGAGGACTTCCGCTCGGTAGATCGTATTCTTCCGTGTAGGCTGTAGAGCGTATTCGGTATTCTTTAGACGCTCACTTGTCCACGCAGAGGGTAAAACATCCGCAGCGAAGCTTGAATTGCTACCTGTGGCCATCTTTGTGTGGCACGGTATTACTTCTGGTGTCTATCAGGAAGAATTTGTCTCCCAACACTGCGCAGTTGAAAGTAACTACAATACGGCTATTGTGGAGCGAAATGAACTACAGCAACTTAAAAGCAGCGAACGCGAACAAATTCGTATGCTTATCTATTACGCATCCGTGGTGAGTTCACCGTCTCGCGAAAGGGGGCAGAGTCGACGCATATCCTCTATTCTGTCCTTGTCTGTCATCCACGGGAATTTTAAGCCTTCTGCGGAACCCGCTATGGTAGTACGAGGAAAGCGCACAGACGATTTGCAGCAGCCTTCGCGGACATCCAAGGAAATTTTCAACGGATTAATGCAGAATTTGTCTGAATTGCGTAAGTAACTTGTGACAGGTACCGTACGTACATGCAGTAGCTACAGTTCTGTGATGTACGTAGCTGGAAGGGATATAGTAATGCTTTTCCCCTGAGAAATGAGTTGGGTCAAAGTAGTGTTTCTACACCTTTCAGACATCGTAAGTCCCTTGCAATTTTTAAGAAAAGTTTTGTAGAGTAGTATATAATTTCATGAACATTGCCAGGCCATCTGCTCTATAAAGCACTTATCTCCTGTTAAGTGCACACTTCTGTCCTGGTTTTCCACCGTATTTGTTAGGCACCTACTGATTTGTAGTGTTCACCTTTAGGTTAAGACGCATAGTGACCGTCACAATGGAGGAATAGCAGGTACAACAGACGTTAGACAGTGCTGTAACTACTTCTAAAAATGAAAATAAAAACAGTTAAACACACTGTATGTCTGTCTAAGGAGCATCTGTGTGTATTGCTGTGTTCATGCTGCAAAGTTAGGTGCTTGCCGGTATTGGGGCTCTAAATATCTTTAGATATTCTGTCCGCAGGTCATGCTATGATGCATGTGTATTCCAGTTCTTGGCTCATTCAGTGACACGTTAATTCGTGGTATATACATATATACATACGTAGTTTAGTTGTTCATGATCTCCTTCTGAGATGTGAATTGAATGTGTGGATTGCAGTATTCTGCTCAAAGCACTGCAAGTATGCTACGTAGGTGAGCATAGTATTATATGTATGTACATGTAATGCAACTGAAAATTTAATGTATCAATGTTCTGTACTACGTATACCCATGTGTCACTGATGTAACTACCTTTGCACCTCACTTCAGCCGTCAATGCAGACACTGCAAGACACAGCTCAGTTTGCTACTGAGCAGCTCCAACCCGATGACACTACTCTCCAGTCTGGCTTTGTCATGGACATTAGCAAGGGAAGTCTCAGTATGGAAGCAACAGGACTAGGTGCGTGTTGGTGTGGAACTGTTTGTGGGTGCCTGTGCCCTGTTGGCATGGGGTTGTGTAAGAGCTGTAGAAAGGAGAGTTTGATTTTGTGCGTGCATACATGTACAGTACTAGTCTGGCATGTTTGCCGGTGGCTGGAAAGAGGGTCTAGCATAATGCCTCACCTTCACGGATAAGTGCACGTGGTACGGTTTGCATATGCACCATCCATTTCCAGTGGATTGCTCTGCGATTAGGCGATGGGCCTGATCCTAAGGAAAACCATGGAAAATACGGAAGGAGCAAGATTGCATTTGAGTACATGGATAGCTGTAGGTACAGTTCGTGTCAAAATATAGTTTCTACCAGTACGCACAGAAATGGGCATCTGACGGATACAGATAAGGGCATCTGAGACAAACAAATGCAGGCATTCAACAGGGATTCAAGAATGGCAGTCCAATGGAAACGGGTACAGATTGTGCTATGTCTACATAGTTGTCGAGAATGCTAGTTCTCTCCCAAAGCTCAGTCTGTCTGTGAAGAGACAATTTGCAACTCTGGAAAGAGAGGAAGTCGACCAGTATTCTTTAGTGAAGGTTCCCAAACGTACAGAGCAGAGCAACAACTGGGCCGCGAGCAATGTTTAAGAGTGGCGAAGAGACTACATTGGAAGGAACCCTGGCAGCAAGATTCGTAGAGACAGCTTAGGGTCTATAGACTGTCAGGAGTTGGATAAAGTCCTGTCTACGTTTATAGTAGAAACTCGAAGGGAGAACGGAGAGAAATATCCTCCGCTTACGCTTTACCAGCTTCTCTCCAGACGCATCACTACGCTTCGCTACTGTATTCAGACATGGACTTACCTAAGTTTTGTTCTAGCAAGTTTACCTTTCGCTATCTACTAATAAAAGCCATGGGCAGTTTATACAATGGGCAGGGTAATTATACATTGCTAGGGTGTTTTATACATATAAAATCACTGTATAATCACCCGTTGCCCATGGCAACGGGTGCTATACTAGTATAGTACATGTATGTGTCGAAGTTGATTCACTCTTCCAGTGCAGCATGACACAGTCTGGTTTGTTGTGTTGCAGTCTTCAGTTGTTTTCCTTGCTTCACTTTTTACTATGTCTAACAATGTGGCATTTTTACTCTCAAATGCTGATGTACTGTGAATGTCCACTATCCAGTGTTGACGTATGTGCTGTCCCACACTACTCACGTACATACATACTTACATATACAACTAGTTTTGTTATACTTGTGTAGATTTGATGCCTAAGCTAGAGCGGATCCAGCAAGTAATGATGAATGTGGCTCGCAGAGCCAAGGAGGTACGTATCAAGTACATGTGTGTACATGTGTAAGTAACGAAATTGCTCTCACAAGTCCTGTTACCTTGGTAACTGTGTATATCACAAGGGAATTTTATGTTATCACACAGTTTCAGTCAGAGTCAATCAACTTGCCACTGATGACTTGTCACCACTGTCTGTAGCTGTGTACTTATGAACAATCATTAATTACCAACAGGTGCATCCGCTGGCTTGTGTGCATGGCAATGTAGAAAGCTGAAGATATTTCTCAGGGTGTTTCAGCTGCAAAGGCCTTTTTGATCTGTCTATCTGCTAAATTACGCGTGCCAGAATTAATTAAAGTCATTATGTG
>MKWU01003356.1_pt1 | contig 21399 bp, 19 predicted proteins | sample 809101 | NCBI WGS metagenome assembly MKWU01 (sample SAMN05860141, study PRJNA318959) | sponge metagenome | host: Aplysina aerophoba | place: Slovenia: Piran, Adriatic Sea, Gulf of Piran | collected 2013-05-07 | reverse complement strand
AAAGCACGCTCACCAAGGGGCAATTGAGAAAACTCGGCGCCTTGCGCCGGTATGTGGGAGACGAACTGGGAGAAGAAGCGTTCCAGAAGTGGATGGCGCGGCAGGCGGTGGCCAAGGCCGACCCCGGGGGGCAGATGAAAGAACAGGGGCCGGCGGGGTGCGCCGGGGGGCAGATGATCGAACAGGCGCTGGCGGGATTCGCCGGGGATCGAAAGTTCCGGCTTGGTAATTACGGGTATACGGTTCGTAAAGCCCGGGGCAAGGACGCGAGCGGGTTCGTGGCGACGAAGAACGACAAGCCATGAGCCGGTACTACTGGAGCGACACGCTCGAACCCGTGCTCGAAGAGGGGGTCGAGGCCGAAGAGGACATCCAGCAGCTGGCGAGAAAGCTGCGAAAACTGGCCGAGGAAGGCGCGGCGATGCCGGCGGTGGAGATGGACGGGTTCGTGGCCGGCCTTCAGTTGCTGCCGGAAGTCGTGCCGGCGCCCGAGTGGATTGTGCACGTGTGGGGACCTGAGACCGAGTTCGACAATATCGAGGAAGGTATGGAAATGGAAGCGGCCCTGCTCGGTCACTACCACGTCGTGGGCCGGACGCTTGAGGAGGAGCCGGATCAGTACCGGCCGCTGCTGGAGGAGGACATGCGGGACGGGGGCGTAATCTGGAAACCGTGGATCATCGGCTTCGCCCGCGCGATGCGGTTGCGCCCCGCCGCCTGGGCGAGGATCGAATCGATCGACGACCTGGACGTGCAGGAAGCATTGCTGGTGATGCAGAGGCTCTATGAGTCGGCGAAGGGGACGAGCGGGCTGGAGCCGGAGGGGCTCGACCTGCTGGACGAAATGGCGCCGATGATGATCTGCGGCATGGTGCGCGAGCTGAGTTCGCTCAGGCAATCGCCGGGCGGTGCGAAAAGGGGTGAGGCGAAGGTGACGGAGGTATCCCCCCCGATGGCGGAGAGTCAAGTGCCGTGCTCGTGCGGCTCTGGGCGCCCGTACCGTCATTGCTGCGGCGCGCATTGAGAGCGCGGTTGGATTTCTACTGTGGGGTCTTGAATGCGCCGCTGCCGTCTGTAGGCTCCCGTCATTGCAGGCTATGATGCGCTCGGACGCAAGGAAGGCCGTAAGGCACAGGAAAGTAGTAGCCCGCCAGCAAGTGGCGTGTTCGTCGCGCCGAGGATTCTCGCGGCACGGTTTGCGCAAATGGGCGGCCGGTCATGAATCCACAGTGTGTAAGCGCGGGTGCGGCGAGTGACGCGCCTCAAGTCGTCCATGGGCGGCAGCGTGTCAAGAAATTGCCACGCCTTTCGCCGGATTGTCGACCTGTGGCATGGAAAGGGTGTAGCGCGAGAAGTCGACGAACAACCTGAAGCGATGGCGAGGGGTCGTTGGGACGTCGTCGCCCGGCGTGAATCAGTGGGCTTTATGGATTCAGGGACGCCGAAGCGTCCCTGGGGTGGTGATGCTCGGCCTCGATTGAGTCCCGCTGGGGTGGTGAGCCGAGGGGTACTAATGCATTTCAGATTGGGGAATCATTTGCCTATTGTCCACCGCTGTGCTGGGGGACAGCACCGTCCAGATGTGAAGTGTAACCGGAAGACGCTGGTTCAATTCAATGTAATCAGGACAGGGCGGCGATTTCGACTCGCCGCGGCATTGGTCCTGACGGACTTTTCGTGGTGCTGAAGTTACCGTGCAGCAACGTTGGTCGATCGGTTTCAGGGTGAGTGTTGTGTTTATTCGGGCAGTCAACGGCAGGTTAACGCACGAAGGTTGGCGCCATTGTGGGTGCTTGATTTGGGAATTGTAGGGATTGGGATGAAGAGTAGTCTACCCATGTCTGGTCGCAAGTTCAGGCTGTTCGAAAGTCGGCAAGTTTAAACTGCCTATGCATTTCGGAACGGGCTTGTCGACCACTATCGCGCAAGGCAAAAACAAGGTCCGGATACGCATCGCGGGGCTGTGGACCTATGCATATCGTGCTCAATACAAGTTAGCGCATTATCGGGTTCTGTACGGCGGCGCGGCGGTGTTGGCGATAGTGCTGTTTCTGATATCGGCCAGCTTCTTTTTGGCGCCTTACCTGCAGACCGGTCTCGATTCCCATTACGCGACTGAAGAGGCGATTCAAGGGTTGCAAGACCTGCTTCTGAACACCGGAACTGCATTGATCGGGGCGGCAGCCATCGTGACTTCGCTCGTGCTGTTTGCCATGCAAGTGAACATCGAGCGCATGCCACACGGGCTGTTTCGGCGTCTGAGTGCGGACACAAAGCTGCTCGGGGCGTTCGCGGTTGCGTTCGTGCTCGCAATCGGAGTCGCCACGCTGTCGACTTTCATGCAATACCTGGAGTTGGCCTACGTCGTAACCTCTGCAGGATGGGCGGTATTGCTAATTCTCCTGTTATTCCTCTACTCCTATCGCCGGGCGCTGGTTCTAATTAACCCGTTGCAGCAACTGGGGATACTCGTTAAAGACACCCGCAATGAACTGAGGGCTTGGGATCGACGGGCTCTGCGTGCGACGCCTCTTTTGGAATCGGAAGTGAAGCAGGCAGTCGGCTCGTCGTCAAAGGACGCCACGCACGATTTGTCCCGTACAGCCTACTTTCAGGTAAACCCACACTGGACGAATGGGGCGACCCAGGGTGTGCGGCATGCGATGTCATTCGCTCGGCGGTATGCCGAGGATGGAGACTATGAAGTGTCGGGCGCGGCCCTTAATGCTGTTGTAAGCATTAACGCCGCCTACATCGAGGCGAAGGGAAAGACGTTCTACGCCAGCCCTCCAATTCTGGAGGATCCTCGTTCAAACGACTCATTCATAACCGATACTCTGGAGTTCATGCGCCAGACTGTGCAAATCGGGATAACCCGGCGGGATGAGCAGCAGTTGGAGCAGACCTTGAAGGTTCTGGCTACACTTGTTGCGTTGTATCAGCGTATCGACTACTCCAGCCCATTCGCAGAAAAAAGCCATGCACATCTTGCCGCGGCATATCTGGCGAACGCGGTTCAGGCGATCGTACCTCATGATCTGGCTGACGTACTGCTCGAGGGACTACGTCTCATGGGCCAATCTGCTCAGCGATTCATTTTCGACGGCAAGCCCAGTGAAATCGCGATACTCTGTGAGAAAATTGCCACCATCGCCGGTACCGGCAGTGCCAAACAGGACTACTACCCGGTCACGATGGAAGGCATGGCACAACTGGCGACTCTCACGTTCAATGTTGTTTGTCTAAAGCGCGGGCGAATTCGAAACGCGATTGGAGTACTGCGGCGGAATGTGGCCTTCGTTTCAGAGTTGTTTCTCAATGTGCCGGATACGGCGCTGTTGAATAACCATGGTAATTATCTCGGACCGTACTATTCGTCGACAAGTACGGACAGCTTGCGATTTCGGCTAGCGGGATTGGTCAACGCCCTCTGCGATAAAGAGGATGACGACGAGGACGCTCAATCGGTTATACGAAATCTTGAGGTATGGGCGGATGGACTCTACCGGCCCACGAAAGATTTGCTCCTGGCGGCCATAGATAAAAGGTCCCACTTCACGCTTGTCATGATGCAATGGATCAGAGGCGTGACGGAAATACTACTGGTGCTTTCGAATGCGCCCGCCTGCAGTCGCGACGGTCAGAGGGAACTACGAAATCATGCGCTTTGGTTAATCGCGACTGTTACGCATGTCCCGGAGGACAAGGAAACGATCACATTCGTCGAGACCTGCCAGTTAACCGAGATATTATTCGAAGCTGGATTGAACGCGCGCAACCACGGTTGCGAGGAGGTTGCAAGAGAAATCGCAGACTATCTGTTGTCTTGGACATTTCAGGGAGGGCGATACATGACGGGTTGGGGAGTTCTGGAACGAGGCTTGTGCGGATGTGCTGCACTTGCGCTTACAGGAAACGATGGTGATGTTGATGCACTCAAGGCCAGTATCCGTGGACGGCTTAAAGGCGACCGTGCGCTGGAACAGGATATTCTGAAACAGGCGGCGAGAGGAATTCGCGAAAGAGCCGATAGGCTATTGGCGCAGGGGTACTGGTCGTCAAGTATTGAGGCAGCCATGTCCCAGTTGGATAACAGAGTACTTCGTCCACTGTTGAACGAGATTTCGAGCATATTGGCTCCAGATCTGTAATGGGATTCGTATCGCTCGTTCGTGTCATGGGAGAGAACATGATGTCAATCGGCGTTTAAAACTGACCACTAGTGGGTCACTATTGCACGCCGATTAACAGCCATGTGAACGGGCACGACTTGGTTGCACCGGTAAACTGTTAGAATCAGTAGCCGAATCGTTGGACGGTCAGACACCGGCCGAGCGACGTACGCGATATTCTCACAATCGTGGGTATCGCCGCGGTGCCGTCCGCGGCGGGACGGTCCGCCGCTTCCGCACCTGCGGCCGGTGCCGATGCCTTGGTGCTCTACGAGGACGATGGGAACGAGAGGATCACTTGCGCAGCGGGCCGCCGTCACGGCATGGTGCCGGTCGCGCGTTCGCATCGGACGTACCGGTACATGCGGGATGGCGAGCGGGATGGCGTGGTGTGCGAGTAGCGGCCCCTAGATGCATACGTGATCACGATGGATGTTGACGATGTTCTGCGATATCGCTTCGCCGATCCACGTTGGGGGCGATGAAACCTTCACTATCGCAGAAAACGAATATGGCAAATCACGAACACGACCGGCAAGACGGCATTACCCGGGAAGGCATTTCAGACGCGTACGGGGATCTGCACACGCACCACAAACTGCGATCCCTTTCGCGACTCAAAGCGGAAGAGGCGCTACTCGCGGCGGCAGCAGATCTATACCGTTGCACAGTGGCCATTACGACTATGCTTGAGGAGGACGAAATTGCCAACGTATCATTCGACGACCTGCGACCCGGCACTGGCGTACTCGTAAAGTCCAGCGGAGTACATGGAATCGTCACGGCGGCACATGTCCTGGGAGGGAGAGACAAAACAAAACGCTACGAACAGGACAGATGCACAATAGGCATTATGCCCTTACATGATGCGAGAATGGATTCCCGGCAACATCCTTATTTTCGGATTCGAAGGCGACGATGTCTCGCGTACGGAGTGCAGAATGAGGACGCGAACGGACCGGACCTAGCGTACATCCCACTGACTCCACGGGAGTGGGATTTGCTCGAACCGGATGGAGTTCGGGCGTGGACACCACTTAATGAGCCAGACCCTGAAACTCCACGAAACACCAAGACCGAAGTCCTATTGGACTGTTGCCTTGGCCCCAATCACAAGGCAAGTCGAAGACTCCAGGAAGCACACTTGGAGGCACGACCGGCCATCGCATTCCCAGTATTGCAGGTCCTGGAACTAGCAGGAGCACGGACGGACGTCGGCAACTGGGATTACACGAAATTCACGCTTAAGGGAGACGACAGGGAAGGATCAGCGCCAACCCGTACAAGACCAACGCCAGAGCAAGCTTTTCGGGACTTTCTGGAGCACGAATGGCACAAACTGCAACCCAAAGATAGGCTTGGTGGTCTCTCGGGAACCGGGCTATGGACTGCGCGAATACGCGTCAACACGAACGGCGACATGAGCCTGCACGCAAAGAGGCTGAAGGGGATCCTCTTCTACGCCGGACCAGGTTTGGATGCCACGGTGCACGGCAAGAAAAGCATCAGGCGAATCATAACTGAGGGTTTGAACCTACATGGACAGGCAGCGATGGACGAAGCCAAGGCACTCAAGCAAGCGGCTAGGCGAGCCTCGATTTGATTCAGTTACAGGAAGCTCTCTGAAGAAGAAGCCGTCGAAGAAAACGGTTGTTTTTCAGACCGGTCGAATCACTACACTTTCAGATCGATGATTGCACACCTTCGCACGGCACAGGTCGAATTCGGGCTAGATCGCAACCGCCGATTCCATCCTCGCAAAGATCGAACGCATTAGCCTATTTGATTCCCGGACGGCACACTAGAGCACCTAATGGCCGAGGAGATCCAAGTGAAAATTCTTGACAATAGCCCCGCCTACTCTGCCGCTCGAGCTATAGAAAAGGACAACAAAGGATCGGCATACGACAAAGCGGAAAAAAAGATATTAGTCCGATTCGAGAAAGGAATTGACTTCGACAATTTCGAAGATTTTCAAGTCGTGTTTATCGGAATCTTAAGAAAGGAGAGAAAAAAGTGGGGGAGGAGACAAATTCGAGATATGGAGCGACTTGGTTTTAGCAAACAGATCGAGCAGCTTGATGCCAAAGTTCAGGTAATGGATATAGGGATACCTGAGAACGCCTTGGACATGAATATTCTCCACGAGAGGGTCGCTAGTAGGTCGACATGACCACCACAAATTTCAATGAGATGGGGTTTTTAGCGAGATGGTGGAGCTGACGGGATTCGAACCCGCAACCATGACCCTCTAAAGACCTTGCTCTCCTAGTTGTGCTACAGCCCCATCTCGCCTTGCGACGACAACGGGACTGATTACAACGTAACTATCAGGAACAGAATAACGATGAGCCGGAGGTTCAATCTGATCTCCAGTCCTTCCAGTTTAACCGTGAGCATGGCGCTCTCCAAGTTCATCGGGCGAGGGTCCTGGAAGGGTCCCTCACCACGGTTTATTCGAGAAAATCTAAACTGGAATGCCTAGGCGGAAGCCGATTTGGCCTCGATCAGAATCGTAACACATTGACGCAAGGTTGATGCTTCATTCTTGGAAAATTTCGATATTTTCGGTGTTGATCGGGAAAAATGGCTCGAACAGATACGGTAGTTGCCTGACAGTTTCCACTCTGGGACGCGGGTATATTCGGGTTGTTGGAGTCACCCGTCGGTCTTTACAGTTTGACCAGACACTGCTAGACAATCTCGGTGTCGTTCACCCTAACAGTCCGTGGTAAGAGTAATTCGGGCCACCGCTGTCTGTTTTTCCAGAAGCAAATGTCGAGGAGGACGAATCCCGAACTCGGCCCGACTCTTGAAGCGTCGACGGTCGATGACTTCACGCTCCAGTGTCGCAAAGAAACTCTCGGCCATCGCGTTATCGTAAGCGTCTCCGGTCGAGGCCATCAAGGGCACGACGCCGGCCTCGCGGCAACGCTTGCCGAACGCATAGCTGGTGTACTGGCAGCCGCGACCCGAATGATGGATGACCGATTCGGGGCGACGTTGTGCAAGCGCAATCTCGAACGCATCGAGCACGAACGCGGTGCGCGGTTGATTGGCCGTCGCCCAACCCACCACAGGCCGGGACCACACATCCAGCACGATGGCCAGGTATAAAAAACCCCGCCCACGTCGGAACGATGGTGATGTCGGCGACCCAGAGTCAATCCGGCCCCTCGGCGCTGAAGCGCCTGCCGACCTTGTCGAGCGCGCGGTCGGCCTCGGCATCCGTGACAGTGGTGGCGACGAACGTCGGCGGCGACGGCCCCTTCAGCCCGGCCGCCCGCATGAGCCGCGCCACGCGCTTGCGTCCGATCCGGAAACCGTGATCGTCCGCAAGCTCCGCATGGATGCTCCGCGCACCGTACGCGCCGCCTGAACGCCGGTGGATCGCATAGATCTTCGCCGTCAGTGCGATGTCCTGAAGCGCTCGCTCCGACGGCGGACGCTTCAGCCACGCATAGAATCCGCTGGCGGAGATCCCCAGCAGTCGGCTCATCACCCGAACCAGATAGGTGGCCTAGTACGCCTTCATGAAATCGAAGATCGCTTCGAATTCACCGCGGTCTCCTGTGCGAACCAGGCCGCGGCTTTTGCCAGGATCTCACGCTCGAGCCTCAACTGCCGGTTGGCCTAGCGCAAGCGCCGAAACTCCTCGCGCTCAGCACTCGTTAGCCCATCCTTGTTCTTGCCGTCGTCGCGATTGGCTTGCGCCACCCAGTTGATGATCGACTGGGCTGTCGGCTCGAACTCCCGCGACAACTCCTTTGGCGTACGGCCGGCTCGAACCAGCGCGACCATTTGCTCGCGAAACTCCGGTGGGTAAGGTTTTCTTGTCTTTGGCATCGTGGACTCCTTTCACCGTAAGGTTCAGGTGTCCACGAAAGCGGGTCAAAACCAAAGGACCCCAAGGAACACGCCAAAGCGTGAGAGAATAAAGCTCGGCTTGAGGAATTTCTGAAGCAGAGCGGCCTCGGCAACCGGGTCCAGTAAAGACAGATGAAGTTCTGTCATCGTATCTTCTTTTCGATTTTCCGGAGTGTGTGGGAAATGTCCGCCAGACTCACCGCGATCGATTCCATCACCACGTGCTCGGGTACCGAGCCCTGCATTTGGTGTTTGTGTGCTTCGACGACTTCGGGTTCAAGTCTGTTAATTAGCTTTTGCATTGCTGTCATGGTTCCCTCCATCTGTGTTCCAAAATGCAAGCTCGCAGTATAATCGCCACACGCTTTCTGGGATACAGATGGAGGGAACCAATGCGTCACACACTGAACCGGCCAAGGTATCCCGGAGCCTCATTTGTGTAAGTCGAAGTGGATAGCTAGCTGGATTTAATCGCCCCAGAAACTTCCGTACCGGAGACCAATTGAATACAGTCAAGCCAAGTTTAAAAATGGGCACTATGGGGAAACATTTGTCAAAACGCAGTAGTCGTGACGAAAAGAGTGTGCTCGAGCACGCCGGAGTTTGAAAAAATTTGGTTCCGGTATGCTTACGAACGAGCAAACCTGCAGCAGTGGAGCGAATAAGAATTCAGAATTTACTTAATATATTCAGTTAGTTATAGTGGCGATTTTAGCGATGGTATGAATCTGCCGCTGAATCCTTGGTAACTACTCGGTCATACACTCCTAGACCGACATTGTCCTAACCGCGTGCGCGCGACCCGTAGTGTCCCTGTCGATTTGTCCGTCTACTGGCATCCCGCCTACGCTGGAACAGCACGAAACTTTGATTCCGCGTGGTTTCGGTTCGATTACTGATGGCGCGTCATCGATGCAGGGTTACGGCCTTGGCGTCGGAGCCAGTGAAATAGGCGTCCACGCAGTCCGCTTGCGCTTGCGACAGCTATCGAGCGCTTTGGCCATCCAGGCCGGGATGTCGGCGGAGCGTAATCGCTGGAATTTCTGCGATCCAAGTGTGCTTTCGATCACGGCGACTACCTCGGGCGTAACGTTGCTCTTGCCGAGATACCAAAGAGCGGAGAGCGCGGTGCCGGCCACCTCACCGGCGAATTGAAGCTGGCGGCGGTTGGACGTGTGAATCATTCTGACAGTGATGCCGCCGATTCGGATCGTTCGGCTGGATGCGTTGGTATTCGACAAGGATCACGATGTTGACCGCACATCGGATGTCGTGAGAGGAGTTCGGTAAATCTACGCGGGGCGTTGCGCCGGCGATGGATTGATATGGGGAGTCGGCTAGAGCGTAGAATCCGGACTGGTGGAGGCGATTGAATGAGAAACTCTGGAACGTAGATTGCGCTGATCGTGGTGCTGGTTATTCAGTCAAAGGCGGTCGGGCAGGAAACCTATCGGGGTGTCAGGGTTGAGCCCGAACTCCGCTGCGAACCGTGCGACCGGAACGAGTATCCGTACCCGCAATCGGTGGAGTCGGAAATCATCGCGGGTATCGGAAAGATCTACGGGCCGCACACCGGCCAGTGCTTCGCCACGGCGCGGGAGACGGACATCGAACATATCGTACCGCTGTCGGAAGCCCACGACAGCGGGCTGTGCGCCGTGAGCGCGGCGACGAAGGCCCGCTTTGCACGGGTTGTCCTCAATCTGATGCTGGCGAGCCCGCGAGTGAACCGGTACGAAAAAGGCGCGAAGGACACCGCAGAGTGGCAGCCTCGGCGCAACGCGTGCTGGTTTGTAAACAGAACGCTTGAAGTACGTCAAGAGTACGGTCTGAACATAGACCGGCGCGAAGCGGTTTCTAGTGAACGGACACTCGCCGCTTGTGCTTCCATGGAAATGGATGTGCTGGCTTGCGGTATTCCAGCGGAAACCCGGAAGAGAGTTTTGCGATCGATCTAGCGTCGTCCGCGCAAACGGTTATCATTGGCGCGGCGATTCAGGGCTTGGGGCGAATCGAGGAGGATCGTGCCGTGGAAATCGATGAACCGGAACCGATCAAGGGAAAGGCAGAAAGCTGAATGTGTTACGAAAATCTGGCGGTGACGCGATTGGCAAAGAAGTATTCGGGAATTGGCTGGCGCAACAGATCAAGACAAGCTCCGCGTCTAGTCTAGGTCCGGTTGTGGTGAAGATTGAAGCTGGCTTGGTCGATTTCGTCGACGGCAGCGGGTTTCGGCTCAGAAATTATGGGTATACGATCCGGCGTGCGCGTGGTAAGGAGGGTATCGGAATTACTGGTATCGAAGAACGATAGGCCCGGAAGTCAGCGGCGCGGATGTTCCAAGTTCAGCCGAGCTTCGAATCAGTGGTTCAGTGTAACGAACTTGCAAGGGCGGTTTTGTTTGCGATAGTGATTGGTGGCGTGAAGTCACCACTAGGGGTCGATGGACTGGTTGGTTGTGCTAGCGAGGCCCTGATCTGTGTTTATTACCAACGTGAAGAGCAAGACATGATTGTAGAAGTTGCATGTTGATCCCCGATGTATCGCCGCAACAGGGGAAGCGTATTCTTGGGCTTGGGAGTTCGCTACGAAAATTATTGAGCTTAGCCAAGGAATCTCCATCGAATCAGTAGTGGTCAATAAGGCCGTGAGTTGTGACAATGTCTTCGAACCCAATCTCTGACCAACCTCATATAGACAAGATACGAGAGCTGCTGTGGAGTGGTAGTGAATTTGGACGTGCGGCGCTGATGGTTGGTTCAGGTTTCAGCAGAAACGCACGACCGATCAGCCCCTACACACCGGCTTTCCCAACTTGGCGTTGCCTTATGCAGGAAATGATCAATGAAATCGTTTCATTCGGAGGCGAGAAAACTGCTCTTCAATCGGCATCGCGGTCCATTATTGGGGCGTTGCGGATCGCGGAAGAGTATGCTGCCTTACATGGACGAGCGAACTTAGACGCATTTCTTATTAAGCATGTTCCAGATAATCACTATCAACCCAGCACCTTACATCTAAAGGCCCTTGAGTTGCCTTGGTCCGATGTATTTACCACCAATTGGGACACGTTATTAGAACGCACCGCTTCGCGCCCCATAAATAGACGATATAACATTGTATTAGAAGTTTCAGATATCTCGTATCGCATGAGGCCTCGAATAGTTAAGTTGCATGGCTCCTTTCCTTCCAATGGCCCGCTTATCTTAACAGAAGAGGACTTTCGCACTTATCCCAGAACTTTTGCGCCATTTGTAAACCTTGTTCAACAGGCGATGATGGAGAACGCCGTTTGTTTGGTAGGGTTTTCTGGTGATGATCCAAACTTTCTATCTTGGAGTGGCTGGGTACGTGACAACATGGGAGGTCATAAGCCTAGAATATATTTGTGTAATGTATTGAATCTTCGACCAGGTGAACGGATGATACTGGAGGGGCGTGGTGTAATTCCAATCGATCTATCGGAACTTTTTCTGACTACTAACGGAAAAGAGGTTCCGAAAGTGGAACGACATTATTGTGCACTCAATTGGTTTTTTGACAACTTGATAATGGGGAAACCACCGAATAGGTTAAAGTGGCCCGAACCTCAACCAATACCGCCATCTATTGATCCTCGCTTACCGCCGGTGCCTCCGTACTCAGGTGTAGTACCCTTACGAGAAAGTATTCGACCCTAAGACATGGCAAATTCCGAAAGAAAAAATGACGGAAAAGACGTTGATCGTCTGCGGGATCAATTGCGCATTTGGCGGCATAATAGAAAGTTGTACCCGGGGTGGCTGCTTGCTCCATATCAGACAAGACACAAAATTTGGTCGAACACGCGATTTTGGATCGATACAAGCATTAATGTACAAACTATCTGGTCACCGGCACAATTGTTGGTACTTTGGCGTGAATTAATGTGGCGCGTTGAGTTGTGCCTTCAGGTGTTGCCTCATGGAGCATTTCAGATCCTGAGTCAGCTAGCAAATTCGTCTGAGCTTCACGACTTGTGGAAGGATAGCGTCGGTTACAAGCCACAAACTGTTTTTGAGGACAGTGAGTGGCTAGGCGAGCTAACCCCTAGCGTTTCAGAACTTCGGAGAGATTGGATCGAATGCATGATGTCGTATTTGTTCGCCAGTCGGATACGTCCAGATATGGATGGCTTTGAACAGATACAGGGTACGCTAAGCCAATATGTAGATCTAACCCAGGATCAACTGTGTAATATTCTGTACCAACGTAGTTTAAAGGCGTTTTCGGAACTAAACCGAGATCTGGTTTCCCGTCTACTTGATCAGTGGCCAGTTCAGCCGGAGGACCCCTACTGGATGGTGAGAAAAGCTTCCTTACTTCTTGAGTTGGGGGATCGTGACGGGGCGAGGTTGGTGGCTAGTGACGCTCTAAAACAAATTCGGCAGCAACCGCGGGGCAATGAGCTTCACTATTGGGCATTATCTCGTGAAGGTTGGTGTCTGCATTTTCTATATCAAATTCATGAATCGCACCGCTTGTCTACGTCTCGTCGCTCGACGTCCATGGGCGCGAAAATAGGTGAACGGCGAGATCAACTGGACTATGAGCTAGAAATCGCACGGTGTTCACCTAGCACAGAACTTCGTATGCTTGAGGAACGAATTGCACAGGGACGTCCACCGCCTATAAGGGGAACCTATACATTCGACACGGCTCCAAATTTCGACGATGGGCTTGCGGGGGAAATGCATCACTTGGGGAGCGATGACCATTTCGAAAGCTTGGGGCCTGCCATAAATGTCTTGATGGCGTGCGACGTCACTGCGTTGTCACCAAAAATCCAGAACGTTGTGTTTTTCAGTACAGCAGTTAGTTCCGCACTGCAGTGGCTACGCGATGAGCATCCCGGTCTATGGACGGCATTTGCTCTTCGTTACCGCGGCATTGGTATTGAGTCAGATATCGAGCCCGCAAGTAACAGAAAATTAGACGCAATACGTAGAGCGATACTGGACAGGCTTTCCACGAGGGACCTACAGTGGCTATTCACTTCCACGATGAGAGAGTTGGACCGTTTGGCTAGCTCCGTTGAGTCTACAGGCCAGCTAGGGCTTGGTTCATCTAGACACTTGGATCTGTGGTTCATGCGTAGACTAGCAGACGTGACGGCACGATTATCGATGTGCATGGAAGAAGAAGAACGGAATTCCGTACTTTCTATGACGTTGCGGCTAGTCAAGATAGAATATTTTCGTAAGCACCCCAGTTTTCGAGAAACCGTACAGAACATGCTTGGTCGCGTTGTTCCATTTCTGACCCTAGAGCAGCTAAACTCCTGGCTGCCGAATTTGTTGATCGATTTTCCAATGGTTGCGAAGGACGATGACACATTTCATAGGTGGCCGTTGATAACAATGTACATTAATCTTCCAAAAGCAACTGCTTTATCTCGCCCAACGTCTAAGGATTTCGATTCAGGGATACGGTCGCTAATTTCCGCAGTATCTGACGTTGGAATGAGGCAACGAACTGATGCCGCATTGCGGTTAGCGTTTTTGAATAGATGTGGTTTGTTGTCGGATAGTGAATCTCTAGAGTTCGAAAGAGTTCTGCTAAAACGGGTAGATTCTCACGGGCTGCCACTGGTTGATGATAACTACGTTTTTAAGGCCATTCATTTAGAGTGGCCAACGGCTATCCGGGAAAGGGTCATAATGGGATTGACATCGTGGATTGTGTCGGAAGAGGTAAAAGATAGATTTGCAACAAAGAATGAAGAGTCTGCAGCAACTAGAGATAGTCTTTCGTCCGTTGACCCGGATGATTATCTGCACAATATTAGGATGATTGCACAGGATGTTCAGAAACGCAGAGAAGAGTTCTCAATCATTTTCGGTAACAGGGTTCGGTCTCATATCTTGCAGTCACTGCTAGCATGGTGGAACCGAGAGAGAGAATTGTATAGTGGTAGACCGGATTCCCGAAGTGTTTTTGAAGTTGACCCTTACGATCGGGTAGATTTGGCTTTGCAGGTGGTTTTTTCATGTGTGTTGGATTCACGTAGCGGTGATTTTGGAGAAAGTCACGAATTGCTTATGTTCTTAAATGAAATAGGTGCGTTACGAGAGGTTGTGCCATATAGTTACCCGATATTTGCATCTCTGAATCCAGGCGCCCAAGAAAAATATTGGGATCGACTTTTGCTGGCTCTATGGCACAGTGAGCGGCGTATTGCAATAAAGGCTTTGATCGCGTGCTATGAATGGCAGCGTGTTGCAGAACGTCGCCAAATGATGACAATGCCTCAAGACGTAGCGGTGGCGATTATCGCACCGATCGCAGGATTGCATGGGGAATTCAGCTATTGTGCGTATGCGATTGTTATTAGGCTTCTAGAGGAAAATTGTCTGGGAGCGGGATCTTCTGTTATGAAGCGCCTTACGGATGCTGTAGAGAGCGCAGCGGCTAAGCTTGAATACGCGCAACAATCCAATATGTCGCTACAGGGTAGCGGAAGTGAAGTAGAAATGCATGCACATTTTCGTAGGCGCTTAGCGGGACTAATCTACACAATGCGGGATATGGGTATTTCAATAGGACCTGTTTCAAGTAGTTGGTTTAATAGGGCGAGAAATGATCATTTTGTTGATGTTAGGCAGGCCGCCCTCGTTGGAAAATGGTGAATGGCGCCTGAGTGCGGAATGTTCGGGTCAGCTCATAACATAACGTAATCGTCAGCGAGATCACGTATCCGTTTTGGATGTCGGTGAAGAGATATTGTGGAAAAGGAAGATTGAAAACAAGATTCCTGTATGGGTGAGATCAGCGTAGGAGCGGCACCCTGGACGCCTACGCTCTTGAAGCGGGGAAAAGTCCTGATGGAACCGTATGGGTCCGCATATGATGACAAATAGACTCACGAACGGGTTTACTCAAAGCGCTGCTCACGCTCCTTACGTTGCTCATCATATGCTCGCTCACGCCGTCGTTCCTCATCTTCCCACCGCTGGATTCGGTCGATCTGCAATTTAGCGGCAGCGCGAATATCCAATCGGTCATGCTCCAACAATCTTTCGAAAGCATACCGTCGATCCGCAATGATATTCGCCCGACTGCCCGACCATCCATTGGGCCGAACGGAACCCGACAATACCCTTAAAGCCTCCAAGGGATCCTGTGTTGATTCAATGATGGCTAGTGCCTGCTTGGAAAATACGCTCCTATTACATTTTGTCTCTTTAACAAATGGATAGATTGCATGTGCGACCATACGCAATCGCTCTTGGAAATTGTCTTGCCGACACCAATTCAATAATTTGCTGGCATCGATGTTGTACAGTGGATTAGTCTGACGTCTCTTTTCACGGAAAACCATGTTTCGGCGATCATCGTCCAATTCTGCATCAAGAAAAATGCCGTCAAGAAATCCAAATGTCGCATTCTCCGCCAGGATGGGCACTATTTTCTCAATGGTGCCCAAATAACCCGACGATGCTTTTAGCTTGAGGAAATATGCTTCTAGGACTTGGCCCGAGTCTTCAGGAAATTGGTCGTCATCCATGCAGTACTCGAGAATTTTGGAAAGATGGTGTTCATGCATGGGACCATAGTGAACATTTGCGGCGCTCCGTAGCTGCGCGGCAGATGCAGCCAAACCTAAACTCCTAATTACGGGGCTTAAGGTCTGTTGTTCATTGTTCAATCCGTGCAATCGCATTCCCAAGCCTTCAAGAACCACTTCGGGCCCATCTGGTTTGTTCATTACCTTAGTCATTAGGTCCCGAACGTCGGCTTCGCTCAATACGTCAAACGGCGTACGCCATGCAATGCTTTCGAATTGCCGCAAGGGCGTATCCTGATAGTCTAGCGACCTCATCAGGCGTTGAACGGATTTGTGATTCAACGGGATAGAGGTGTGCAGATCTACGATGAATCTTCTGAGAATTGGGCTTTCCACAGCGGTATCAAGTAGCTCCGACACTACTTTGCTGTCACGTTCGTGGTAGCTTTGAAGGAAGCCAACCATGACGCCGCATTGGCGCGTCTGATCACCCGTGAGTTCGATCCACTCGACAAGTTGGCTCCATAGAGTGTGGAGATCATTAGACTGCTCGGCTAGACCTTGGCCAAATTGAGCAAAGTATCCGGACGGGGCCATAAAGATATCGCGCGAAAGCTTGAGCAGATCCATCGGGTTGTGGGCCACGGCCATACCGAGTTCATGGGCTCTCGCAGCCGCCCGTCGGCTAGACTTTTCCCATTTGTTGCTATCGTCAATATCGAGATCATCATCCAAGGTGAACCGTTCGTGACCGGTGCTAAGTACGTAGGTTCGGACTTCGTCAGCAAGTTGCTGCGGCCTAAGCATTTCTTCCAACTCAACCAATAACTCGACTCCATCGGGTGTACTGTGAGTATCGGTCTTGCGGTAGTCGAAATATTTGATTGCTCGAACAGCGCGCCAACCTTGAAGCCATGCCCGGCGATTATTCAAGACATTCGCCATTGCCACGAGCTCTTTGCGCAATGCCGGATAGTTCCATAGACCTCTGAGTTCGTTCGCGACGAGCTTGCGCGCGTCATCTGCCAATTCGATGTCGTCCGCAATGGCTATCTCTTTTGCGAGGGTGAGAAACCGAAAGAACCAATCGTCCTGCTCGCCTATCGATTTGGGACGGTAACCATGGGACCGAGGCCGAGCGCCGAACTCTAAACTATCGGATGAAGGCCAATGGTCACTTTGTAAAGCCGCTTTGAGCATCCCCATACCAAGACGCTGCTGGTTGCGCCTACCACTTACTAGATATCGGCGGACAACCCGTTCGCGAGTGGCGGGATCAGCCTCGGTGCCCGAGCGATATAGCGAGAACAATCCAACCAACCGATCTCGGCTATGGGTTTCCGGGTCCAGTTCTGCCAATGCAAACTTGGCCAGAAGAGAAACACATCGTTCAAAATGATTGTTGTCATACGCGATTAAGGCTAGGAGGTTTACAAACGCGAAGCGGTGGCGAGTTGCCAGGGAAACGAATGTGTTGGTGGTTCGGTCCACGACCTGTACCTCCATAGCGTTCAAGACATCCTCTGGTGCTACAGGAGAAACGTTTACAAGAAGCTGGATACCGTCTTCATTGAGGCGCGAAAGATCGCTCAATAAGCCACCAGGCGACATCCACGACTTGACGATACTCCGTGAAATAGCGTGATCATGAAGATATCCAATACGCCTGCCAAAGGATTTGAGCAGGCGGGCATTTGGCAAGTGTTGAAATGTTTCTAGGATGTCGTGGATCGGAACATTCTCCAGCGCTTGGGATGCAAGCCGGTTTGATACTGCGTGTGGCAATATCGCGCGCCAGTTTCCCCGTTTCTGCGCGAGTTGCCTATCGACAAGCGTCTGCGCCGCTCTGTGCAGTTCGCGTCGATCCTGGCCCAGCAATGCGGCGAGCGCTGCGAGTTCATCCACACCGTTCTCATTCCGGTGAATGGAAAAGGAATAAACAAGCGCCAAAACCTCTGCGGCCATCATAAGGTTGGCGTCAGGAATGCCTCTTTGATAGAACAGTCTCTCGAAAAGCTGCTGGTCAGAAAAAGTAGAGAGGCTGCCTTCGTCACGCACGGCATCCGCAAGCGCGAGCGCGAGCCGGGCGTTGCCACCAGAGAATTCTGCGATCCGATACGCGTTGATTTGGCCAAGTCCGGGATATCTTCGTTTGACGAGTGTTTCGGCAACGTCCAAGCCCTCGGTATTGATGCGGACTACGCGTGTTTCCTCCGGCTTGTCCTCCCGAATATCGTACTCGACCGTTATAAGACGAATGTGAGGTACCGCGGCTACGTCGGCAGCAAGTTGATTGTGTGTGCCGGACGGGCAGTTATCCAATATTATGATTGCTGAACGTCGGTCAGCGATGAGGCGCTCAAGTACTGCACGCGCTGAAGGATCTGGTGACTCGCCAAGATCCGTATAGATCGCTTGGGATTTGTCGAGAGGTTCGGTCCCGACAGTATCTTCAAACAGGGCCTGAACGATGCGTGTTTTGCCCACCCCGGACAACCCGGCAATCCGCACTGCTTTTCCCGAGTCTCTTACAAGCTGTCGAATCCCGTCGATGCCATGAGGGATGTCTAGTTTGTTGCTGGGTTTATCGGGAAGAGCGATCACAACGCCGGCCTCGCAGATCAGCGTGTCGTTATCACGCAGCGGGGTCTTGCTCCATCGGCCGAATGGCCTCCACCCGTTAAGAGGAAGACCCAGTCTCTCACGGACCCAAAGCCCGACGCCAGGGTGTTGACGGAGCCAATTGGCGAGATCGGCGCGCCCGTAGAATTCCGTTCGTAGATCTCCGAGATTGTTAACCGACTTGATCTGGGCTTGCATCGTCGCGCGGCGGTTTTCCAAGAAACGACCGGTAGGGTCATCGGCGAGGCTGACGATGATGTAGCATGCGTTGTCTGCGGCCATTTCGGAAAAAATAGGCCGAAGATTTCCGTTTGGCGACATTTCGTCGGCAATCTTGCTGGGTGTCATACTTGACTTCTTGACTTGGAACGCAGTTCGTGCGCGCGGCACGAAATCTCCTGCAAATTCTTGATTTGCATATCGGAATTCGACATCCAGGCCTTCGTCCGGAGTGGTCTGGGCGCCACCCCACTTCAAGCCGGACACTGGCGCGCCTACACGTCGAATTTCTGCTTCGCACAATCGGGCGAGGAACTCTCGCAGATCCGTGTCTGTGAGTTGGCGTAGCTGATCTTTGGAAATGTCAAACATGCATTCGAAGTTTCGGCAGGAATCGAAGTCGTGGTGGTTCGCGCAATGTGGAACCACGCAGAGCAACTGTCAAATCTAGTGAGTGGCCGTCCAGAATTATGCGAATTTTCTGCTGACGTTTCTTTCGTCAACTCCATGGATGAACGTGAGTCCGGTTACGACATCGCCCAGTCGGCGAAATCCGTGTGGTTGTCGCCAGCGCTTCTATGTGCTTTTGGCGGGGCGTTGCGAGAATTTTTTCCGTGATTTATGGCCGGGACGGTGGGCGCCACCGGGTGGCAGGTCCGGAGCGATTCTGGAAATTTCGCGCCGAATTTCTTCAATCTCCTCGCCTCGCCCGTTCGCGATCATGTCCGTCACATTTTTGTCGACGGTGACATGGAAGTGAAGTGAAACGAATTCAAGTGATCGCAAAGGAGCAAGGGCTTACCTTGCAGTCCTGTGGCACGTCGATGACTTCGCGATCGACCAGGCAATGTTGCCCGAAACGCCTGACGCGTGCTACACGTCGTCGAAGTCGCACCACACGCCGAAATGATCGGAGAGATGCCTGCCGAGCTCGGTCTGCGCCGGCCAGATCCCGATGTCGCCCATCCGAAGCAGGTCAGGCGTGTGGGCGATGTGGTCGATCCCGAGCGCCCTGGCGGGCGAAAGCCACCCCGCGGAGGGTATCGTGAATCCTTCGAATGCTTGCCGTAGCGCCGCGTACGCGTTCCGGTTCTGCCCCCGGCGCGGAATGGACTGGTTAAAATCGCCCAGTACGACGGTACGGCCGGGGGCGTCGCGATAGGGAAGCTGTTTGAATGCTGCTAGCCACTGAATGTGTTCTTCCCACCGTTTGCGGTCCTTGGCACAGGTCGCTACGTGGGCGTTGGACCAGGGAATGCAGACGCCGAGGACGTCGATCGGGCCTGCCTCTGTTTGCGTGGTCGCGGCCACGAATCGCCCGCCCAACGGTCGTTCGTCAAAGACGCGCGTGTTCTTCCAGGGATTCCTGCTCCACAATAGGACCTTACGGCGGCCCTTCTTGCTCTTTGCGGAGGGACAGCCCCAGTCTGAACCGGCGTCGACGAGATAACCGCTGCCGGGCAGTAGGTTCGCGGCGCCCTCGGTCACGCAGAGGATGTCGCAGCGCGGATCGGCCAGCAGATCCCGCACAATGCGACCGCGCACGGTTGAGGGTACGCTCCATTGGGTGTTCCAGGTGCCGATGCGCAGCATGATACGGATGAATTGTACTTGCTCGGAGGTGCCGAGGCGATCTGGGACCGGGCAAGGGCGGTAAGTCAGATGCCGCGAGAGATGAGTGTGAGGCTCGATTGTCGAAAAAGCCGGAGCGTACTTGCTTTCCCGCCTGTCACGAATGCGGTTTGTCCGGAGCATAAAGGGAGTCGGTGGCAACGCGTTTTCTGTCGATGCGAGAGCACTGCAGAGACGGAATTGCTCGTTCCGGTTTTATTACTGGCCGGTAAGTGTTTCGGACTTTCTTACCGGCATGGCAGTGCAACGAGCTCGCTCTGCGAATACGTCAAGGGACAAGCGCACACGAACGGGATAGAATCATTTTGGTCCCTCTTGAAGAGAGGCCACAAAGGTACATATCATCAAGTGAGTCCGAAACACCCACACTGCTAAGTTCGGGAGTTCGCGGGCCGGAACAGCGACCGCGATCTGGATACCGTCGACCAGATGAAGGGGATGGTGCCCATGATGGAACAGAAGCGGTTAAAGTACCGCGATTTAACCGAAGGAGCGTAGATGAAGATAGGAGACAGGGTTCGCATCCCTTCAACCGGCCCCGTTATGACAGTGATTGACCTGCAACAGCACGAAGCGGGCCAGTTTGCGGTGTGCGTCTGGTTCGATGGTGAGCACCACGAGCACAGGGCAACATACAGGGTTGAAGTCTTGGAGACAAAGCCAGAACAACAGAACGAAACAAGCCCAAGGTTCCCAAGGACCGTCAATACTTGGGAAGATTAAAGCTCTCTGGGGGCAAAACCCGCTACGGCAACAGCGGGCTTTCTGAGAAAACCAGACCTGATCCGACTCTATTGGCGACAGGAGTGCAGAGAATGCCCTTTGTCAATCACTGGCTAGTGTCCTGTCACTCGTCAAATGTCAGATAGAGTCGTTTGAGTTTGACCCGTGCGTCGTCGGTGGTGAACTGCCAGTTGACCTTGGCCTGTATGCGGTCTCTGGCCGCTTGCCAGGCGGCGACTTCGGTGCGCAGGGTGTCGATGGAGTCGATGCGGCGGTTCAGGCACTGGCGGATCATGACGTTGAGTTCGACCTCCGCGACATTCAGCCAACTGCCGTGTTTGGGGGTGAAGACGAACTCGAAGCGGTCCCACAGCGCCTTGGCCCGGGCCGGTTCGAAGGTTTCGTAGAGCGCGCCGGGGCGGTGCGTGTTGAGGTTATCCATCACCAAGGTGATGCGTGTGGCGTCGGGATAGCGCCCGGCGATGTCGTGTAGGAAGCGCGCCCAGTCCTTCTTGGTCCTGCGCTCGGTCACCTTGGTCAGGCGCCACCCGGCCAGCGGCTCGGTGGCCATGAACACGGTGCAGGTGCCGCAGCGTCGGTACTCGTAGTCCTCGCGGGCCTCCCGTCCCGGCGCCGCCG
>MKWU01003355.1_pt1 | contig 21412 bp, 19 predicted proteins | sample 809101 | NCBI WGS metagenome assembly MKWU01 (sample SAMN05860141, study PRJNA318959) | sponge metagenome | host: Aplysina aerophoba | place: Slovenia: Piran, Adriatic Sea, Gulf of Piran | collected 2013-05-07 | reverse complement strand
CGACAATGAAAACGTCCGCCCTGTCTTGAGACAATGGACCACCTATCGCACACGCCGCCAACGCACCCAAAAACGCCGATTTGCCGTTTCCCCTACTCATAGACAAAGCAAGCGTAACATTTTCGGGACGCAGGAACGCACGGAGAAATTTCTTCTGCCAAGATAGCAGTTTCAGGTTCTTTCCCCTATGCCTTCCTTGGCCGACTTTGCAGTTCTGAAGCCATTTCTGAAGCTCTTTATAGGTCATTTTCCTAACCTTCTGTAGCTACCCCTTCGGTTCCCCTGTATCCGGGAGACGCCACGGCAGGGTCCCAAAAGTGTAATGATTGCAGTGGGTTATGATACATCTTCATCAATCAATCGGTCCTATGTCTATTATACAACCTTCTTCCGTGGTTTCTTCTTCATTGCTTCGGCAACAATCCTGTTTGCTTCCTCCTGTGATACGGGTTTCTTCATGGGTTTTACTTCCTTCCCCGGAACCCACTTTATTTCATACATGGTCTTAAACCCACGGTTGCCCCCCATACCGGGTTCAATGCCTTGTCTAGCCAATTCTTCCAAACTTGGTTCTATCTTCCCCACCCGAAGCAGATACCCTTTTTTCTCAAGTGAAGTGATCGTGCGGTAAAGGTTGGATCGGGACACGGAAGGAAGCCTTTTCCTAACGTAGTCCATCTTGAAAAAGAATCGTATCTCGGTCGGGTCCATCCCTTCCAGTTCTTCTATATCCATGGGAAGTTCCTGTACCATCGCAAGTTCGGCTCCGTGTTTCTTATATAGGTAATTCAACTGATTTATGAAAACCGAAAGAACCAATAGTTCTTGCGGGGTAATGTTTCCAAGTTCCCTTAAAAGCGAATCGGGAACCTGAAGGAAAGACTTAACGGGAAACTTCATTGTTCACTCTCCGGTACTACCAGAATTTCTTAGTTTTTCCGAATCTAAGATGTTCCGAATAGTATATAGAAAGATCAGGTTTTACAAATCTGTTTTTCTTCTTTTCTTTAATCTGTTTTTCTTCTTTCTCCTATTCTTCTTTTATAAGGGTATCATTTTGATACTACAGAAATAGTATCATTTTGATATTACTTTCCCGCTCAAAGTAATATCATTTTGATATTGGGTGAATCAGGCAAAAGTAGTATCATTTTGATACTACGGGAATCAGACAAAAAAAAGGCTTGGTCCGTTAGAACCAAGCCTTTGAATTTCCCGTTTCTTAGATTCGGAAGGTCAGGAACCGGGAAGGATTGGCTTATAGCCTATATGATTCTATTATACAAATCAAGCTATATACTCGCCCCATTTTTCCATTATTTCCGTTCGTTCTTCTATGAACTCCGCTCTCATATACGCACCACGTACACCCGGCACTTTATGCGATAGGGAAATTTCAACAGCGTCAGGGTTGTATCCTGATTCATTCGCCCATACAGAGAAATTGGTTCGGAAGCCGTGAACTTCGCAGTCTATTTTTTCTTTATTGAGAAGTCCGCTAAGTTTGTTGCCATCCATGACAATTCCTGTCTGACTAGGAAATATCAATCCGGCTTGCCTTGTCCCTAATCCTATCTGCTTCGCTTTCTCAAGTACACGGATAGCCGCTTTGCTTAGTGGGACCTTATGTTCTCTTTTTTCTTTGTGCTTAGGTCCGGGAACCGTCCAGATAGCTTTTTCAAGGTCAACGTCCTTCCATTCGGCTTTCCTTGCTTCACCTGATCTTGCGGCAGTCAGAATAGCGAACTCAAGACACAACCGGCTTGCGATGTAGGACTTGCTGTTCCGTATCTTCTGGATAACTTCGGAAACCTGTTCATGGTGCGATAACGCTTTGCGATGTTCTTTACATTCGTTCAGTGTCGGCAGAACCTTTAGAATCTCATTCCCTGCCGGGTTTTCGATCACGCTTTCAATCTCTACCGAAGCAACTTCAAATACTTCACTGATCCGTTGCCTTGTCTTCCGCATGGTCGGGTTTATCTCCGTCCAGTGTGGTTCCAGAATCGCTTTAATATCCTGCCGTGTGATCTGGTCCAGTGGTTTGTGTCCGATTGCCGGGTACACGTGCCGTTCAAACGAAGTTTGCCACTTCCTGCCCGTGACAGGAGATTTCAAACCGATCACCCGTTCCGCCATAGCTTCAAAGGTGGGAACGTCAGACTTGCCGGAATCATGGCGTGGTATGGAAGGCATGGTTCCGTTCTGCGTGTTCCGTGGATCACCGCCAAGCTTGGCAATTTCCCTGTTGCGAACTGCCTTCTGCCGTGCTTCCTCTGCCGTAACAAGATAGCAATTACCTATCGCTATCTTGTTACGCTTGCCGTGGATTCGGATTGACTGATACCAATTTTTATGGCCGTTCCTGACAAGCAGATACAAGCCCGTACGTGCGGCGTCAAAATGGGTTCCTTCAGCCGCACGTTCCACCATCCCGTCAGTCAGGAACCGTGCTTTTCTTTGTCCTTTTTTAGCCATTGAAATACCTCCTTGTGTATATCCCTTATGGTCCTATTATACAAAGTTCGTTGAATTCAATTTCTGTATGTTTCTTATATCCCATTTGAATACCTTTTGTATATCATTATACATGATACAATTTTCTTGTCAAAGATTTATTCAACAATATCAGTGGGAAATAGGTGGTTAAAATGGCAATCGGGATCCATGGTGGATCCCGACGATTCTTTCAGCAAAGATTCAACGGAAGTGGGCTGGGTAATCGGAGCTGGCGCGGAAGCCGAGTTGTCCGATGCCTGGGCTTTGAGGCTCGAGGGCTTGTATCTGGATTTTGGAGAGAGCACTCATCTTGTCAACCGCTCTGGGAATAACCGCTGCTGCGGACCCGAAACTCCCAGAAGGGCCGCATCCTACGAAGTTGAGAATAGACTTTCCACCGCTCGCTTGGCAATAATTCGCCGGTTCTGAGTTCAATAAATCCATCAGACTGTCTTGAGAATTCCAAGTAACCTTTAAGAATTGCTCTTTGCAATGTTCAGGCTATCCGGGGAAAAAAAGCTCATTCCTACTCAGAAAATCCATGGAAGGGGATTAATGTTGGGTATTTAGAAGTTCCGGAGAAGGCGATTGTAAAAGCAGAACCCAGATTTTTTGCTCAAGCGGGGTCGAGGACCCCCTATGAATTCACAGTGACTGGCCCTATGCCTTCACTTTTACATGAAGTCACCGCCATGTCCCACGAAATATAAGGGACCTCGATCCGCTAGACTTTTTTCCGCTTCGATTGGAGAAACGGAAATCAGAACGCATATTTCATTACCAGACTGACTCCGAACGCGCTTAAGTCGTCAGTCTCAATTGTATACTCAACTGTGTTCGTTCCCGGGCCGTTATTGGGGGCGTGACCGCGCAACTGGTCCCATACATCTCCGCCGCTGAACTTGGCGTACTGGACCCAGCGCCCCTTGACTCCGATTGAAGCACTATCAGTCAGCATATAATCCACTCCGACCACCGCCTGGTAACCGAACACCGTATCTTCGAGAGTATGGCTCGCCGTGCTCGTGACGCCAGCGATTCTTCGATGCAGAGCTTGGCGATCCTCTTCTTCGTTGCCAGAACCCAGATACTCCACATCGTCCGCCGTCGTAATTACATCCGGGTTTATATTACGGGCCCAAACAGCGTCAAATTCGACTTCAGTCATTCCGAAACCCACCCCGCCTCCGATGTAAGGACGGAGTTGCCCGGAGACCGGAAGGTCGTAGTAAACATTTACAAACAGACTGTTTATATTTACCGCTCCTATGCGCTCATCAGAACGGACAAGCTCCTGATTTGCTTTATCCGCAATATCCTGACCTCCTCCAACAACCGAGGATGTCGTATCGTATTGCGCGCCGAAGTTAAAATACTCGGCTTCAATTCTCGCGCCAAAATCTGTGCTGACGCCTAAAGCGACGCCGACGATTATTCCCGTTGCACCGTCAAAGCTGTTATTCCACACTGATGTCTCCCAAGAACATACACCAGATGCAAAATGGTTATTGTCCGCCGGATTGTTTAAGTGTTGATCGCACAGCGTGCCGAAATCAGTATCACTCGCGTCGGTGTCCAAAGAATTCCCGATACCGAGTCCCAACTCAGTACTTATATACAACTGCTGGGCGTTCGATGAAAAAGGAATCAGTATGAGGAGAAGTAAAAAAGAGGCAAGGGTTATGAATCTGCTCATTTCATACCTCCTATTAGATTTGCTATGTAAGAATAAAAACCCGCACACACTAATATAGAACATATTATAATTCGGGCACTAATTCAATTAAAAATTGCAATTGCAACTGAGAAACAAAAAGTTCGTAAATAGGTAGAAATTTCAGTGAGTTATAGGCAAAAATTCTCTCGGACTTATGCTTGTCTCGGGAATTCTATACGTGAAAATGCTCTTTTTGGAATTCCTGCCGGATTTTTTTAAGAGCGTTTTTTTCTATCTGTCTTACACGTTCTCTTGAGATGCCGAATTTACGGGAAAGCTTTTCAAGAGTCTCGGGAGAATCGGTGAGAACCCGTCTTTCGATAATGTATCTTTCCCTGTCCTTTAGGTTCGCCAGGGTTTCTTTTATCTTCTTGGCCACAAGCGGGCGGATCTGGGAATCTTCGAGGAACTGCTCCTGATCAAACGTGTCCCCCAGCATGTCAACGTAGGTACGTTCCGTGCTGCCTTCTATGTTTGCGTCAAGAGACAGGTCTTTTCCGGACATTACCCGGTCCATCTGGATTACCTGGCTGTCCGGCACGTCAAGTTCCTTGGCTATCTCGGAGTAAATATCCTCCTCCATCTCGGCTCCTGTGGATTCGATTTTGTTTTTCGTTGACCTAAGTTTGTAGAAGAGCTTTCTTTGCGACTGGTTCGTCCCGACTTTTACCAGGCTCCAGTTTTTCATTATGTGGTTCTGTATGTAGGCCCTTATCCACCAGACCGCGTATGAGATGAGTCTGTATCCCTTGGTAGGATCAAACCCTCTTACGGCCTTCATGAGTCCTAGGTTGCCTTCCTGGATAAGATCCAAGGTGTTTACGTTGTAGTTTTTGTATTCGTTTGCAATACGCACGACGAACTTCAGGTTTGATACGATCAGTTTTCTGGCGGCCTCAAGATCACCCGTTTCCCTGTGCCTCATGGCGAGTTCGTATTCTTCTTTCCTGCTCAAAACAGGGTAGTCTCTGATCTGTGCCAGATAGCTTTGCAGGGAGTTTGAAAGTGCGGGAAGAGGTGGACTCACTTCCTTCGGCTTCTTTTTTTCTTCTTCTTTTCCGGCCATTTTTACTCGGTATTAGATTTGTTGACTGTTTTTCTTATCTATATAAAATTAACTACTCCTTGGCTTTTTTCTATTTTCTACAGTTCCGGTGTAGCTCAGTTGGCAGAGCAGATGACTGTTAATCATCGGGTCGCAGGTTCGAGTCCTGCCGCCGGAGCCAATTATCATCCCTGAAAATCTGTTTCATGCAGTTTATGCCAGGGCACGATATTCCCGTCCGCGCGTTGCTGAAGCTGATCACCGCCATAGACTATGATGTTGTTGCACGGACGGGGCAATCTGCTTAGATGTCGGCGGACACGGCGTACCCCGCTGAACAGACTGGATGATGCCGTCGCGGTGGACTTGGCATCGATGAGAGTAATGCGTGACGGAGACTCAATGATAAGATCTCCTTCCGCTCCGTTACGGTCGCGGTAGAATGAAAGACCTCCCGTTTTGCCCCCGTTGCTTCGGTGTTTTTTTATCTCCGAGACTGCCCAGGTTTCGAATATCGGACCGCGGAGCGGATGTGAGCGCAACTGCTCGGGCGTGCGGATACCCAGAAGCCAGCAGACAAGCCCCGTGTCGTAGAAATGCAGCTTTGGCATTTTCACAAGCCTCTTGCGCAGATTCGAGTGAAATGGCGGAAGGCGGAAAACGATAAAGCTTGTCTCAAGTATGTTAAGCCAGGCTTTCGCGCTCGGTTGTGATATGCCGCAGTCATTAGCCAGTGACGAATAGTTAAGTAGTTGCGCCGTACGGCCGGCACACAGTTGGACAAACCGTTGAAATGTCGCGATATCGGTCACATTGCTGATTGACCGCACGTCCCGTTCTATGTAGGTGGTGACATATGAGCGGAACCAGTCTACCGGGTCAAGGTCAAGATCGAATATGCGTGGGTATCCGCCGGCAAAGAGGGTCTCTTCAAGATTCCCGGGATATTTATCGAACCGCGTAATTTCGTTACATACCAGAGGAAACAGGTTGTATACCGCTGTCCGTCCCGCTAACGACTGACTGACCGACTTGAGTAAAGAGAAGTTCTGCGAACCCGTAAGTATCCAGCGTCCCGGTGCTGGGTCTTCGTCGATTATGCCCTGCAGGTAGGAGAGAAGATCAGGCGCCCGCTGTACCTCGTCTATAATGCAACCTTTTGGAAATTGAGCCAAAAAAGCCCGCGGGTCTTCCGTTGCGAAAGCTCGTACATCCGGAGCTTCGAGACTTGAGTACGGGTGACGTGGAAACAAGAACTTGCACAGTGTCGTCTTACCGCTTTGCCGAGGTCCCGTAAGCGTTATGGAGGGAAACTTCCGTGCCGCTTCGATGAGCTTTGGTGACAGATTGCGATCAATCATAGCAAGTCGCAGTCTAACGGATAAATTAGGCTATTTCAAATTGTTTTTTTGAAATAGCCTAGGAGTCTGTTTGGGGAATTCTCTAGATCAGATAGTAAATCAGCATGAAGAGATAACGCATGTTCGGGCTTGAGTTGTGGGCCTCGAGTCTTCCCGAAAGATCACCGATTCCGCCGAAAAAGGCTTCATTATAGACTCCTGCCACTCTTTTGAACTCATCAAACTCGATAAGTGGCGGTTCGCGGACTGCAAGCGGCCGCACGTTCTTCTCGGCTGAAGTTATCCTGATGCCATCGCCTTCTGTAGTAGCGAGAAACCACCGCTGGGAGTCTTCGAGCATAAGTTCTATGCCGCCCTCGGTCTTCTGTTTAAGAATTTCCCACTCTTCTTCCTTGGATTCGCTGAAAGGTATTTTTCTGTCTGCAAGCATTTTTTCTCTCCAGAAAATTATTTTTAAAGTTCTATTCTACCCCATGTCGAAAAAATACATAACCCGGCTAACCGAGAAGCGGCCTCAGGTGCTCTCCCGTGTAGGAGTTTTTTACAGAAGCAACCTGCTCCGGAGTGCCCGCGGCCACTATCCGTCCTCCTTTGTCTCCACCTTCGGGTCCTAGATCGATTACATGGTCGGCGCATTTTATCATCTCAAGGTTGTGTTCTATCACTATCACGCTGTTTCCGGCGTCGAGGAGCCTGTTGAGGACACTGAGGAGTTTCCCTATGTCGTCGATGTGAAGTCCGACCGTGGGTTCGTCAAGGATGTAGAGGATGTTGTTTTTTTCTTTCTTCGAAAGTTCCCGGGCTATTTTTATTCTCTGCGCCTCTCCTCCCGACAGCGTCGTTGCGGGCTGACCGAGCCTCAGGTAACCGCATCCGACATCCTTTAGAACCTTGAGTTTTCTGGTAACGGCCAGGCTTCCCGAGAAGAAATCCATAGCCTGATCGACGGTGAGGTTAAGCATGTCGTCTATGTTTTTCCCCTTGTACCTGTAGGCAAGAACCTCTTTTCCGAACCTTTTTCCTCCGCATTCCTCGCATGTCACCATGACGTCGGCGAGAAAGTGCATCTCGACCCTGTGGCTTCCCTCGCCCATACATTTCTCGCAACGGCCTCCCCTCACGTTGAAGGAAAAATGTGACGGAGTGAGCTTGCGGAGCTTCGCCTGGTAGTGTCCGGCGAGGATTTTGCGTATGTCGTCGTAAACCTTTATGTAAGTGGCGGGGTTTGATCTTGAGGTTCTGCCTATGCTCGCCTGATCAAGGATTATCACGTCGTCTATATTGTCTGTGCCCTCTATCCGTTCGTGTTTTCCGACCCTGTCCGTTTTTCTTCTGAATTTCCTGAGAAGAGCGTTATACAGGATGTCGTTTACGAGCGAGCTTTTCCCCGAACCCGATACCCCGGTTACGCACGTGAGAGTTCCAAGGGGGAAGCAGACGTTTATACTCTTAAGGTTGTTTTCGCTCGCGCCGATTACGTTTATTGAGTTGTCAGTGGTCTTTCTGCGGGAAGCGGGAACTTCTATTCTCTTTTCGTTTGCGAGGTATTTTTTCGTGGTTGAGTTTTTCGCCGAACGCAGAAAACTCTTCAGAGTCCCCTGATACACGACCTCTCCCCCGGCGTCTCCCGCCCGGGGACCGAGTTCCACTATGTAGTCGGCGGACTTTACGGTGTCAAGATCGTGCTCTATGAGTATGATGGTATTGTTTCTTCCCCGGAGTTCTCTTATCAGCGAATTAAGCCGGCTCATGTCCCTGGGGTGCAGACCGATCGAGGGCTCGTCCAGAATATACAGGGTCTCGGTAAGCCGCGAACTCATCTGGCAGGCAAGGTTTATCCTCTGCGCTTCTCCGCCCGAGAGAGTGCGGGTGAGCCTTGAGAGGGTCAGGTAATCAAGTCCCACGTGGATAAGAAAATCCAGCCGCGAGTTTATTTCCTTCATTATGTCGGAGGCGATCTCCAGTTCATGAGCGGACAGGGTCAAGCGGTCAAACCAGGATTTCAGATCCTTTACGGACATCTGGGAAAGATAGAATATGCTTTTCCCCTCTATCTGCACGTTAAGGGCTTTTTGCTTGAGCCTACCTCCCCCGCAGTCCTCACAGGTAAAGGCGGAGCGGTACCTCGAGAGAAAAACCCTTATGTGGGTTTTGTAATTTTTCCGCTCAAGCCTTTTGAAGTATCCTTTCACGCCGTGGTAGTCCTCGTTTCCGTTCAAGACGAGGTCTTCCTCCCTTCCCGAAAGTTCCGAGAAGGGCTTTTCGGTGTCTATTCCCGCGTCCTCGGCGAAGGCAAGCAGTTTTCTCATCTGCCTTCTGTAGGAAGTTTTTGTGAAGGGCTCTATCGCCCCTTCGGCGAGACTGAGACCGGGGTCCGGAACGAGGAGTTCGGGGTCAATTTCGAGGTTTCTTCCGAATCCACTACATCGCTCGCAAGCCCCATAGGGGCTGTTAAAGGAGAACGTGTTCGGGGTGGGTTTTTCAAACGCAATGTCGCAAAGATCACAGCGAAGTTCTCTTGAGAAACGGAGACTTTGCCCTGAAACAATGTGTACAAACGTCCGACTGCTCTCGGAAAAAGCGGCCTCAAGCGCTTCTGTAATCCTCGATTTCGACCGCTCGCCTATAGTGGTTCTAGCGGTGACTATCTGAGTCTTTGCGTCAAGATCCCCAATGCTTTCTTCCATGTCCCGGGTTTTTCCGTCCCGGTAGGTGCGTGAATAGCCTTTTTTCATGTACTGCGAAAGATCTGCTCCCTGTTCTGTCTCAAAGCAGACGACGGCTCTTTTCCCTGAGAATTTTTCGAGCAGCAGCCGAGTTAGAGACTGGGGAGAGTGCTCCATCACTTCCTCTTCGCATCCTGGGCAGCGGGTTTTTCCGATTTTCGCGAACAGAAGCCTCATGTAGTCGTATATTTCGGTTGTGGTGCCTACTGTGGAACGGGAATTTATGACGTTGTTCCGGCTTTCGATAGCTATCGGGGTTGGGAGACCTTCTATGTCGTCCATCGCGGGGCGCTCGACTTTTTCTATAAACTGTCTTGCGTAGGTTGAAAGGCAGTCGATGTACCTTCTCAGTCCTTCCTTGTAAACCGTGTCAAGCACAAGGGATGACTTGCCCGAACCGCTGAGACCGGTCACCACTGTGAACCTGTTTTGGGGGATCAGGACGTCTATGTTCTTCAGGTTGTTTTCCCTGGCGCCTTTTATCTCTATGTACCCGTTTCGTTTAGCGGTCTTCGCCATTAGATTTCCCCGCACCGGCTTATCCGTTCCCAAGGGGTTTTCTGTTTCCCCGCGCGGCATTTATAACGAAATTGAGGTTTGCCGGGGCATTCGGTATTCTTTTCCTCGGGAAAGATGAATATCCCGTGATTTCTCACTTTAACTTTACACAATTATCGTGCAGCTTTTTTCCAAGATGCGGCACTATTGCCGGGCCGTTGCGCCGGACAGCGCTTGGCGCTGGAGGGCCGTCTTCACAATGCTTTTTCGTTTCGAGGTGAGCAGATGATTCGTCTAAGGACAGTTGATGAGCAGATAGCGGAAGTCATCCGCATGGAAACACAGCGCCAGGAATGGAAACTCGAGATGATAGCGTCTGAGAACTACGTGAGCGACGCCGTCATGGAGGCCATGGGATCTGTGCTTACTAACAAGTATGCCGAAGGTCTCCCCGGAAGGCGTTATTACGGTGGGTGCGAATTCGTCGACGTGGCCGAGGACCTGGCGAGAGAGAGAGCCCTTGAGCTTTTCAGTGCGGACGCCGTTAATGTGCAGCCGCACTCAGGAGCCCAGGCGAACATGGCCGTGTTTTTCGCCGCGCTTGAGCCCGGAAAGACTGTTCTGGGCATGAGACTTGACCACGGGGGACATCTTACCCACGGACACCCCGTTAATTTTTCGGGACGGCTTTACAATGTCGTTGCCTACGGAGTTTCGAGAGAAACGGGGACGATTGATTACGATGAGGTGAGGGATCTTGCCCTGGAACACTCTCCCGGACTCATAATCGCTGGCTGGAGCGCTTACCCGAGGGATGTGGACTATGCGAAATTCAGAAGCATAGCGGATGAGTGTGGGGCGCTTTTGCTGGCGGACATAGCGCATCCGGCGGGACTTGTGGTCGCCGGACTTCACTCGGATCCCGTGCCCCACTGCGATTTCGTGACTACTACCACCCATAAGACCCTTCGAGGACCGCGAGGCGGCATGGTAATGATGAAGGAAAAGCACGCAAAGACCGTAAACAGCAGGGTTTTTCCCGGAACCCAGGGCGGTCCGCTTATGCACGTCATAGCGGCCAAGGCCGTTGCGTTCAAGGAGGCTCTCGAACCCGAGTTTTTAGAATACCAGCGCCAGACGGTGAAAAATGCGCAGCGTCTCGGGGAAAATCTCATAAATGCGGGTCTTAAGCTTGTCTCGGGCGGAACCGATAACCACCTGGTGCTTGTTGATCTCACGGAAACGGAGTTTACCGGGCAGGTTGTTGAGCAGACGCTTGAGAAGGCGGGCATAACGGTCAATAAAAACACTATTCCCTTTGATCCCCGTCCTCCCATGGTCACAAGCGGTGTAAGGATTGGAACTCCCGCGATTACCACAAGAGGGATGAAGGAACCGGAAATCGACGCGATATCAGGCTTCATAATGGAAGCTTTTAACAATCATGAGAATGAAAAGATTCTCGGTAGAATAAAGGAAGACGTGAAGGAACTGTGCCTGCGTTTTCCCGTTTACGGTCACAGACTCGGTGGATGAGAAATGAAGTGTCCTTTCTGCAAATCTGATGATACCAGAGTAGTTGATTCAAGAGAAGGAAAAGACGGTTTTTCCGTCAGAAGGCGCAGGGAGTGCAATGACTGCCAGGAGAGATTTACCACCTACGAGAGAATTCACCACGCCGAAATGATGGTGGTGAAAAAGGACGGCCGCAGGGAAGAGTTTGACCGCAACAAGATAATAAGCGGAATGCGACGGGCGTGTGAAAAAAGACCGATCAGCACCGAGGTCATAGAGGATTTCGCGTCCGCCCTGGAAAAAGAATTTCTGGAAAGCGGGGAGCGGGAGATACACAGCGAAAAGATAGGAGAGAGGTTAATATCCAAGCTTTACGAGATTGATGAAGTTGCTTACGTCAGGTTTGCTTCGGTATACAGGTCCTTTAAGGATGTAAACGAATTTCTTGACGAAGTATCAGGTCTTTTAAAGGAGAAGAAATAAGCTGTATGCTGGTTGATTCCCACGCGCATCTGCTTAGCCTAGAGGACCCCGTGGGCGCAGTGTCTAAGGCCGCGGCCGAAGGTATCGGGAAAATCATATCCATCGGGACGGGGCTTGAGTCCTCGCTTGCCACCATAGAGCTTTCGAGGAAATACAGGGGAGTTTACGTATCGGTCGGAATCCACCCGCACTCCGCTTCCAGTTTCAATGAAGAGGTGATGCGGGAGTTTGAGGGAATAGCCGAAGATCCGAAGGTAGTGGCGATTGGAGAGACCGGGCTTGATTATCACTACATGAATTCCCCCAGGGAAGATCAGATAAGGTCGTTTGAGGCTCACATGGAACTTGCAAGAAGGCACAGCCTTCCTTTCGTGGTTCACGTAAGGGACGCGGAGGAGGAACTGCTTTCGATGCTTCGTGGGGCTGACCTCGGCTCGAGGCCCGGAGTTATTCACTGTTTTTCAGGGGATTACGAAACGGCGAAGAAGTATCTTGATCTCGGTTTTTTCATTTCCTTCTCGGGCATAGTCACTTTCAAGAGGGCCGAGGAGGTAAGGGACGCGGCGGCCAGAATCCCCATTGAAAGGCTTCTTTACGAGACGGATTCTCCTTACCTGGCTCCGGTGCCCCAGAGGGGAAAACCAAACGAACCGTGTAATGTCGTTTACGTAGCCAGGCTTATTTCGGAGCTCAGGGGATTGTCTCTTGAGGAGTTTACTCAGGTTGTTTTTGAGAACGTAATGGAGCTTTTCCCAAAAGTATCGAAAGACAAAGACGGTCTTATCTAGCTGAAGAAAAATCAAGAGGTGTTTTCGTGAGCGGAAAATCAAAAATAGCTGTAACGATGGGAGACCCGAACGGGATAGGCCCAGAGGTCTGCATAAGAGCTTTTTACGACGGTTTTTTCGAGGATATATACGATATCGTGTTTATCGGAAGCGAACCGGTGCTCCAGAGGGCTAACGGCGAGTTCGGAAAAGGCGGTCTCCTGTCAATTATAGATCCTACGGATTTTTCCTTGGCAGATATTGAAGCGGGCGTGAGGTCTGCAAAAGCGGGTAGGGCATCTGTCGCGTGCATAGAAAAGGCCGTGGCCATGGCCCTTGCAGGAGAAGTTGACGCCATAGTTACGGCTCCCATAAGCAAGAAATCCATACACATGGCCGGTTCTACTTACCCGGGACACACGGAAATGCTTATGGACCTTACAGGTTCTGAAAACGTGGTAATGCTTTTTGAAGGAACGAGATTCCGCGTCGCGCCCGTGACGATACATGTTCCCCTTCGCGAAGTTCCGGACATGATTACGGAAGAAAGCGTTTATCTGACCGTCTCCATATCCGCTCGGGAACTCAAAAAAAGATTCGGCGTCGAGGATCCCAAGATAGTTGTCTGCGGGCTCAACCCGCACGCTGGAGAGTCAGGATCTTTCGGAAACGAGGAGCAGGAGCATATCATTCCGGCTCTTGAGAGGGCGAGAGCCGAGGGAATATCGGTCGAGGGTCCCCTTCCCGCGGACACTCTTTTCTACGACGCTCTTCGCGGCAAGTGGGACCTTGTGGTTGCCATGTACCATGACCAAGGCTTCGTGCCCTTCAAGATGCTTTCTTTCGATACCGGGGTCAACGTCACCTTGGGACTGCCTATACTGCGGACTTCTCCTGACCATGGAACCGCTTTTGACATAGCGTGGAAGGGTGCGGCGCGCCCCGAGAGCATGATTCAGGCGGTAAAAGTAGCCATGGAGATATGCGACGCAAGGTAGCAAAGCGCATCAGCGGCCGTATTAATAAACAGCATATATTTACGTGTCTAGAACACGCTCCGAGGTTTGCCAGGGTTTTTTCCCTGCTTGGCAATTGATAAATAACTCTTCGCCGCAGCGATCCTTTTCTTCATAGCAGCGGTTGCTGCATGTTGCCGATAGATAATGGAAAAACTATTTGGCAAAAGAGCTAAATCATCGGGGCTTACATGCATAACTAGACAGAAGTGGACCCCTATGTTGGGACGGTTTCTTCGTTTTAATTAGGCATGATTAAACAAAGGTCATTGTACATATTATCATCAAGTGAAGCCATAACCTTATCATTGATGTAAAAAGACACTCTCACGACATTCTCAGGAACATCAGGTTCAGGTTTTTTGCTACCTATCCAACGAGCTTCAACGTATTGGATGTCCTGATCTTGTAATTTCAAAAGCAATAGACGAAGAATTTGACGCTTTTCCTTCGGTGTCTTGCTCTTTTGTTTACCCATAGCCTCCCCCTATCTTTGCTTATCTATATAAGTTCCAACTGCTTTCTCCTATCCTATAAAAGGAGTTTATGGTTGTCAAGAGAATTTCAGGTAAATAATTAAGTAATTTCAGTATAATACGGCTGACCGGTTCTAATTAGAAGATTAGGCGCAACTTTTCCCTATAGAGAATTTTTTTAGAAACCGGGTCCCTCTTTCTCATTTTGTCTAGTTATGTATGTAAGTCCCTAATTTATTAAGCCACGTAGGCAACGTTAAAAAATTACAGCATGCAGTGCTGCAGGTTACGGTACGGAAAAAGTATAAAATCGGGTTTGTTTAAAAGTTTACCGATTGAGAATCAGCCCAGGGAAACTGGAATACGGCGAGGGAGCAGGGTCGATTGATAACGATTCTTCCTGGGAACTTTTCGTCGCGGCCTCTCGGACTTGAGCTGAACTTGAGGAAGGACATGCGTCGTCGGTCTGATAAGCGAGGGCTGTTTTAAGAAGGCTTTCCTCTGGGTCGCCGAGCTGGTGGTCATAATCATTATCCGCAACGGAACAGGTAGGCGAGAAACCGTCATCATAATCGGCAACTCCCTTGTTATTAACAACCCTTAGCTGGATAGTGGAATAAGTCGTGCCGCAATTGTCTGTCGAAACAAAGCCGTGGTACTTGCCGCATGTGGTCGAACCAACCAATATTACCTCTATGTCGATGCCGCGCAGGCTGTTGATGATCAGTTCGCTTGCCGAACAGGTGCTGGGACTGGTCAGGACGAACAGGCGCGTAAGATCAAGGTCCGGCAGTAGGTGCACAGTACCGTTTTCATCTTTGAACGCGTCGGCAAAGGGAGTGGATATATTGTCTGTTTTGTCGTTATATTCAATTGTTGCGAAGTTTTTCCCATTGCCTGCGGACCCGGCTATTATCGACGCTATAATCTGTGCGATGTAGAGGAATCCGCCATTATTATAGCGAAGATCAAGCACTAGATCATTGATGCCGCTTCCTCTCCTAAACGTGTTGCCGGCATTTATGAGCGGTTGTGCTGCCGGGTCATTGTGCCTATTAAACAACATGTAACCTACTCGGTCGCCTTCGGAGGTGGTTATCACTTTTACGTTCTGTACAGGATGCACCGTTATCTCCCTAGCGGTCATTGTCACGGAGCGTTCCTGTGAAGATGAACCGGGATCTTTAACAGTGAAAGTGTGCGTATCGCCGGCAGATGGATTCAAAGCGGCATTTATCCTCTCTATATCATTCTCGTCGGTGGAATTTACGACATCAATGCCGTCAACGCTGAGGATCTGTGTGCCGCGCACAAGATTGACGCCGGCTGCGGGCGAGCCGGGTTCGGTGTAGACTACCACCACATTTCGCGGAGGCGAGCGTTGCAGAATTTTGAGTCTGATTCCATATCCAACCGCAACCCCCTCATTGGAAAGTTGCCGGTATTCTCTGGTGGGCTGTGAGAAATGGAACCTGTCCTTTGGCTTTCCCGAAGATGTCGTCTCTTTTGTTTTCATTAGCTCAAAGTACTCCGGCGTAGTGCAGCAGGCCGGATCTACCTCTTCGATTTCATCGTACCAGAGATAGGTTTCGTGACTCCAGGACCGAAGCCAGTTGTTTTCATCCACGTATGTGCCTTGTTTAGCATCTGTGCTGAAGGCTTTACTCAGGTCCGCGCAGTATTGATGAAAATTGTCGCTGGGACAAAACATACCTTCTTGCCATGGTTCATCCCCTATACCGCAGGGCAGTGGTGGCGGCGACGGTGGTAACGAAGGTTTTGTAGGGGGTGACGGTTCAACCGGTTCCGGCGGTGCTGTTTCGGTCGATTCTGGCAACGAGGTTCCAGTTGAATTTGCAGAAGATGAACTCTCACTGCCGCAGCCAGCAAAACCGAGCACCGCAACTAGTGCCAGGAATACCCAAAGGCATCGCGATGTTAATTCACCTGTAAAACAGCCGCTTTTTCCTTTGTTCAAGATAAGTCTTCTCCGTGTTGCCTAATAATGAAAAATACTCAATGCGAGTGGTCTATCAAACTTAACAACTGCAACTGCCTAATAATAGCAGTTGTGTCTGGATGGTCCGGCGTACAGAGGTGCTTGATTTTTTTAAGTTCTCGCGAATTTTTTTGGATGGATTCTCTCATCTAGGATCTGGAGACCCGGCCTGATTTTTCGTTACATGCGGTTTCGAGAAGTCTCAGATTCCACGAGCAGGGGAAGTATTTCTCCCGATTTTCCCATTACGCTTGCGTCGTAAAGACCCGTGCCCGGGGTTATCTCGATGTTGATTTCCACAACGGGTTTTTCGCTTTTTTTCGCTATAAGTCCCATTGAAGCCGTCGGTTCAACCACTCCTGAGGTTCCCACTATCAGCAGAAGGTCGCATTGCTCTATGGCGAACAGGCACCTGTCTATTCTCTCCATCGGGATGATTTCTCCAAACCACACTGTGTTCGGCCTCATTACCCCACCGCAGGCGTCGCACTTAGGGGGAAGTTCCGGAATAGGCACCTGGTAGTTTTTTTCTATTTTTTCACATTCCGTGCATTTAATTTCCCAGAGGCTTCCGTGGATTTCTATTACGTTCCGGGTCCCGGCTGCGAAGTGAAGCCCGTCTACGTTTTGCGTTATAAGTGTGAAATCCCTTTTTTCTTTTTCAAGCGCGGTTATCGCAAAGTGACCCGGATTGGGCTTGGCGTTTTTCATTATGGCCCTCCTCGAGTCGTACCACTCCCATACGAGCTTGGGATTCTTGAAAAAGGCCTCGGGTGTCGCAAGCTCGTGGGGATCGTAATTTCTCCAGAGCCCTTCTTGCCCTCTGTATGTAGGAATGCCGCTTTCAGCCGAGATTCCCGCCCCTGTAAGAACGACGATTTCGTTAGAACTGCTTACAAGTTCGTACGCTTTTGCGATTCCTTTTTCCATGTTCGGCCAACCCGGGATATGTTAACCGTTTTTCAGGTTTTTCCCCATTGGTGACCGTAAAAACCTGATTACGGAAGCGGGAGATTCTCTGTAGAGAGTAAGCTGAACTGAGACTTGACAGTGCACATTCATGGTATTTATATTAGTCAAATATACCTAGACTGACCGAATGTTCCCAATACGTTGAAGTCCGCAATCAGGGAGGAGTCAGACAATGACCGCAATAGATTACATTCCCGAAATGAAACGTCGATTGAGTACGGCTGAACGAAGGATGTCCAGATGACCTATATAACGAGTGCGGTTCTGGTGATGAGCGGGTTCATTATCGTGGCTCAATTGACCTATCTCAGGTTCTACGACTGGAGGATAGCCGAGGGAGACGGTCATCGTCTCGCAAACCGTTACAGGAACGCCGCGATGAATGGAACCCTTGCCCTGGCGGTTTACCTTGTCGCAATCGTGACGTTCAACGAAGTCCTGATAGACCCGGACGGATCTTTCACTTGGTACGACCCCGTCCTCGTCCTGTTGCTCTACGATTTCGGATACTACTGGTTGCATCGTCTGCTGCACAGACGGACAATCATGCAGAGGATACACTGGGTCCATCACATGAACCTGCATCCCACCGCCGTCGACTCCCTGTATCTGCATCCGGTAGAAATGGTCGCAGGACTGGCTGTCCTGCTGGGTTCAATAGCAACAGTCGGTCCCCTGGATATCGGGACGTTCCTGGCGGTCGTTCTGGCCCATAGCATTATCAACATACTGCATCATACGAATCTGCGTCTCCCCTACCGTTTGGCATGGCTCGCGAACCACTACGCCGCAAGTCACGACGCACATCATAGCCAAGGAGGGAATTACGGAGTGATTACGCCTATATGGGACTGGATATTCAGAACGCGCTCATAGGAGGTTCCGTACTGGTAACAGGCGGATGCGGGTTCATCGGCGAGGCGGTTGTCCACGCATTGGCCGACAAGGGACGGGATGTGCGGGTGGTCAGTCCGCATTGCCATCCGTTTCGGTCCGACGTGCGATTCCTGAACGTGGATATCAGAGACCTATCGGCCCTCGTCCGGGCTTGCCACGGATGCGAGACGATTATCCACTGCGCCTCCGTCGTACAGACCCGCAACACGGCACGGGATGAAATGTGGTCCGTGAACTACGGCGGGACGGTCAACGTGATAGAAGCATGCAGGAGGGTTGGCATACGCAAACTCGTGCATATCAGTTCAGCCAGCGTGGTTTACGAGGGCAGGGATATTGAGGCCGGAGACGAGACCCTTCCTTATGCGGGAGCATCTATGAGCGCCTACGTGGACAGCAAGATAGCGGCGGAACGGCGTATTCTGGAGTTCGCTGCCGAGGGTGTAACCCGGGCATGTGCGTTACGTCCTCATCTCGTCTTCGGTCCTGGAGACCAACGTTTCCTCCCGAACATTTTCAAACGGGCAGACGGGGCGGGTATCCGAGAAGTTGGCCGGAGGGACAAGTTATCCGATTTCGTCTATATCGACAATGTGGTCGATGCTGTGCTGGCCGCAGAACGGGGCCTTGACTCGAACGGGTTGATATCCGGTCAGGCATATTTCGTGACGAACGCGGAGCCGACCCCGTTTTTCGAGTTCATAGAACGCCTGCTTATGGCGTCAGGGTACGGTCCCATCCGACGACGTATTCCCTACTGGGTGGCGTATGCAGGAGCGGGCATTGTGGAGGGCTTCCATGCTGTGATACGACGGGGTATGGTCCCGGAGGACGGCCTGTCCCGGTTCGCGGTTCGCTACCTGAATACGCATCACTACTTTCGCATTGACAAGGCGTGCCGCGACCTGCATTGGCGACCCCGCGTATCCCTTGCCGAGGCGATAGCACGTACGGCCGATTCGTTGTACGATTTGGCGTAAACAGGACGTTACGTGTTCAACAAGAACCCTCTATCGCAAAGGAACCTGGTAGAAGAAGCGGAAGAGATGAGGATGGTCGCGCCGGGATAGTGAGGCGGTTTCAAATCAGTTTCTTCGGGCTTGCCCTTCGAGACTGATTTAAAAAAAACAAAACTGGCCAACTAAAAAATTCAAAAAACGGTCAATTCAATTTGCTTCTTACGGGGAGCGGGAGATTCTCTTGACAATTTGTCCCCTGATACTAACCTTGTTTGTGTTGTGTTAGAGCAGTATGTCCCCGTCCTCCTGATAATAGTCATAGCGATCGTTCTGGCCGCGGCGCTTTTGTCCGTTTCCTATCTGTTCGGTCCGAAAAGATACGGAAGCTGGCGCAAGCTGATTCCGTATGAATCGGGAATGGTTCCCAAGGGAGACGCGAGGGAGAAGGTTTCGCTCAAGTATTACCTCATAGGAGCTCTTTTTATACTGTTTGACATAGAAATTGTGTTCCTTGTAGCCTGGGCGGTTGTGTTCAGGGAGCTTGGAATGGTGGCACTTATTGAGGTGCTGGCGTTTCTTGTTGTTGTAATCGGCGGGTATTTTTACGTTCTCAAGAAAGGAGCTTTGGAATGGGAGTAAGCAGCGGACCACTTCTCGGCGGAGACGGTTTTCTCACGACCAAAATCTCCGCGGTTGCCAACTGGGGAAGGAAAAACAGTCTGTGGCCCATGGCTTTCGGAACTGCCTGTTGCGCTATTGAGATGATGGGAACTTTTTCCTCAAGGTTTGATATCGCGAGATTCGGGGCCGAAGCTGTAAGGTTCTCGCCGAGACAGGCGGATCTGATGATAGTTTCCGGCACCATAACCTACAAGATGGCGTCGGTGTGCAGAAGAATTTACGAGCAGATGCCCGAGCCCAAGTGGGTAATAGCGATGGGGTCGTGTACATGCGGTGGCGGACCTTTTGACAGCTACGCAGTTGTTCAGGGGATAGACGAGTTTCTTCCGGTGGATGTTTACGTTGGAGGCTGCCCCCCGAGACCCGAGGCCCTTATTGACGCCGTCATGAAAATTCAGCAGAAAATAGATAACGAGGGACCCCCGATCGTATGACCTCCCCAGCTGACCCTGTCGATCAAATAAGGGAAAAAATAAGCGGGTACATCCTTTCGGAGAGCACATTCCGCGAAGAGATCACCTTTACCGTAAAGGCAGAATCCATAGTCGAGTGCTGTTCGCTTCTGAAAAACACGCTCGGTTTTACTTACCTTGTGGACGTTACGGTTGTCGACTATCTGACCGTTAAATTCCCAAGGTACGAAGTTGTCTACCTCCTTCACCGCTTTGGTGAGAACTACGAAGAGAACCTGAAAATAAGGCTCAAGGCTGCCCTTGAGCAGGATAACCCCGCGATTGATTCCGTAACGTCAGTGTGGTCCGGGGCGAACTGGCTTGAGAGAGAGGCGTACGATATGTTCGGGATAACTTTCAGGGGACACCCCGACCCGAGAAGAATACTGATGCCCGATGATTACGACCAGTTTCCGCTGAGAAAAGATTTCGACGTGAGAGACAGGGAATCTTCAAAGAGATGTTTCGAGCGGGCTCTTGATGAAGGGCTTGAGTGATGGAAAGAGTAGAGATTGTCACAGAAGAGCTAGGCACTGAGGCCGACGGCACGAGAAAGCATACCATGATGCTTAACATGGGGCCGCAGCATCCGTCAACCCACGGAGTTCTGCGGGTGGTTCTTTATCTTGACGGGGAGAAAGTCAAGGAAGCCGTTCCTCATATCGGCTATCTGCACAGGGGAATAGAGAAGCTCTGCGAGGACATCACCTATCAGAAATGCCTTCCATACACCGACAGGATGGATTACCTGGCCTCGATATGCAACAACATAGGCTTCATACTGGCCGTTGAGAAGCTCCTTGGAATTGAGGATGAGATTCCCCCGAGGGCCAAGGTGGCCGAGGTGATAATGTTTGAGCTCGGAAGAATCGAGTCCCATCTCATAGGCATAGGCGCAAACGCCATGGATCTTGGCGCGATGACTGCTTTTCTTTTCTGCTTCAAGGAGAGGGAGCGTATCTACGAGATTCTCGAGATGGTGTGCGGAGCGAGACTCACGACCTCATACCCGAGGGTGGGGGGTCTTCCCATGGATCTTCCCGAGGATTTCCCAGACACCATAAGGAACTTCCTTAAGATATTTCCCGAGACCTTAAGCGAGATAGACGGACTTCTTACGAGAAACAAGATATGGATTGATCGCACAAAGGGAGTGGCGGTTATAAGTAAGGAGCAGGCTGTTGATCTCGGAATTACCGGTCCCATACTGAGGGGAAGCGGCGTTCCCTACGATGTAAGAAAGGCCGTTCCCTACCTTGATTACGAAAACTACGAGTTCGATATACCGATTGCCAATGAAGGAGACGCGTACGCCAGGTACCTCTGCAGGATGGAGGAGATGAGACAGA
>MKWU01003354.1_pt1 | contig 21413 bp, 20 predicted proteins | sample 809101 | NCBI WGS metagenome assembly MKWU01 (sample SAMN05860141, study PRJNA318959) | sponge metagenome | host: Aplysina aerophoba | place: Slovenia: Piran, Adriatic Sea, Gulf of Piran | collected 2013-05-07 | reverse complement strand
TGTCGGCCGTGATGGCGTTGCCGCCGACCTGGTCCTGGGCCTCGAACAGCCGGAAGTCGAAGCGGTCCGGGTGGTGGTGCAGCGCCCACGCCGCGCCCAGCCCCGAGATGCCTCCCCCGACAATCGCAATGCGCCGCGGCTCCGTCGCTGTCTCGCTGTTCGCCATGGTCTTCCGTCCTGCCCGCCTCGTAGCCGAGCGGCTACCGCCCTCCGAACCCTGCGGTTGGCCGTGGTGTCGCGCCCACGGCGCGAACAGCATAGAGATGCCGCGGTCTGGACGCATTGTTCCGCGCCACCCACCCCGCACGTCGTATGACTCGGCCCGACCACCGGGACTCTCGGGACTTCCCCATCAGGGTCTCGCTCGCCTCCCAAGAGCTGGCCCCGTTGCCCGGGAACGGCCGCGGCCGCCGAGATCTCGCCTCTCGGCGGCGGGTGGGTCGCAGTCGATGCCCGTGCTGGTCGCAGGGGCACGGACGAACGCGACTGTTCGTCGCTTCCGTTTGCCGATTCCGGGGGTTGACGCCGGTCCGGTCACCTCACCCGCCAACAGCCGCGACGCGGGGCACGCGCGTCCTGGCGCCCTAATCGAAGGTCGCCGCGTCCTCGCCCAGCCACTTGCGAAGCAGCGCGTTCAGGGTCCCGTCGGCCTTCATCGAATCGATCGCCTCGCCGAACGCGCCCAAAAGATCGCCGCCCGCGCGGACGCCGATGCCGAGACCTTCATCGAGCCGCAGCGCAGGACCGACGGCCTCAAGCCGCCCCGCATGCTCGGCGAGCTTCGCCACGCCGTAGGCGTGATCGACGAGGACGGCGTCCACGTCGCCGCCCAGCACCGCGTCGGCCGCGTCGGCCGCTCCGGCAAGCGGCACATACGCGATTCCCCGCGCCTCCAGGTAGTCGGAGAAGATGGTGTTCTCTTCGACACCGAGCCTGCCCTCGATCGCCCCGTCGCCCGCGCCCGCGCGCGCCAGGTACATTGAGGGCCGTGACGGGTAGTACGGGCCGGCGAAGTCGATCAGCTGATCGCGCTCGGCGGTGATGCTCATGCCCGCGAGGATGACGTCGAACTGCTCCGCCATGAGGTCCGGAATCAGCGTCTCCCACTCGTGCAGAACCCACTCGCACTCCAGGCCGGCGCGTCGGCAGAGCTCGTCGCCCAACTCGCGCTCGAGGCCGTCAATCTCTCCCTCGTCGTTGATGAAGTTGAAGGGATGGTAATCGCCCACGGTGGCGATCACGACGGGGTCCGCGTCCCCGCATGCTGCGACGAACGCCAGCAACGCCACGGTGAGGAAGAAGGCGCCGAACGAGCGCAGCATCTGACCCCCGCGCAGACTTCCATCTCCGGCTGGTCTCCCGGAGCGTCTTCTGCCATGCAGTATAGGGTGGAGGGCGGTGGGGCGAGGTTGGTACGCGGCCACCGCGCGAATCGACAGCCGTGCGGCTCCTCGCCCGGGCGCGAACGGTCGATGGCAGGGGTCTACCCTGGCGGGGCAGGTTGCGGGGCATGCGCGCAGGTGAGAACGGGCAATCTATGTAGACAAAGGACTTCACTGGTCAGAGGGTCAATGGCGTGCGAGGGCGAGAGGAACTAGGCGCAGCTCTTTCGCACGACCGGCCGTTGTGCCGATGTTCGTGCCGGAGTGAGCAGCCGTGCAGCGAGCGAGCTGTCCGTGCCTACAGCGCCACCGTCAGCTCGAAGTTCGTCGTACAGTCTGAGGGTGGGCGCGACCCCCCAGGGCGTCCATCGCCGGCCGGGTGCTTACGTTTCAATCCTCGCCCGACTCCCGTAGCGCACAGGTGTGGTACGCCCCTGAACTCACAGGGCGAGATCCTCACTGGCGCCTCCGACTAGCGGTAGGGGTTGGCTCCCCCACAGTCGATCCCCCCCGCCTTCCGTATTGCACCTGCGTGGTTGCTCACGCTAGGAGGTAGTGGAACTCTGATTGGGCATGGCCCCGGCCTAGAGGGGCAGGTTCACGGAGACGGGTTTGGCGCGAGGATCGGTCAGGCCCTCGTAGGGACGGTACTTGGCCGCGAGGAACCGCACTACGCCGTCCTTCGCGTCCGCGAGGCACGGGGCCCAGGTCACCAGCAGGGTGCCTTTGCCGTGGTAGGCGATGTTCTGGTCGCCGCGGTGTTGGGCGAGGCAGGCGCGGATGGCACCCTGACCCACGCACACCACCCTGCGCCTGCGCACGAACAGGAGGGGCTGCCAGATGACGTAGACGCCGGTGGCGTACGGTGGCGGGTCGCAGGACGCAAGCAGACACCACTCACCTCCGCAGCGTTGCCAGTTGATCTCGAGGTCAGGCACTCGTCGCACCACTGAGGCGGCACCAGCGGGCCGCCGCCTCAGTGGCCATTGCTGACCAAGAAGCCACGACTTGGGATCCCCTTGGCGCCGACCGCGACTGCCGACAGCAGCGGCCCGCCCGGTGCGGAACTCATGCCTGTTGACACGGTCGAGGATCCGAAACAGGTGATAAGCCCTCGCATGTGGGAGTAGTTGACCGTCTCCCCCAGCCGGGCGACGGCGATGAACTCCCCGCAAGCGTCACGCGAGGGCATGGCGGTCCTCCCTGTTCTTCATGAGCATTCGGCTACGCCCGCCGCTCGGGCAGCAATCGCTCCAGCGCCTTCATCGTCGTGTCCGAGTCGAGCGCGAGCTGGCGCGGCTCGCGTTGAAGCTCCACTGGCAGCCTCGGAATGAGGCTCCTGGTCTCACCGGGGGGAAGCCATGACTTCTGAGTGCTCTCCGGCTTCGCGGCGCCGTGAGACGCATCCGCGAATTCACGCTCTGGCATCGATCTCGCTCCTGTGCTCGCGACGCTGCTCCTGGATCGACGTGAACAGCGCCTCGACCTCGGCCGCGTGGTCACCGCCCCTTCGCGAGCCGCAGGTCCGTGCGAGGCCCGTCCCTCCCTTGGTCCTGCGAAGGGCCGCACGCTTCCGGTTGTGCAGCTGAACGCGGGGAGGATGCATACGCAACTGCTCCCTACCGGCTGCAATCCAGAAGCCCAAACAACACGTTCCAGATGCTCAGGTTGGGCAGCTCGTCCAACAGGGTCACGACGGCGCCCCTGAGCCGGGGACGGGCGTGGCTGGCGCGCGGCCGATAGCGCCGTCCCCAAGGAGGAGGTCCCCGAGCTTGCGGTACTCGTCCTCGGTCAGGCACTCGACCCAGATCGCGCCGTCCCGGGCGAGCTCCGCGACCTCCTCATCAGGCAGCGCTCCCCGTCGTTCGGAGGTCGAGAAGATCATGTCGTCAACGTAGTGCTCGTGTTCGTTTCCGAAGTCCGCGAGGCAGGCGGCCGTCTCGCCCGTCACCCCCCCGAGCAGCGCGGACATGACGGTCACGAACAGGCGGCCGGAGGTGTCCCGTGCGAAGCACGCCTCGTGCATGTCGTGCGTGCCCAGCTCGCCGGAGTTCATGGGGGCGTCCAGGAACGCCTCGTCATACCTGTCGCCGAAGTAGTCCCGGAAGCAGGCGATCTCGGAGTCGGTCAAGATGTCCAGGACGTCACGCCCCGTAAGCGTGTTGATGGAATGCACCACTTCCCAATAGCGGGAGAAGTAACGGACCACCTCGGCATTATTCATGCAGTCGAAATAGAGCAACCTGAACTCGTGCCGTGAAATGGAGTCTGGCTCCTGGCCTTCCACGCCGACACCAACGGAGGCGTAGAGCGCTCCCGGGTGCTCCAGGGCGAGGCCGGCAAAGCACCGGCGGCTCCCCTCGGATTCCGCGCCGGTCAACGCGGCCAGGAACGCCGCGGTGAGATACGCGGTGCTTTCGCTCGTCATACACTGGAACATCGGCGCCGCCATGGCGGGGTCTCCGCCCCCGGCCAGCACGGGCGACTGGCGGATGAACTGAAAGACGGCGTCGCCGTAGGCCGCCTTGATGCAGGCGACCTCCTCCTCCGAGAGCCGGTCCAACATGTCCTTTCCCGTGGTAGACGTGTCGATCACGAGGTCGCGCATCGAGGCAGCGGGCCGGGCCGCCTCCGGCGTCGGCGTGGCCGTTTGGGCTTGCTCGGGCGTGGCGGTGGGCGCCGGCGTCGACGCCGGGGAGGGGTTTGCCGCAGGCGCCTGCGTCGCGGCGGCAGGGGCCTTTGTGGCCGTCTGCGCCGGCTCGGGCCCTTGCCCGTCGTCCGAGGAGCAGGAGAGCGCGAGAACTCCGAACGCGAGCGCCGCGAGGAGCGCGCCTGACCCGGCCGTGCGCAGAGCCGCCTCGGGCCCGGGCCTGCTCTCCGCAGTCCGGGCCTGAGGCGGCCTTGTGCGGCGCTCCAGATACGGGAACATGGATCCGAACTATTCCACAACGAAGATGAATTTAGTGTGAACTAGTGGTAATAATTTTGTGACTTAACTTGTGACTAATTGTCCACTGGTTCGACCAGCGCGTGCTATGCTGGCCCGCGAATCGCCTGCCCCCCGTGAGGTGGAGCCTTGAACGACGCCAAGCACCCCGAGGACGAACGCCAGGAGCGGGAAGACCGCCTCTCCCGCATGAACCGGGCCAGCGTCCGCATCACCGAGAGCCTGGACCTCGAGAGCGTGCTGCGGGGCGTGGTGGACGGAGCCTGCTCCCTCACCGGCGCGCGCCACGGCGGCGTCACCGTCATCGACGAGGAGGGAGACCTTCAGTCATTCGTCACCTCCGGCCTCACCCCCGAGGAGCACGGCCTCGTGGTTGCGCTGCCGGGAGGGCTCGCCTTCTTCGAGCACATGAGCGCCCTCCCGGAGCCGCTGCGGCTCTCCGACTTCTCCGCCTACACGAGGGAGTCGGGTCTGCCCGAGATCGCCCCGCCCCTGGGACCGGTGGGGGCCTTCCTAACGGCGCCGATCCACCATCTGGGACGCCGCGTGGGCAACATCTACCTGTCGGGCGCCGAGGACGGCGCCGGATTCACCGCTGACGACGAGGGCGTGCTGATGCTCTTCGCCTCGCAGGCGGCGCTGGCCATCGCCAACGCGCGCCGCTACCGCGAGGAGCAGCGCGCCCGCGCGGACCTCGAGACGTTGGTCAACACCTCCCCGGTGGGCGTGGGCGTCTTCGACGCCGCGACGGGAGCGCTCGTCTCGCTCAACCGGGAGGCGCGGCGGATCGTGGACGGGCTGCGGGACCCGGACCAGAGCATGGAGCAGTTGCTCGAGGTATTGACCTTCCGGCGCGCCGACGGGCGCGAGTTCTCCCTGCAGGAGGTGCCCCTGACGCGGGTGCTGACCTCGGGCGAGACGGTGCGGGCCGAGGAGATCGTCATCCAGGTGCCCGACGGCCGCCGTGTCACGACTATCATCAACGCCACGCCCATCCGCTCGGAGGACGGCGCGGTGACGTCGCTGGTGGTCACCGCGCAGGACCTCGCTCCGCTGAAGGAGCTGGGCCGGCAGCGGGCCGAGTTCCTGGGGCTGGTGAGCCAGGAGCTGCTGGCGCCCCTGACCTCGATCAAGGGTTCGGCTGCCGCCGTGCTGGAGGACCTCTCGCGGCTGGACCTGGCCGGCGCCCGCCAGCTCTTCAGCATCATCGAGTGGCAGGCGGACCGTATGCGGGGATTGATCGCGGACCTAGCGGAGGTGGCCCGCATCGAGGCAGGGACGCTCTTCCTGATCCCCGAATCGACGGACCTGGCTTCGCTGGTGGACCAAGCCCGGGCCGCGTTCCTGGAGGGAGGGACGGGCAATCCGCTGGAGGTGGACCTGCCACCCGACCTGCCCCGCGTGGCGGCCGACCGACAGCGGGTGCTGCGGGTGCTGGACCACCTCCTCGCCAACGCCGCAGCCGGCTCTCCCGAGGGGTCGGCCATCACCGTGAGCGCCCGCCGGGAGGAGGCGCACGTGGCTGTGTGCGTGGCGGACCAGGGCGGGGGCATCCCATCCCAGCCCCTCCCGCTGCTCTTCCAGCGGCTCTCCCGGCGCGAGGGCGGCGGACGGGGCGGGGGAGACACCCTTGGCCTGGCTGTGTGCCGGGGCATCGTCGAGGCCCACGGGGGTCGTATCCAGGCGGAGAGCGACGGGCCCGGGCTGGGTTCGCGGCTCATCTTTACCCTGCCGGTGGCGGAGGAGGCCGCCCCCGGCCGCCCGGGCCCGTTGGCCGCAGGCGACCGGCGGGCCGCGCCGGGGCAGGGGCGGGTACTGGTGGTTGACGACGACCCACAGGTGCTGTGGCACGTCCGCGGCGCCCTCAGTGAGGCGGGCTACGCCCCGGTGGTCACCTGGGACCCGGAGGAGGTGGAGCGCCTGCTCGTAGTCGAGCGGCCCCACGTAGTGCTCCTGGACCCGGCCCTGCCCGCGTCCGCCGGGATGGGGTTGCTGGAGCGCGTCCTGCAGCTGACCGACGCGCCGGTGGTGTTGCTGGCAGGGCCGGACGCCAGTTGGGACGGGGACGTTGCCCCGGCCTTCGAGGCGGGCGCCGACGACTACCTCGTTAAGCCCTTTTCGCCCACGGAACTGGTGGCCCGCGTGGGGGCAACCCTGCGGCGGCGGGAGGCGCCGGAGCGGGAGGCGTACCGCGAGCGCTTCCAGTTCGGCGCTCTGTCGATCGACTTCAGCCGGCGCCGCGTGACGGTGGAGGAGCGAGAGATCGGGTTGACCGAAACGGAGTACCGTCTGCTCGCCGAACTGGCGCTGAACGCAGGGCAGGCGCTGAGCCGCGAGCATCTGATGCGCCGGGTCTGGTCGACGCGGGCATATGCCGACGCGGGGGTGGTGCGGGCATACGTGAAGCGGCTGCGCCGCAAGCTCGGGGAGAGCGCCGCCAACCCCATCTACATCTTCAACGAGCCGAGGGTGGGGTACCGCCTGGGGCCAGCCAGGGAAGACCGGGACGGGTGACGGGAGGATAGCGGTTCTGGGGGAGGAGAGCCGTCAGGGCGAGAGGGCTACGTGGAACCGCGTGTGGGGCGTTCGTACGAGCGTGTCGTGTTGATGCTCTAGCCTCGTGGGGAACGGCGTCCGCCTTCTAGTCAGCCTCCGACGATCGGCGCGCGTATGCGTGGGCCGAGGTTCCGTGTGCTACGTCGCTGCCTGCTATCGGTCTGGCTACCAAGCCCCGAACAACGCGCCTCCCCGCCACCAATCCGTGCGGCTAGCCGCGACCATGGCCGCCCCCGGTGATCCTGGAGTGACTCCTTGGTGAACATGGTCACAAGATATTCCACCTATTTGTCCCACGTTAACTGCTATGATGGGGGGATTCTTGCGGGCGTGCCGCACACGCGAGCCTGAACGGAGTGGGACATGAATGATCAGTCGCAGGCATCGCCGAGCGCTCAGTCCTCATCCGTGAACGACCGCTCGACTGTTACCCCGGAGAGCCAGGCAGCGCGAACGCTCACGCTACCTGACGAACTCCTCCTGATGCTCCTCAACGAGGAGAGCGGTTACTTTCGCCAGGTACCCGGTTGGGACCTGAACTGTGCCGTCGTTGGGGCCGTACTGGCGGAACTCTCCCTCATCGGCCGCATCGACACCGACATGGACTACCTGATTCTCCTGGACAAGACCCCTACGGGTGACCCCGTCCTGGACGACATCCTGAGGGAGATTGCAGACGAACGGGGCCAGCAGAACGCCCGGTATTGGATCGAACGCCTCGCTCCCCACGCCGAGACCATCATCGACATGACCCTCGATCGCCTGGTCGCGTTCCAGATCCTCCAGTATCACGACGGAGATTTCTGGACGCTGTCTCGCACGGCCTGGCAGAGCGCGCAGCCGCACGCCTCCACGGAAGGCGCAGGGACCGAGTTCGTCACGACGCGCATCAGCAACGTCATCTTCAATAACGAGATCCCCGACCCGAGGGACGTCATCATCATCGCCCTTGCGAACACGTGCGACGTCCTGCGCTTCGTCTTCCCGATCGAGGAAGAATACGAGGAGCGCGTCGAGATCCTCTGCAAGATGGACCTGATCGGTCGGGCCATCGCCGACGCGGTGGCAAACAACCTTTCCGGCCCGTTCCTGCAACGTGCCGCCCTGACCAAGGAGATTCCCACCGTTCCGTTGCACAAGCTGCTGCTGAACCCGCATCTTCGCAAAGGCAACTTGCCCGCGCTCTTTGCCGATCTCGCAGAGCGCTACGGTCCGGTGTTTCAGCTACGGCCACCGTTCCAGAAGCCCATGATCTTCCTCGCCGGGCCCGAGACCAATCGCTGGGCGCACCGGCACGGACGCATGTACCTGAGAGCCAAGGACTACATGCAGGACTTCGAGAAGCTCTATGGGGCCTCGGGGCTTATCCAGGGGCTGGACGGGGCGGACCACTTCCGCATGCGGAAAGCCATGCAGCCGGGGTATTCCCGGAAGCGGCTGGAAGGGCAGATGGACGCGCTCATCCACCATGCCCGGAAGCACATGGCGACCTGGCAGCCAGGAGTCCCCGGCTCCATGCGGGAGATGTGCCGGGAGTTGATCAACTCGGAGATCTCGCCACTGGTGGTCAGCGTAGATTCTCAGGACATCATCGCCGATCTCCTGACCTTCAAGGAACGCGCGCTCAGCACTCACGTCGCTGGCATCTTGCCAAAATTCATGCTGGCCATGCCCGGAATGAGGAGCCGCAGGAAGGTCATCGACCCGCTGGTGGACCGGATCAAGCATTCCCATACACCGGCGCAGCGGGCCGGCTGTCCCCGCGACCTGGCGGACGACCTGCTCAGCTTGCACGCGAGCGATCCCCAGTTCCTGCCGGAGTCGAACATGAAGTTTCTGCTCTCGGCGCCGCTGCTCGCCAGCATGTACCTGGGTGATGCGTTCAGCTTTGCGGCCTACAACCTGGCCACGCGGCCGGAGCTCTGCGAGAGAGTCCGGAGCGAGGCCGACGCCCTGTTCGATAGCGGCAACCCCAACAGTGAGGACTTTGCGGCTTCGGCGATCAGCGTCACTCACCGCTTCATCATGGAGAGCCTCAGGATGTTCCCGGTCGTCCCCATGTCGATTCGGACGGTGATGAACACGTGCGTCGTCGAGGGCTACGAGCTGCAGGAGGGATCCCGTCTCTACATCGCCCAGACGGCGTCGCACTACATGAGCGACGTCTTCCCCGATCCCGAGAAGTTCGATATCGACCGCTACCTGCCTCCGAGGGATGAGCATCGCAATCTCGGATACGCACCCTACGGGCTGGGTACGCACACCTGTCTCGGCTCGCGTTGGATGGAGCTGCAGATGGCCACCAACCTGCTGCTGCTCGCCCACCACTTCACGTTCGAGGCGACCCCTTCGGGTTCCGGCCCGCAGTTCAGCCCGTTCCCTTCGGTGTCCATGGGCAAGAAGGTGAAGTTCGTCATCGCCGAGAAGAGGCGCGAGATCCCCACCGCACCGGCTGCAGACTGACGCACGACATGCAGTTGGGCAAACTCTCAAGAGAGTTGCGCGATGCCTACGGGGATTCGGATGTCAGGCGCCGCGTGCAGACCTTCGAAGGCTGGATTGATCGAGCGGCGCTAGCAGCCGCCGGCGCCGGCGGATACGACCACGCGAAGACGGTATAGGAGTACTACGACCTGTGCGGCGGCACCCTAGGGACGGCTCTTCGCAGGCTCCCGCTGGGCCGCAAGGCGTTCATCGCGGGAACGAAGGCTGGCGAAGCATTGCGGCTGTCCCCGAAGGGCTCCGCGGAAGTCGTCCGACTATGGATCGCACCGCCGACGCCTACGTCGCGGGCGGCCGGACCGGCACGTTCACGCCGCTGTACTGCTTCCTGGCCCGAAAAACCCCTGGAGGCGGCGCTGGCCTCAGGTCTGGGCAACGCCCTCTAGCGGGTGTGGTTGGAGACGAGGGCCAGCGGGGCCTCTACGGTCGCCCTCTCGCTCCGCCTACGAGGACCCCTGTTCCTGTTCGTGGCGCCGATGCACGTCCTCGATGGCGACATCGAGCTCGGCCCAGGTGCGCTCGACCATCGAGCGCAGGCGCATGTTCTGGTAGGAGCCCCAGACGGTCATCGCGGGCGGCACCAGCAGGATGGAGATGATGAGCGAGTAGGCAATCGTGATGGCCGCCGTCATGCCGAACTGCGCGGACGCGAGCAGCGGCGAGAGGATCAGCGCCCCCAGTCCGAGCGCCGTGGTCAAGGCCGAGCCCAGGAGCGCCGAGCCGGTTGTCGCCAGCGTACGGACCGCGGCTTGTTCGGGGCTGCGCGAGCGGGAGAACTCCTCGCGATAGCGATGGATGATGTGGATCGTGTAGTCCACGCCGATCCCGATGGAGAGCGCCGTAATGATCGAGGTGATCAGGGTGTAGGGGATGCCCACCAGGGCCATCGTCCCCAGCACGCAGATGAGGACGAAGACCACGGGCACAACGGCGACGAGCGCCAGCACCGGCTGCCGCAGCGTCACCCAGAAGAAGATTGCGAGGATGCCGGTCGCCACAGCGACGGTCGTGCTGATGGCGGCCGTCTGGCCGCCGGTGATCTCGTCCTGGACCGCAACCCCGATGATCTCCAGCGAAGTGGCCGTTACGCTCCCATCCTCTCCGAACCAGAGCGCTTCAAGGTCATCCTGGAGCGCCCTTGTTGCATCGGCATCGCCGGAGTAGGCCGGGAACTGCACGAGCAATGAATCGATACCGTCCGGATCGTCGACAAGCACACGGGCGAGGGCGGGTTCCTTCGCGCCGAGCCTGGCAAGGAACTCCTGCAGCAGCTCAGCGTCGATCTCCACGCTGGCGGAGGCCCGGCGGAAGAGGTCCGCGAGCTCGGGGTCGTACTTGTCTCCCGGCTCCCCGCTGTCGTTGGTCCAGTCGTGAACGAGCAGCTCGTAGGACGTGTGGATAGGACCCGCGGCCGCTCGCGGCCGGAGTTGTTCATTCTCGAAGGCCGTCCTGAGATCGTGCATGTTCAGGTAGGTGCGGGTGTCGGTGGATTCCGCCTCCACCAGGACGCTGACCATCTCCGTGGAGCCGCCGAAGCGGTCGAGCGTCTCGAGGTCCTGCAGCACGCTCCCGCCCCTGGGCAGGATGTCGCGGATGTTGAACCCGGCCTCGAGCCGGGTGGCGGCGAACCCGAGCCCAACGGTCACCGCCAGTACGCCGAGGATGTAGGGAGCGGGGCGGCGCGTGACGGATGCGCCCAGCACCTCCGCGAGGCGTCCGATGCCCGGCAGCGCATTGGCGACGGGCCGGGCCGGGGGTAGCTTGCCGCGCGCCTCGCGCCTTCGGTCGATGATCATGCGTCCCGCCGGGATGAGCGTCAGCATCACGATCAGGCTCAGACCCACGCCCAGCCCCGCAACGATGCCAAAGTCGCCAGCCACGGAGATGGGCGAGAAGAGGTTCGCCAACAGGCTCACGATCGTCGTGACGGCGGCCAGCAACAGCGGGATGATGACGTTTCGCAGGCCCGTCCTGACCGCCTCCACCACCGGCGCTCCCTCCACCCGCTGCTCGCGGTAGTGCGAGACCGCCTGGATGGCGTAGTCCACGGTGAGGCTGATGACGATGATTGGGACCATTGCCGTCAACGAGCTCGGCGGGCCGATCCAGTCCAGCCCGTCGGGCCCGAGCCAGCCCTCGGCGCCGATGACCCAGATGAGCGCGAAGAGCAGCCCCACCAGCGTGAGCAGCAGGTCCGAGAGCGTGCGCAGGAAGAGCAGAAGCAGGGCGGCGATGAGGACAAGCGCCAGCCCTATCAGCGGCAGCATCCCCGACTCCGTGGCCTGCTTGTACTCGTCCTCGACGACGACCGGCGACACGCTGCTCACGAGCAGCGGCCCCTCATCCCCAATCGCCAGCTCGTGGATCCGCCGCTCGGCTTCCTCAACCTTCTCTTCGTCTGCGTCGCTCAGCCGGATGGTGGCGATGGCGACCCGCGTGCCGTCAACGTCGGTACCGGCCATTGCTGCGAGTGCACTCTGGATGGCGGAATCACCGCGGGCGGAGTCGATCTGCCCCTGCGTGAGCGACTCGAAGCCGTCCACCTGGAGCGCGGCCTGAATCACCAGCGAGGGCGCGACAACCGGTTGACCGGGAGCCAGAACCTCCGCCTCGCCGGCGATGATGCTGTCGAGCAGGGCGTCCATCTGGGTGAGACCCTCGGGCGTGAGCGCATCCCCGCGGAAGACAAGGGTGATGACCGTGATGTCGCCGGCAGCTCCGAAGAGCTCGTCGATCTGATTCGTCGCATCGACAATGCGGTGATCGGGCGGAAGGAACGCAAGGGCGGCGCCTTCCACGACCGGTGCGCGCCGGCCGGCGCCCGCCGCAAGCAGTACGGTCACCAAGATCAGGATGAGGACTGTGATCCAGGGGCGGGCCGTAACCAGGCGACTGAGCAGATCGAGCAGTGATGCACCGCGCACCTCTCGGGTCATGGAGTCAGAAGCCCCCTCTCCCCGGGCCGAGCCCCATCAGCCCAAGGAGCGCTCGCAGGGCGCGAATCAGGCGCTGGAACAGGGTGGGCGCCCACCACCTGTGAACGCGCTCGAGTTCCTCACTCCAGTACTCGGCCTTGCCATCCCCGACGTAGAGGCCCAGCTCGCGGGCCAGTTCAAAGAAGCCGCGACCGGGTATCCCCTCGGCCCCGACCACGACCGCCGACAGTAGCGGCCGCCCGCCCTGGTGCTCATGCCGGTTGATACGGTCGAGGATTCGAAAAAGCTGAGGATAGCCGTCGGCGAGGGAGACGATGTCGGAGTAGTTGACCGTCTCTCCCCGCCGCGCAACGGCGATGAGCTTCCCGTAGGCGTCACGCATGGGCATGGGGTCCCTCAATATTACTCGTGAGCTCTCTGCTATGCCCCCGCTCGGGCAGCCACCCCTCCAGCGCCGGTCCAGATGCTCCGATCGGGCAGTTCGGTGAGCGAGCGGGGTACGCACCCGGTTAGCCGGTTCGTGGACAGCGGTCTGGCGGAGAGCGGGCCTGGGCCCGAGGCGGCCCGTTGCAGCGATCCGACGCGCGACCATAACCCCGACTATCCCACAACGGTGGCGGCTCTTGGGTGAACTAGTAGTGAACCTCTTGTGAGGAAAGTCGTGCCCATCCATCACGCCGGACAACGCGTACTTTGCTGGCGCTCCGGCAGGTCGAGGCGCGCAATCTGGAGGTCGCGCGCAGCGAACTCGTACGGGCTCCTCGTCTCGATGTTCTGCCCGCGTCGGGAACCGTGTCCGCCTTCTGGTCAGCCTCTGAAGATCGGTGCGCACATCCGTGGGCCGGCATCGGGCGTGTGCTGCAGCGGTGTCCTCCAGCGGTGTGGGTACCAGGGAAACCTGAAGCATGCGCTCCCCCGCCGGCAGTCTGTGTGGCTTGGCTATCTGCACCCGGACGAGCCGTAGCTTCCCGCGTTCGCCGGGCCGGAACGCGACATGGAACCGGCTCTCGTGCGCCAGGGAGGGAGTGCCAGTGGTCCGCGAAACCCCCGGCGCCAAGTCGAGTCGGAGTTCGCAGCGGTGTCTGAGATCTGATGGCGGAATTCAATCCCCCTGCCAGCGCCTAGGGGACCGTCCGCCCGACGTCGGCGACGTTGGCGGTCACGGACGCTGAAGGCCGCGACCACAGCCACCAACAGTGATTCTGGTGTGACCACACGGTAGTCATAGCCGTTATACTCGTGGAGTCGTACTCGGCAGCTCGCCGCTAACGGGTCGCACCCGCTCAACTGCATCTGCTGTGTGCCTACGAAGGAGGAGCAAACGTGCGTCGCGAATTGATAGATGGGTTTGAGAATCGGTTCCTCTTTCTAGCGGCCGCAACCTTCTCGCTCGTGCTCATGTTTATCGGGCTCGTCACGCCTGCAATACACGGAACCGAAGGAGCAGGCCTGCTCGTCCAGGAAGGGGCGACGGTTGCGGGATCGGGTAGCTGGGCCTGCCTCTACCTGCTCACCGCCGCCGGGGCCTTGATAGCCTGGCTGTGGTGGTCAATAGAGACGCCCCTCTGGGCCAGGGCCGCGCTGACCGTGCCCGGAGGCGTGGTGCTCCTCATCGCCGCGATGCAGGGAGCCGCGGTCTCCGATCTCATTGACTCCCTCGGACGTGAAGACCTCGGGCTCGGGCCTGGGTACTGGCTCCTGGGCGCCGGTGGCGCCTTGCTCTTCTTGAGCAGTGCGCTTGCCTGCCTTGCCGACTATGCACCGGACTTCTCCATCACGGTGACCAGGAGGAAGCCAAGAGACGAGTGATCAGGTGGAGAGGGGCTTCCTGGCGTGCGGGAGGGCTAGGTGGACGACTGTCGGAACGACCACGATGTCGTCCTGGGAAGGGGCCACGCGGGAGATGGTCGGGGTAGCCGTCGAGGGCCCCCTGCACACGGACCATCCCGGCACGACGACAGCAGCGTGTGCCCTCGTGGCCGTCCGGTGGCGCCAGAGCGCCTTCGGACATGCTGGAGGAGCGTGGCAATGACAGGATTCGCCGTTCGCCGCCCGCGGCTCGCCGTCCTCTGCGCGCTGCTCATGGTCCTCGCCCTGGGGGCCTGCGGAGGGGAGGACGCGTCCACCCCCGACGAAGCGGCCACTCCGACATCTACCCGGGAGGCAACGCCCACCCCGTCGATGACCTCCACAACGACGCCCGCATCCGCAACCCCAACCCCCACGGGAGCTGTGCTCGCGATCGACACAGACACCAGCTGGCAGGAGCTGTTCGACGACTTCACGGCCCCCGAGCAGGCGTGCATTCGCGATGCCCTGGGCGAGGGACTGGAGGCGGCGCTGGGGAGGCTTGTCCTGACGGACGAGAACACACAGGAGTCGGAGGTCGCGCTGTTTTCCTGCCTGTCGCCCGCGACGGCCCGCGGCGTGCTCCTGTACAGCGTGATCGCGGGCTTCGAGGAGACCGAGGGGCGGCCGCTCAGCGCGGACGAAACGAGCTGCCTGCACGAGCGGGTGGCCGACGTCGACGTGGCGGCGTTCATCGCCGGGACGTTCAACGGGCTCGACGCCGCAGCCGAGGAGTTCGTGTTCGGCCTGATGGGCTGCTTCCCCGACCTGTTCCTCTCCGCCTTCCTGGCGGAGGCCGGCATGACGCTTGAGGAGTTGAGCGAGGAGGAAGCCTCCTGCCTGCGCGAGTGGAGCGCCAGCGCCGACTGGCAACGCTTCCTCGACGAAGACGACGAAACGCTCCTCGTGTGGTTCCTGCCCGGCCTGGCTGGCTGCGCGCCGGACCTGCTCCTCGGCTTCTTCCTGGAGGCGTCCGGCATCACGCTGGATGAACTCAGCGCCGAGGAGAAGTCCTGCCTGCGGGAGTGGCTGGCCGGCCTGGACTGGGAGGCCCTGCTGATAGACGACGAGAGCGCAGCCGCGGCGGTAGTGTCCGCAGGGCTGGCCCGCTGCCTGCCCTCGGAGGCGGAGCCGGGATCGTGGGCTGGCCGCGGCGCCTTCCCCGAAGGGGCGCTGCGGGGGGCCGGCGGGCCGGCCCGCCGCCCGCCCCCGGGGGGGGGGGCGGGGTTGGGGGCCGGGCGGGGCCGCATCCTCGAAGGGGCCGTGCCGGCGCCCGTCGGGGTGGCCATCGAAGGGGCCCTGGACGGCTTCGGGGAGCCCGACGCCTACGTGTTCCAGGCAGAGGAGGGCGTGCTCTACCGCGTGGAGGTCACCGTCGGCACCCTTGTCGACTCTGTGCTGACCCTCTACGACGCCGACGGCTGGGAGCTGGCCTACAACGACGATCTGGACCACGAGTCCTCGGCGTCTCGCATCGAATGGGAAGCGCCGGACGCGGGGCCCTACTACCTCGCCGTCGAGAGCTTCCTACACCCTGACCATCACGGCGATCCCGAACGTCGACGACCACGGCGACGACATTGACCCCGGGACAGCCACGCGGACGACGGTCGGAATGGCCGTCGAGGGCATCCTGCACTACGGGGACGACGTTGATGTCTTCGTGTTCGAGGCGGAGGAAGGCGCGTACTACCAGGTGGACGTGACGCTGGGGACATTGGGAGACTCCCTGCTGGCCCTCTACGACTCCGACGGCTGGGACCTGGCCTTCAACGACGACCACGGTGGTTCCCTAGCGTCGCGCATCTTCTGGCGGGCTTCCAGCGCAGGCGACTATTTCGTGGCCGTGGGCGGGTATGGGTCGGGCTCCTACACCCTGATGATCGCGAAGATCCCGAACATCGACGACCATGCCGACGACGTTGACTCCGGGACAGCCACACGGGCGACGGTCGGGGAGGCCATTGAGGGAGTCCTGCACTACGTGGACGACGTGGATGTCTTCGTGTTCGAGGCGGAGGAGAGCGCGGTCTACCGCGTGGACGTCACCCTCGGCACCCTGGGCGACTCCGCCCTGGCCCTTTACGACGCCGGCGGTTGGGAGCTCGCCTTCAACGACGACCACGGTGACTCCCTGGCATCGAGCATCCTCTGGCAGGCTCCGGGCGCGGGGGACTACTACGTGGCCGTGGAAGGGTACGGGGAGGGCTCCTACACCCTGACCATCACCGGCTTCGCCGAGCGCGAGTGAGAGGCCGTTCAGGGATGGCGAGCGAACCCAGCTCCGGCAGTCCCGCGTACCGGTGTCGCATCTGCGCGGCGCGGCGCGGCTACGTCGTCGGGGGTCTCCCCTGTCTGCCGGAGACGCCCTCGTAGCCGTCCGGGGGCGCTCGAGCGCCTTTGGACCTGTTGGAGGAGTGTAGGAATGACAGGATTCACTGATCGCCACCCTCGGCTCCCCGTCCTCTGCGCGCTGCTCATCGTCCTCACCCTGGGTGCCTGCGGGGGCGAGGACGAGCCGCCGCCGCCCACTGCAACGGCGACGCCCACGACGACACAGGCCGCCACCGTGTCGCCGCCCGCACCTACGGCCACTGCTACTGCGCCGCCCGCGACGGCAAACCCAGCGGCCGTTGCCGAGCTTCCGGTCGACATCGACAGCGAGGCGCGGTGGCGCGAGGTGTACGACGCGCTCAGCGTGGGCGAGCGCACCTGCATCCGCGACGCGCTGGGCGCCGAGCTGTTCGAGTCGGCGCTCTCGCGGCCCGTTGTGAACGAAGGCGAGGCGAACAGTGGGAGGTGGACGCCTACGCGTGCCTCGACCCGCCCATGGCGCGCTCCCTTCTCTTCGCCGTCGAGCTCGCGCCTGTGCTTGAGGATGCCGGCGCTGTGCTGACCGCCGACCAGGCGGCGTGCGTGCGCGAGGCGATGGCCGAGATCGATGCCCCCGCTGTCGTGGCGGCCGACCTGCCGGAGGGCGATCCCGGACCGGCGGCCGCCCTCCAGAAGGCGTTCGCCCGCTGCTCCCCGGCGTGCTCATCGATGCCCTCATCGTGGAGATGGGGACCGATGCTGCGGGTCTGCAAAGGCTCATCCGAGCCGTCTTTCTGGCCCACCTGAGGCCGTTCTGGGGAAGCCTATCCCCTCTGAGGAGGGGACCGACCTTCATGCCATCTGTTTGGGGCGGACAGAGGGAGTAGAGAGAGGAACTAGGTAAGAATGCTCCATCGGCACCGCGCAGGTGCAAGCGGGACAAGGCTCTTTCATGGGGCAGAATGTCCCAACGCCGTGGAGGCGACTCCCCCTACTGGAAGTCCTGCGAACGGACCGATTTGCAGAAGTGCAATTTCTGGAGGAAGTGCAGGCGACGGCGTACTGGTGCAGCGGGAGCCGGCAACCGCCAGGCCTCACCGAGTGGACCGTCGAAGCCAATCGACTCCGTGGTCGCGCTCGCCAGCGGCACCTCGGGCATGTCCGCGGCGATGCGCAAGAAGCCCCACTCGGCGTGCTCGGTCTCGAACACGAACAGGACCATGGGCGACCGTCCGCCGTGGTCGAGCCGCGCCCGACCGCTCGCGAAATAGCGCCGGTACGACGCCAGCCGCTCGGGTAGCCGCTTCGGCGTCGTCGCGCGCCGCTCGTACTCCAGCAGGTACCACGTCCACTCGTCCCTGTAGCCGAGCTGCAACGAGGCGTCGGGATGGATCACGTAGTTCGTGTCGCTGGCCGTCCTGCACAGCCTGACCCTCCTGGCGAGCGTGGCGGCGCAGGGACCACCAGAACCCGCTGAGCCTGACGAGCCAGTTACGGCGAACGTCGAGGTTCGCATCTGGCAGCGCGTCGCCGACCCGCTGCGCATCTACATCAGCGCACGGCCCGAAGGCGGTTTGTGGGACACGCTCGGCACAATCCCGCTCCCGCTCGACGATGGCCATAGCAGCAACCGCAACTATCGCTACGGCGATGTAACCGTTGAAGGGGTCGAGGTTCGTGTCTGGCGACAAGACCGCCGAGGTAGGTGGAGGGGATGAGCGGACCAGGGGAGCGAGCAATCGAGGCGGACCTGGATCCCTCGATGGCGGCAAGGAATTCCCTGTCCTGGCCCCTCAGCCCCCGCGCGCAAGCGCGGTTGCGCGCGCTGGTACGCTTCCCTTGATAGGTTTGCGGAGGACTCCATGATGCCAGCAATCCGTTACCGCTACGAGCTTCTCTCAGTGCTTGTGTTGGTGGTCCTGTTCACGCTGGTCGTCGCCTGCGGGGACGACGATGACGGCGGTGGCGATGTCACCCTGCACCTTGGCACGATCCTCCCCGAGACCGGCGGTCTCTCGAACCTTGGCCGCCCCATGATCGAGTCCGTCAGGCTGGCCGAGGAGGACATCAAGGCTGCTGGCGGCAACATCAAGGTCACCTACGCCGATTCCGCCACCAGCCCCGAGACCGCTCCCGAGGCCGTCAACCGCCTCCTGGGACAGGGCGTCCACGCCATCGTCGGCGCCGGCGCATCGGGCGTGTCGCAGTCGTTCATCCAGGTCCTCTTCGACGAGAAGATCCCGCAGTGTTCGCCCTCGAACACATCCCCCTCCTTCAGCACGCAGGAAAACGCTGCCTATTACTTCCGCACCGTGCCTCCCGACATCGCCATCGCCCCCATCCTCGCCGACCTCGTCGTCGGCGACGGTCACACCCGTATCTCCCTCATTGCCCGCGCCGACGACTGGGGCCAGAGCCTCCTGAACCAGCTTGAAACGGAGCTGGAGCAGCTCGGGGCCGAGTACGACAGCACCCTCTACGACCCCGCCGCCATCTCCTTCGACGCTGAGGTCGCCGCAGTCGAGAGCTACGACCCCGACGCCGTCATCAACATCACCTTCAACGAAGGCCTGGCTCTTATCCGCCACCTCCTCGAGGCGGGCTACGGCCCCGAGCGCCAGTACCTCACCAACGGTTACATCGATCCTGCCCTCGCCGAGCAGATCGACCCCAACAATCCCAACGTGATCGACGGCCTGAGGCTCCTGGAACCCGGCGCCGACCTCGACTTCAACAGGCGGCTTGAGGCCGAGACCGGCGGCGAAGTCGCCTACGGCGCCTCCGCCTACGACTGCACGATCATCCTCGCCCTCGCTGCCCGCATCGCCGGCAGCACGGACGGCGACGATCTCCTCGAAGCGGTTGGCAGGGTCACCGACGGCGGCGCCGATTGCACGACCTATGCCGCCTGCGCCGAGCTCATCGACGACGGCGAGGACATCGACTACGTAGGCGTGAGCGGCCCCATCAACCTCGACGAGGTCGGCGACCCGACCGTCGCCACCTACATCGTCACCACCTACACGAACGGCGAGTTCGACCGCCTTCGCGTCGCCGAGGTCGACCTGACTTCGGGGCGGTAGCTCCACGACCACCCCAACACCCTCGCCTGGAGGCGGCACAGGTCAGTTTGGCGGCGGTTTCGGTGGGGGTGGCGGGCCCACGGGACCGACGCCCAGCGACATCGCTTTCGAGTGGACGGTGAAGCGCGACATTGAGGCGCTCGACAGCGGCCACGACACGCCGACCGGGATGTGGTACTGAGCGCGGCTCCTGCCAGCGGCCCTGCCGCATCCCGAGTCGGAGAAGCTGCCCGGGGTGGCTGTCCGCACTCTGAACGGCGTAGCCCTCACCGACATGAGGGACCTGCCTCTTCGTCGCCGCGCCGCAGCCGCTCCTCAATCAGACCTGATCTGTCTCGTCGAGAAGGTCATCGAGGATGGTGACCGGCAACCCCTCGACACGGCGAAAGTCAGCGTCGTTGGTGATGAAGAGCGCGCACTCGGCCTGCAGGGCCGTCGCTGCATGAAGGGCGTCGGGCGTCTTCAACCCTGTCGCAGCACGGAGGCGGGCAGTTTCCTCCCAGAGTCGGCGCGTGGCAGGGACCACCTGCACCTCCGGGGCGGCGAACACGTCGCGGAAGGCAGCTTCGAGATCGAGGGCGCGCTCCCGAATGGGGCGGACCAGCGTCTCGGCAATGACCAACTCGCTGCACACCACCACGAGCTGCCTCGCCTCGGCCTGCTGCCACGCGGGAGCCAACAACGTGAGGTAGGGCTCGTTCCGCTCCACGCTGTAGATGATGGCCGAGGTATCCAGGTAGATGGAGCCGCTGGACGGGAGGGTCAGCGGTTCCACGAAGCTCGTTCCTCCGCGAGATAGTCGTCAACCTCCTTCGCGCTCTTGAAGAGGCGTTGCCCCGGACCCTCCGAGATGACCTGCCAGGCCGAGCGAGGGGAGGGCTCCTGCGCGGGCGAAATCACCACGTCCACGTGCTCCCCCGCCTGAAGGTCCCCGTCCACGATCTCGATCTTCCCTCCGGGCTGTACGGTTGCCTTCTTGCGCAGCACCTTCTGCATTGCTACGTCCCTCCGGATGCCACTGGGCTCAGCCGGCCCCGTCCGCGGAGTCGGGAAGCGACTCCCCGAGTGGCTCCCCCGCGAGCGGGGGCGTCTCGCCCGCCGCCAGGCGGTAGCCGACGAGGCGCTCGGTGAAGAGGTAGGTGGGATCGTGGGCGCCGTCGCCGAGCTTGCGGCGGAGGCGCTTCACCACGTCGCGGATGGCCCACGGCTCGCCCACCCGCTCCGGGCCCCAGACCCGCTGCAGCAGGAAGCCGTGGGACAGCACGCGCGGGGCGCGCACCGCCAGCTCGTAGAGCACCGCGTACTCCGTGGCCGTGAGCTCCACCGGCTCCCCCGCCAGCGTCACCCGCCGCCCGGCGTAGTCGATGCGCAGCTCGCCCGAGGCGTAGGGCGCCGCGGGCTCGTCCTGCTCCGGCTCGAGCCGCTTCCTGAGGGCCGCGCGGATGCGCGCCGCCAGCTCCGTCGGCGAGAAGGGCTTGACGACGTAGTCGGCGGCGCCCATGTCGAGGGCGCGGGCGACCGTCTCGTCCTGGCCGTAGCGCGAGAGGAAGATGACCGGCACGTCCGCCGTCCTGACGATGTCGTGAATCAGCTCGATGCCGTCGCTGCCCGGCAGCACCAGGTCCAGCAGCACGACGTGGGGCTGCTCCTCCGCCACGAGGCGGGCGGCCTCCTCCGGGTCGCCGGTCACGATCGGGGCGTAGCCCGCCCCGGCGAGGACGTCGCGGACGTAGCGCAGGTCCTGGGCGTCGTCGTCCACGGCCAGCACGCGGACCCTGCGGGCGGGCGGCCCCGGAGACGGGGCCGAGGCGGGAGGGGGCGCGGGGGCCGCGGCCGCCGGCAGCGT